>Ga0187815_10000510_pt1 | contig 18843 bp, 18 predicted proteins | sample NC_S_5_FD_132962 | JGI IMG/M metagenome (GOLD analysis project Ga0187815, IMG submission 132962) | Wetland sediment microbial communities from Neuse River Estuary, North Carolina, USA - ASW-S_5 | ecosystem: Environmental > Aquatic > Freshwater > Wetlands > Sediment | place: USA: North Carolina...
CGTCAGCATGCTGGGAGAACTGGCCGCCTCGCTGGCTCATGAAATCAGACAGCCGCTTGCCACGGCGGCCATCAACGCGAAGACCTGCACGATCTGGCTCAGTCGTGACACGCCCAACCTGATGAAAGCGTCGGAGGCTGCATCGGCGATGGTCTCGGCCGTGATGCGCACTAGCCAAATCATCGATCGCGTCAGTTCACTGTACAGGCGAGGCGCGCCAGAGCACGGGTTGGTCGACCTGAATAGAATTGTTTGGGAAATGAGCGCGTTGCTGCGTGATACGGCGAAGCGGAACGCCGTTTCGATCCACAATGAGCTCGATCCGAGGCTTCCTACGACGAGAGCAGACGGCGTGCAGCTACAGCAGGTGTTGATGAACCTGATGCTCAACGGCATCGAGGCGATGCGAGACACGGGTGGTGAACTGACCGTCTCGTCGAAGCGTACTGAGGATGGTCGATTATCGATTTCGGTGAGTGATACGGGCGCCGGGCTTTCCGTCGATGACCCCGAGCGCATTTTCGAGGCGTTCTTCACCACAAAACCGCAAGGCACCGGCATGGGACTGTCCATTAGTCGGCGGATCATTGCGGCACATGGCGGCCATTTGTGGGCAGGCCCCAACACGGGACGGGGCGCGAAATTTCAGTTCACACTGCCCATTGACGCGGCCGCGCCATCATCTGTAGTCGCCTAGCGCGCTGGCGAGAGACGCCGATGGCGCACACCGTCTGAAGGCCGGTCAGCGCCCAATCCACGCCGCCGGCAGCCGCTACGCACATTCGAGGCGACCAGGGTTCAGCAGCCCTCGTGCACGCCAGCTTGGGAATTGGTCGCAACGGCTAGCGCCTTCTTGTAGCTGTCAGCGAGTAGATTTTGAGCATCTGGCGGTCCTTATGGCCGCTAACTGAGACGAGTTCGTTGTCGCTGGCGCCGGTCTCACCGAGGTAGATGATGCAGGTCCGGCGCAGGTCCATTATTCAGAGGTAGGACGGCAACTCTGCGGCGTCGCGTATCTCGGCGACGGCCTTCGAGAGCTCGTAGTCTTCATACTCGCGCCCCGTCTCTACACTTACGATACGACGCCGATCGAATAATCGACGCCTTCCCAACGATCTTCGGCCGGCCAATAGATGTTGAAGAGGATCGTATCGCCCGGCCGAAGTTTCGCGGTGTCGAGGTCGGCGACCGTGCGCCAACTCGCGCACCGGGGTTCGAAAATATCTAGCGTGGAATGCAGTAGGTTTCGGCAATGCGTCCCTCTTTACTCAATGCGTTCGCCGACCGCTCAAGTGAAACGGGGGATGCGACGGCATCGCGCGCGGGCGTCTCGGCAGACTGCGCTCTTCCCAAACCGAGCTGGCGAACCGCTTCAGCCAAGATTTGAGGTGCGACGGTAAAATCGCGGCCACGTCTTACCGATGTTGCGACAATGATGCCGATGACGTGCCCGTTCTCGTCGAGCATGGGGCCTCCGCTGATGCCCTGGAGTGAGCCTAGAGCACTGGGATAGCGGTGGACCTCCGCCCAAGCCAAAACCGGCGTGGTGCCGGCAAGGACGCCGCTGAATTTCATACGAGCGAGTCCTATTAGGGTTCCTTGTGTGGCGCCAAGCTTTCCGTCTGGAAAGCCGAACGCGAACGCAGTCTGCTCCTCGTTCACGGAAGCAGTCGCGATCGGCAACGGCAAAGTGGATTTTGTCGGCGCCTGCAGGATGGCGAGATCTTCGTCGCGATTCAGAAACTTGATTTGTGCAGGAACGTTCTTCCCATCGATAATCAGGATGACCTGCCCGCAGTTCGCATTTGCTACGTGCCGAGCCGTGATCCAAAGTCCGTTTCCGATCGGAAAGGACGTGCCCCTATCGGTCATTCCTGCCGGGATCTTGTCAACATCGACGTAAAGAACTGGTGCATCGTCGTTCGCTGACGCGCTTTCGCGCGCGGTCGGAGTGACAAGGCGCGGATCGCCCTTTCCGAAAGGCATCGTTGCGGTATAGCGCGCGGTCGCAAAACTCAGAGCCGCAACGACGAAACAGACGAAGATGCTCCGATAGAGATGAAGCATTGCGCACGGGTCCTCCTCGATTACCCAGACAGCGCCGCAGCATTCAAGAGTGCTGCGGCAAGCTGAGCAGTGACGAGAACCAGCGCGGGACCGATCTCGCCCCGGCCAATCGCTGCGCGAAGGTTGGGAATCGAGAGTTTGGCTGCGACGACGGCAATAAACTGGACGATAATGGCAACGACGCCCCAAAGGATAATGTCGGGCACGTTGGCGCTTTGTGCCATCATAACTGCAAGCGGAATCGCGAGCGCGAGCGTTTGGCCCGCGAGCACGATCGCCGCTGCGATGTTCCCCTGGCGAATGAGCTTGAGTTCCCGAAAGGGAGCCGCCGTGACATAGATTGCGACGCCGCCAATAAGGAGAGCGGTCGTCACGGCCAAGTGCACGAGCAGAAACGGCAACCCAGCCACAACGCTTTCCCAGGCTGCATTCATGACCTGACTCCCGAACGACCGCCTGCGATTTCGACAAGGTGGGGCGACCCAATGGGCGGCCCCTTTGTCGTGTGAAGTTCAGTTCCCTGAATTCGGCTTATTGTCTTTGAGCGGATTCGTAGGTGTGTGCTGGCCGTCTCCGGGCGCAAAGTAATTGTGGTCGTAGGGGCCTCCGCCTTGGAGGTTGCTGCTTGGATCAACGCCTGAGCCGTTCTGCATGCAGTCTTTGGCGTTCTGTTGTATGCAGTTCGCTTGCTGTGTCGTCTGTTGAGCCTGGGCCGGGTGGGCTAGCGCCCCAGTCAAAGCGATAACCGTAAGGCAGGTCATAACTTTGACGACATTAAAATGGATGGACATGGGTAATCGCTCCGTCGCTTGGGTTTGGATTCGTCTAGTTGCGGCGACCGCTGCTCTGTTGAACAGCGGCCTCACACCCTGCCAACGTAATGTCGCGCCCCCAGCCATGCTGGTACGATTCTGCTGAAATTTGGCGCCCCCTGCTTTATTTTAATTGCCCAAATTGTTGCAAGACGTTTCGCGGCAGATTTCGATTGGCTGGCGGAACATATTGACGACGGGCCCCGACACGCGCCCCTAAGCGAATCGTGCCGCGACCGGTTCACGCGTTAGCGACGCGGCAGCAGCGCCAACGACAAGGCCCCGATCCGAGTGTCATGGCCGCCCTGCTCGCTGTGCACGACGTGATATCAGTCGCAGAAAGCGGCGTCCGAAGCCTCAAAACAAACGGCGGGGTGCGGATTCCAAGTCAAAGTTAGTCTGACTCCATGGTAATCCTGTAGCCGCGATAGCAGCCAAGTTCGGCATTTATTCATCGATCACAGCGACATGAACGCGTCGCCAAGCGCCTGGGCTAACTCCAACCACGCGGCTGAACAACCGCGTCATATGCGCTTGATCGGTGAGGCCACAATCGAGCGCAATCTGTGCAAGCGGAAGGTCAGTCTCCAGCATCAATTCCTTGACCCGTTCGACTCTGCAGCGGATGAGATAACCATGGGGTGTTTCGCCGACTGTCGCCCGAAAGGCCCGTGCAAAGTGGCTGATACTGAGGCGCGTGAGGTCTGCGAAATCCGGCGGTCCGATTTTGTTGCTCAAATTGGCATCAATGAATCGCCTTACCCGCGTGACCTGCCACGGCGCCAGTCGGCCTTTACCAAGGCCGGCTTTGCAATCGGCATTGTGTTCCCTGAAATCTGACTCCGCTTGCAATAAGGCCGAAGCGCGCAGGATGTATTTCCTGGCGTTGTCTCTGTTGCTGGGCAGAGCCCGACCGGCCTCGGCAAGGAGCCGAACGGCTGCCCGCAGTGCCGCGAACTCGCCAACGGTGCTGTGCGTCTCCGCCGGTAGGGGCGTTGCGATGGCCGCCGCAGGCCCAGGGGCTGGGGCGGACCGCGAAAAACCGGTCTCGCGTTGTGTATCGACACCCATTAAAAACTCCCGCTGGCGTGCGGCAAAGAATACTTCGATGCCATCGTCAAATTGGGCGAACCCCTTTTGGGCAACGCGGCGACGTGCGTTGGCGTTGGGAAATTCGTCGCAACGGCTTGGCGCAGCTTTTTGATCGCCTTCATTTCGATTTGCCGCACACGTTCGCTGCTGACCGCATAGCGACGTGACAGCTCCTCGAACGCTGCCGGCGTTTCCCTAAAGTGGCGCTCAACGATTATCTTGCGTTCGCGCGGCGTCAGACGCTTCAGGGCCTCGGCGACCATGGCACGACGGTGCAACTGTTCGTCGACGTCACCGAGTGCTGTCTCCTGATCTGGCGATCCATCGGGAAGGTGATCGAGCCAATTGTTACCGCCGTCGCTGTTGGGCTCGGCGTTGAGAGAACTATCTGCGGTATTGAGCCGCATATCGATCTCGACGACGTCAGACACGCGAACCTGGAGTGTCGTCGCGATCGTGGACAGTGTTTCCGGCGTTAAGCTGCCTCGATCAGTACTCTGCAGCTGCGTTTTGAGACGGTGCAGATTGAAGAAGAGCCGCCTCTGGGCCGCGGTGGTTCCGATCTTCACAAGAGACCACGAGCGCAGGACATACGCCTGGATTGCCGCACGGATCCACCAAACCGCATAAGTCGAAAAGCGGACGCCGTATTCTGGGTCGAATTTGTCGATCGCGTGCAGCAAACCAACATTGCCTTCAGCAACCATGTCCGCGAGCGGCAGCCGATACCCCGCAAAGCCGCGCGCGATCTTCACGACCAATCGTAAATGACTGTGCGCGAGCTCATCGCGCGCCGCATGATCGCGGCGATCGCGCCAAGCGATCGCAACTTCGTGTTCGCGCTCTTGCGTGAGCAAAGGATATCGCCTTGCGTTGTCGATGAAGGCTCGCAGGCCGGGTTCGATGTGGGCGGTATACATGTGAATCACGTCCCCTCGATGTGATCAGAGATTCCGTCCGGCTAAGCCGCGCTCGAGCTGTGCGCGTGACGAATGCGCTTATCCTCTCGACTCTGGCCTACCCCAAACCCAATTGTTTTCGTGCTGAATAATCGAGATCGCTCTGGTTTTAGGCAGCTCCGACGCTCGGGACAGTTCCAGTTTGCGTGTACGAGCCGCTTGGCTGCCATATCGATGAAGCAGCGCACTTTCGCGGAGAGATGCCGGCGATCCGGATAGATCGCATCAAGGCTCAATTCGATCGGCGTGAGATCTGTCAACGTCGCGATAAGACGGCCGGATTGCAATTCCTCGGCGACGACGAAGTTAGGAACATAGATCAATCCCTGCCCGAGGACCGCGGCGGCGCGCAACGATGCGCTGTCATCGGCTTGAAAGTTTCCAGAGACGCGAATCCCATCCGCGCCACACGGCCCGACGAAACGCCATTCCCTGTTCCGCTGGAACTCCGAAAAGACGATGCAGTTGTGCCGGTTCAGGTCGGCCGGGCGTTCTGGTTGGCCATGAGTCGCGAAGTAACGCGGAGCACCGCAGACCACCAACGGATAAGTTGCCAGGCGACGGACGATATAACTGGAATGCGAGCTGGGCGTCACGTGGAGCGCCAGATCGACACCCTGGTCGATCAGGTCCACCATTTGACTTGTAACCGTCACCTGAATGGACAGATCGGGATAGGTTGCCGTGAACTCTGCAATGACCGGCGCGATGATCTCGCGTATCGGCGGCGCAATATTCAGTTTCAGAACGCCGCGCGGCTCGGACCGCGTGTCGGCCACAATCTGCTCCACGTCATCCAATTCTGTGAGGATTTTGGCGCAGCGTTCGTAATAGGTTTGGCCGACCTCGGTCACCCTGACGGACCGGGTGTTCCGAGTGAGGAGGCGAACGCCGAGCTTCTCCTCAAGCGATTTGACATGGCCCGTCACGGCGCTTGTCGTTATATCGAGGCGCCGCGCCGCCGCCGAAAAGCCCGAACATTCAACCACCTTCACGAAAGACTGCATGCAGATCATTCTGTCCATTTCATTGGCTCCATTTTTCGGCGCCGTCGCCAACCGCCCTCTCGGTCGAGACCCGCCTGTGATGCGGCATACCGAACGCTGTCGTGCACACAGTCCCTCAATGCGTTGTGTCGAGCTTCACGTTGATCGCTTGCATGGGCCGCGCCCTACGCAGGAGCGCCGCTCGTGTAATTTGAGAGGCATTTACAAGTTATCGAAATGCGCCGGCACCTCACCGACATGCTCTGGATCGGCGGATGCCAGCGCGGCGGCACGCTCCGCTCGGGGTGGGTAGATCCACATCGTGTTGATTTGGTGCTTGAGCTTCTTGGCCACTGCACCGACCAGTTCCACCTTCCGATCCCAGCCTCGCGTGAAGATCGCGCCGGCCGCGCCGAGGTCTAGACAGGTGCAGTACACCTCCTGGTGATACGGCCTGGTTGGCACTCCCAACAGTTCGGCGGCGGCATTATTGCCGGCAAAGGCGCCCATCCGCGTTGCGTGCTGGCACGACAGCAGCGCAAAGTTGCCATGATCGTCGGATGCGGCCTTGGCAGCATCGCCGGTTGCAAAGACGCCCGACACTGACGGTACGCGCAAGTCCCGGTCGACAAGCAGCCGACCGAAATTGTCGCGCTCGGCCGGGATCTGCGCGGTCAACGGGGCGGCGCGCATGCCGGCTGCCCAGATCACCGTGGCACTCTCGATGCGTTCGCCATTGGTGAGCGTGACACCGCTCTGGTCCAACGCCGCGACACCGACGCCGAGCCTTGTCTCCACACCGACCTTGCGCAGCGCGTCCTCAATGACTGGACGAGGACCGGCGCCCATGTCAGGGGCAATCGCGCTATTCCGCTCGACGATGATGACGCGCGGCTTGGCGTTGTTGCCTAGTATCTCACGCAGCCGATCAGGCAGCTCCGTTGCCACCTCGATGCCGGTAAAGCCGCCGCCCGCAACGACGATCGTATCACGCGCCTTCGATGCCGGCCGATCGGCCAGGCTGTGCAGGTGCCGGTCGAGGACAGTCGCGTCCTCAAGCCGGTCAGCGCTGAACGAGTACTCGGCGAGCCCCGGAATATTGGGACGGAATAGATGGCTGCCGGAAGCGAGAACCAACCGATCATAGGGAAGCATTTTTCGTGTGCCCTTGGCGGTAAGGACTTCCACTGTGCGGGACTTGATGTCGATCGTCTCAACGCGGCCTTGCACATAGGCGACATCAATGGCCTTGAGGACATCCTGGAGAGGTGCCGTCAGGGTCTCTGGCTTCGGCTCGTACAGCCGTGGGCGAACCACGAGCGTCGGCTCTGGTGCAACCAGCGCGATCTCGAGCGCCTCGGGCGAAACGCCCTCGATGTCGCGCAGGCGGGCTGCGGAAAGTGCGGCGTACATGCCGGCGAAGCCGGCGCCTATGATGACGAGTCGCATGTGATTTACTCCAGTCGTTTGAGGTTCTCGAGGTACCCGCGTTACCGCCGCTGCTCCTCATTGGCCGCGACGCGGTGACGCGAAGCGAAGACGCTAGGACGTTATGAACGAGAGCAGCTCGGCGTTGATGACATCGGCATGGGTCGTGCACATGCCGTGCGGCAATCTCTCGAAGATCTTGAGTGTGCTGCGCTTCAGGAGCTTCGCCGACAAGGGCGCAGAGTCTGCGACTGGTACGATCTGGTCATCATCTCCGTGCAAGACGAGCGTGGGCGCGTTGACGCGCCGCAGGTCCTCACTGAAGTCTGTCTCCGAGAACGCCTTAATGCCGTCGTAGTGCGCCGTGGCGCCGCCCATCATGCCCTGGCGCCACCAATTCCAGATGACTGCCTGCGATGGCTTAACATCCGGGCGGTTGTAGCCGTAGAAGGGGCCGCCTGCGAATTCGAGGTAGAATCGCGCCCGGTTGGCGGCGAGTTGCTTGCGTATGCCGTCGAACACCTCGATCGGCAAACCGCCAGGATTCGCCGCCGTCTTTAGCATCAGCGGCGGTACCGCACCGATCAGCACGAGCTTGGCCACGCGCCCCTTGGCATGACGGGCGACATAGCGGGTGGCTTCACCGCCACCAGTGGAATGGCCGACGTGAACGGCGTTGCCGAGATCGAGGTGATCGACGACCGCGGCAATGTCGGCTGCGTAGTGATCCATGTCGTGGCCGTCGTTCACCTGGGTTGAGCGACCGTGACCGCGACGATCATGGGCGATGACACGATAGCCTTTGCCGACGAAGTAGAGCATCTGGGTATCCCAGTCGTCCGAGCTCAACGGCCAACCGTGGTGAAAGACGATCGGCTGAGCAGTCTTCGGACCCCAATCTTTGTAGAATATCTGGACGCCATCTTTGGTTTTGACGGTAGGCATGCGATCGGTCCTTTGAACGGCGTGCGTCGGAAGCAGTCAACAATTGCGCCCTTTTCTATCGCGCCGATATCATGCGGCAGGCTTACTCCCGCCCACCAAACCGTCGGCCGACCTGAACCTTGGGTTAGGTCCAGCAAGGGGATCACAGCGCGGTGCCAATGCGCGTCGTCGCCGGAGACGACGACCGCGTTCCCCGTTCTTCATCCGTCAATGGGTTGTCTTGCTGCGGGCTCGCGCAGGGTACTTAAAAAGACTCGCCGACCCGCCCCATTGCGCCCGCATGCCGGACCTGGTGTTCATAGGGTGTTGAACGCGGCTTCTCGACGGACGACCCAGCACAAAATGACATCACGGACGTTTCGTCCGCGCGAATTCAATACGGTCCAAATGTCTGCAGCTCTTGCCGACAGGCGTTGCTGAAATCTCGCAGCGGATCGACGTGTCTATCTACCCAATTTGCCCGCATTTCCTCCATTGTGAGGTTCGGCGCGAGATATGCGTCGACAATAATGCGAGCCACCATTTCGGCGGCCTCCACAACTTGTGGCGATGATATGAGGCGTATCCGGTTTATGAGCGAATAAATTCCGATCAGCTTAGTTATATCGTTCCGACTATTTTGCAGAGCGTCGGAATACAATCTTGCCGCTTCGTCGACAAACCTGCCGAACAACGCGCCTCGGTGTTCCCTCTCGGCTGCAAGCCGCTGGGCCCGAGTTTGCGCATTTTGCGTTACCCAAGAGGTGGCAAACGAAGTCAGGCCACCAACTGCGGTTCCGGTCAGCGCTGCAACCGCCGATATGTATGCTGTCACCATTTGGCTTGCTCAGCGTGGAATCTCATGCGGATCGTAAGACTGTTCCGGTGCTTGCAGTCGGGTAAGCCCGGGACGCGTCTCGTCAACAATTGCCTGCTTTGTTGCCGCACCGGTATCATGCGGTAGATTTACTCCCGCTCGCCAAACCGTCTGTCGACCTGAACCTTAGGATAGATCCAGCAAACGGATAGGTTGTATTGCTGCCGGCTCACGCAGGGTGCTCAAAAAGGCTCGCCGATCCGCACCGGTGCGCCAGCTTGCCGGACCTGGTGTTCATAAGGTCTCGAACGCGGCTTCTCGATGGCGGACCCACTTTGCAGCCGCAATCTGAATCGGCAGAGCTAGAAGCTTTCTGGCAGCGGATGTATCTTCAAATTATTCCCGCTGAGGTTTCGGGCGCGGACGCTTGAGAAGAGGTGGCGCTCCTGCTCTCTATGGAAAGCGGGGTGCAGGAAAGCCCCCTGGAGCAAGCACGGCCAACCGCTTAGTAGGCTGTGGCCGCGTCGAGATCTAAGCAGGGGACAACTAAAATACGGGAAGAAAACACCATGAGTACGGTCGGCACATCTGTTCGAATTGCTGGTTCCGAGCTCGGCGAGGCACGGCATATCTGTGCCTTCTTTCACAACCGCGACGAGGAGTACCGAACGCTGTTGCCGTTCATCAAGAACGGGTTCGAGTGTGGCGACCGTGCGTTCCATGTCGTCGATTCCGAACTGCGGCAGGACCACCTCACGCGATTGGAATCGGCTGGCCTTGACGTGGCCCAGGCGCAAACAAGCGGCCAATTTAGGCTCTTTGATTGGCACGACCTCTATCTTAAGCACGGTCATTTTGACCAGCATCGGGTAATCGCTCTCGTCGAACAGGAACTGAAGGAAGGCGCCCGCCAGGGGTTCCGGCTCAGCCGCTCGATTGGCCATATGGAATGGGCACTGCAGAACTGGCCCGGTGTCGAGGATCTTGTCGAGTACGAGGCACGGCTGAATTACATCTTGCCCGCCTACAATGATCCCATCATATGCGTTTATGACCTCTCCAAGTTTGGCGGCTCTGTCGTCACGGACATTCTGCGGACCCATCCGATGGTCATCATCGGTGGCACCCTCCAGGAGAATCCATTTTTCGTGCCGCCGGATAAGTTCTTACTGGAAATGCGCGAACAGCGAGAAACGCGCACCAATTAAGAAGCAGAAACTGCCTACCGATGGACGCGGAAGCGCCAAAGGTTGCCGCTGAGGTCAAGCACCTTAAGGCGTGCATCAACGACTTGATGGTCGTTCTGGCACTTCCTGCCATCTGGAGCGGCGGCAAGCCAATTCAGATCGTTTCCAACTTGGCCGACGTTCTCCTAGGCATGCTTCGCCTGGATTTCATCTATGTGCGGCTGAAGGATGGAGTCGGCGAGGCCCCCATCGAGGTGGTCAGGGTCTCTCAATCGCGGAAGCTGAAGGTGCGGCCACAGGAGATCGGCGAAGCGCTCACCCCGTGGCTAGGAGACGATCCATACAAATGGCCACCACTGGTACGGCGCCATATTGGAAACCTCGACATTTCGATCGTCCCTTTGCGTCTGGGGATACACGGTGAATTGGGTGCGGTCGCAGCAGGGTCACGGCGGGCGGGTTTCCCGGAAGAGACCGAGAAACTTCTTCTAAGCGTCGCGGCGAATCAGGCGGCGATCGGGCTCCAAGAAGCACGACTTCTATGGCGCCAGGAGCGGGTCGCCACCGAACTCGATCAGCGCGTCGAGCGGCGAACCGCAGAACTTGCGGTCGCCAACGAAGAGCTGAAAAAGGAAATTGCCGAACGCCGATTGGCGGAGGAGAGGTTACGTCTCGAGCAGAGCGAATTGAAGCGCAGTGAGGCACTTCTCGCCGAAACCCAGCGTCTCAGCTCGACGGGCAGCTTTACGCGGCGCCTAAGTACCGACGAGATCACCTGGTCGGATGAAAGCTATCGAATCTTTCAGGTTGAGCGAACGACGCCTCTGACCTTCGAACTGATCGCCAGTCGAGTTCATCCCGAGGATTTGCCAGCGTTCAACGAGCAATTTGAGCGCGCACGTGACGACGACAGCGATGTAAATTTCGAATTTCGGCTGCAACTGCCGGATGGTCAGATCAGGCATGTTCATGTTTTGGCACATCGCGTGAAAGATGAATCGGGTGAGGAGGAAATTGTCGGCGCGCTAATGGACATTTCTGAGGCGAGGAAATCGCAAGCAGCATTGGACGCCACACAAAACGCTTTGGCTCATGCGAACCGCACGGCGACCCTGGCAGAAATAAGCGCGACGATTGCACATGAGGTCAACCAGCCGCTCGCCGCCATCGTCATGAGCGCCCACGCGAGCCTGCAATGGCTATCACGCGACGACCCAAACCTAGCGAAGGTTGGACACCTCACCAATCAGATTATGTCTGACGCGCGCCGTGCAAGCGACATTGTCCAGCGGATCCGCGGGATCGCGACAAAACACGAGCCCGAGCGGATCCCCATCGATCTGAACGAAATCGTTGAAGAGGCGCTGCTATTCATGCGCCATGAAGTCGATTCCAGGTCGATCAAACTGTCGCTGAAGCTTGACGCCGGGCTGCCCATGGTGCTCGGGGACCGTATCCAGTTGCAGCAGGTGATGGTCAACCTGCTCGTTAACAGCATTCACGCCATTGCCCAAGCTGATGGGCCGATACGCCGGATCAACCTCGACACCGGCGCATACAAGGACGATGCCGTCTTTTTTTCGATCCACGACAGCGGGCCGGGAATCGCAAATGAGAATCTCGAGCATATCTTCGAGAGCTTTTTTACCACCAAGAAAGGTGGGATGGGAATCGGCCTCGCCATCTGCCAATCGATCATCACAGCGCACTGCGGGAGCATCGCGGCTTCAAACCACCCTGACGGTGGCGCGCAGTTCCGCTTCGTCCTTCCCGCAACCTCTGCGTCTCTTGACGGGTGAGAAGCGGACGATTGCTTTGTTGCTCAACCCTGACGGTTCGCCGTGCCTGCTTCCCATTGGTCCTGCCGACCGCATTCTGCGGCGCTATGATTCCACATCCGGGGATAGGCAGTACCAAGATCTAGGTCCAACTCGCGACGTCGTCGGCATAATAGGAAGAGCGAAACGGCAATGTGCATCGAGGCGCAGCTGCGTACCCCTCCCGACCGCGACAATGACAAAGAAATGCCGGGCGGCAGGATCCTATCGGTCGGAGGTCACAGGCCGGCTTATGCCGATGCCCAGGTCGCGCCGACTTCACGCATCGGCGCCGGCAGTGTCTCCCATGCCCGGATAAGCTCACAGATGGAAGTGACCTCCATCTTGCGCATGGCATTGCAACGGTGCAGCTTGACCGTCACTTCACTAATGCCGAGATCGAATGCAATTTGCTTATTGAGGCGCCCGCGCGCCACTTCACGCAAAACCTGCCGTTCGCGCGGCGTCAGCGTCTGAAGGCGTTCGACATTGCGCTTGACGACAACGGCCTCCACCCGTCGCGCGGCATCCATCGCAATTCCCGCTCTCACGGCGTCAAGCAGCGTTTGGTCCCGGGGCGGTTTGGTGAGAAAGTCAACGGCGCCAGCCTTCATCGCCTGGACAGTCATAGGAATGTCGCCGTGCCCTGTCAGGAAGATGATCGGCTTGGTGTTGCCATTTTGGGTCAGATGACGCTGCAGATCGAGACCGCTCGCTCCCGGCATGCGCACATCGACGATTAGGCAGCCGGGGCCGTCCAATACGTTGGCGTCAAGCAATTCGCGGATCGAGGCAAAGCTGACAGGCTGGAAGCCCGCCGACAGGATCAACTCCGACAGCGCGTTCCGAACAGACGTATCGTCATCGACGATAATGACAAGCGGCTGCTGCGTCTCGCTCCTCGGTTGCGGTGATATCGGTGCCGACCGCCGCATCGGTGACTGTTCAACTTTCATTCTTTCCCTCCACTTCTCGGTTACGTAAGGCGTTGCCGACGGCGGCGAGCAGGACCTGGGCGTCGAAGGGCTTGCGGAAAAACCCGCTAATGCCCTGGGCGCGGCCCTGATCACCTATCTCGTGGCGGCCGCTGATCAGGAACACCGGCAGCTCCGGACGCGCCTTCTTCACTCGATCGCGGAGTTCGAAGCCGTCCGTACCAGGCATCCCAATGTCGGTGATGAGCAGGTCCATCCTCGCGAGCCCGCCGGCTAGCAGCGATGCCGCCGATGAGAAACAGAGCGCCACATAGCCCGCGGACTCCAGAAGGTCTTCCAACGACTCCAGCATTCTTGGATCGTCATCAACAATCGCCACGACAGATCTTTCCCTGCTCACGTTAGCTCCCTCCCGCTCGTCGCGAGTGAGTGATCGGTATTCCCAATCGCTCCGCGATACGCACGAGATCGGCGAGTGACGCCGCCGCCATTTTTTGCATCACATTCCTTCGATGGATTTGCAACGTAACTTCGCTGATCCCGAGCTCAGCGGCGGCCTGCTTGTTAAGAAGACCGCTCACAACCAGCGGCAACACTTCCCGCTCCCGGGGCGTAAGCGCCGAGTAACGCTCCTGAAGTGCGGCCATGTCGGCACGCTCGAGGCGTGCCTGCCGGTCTTGAGCCAATCCGGCATGGACAGCTTTCATAAGTTCATCGTCGCTAAATGGCTTCGTTAGGAAGTCCACCGCACCATGCTTGATTGCGCGCACGGACGATGGGATATCCCCGTGGCCGGTGATGAAGATAATCGGTGGGTGATCTCCGTCGGCAATCTGCTTCTGGAGATCGAGGCCGTTGATGTCCGGCAGTTCTACGTCAAGGATAAGGCTCGCGGGGAAGTCAGGCTTATCGGCTCGCACATATTCGCCGGCCGAACCGTAGGCGACAGCGCGTATTCCATGCGACTCCAGCAACTCGCTCAGCGCCTCCCGGACACGCTCATCGTCATCCACGATGAAGACAATATGATCATCCGTCATCATGACGCCGTTTCCGCTTCAACCGGCAATTCGAAGATCAACATCGTTCCATTCGGTTCGTTCTTTTCCGTCCAGAAATGGTCCGCCGTGCGACTCGACAATCGAGCGGCAAATGGCGAGCCCCATGTCCATCCCATGCGCTTTCGTCGTAAAGAAATGCTGGAATATCTTGGCAGGAAATTCGACGCTGCCGCCGCAATCACTGATTTCGGTCTGGACCGGCACTGCTTCCATGATCTGCTGCTCCCGCTGGGCCGTGCATCCTCCCGCGGTGCCGGATTCCAGCGTAGCACTTCTACAACGTAGCGTCGTCTCGACCACCCGGCACCTTATGGAAATCCATGCATGCCCCCTCGCCACCGGCATTCTGGTCGCCAACGCCGTGATTGCGGCCGTGGGCTACACCGGCCTCGCCGCGGTGCGCGTTGTAAACACGGCCGCCGCCTGGGGGCTCGCCATGGTCGTAAACCGGCGCATCAGAGAGACGGCCAACCCCGCACTCGCCGCCGACACCCCGGCGTGAACGAGCCCAGGAACTGGCCGCCTGCAAAGCGACCACCGAGCCGTGCAGACTAACGGGCGTTCGCAGCGGCGAACGTCTCGGCGCGCTATCCTAGAGGCTCCAGAAACTCGCCGATTTCCTTGCGCTGGCTCATGCCGCCTCGCTCGCCCCCAACGGAAGCGTAAAGGCGACGGTCGCTCCGCGTGTTTCGTTGTTGGCCACCCAGAGGCCGCCCCCATGTGATTCGATGATAGAACGGCAGATGGCGAGCCCCATGCCCATCCCGTTCTGCTTAGTCGTGAAGAACGGCTCGAACGCGCGTTCCGCATCCTTGAAACCGGTTCCGGCATCGCGAATCTCGACGCGGATCGCGTGGAGACCGTCACGGCTTGAGCGTATCTGAAGCGTACGCGCACCATCGACCACGGCGTCTATTGCGTCGAAGCCATTCCGGATCAGGTTCACGAACACCTGCTGCACCTGGACGCGATCGAGTGTGACCGGCGGCAAGTCCGGCTCAAGGTCCGTCTTGATGCGGATGCTCTTTGTCGCGATCTCGTCAGCCATCAGTCGGCAGACTTCACTGATCAGGCGGTTGATGTCTTCAGACGACCTGGCGTGCGGCGCGCGACGGAAGAGGGCGCGGATTCGGTTGACGACATCCGCAGCCGAATTGGCGTCCCTGGTGATACGCTCGACCGTGATCTTCGCCCGGTCGACGTTTGGAGGCTCGGCGGATAGCCAACGTTGGCATGCGTGGGAATTGGCGACGATCGCCGCCAGCGGCTGATTGACCTCGTGCGCGATCGAGGCGGAAAGCTCAGTCAAGCTTGCGGCCTGAGTCGCCCGCGCGAGTTTGTCGGAGGCGCGCCGTAACGCCTCTTCGGCGCGCACCTGATCGTCTATGTCGTGACAGAGACCGAACCATTGGACGATGCGCTCGCTCTCATCCCGCATCGGCTCGGCTCGGCCCGACATCCAGCGGTAGACGCCATCGTGCCGACGCAGGCGATACTTCATGGAGAAGTGCTCGCCCGTGATAAGACAGCGTCCGAAAACGTCCGACACGGCATCCATGTCGTCCGGGTGGAAGATAGTGTCAAACACCTCCTGCAATTGGCGCTTGTCCGTCAGGTCCCGGCCGAGAAAGTCCGCCATGTGCTTGTTGGCGAGCGTCATTTCGCCCTCCGGGCTCACACGCCAAAGGTGGCTCGGAGCCATGTCCGCGAGTAGTGAGAGCTCCCGCTCTCGCTCGCGTAGCGCCTGCTGTGCCGCAGCTAGGTCGTCGATGTCGACGCTCACACCGTACCACTGAAGGATCTCCCCTGAGTCGTCGCGCAACGGCTCAGCGCGGGTCTCGGTCCAACGGTAGGAACCACCACGCCGGAGCTGGCGATATCTCATGAGATAGGGCGCACCCGTCTCGAATGAGTGCGCGACCGCCTGCTCCGCCGCGGCCCTGTCGTCCGGATGGATGATGCCGAGGGACCGCGACCCGTCAGGCGCGGTGAGGCCCTCGAGACCGGCACCGATGACATCCGTAAACCGCTTATTGACGTAGACCGGTATTCCTTCCGGTGTCGCGCTCCAGATCAGAGCGGGCACGGCGTCAATCAGCTGCTGAAGCTGCCGTTCGCTTCGCCGAAGCGCCTCGTCGGCGCGCATCTGATCGTCTATGTCGTGACAGAGGCCATACCACTGAACGATGCGTCCGCCCTGATCGCGCAGCGGCTCCGCGCGGCTCGACATCCACCGATAGGTGCCATCGGCGCGGCGCAGGCGATACCGCAAGGCGAAGCCCTCGCCAGTGACGAGACAATGGTGGAGCGTATCTCTAAACGCCGTTGCATCGTCGGGATGGACGGTCTCTATGACCGCTTCCAGTCGACTCATGCCCGGCTTTTCCGTATCCGCGACATCCAAGCCGAGAAAATCGACCATGCCCTTGTTGAAGAAAATAGGCTCGCCGTCCGGGGTGAGTCGCCAGAGGTGGCTCGGAACCATATCCACAAGCTGCGAGAGCTCCCGCTCCTTTTCGCGCAACGCCGCCTCGGTCCTCTTGTCGACGGTGGACGGCGTTGATGCCGATACACCGGTCGCGACAATAGCTCCGACGCAAAGCGCGACCGCAAAGAATGCCGCCCATGACAACGCAAGATCGCGCATGTCACTCACGTAATAGGCCGCGGCCAACATCGAGCCAGCGAATGCGATTGCCAATGTCGCATTAAATAGCCAAACCACGCGGCCACGCGCATAGAGGTAGAGAGCCGCAACCGGCGCCAGCAGGCCAAACGGCGTCTTTGTCAGCCAGCACACGGCGATCCCGGCGACCGATGCAACAATCGCGAGGATCAAGCGACGTTGGATGAGGGCAGCTATCATCGTGGGCCGCTCCTGCCGGACAATGAAAGCCTGGGGATGGTCGGCGCTTTGTCTAGGGCCTCAATACCTGGGCTTGCGAACTCGACTCCCACCCTAGACCTGCCACGCCCCAGCCGCATCTCATGGAAATCCATGCATTCGTTACAAATATGGCTGGGGCAGCCCGGCATTTCGTTTCATGGCGTAGAGGCTACAACCGCGCCACCCACTGCGAATCTTTATACACTGATAGGCGTCCATCGCTCCTATCACCTTAGATTAGATCGCTCACACCAAAGGTGAATCGCTCCTAGCGACCCGCGATCAGAACGTATCCCTGCGTTCTGATTTGACGGCGCAAAAAACGCGCAATTTTCCACCTGTTCACCGGCACTCATCTGACATGACCTGCCGGCGTACTGAGTGACCCGCGAAACAGCGGCCGGTGCCCCGGCAAGGGGCACATGTCGATGGCGCGAAAGCGAAAGCACGCACGTGACACAGACTTTGACAGAGAAGTCTACGACGGCCCCGAGCCGAAAAAACAAGGCAGAGCGCATCGGTGAACGGCCGCCTTTCGATCGCGGGGCGCTCGTAATCTTTCCGGCTCGGCGCGAGACGGTTGCCAGCCGCCTGGCGAGGATACTTCCGGTTCTGGGCGCTCTCGTCTATCCCGCCCTCGTCGCCGCGGTGTATGTTAGCGGCCGTCTGGCGCACGCGGCGCCCGGCCCGGTTTCGTCCATCGCCGTTGCCGCGTCTTTGCTCGCAGTGTTCGGCGTGCCGGTCTACGGTTTCACGGAAGCGCTTCGTCTCGCGCGAGGGACGCAACCGACCGTCGCCGAACATCGTCTGCGCGCGTTATGCCACCTGGTCGCGGCCACTCCGCCGCTGTTCGGCGCATTCGGCGTCGTCTTCTCCATGCTCGGTTGGCCGGGCGGCGATTACCTCGCCTGGGCGGTCGCGTGGCTCGCCGTCTCCGCGTACGCGTACAGGGTGTCGGGCGATGCGCGGCGCTTCATACCCAGCGACCGACCGCATCCCCGCCTCCGCGTCGCGCATGGGATCAGCGCTGCGGCGCTCATCGTCGCGTTCATCGCGATCCATCTCGGCAATCACCTGACCGCGATCTGGAGCCTCGAATTGCACTCGGCGATCCTCACCGCCCTGCGCCACTGGTATCGCAATGTCCTCATCGAACCCCTCATCGTCGGCCTGATGCTGTTTCAGATCGGCAGCGGCCTGACCCTGCTCTACGGTCGGCTCGATCGTCCGAGTGACCTTTACCGTGCCGTCCAGACGGCGACCGGCGCCTATCTCGCCGTCTATATCGCCGCGCATATGAGCGCGGTGTTTCTCCTCGGCCGCCTGTTCCTCGGTATCGACACCGGGACAAGCTACGTCTTCTTCAAGGATGGCTATATGCCCAGCCTGTTCAATGTCCGGTTCATCAGCCATTACGGGTTGGGCGCGTTCGCAGTGATCACCCACGCCGGCTGCGGGCTGCGCGACATTCTGCTCGCCCACGGCGTCGCCTTGACGGCCTCCAACCGGACTTTCTGGTGCGTTCTGGCCACCGGAGCGGCGGTCGGCATGGTGATTGCGCTCGCGCTGTGCGCCGTCCGTATCGCACCGGCCTGACGGGCGAGTTGGTCGAATATGCGCTGCTGAACGTCAACTTGAAAGGCATTCGGTCTCGGCAACGTCAAGCACGATTACCTGTTCTGAACGACACGCCTCTCCGCCTCACTCAATCACCCTCAATCGAAAGGAACTCAGCTATGCGTCTCAAGGACAAAGTTGCCATCGTTACGGGTGCGGCCAGCGGCATCGGCAAGGAAATCGCAGCTCTCTTCGTGCGCCAGGGTGCAAACGTCGTCATCGCCGATCTGAACCTGGCCGGCGCGAATTCCGCC
>Ga0187815_10000512_pt1 | contig 18791 bp, 18 predicted proteins | sample NC_S_5_FD_132962 | JGI IMG/M metagenome (GOLD analysis project Ga0187815, IMG submission 132962) | Wetland sediment microbial communities from Neuse River Estuary, North Carolina, USA - ASW-S_5 | ecosystem: Environmental > Aquatic > Freshwater > Wetlands > Sediment | place: USA: North Carolina...
ATTCGCCGTCAAGGTAAGCGTCGCGACGAATTCGCTGACGTCCTTGGCCAGCGCTGAAATCTTGGCGGCCTTAGCGGCATAGGCCGGATCTGTACGCAACATGAAGCCGTAATCCTTGATCGTCGTACCGCAGCCCGAGGCGTTGACGACGATGGCGTCGAGGCCTCCGGTTTCAAGCTCGCGTGTCCAGGCGTCGACATTGGTGCGGACGTAATCGCGTGCATCGCGGCCCATATGATGCGTGAGGGAGCCGCAACAGCCGGCGCCAGCGGCAATGACGACTTCGCAGCCGTGTCGTGTTAGCAGCCGCACGGTTGCGTCGTTGATCGCTGGATCGAGCACCTGCTGGACGCACCCGGCCAAGAGCACGACTCGTTTGCGCCGTGGACCGTTGGCGGGGAAGACGCGCGCTTGTTCGGTCATACCCGGCGGCAGCAAGCGGCCCGGCATCAGCTTGCCCATGGCCCCCAGACGGCCCGACAATACGCTCAGGATCGGCTTCGCGAACCGGGCGGCGCTCATCATCGCGCGAAAGCGGTCGACGCGCGGCATTGTGGCGGCGAGAAGGCCGCGCAGCATGCGTTCGACCATCGGCCGGCGATAGGTTTTCTCGACATGCCGGCGGCCTTCGTCGATCAGATGCATGTAGTGGACGCCGGACGGACAGGTGGTCATGCAGGCGAGGCACGACAGGCAGCGATCGAGATGGGTCGCGACCTGACGGGTCGCCGGCCGGTCGTTCTCGAGCATGTCCTTGATCAGATAAATGCGGCCGCGCGGCCCATCGAGCTCGTCGCCGAGGAGGATATAGGTCGGACAGGTCGCGTTGCAGAAGCCGCAATGGACACAGGTGCGCAGGATCTTGTTCGCCTCGACGATGTCGGGGTCGGCTAATTGCGCGGGCGAGAAATGGGTTTGCATCGGGACCGACTAAAGCTCGGGGTAAAGGCGGCCGCGGTTCAAGATCCGCTTCGGATCGAAGCCGTCCTTGACCCGCGCGCTCAGCGCCGCCAACGCCGGCGACAACGGCTCGAACACCGGCACGGCGGCGCGCAGCGCGGCCGGTGCTCGGATGAGCGTGGCGTGGCCTTGGCCGCGAAGCGCGGCGCGGATCGATCCGGCACCGCCATCGTCGGCGCCCTGCACCGCCAGCCAAACCAGCCCGCCGCCCCAATCGAGGAAATAATCGACATCGAGCGCGGCGCGCACGGCGCTGAGGAACGTCGGTGCGGCCGTCGGCGCGAGTGACACCCGCCAGATGGCCCGCTCGCCCGCCGCCAGCGGCTGCGCATCGCGCACCGCGGTCCAAAGCCTGAGCGAGTCCGCATCGCCGAAGATCTCAGCCGCGCCAAAGGGTTTTAGCTCGTCGCGTAACGCCTGCGACCGCGCTTCAACCGACGGTAGCGGTCCTTCGACGCGCAGGATCGTCCGCGCGTGTTCGTCGGCCTTCGGCAAATGCGCAGCACCGGAAAGTTCGTGCGGCGAGTTCAGACCGTGGATCATTGCGGCCACCGCGCGCGCGTCGTCGAGCCCGGCCAGCGCAACCGTGCGGGTTGCTTCCGGCGCCGGCAGCACCTTGACGCTGATTTCGGTCATCACCGCGAGCGTGCCGTAGGAGCTGGCCAGGAGCTTGCACAGATCGTAGCCGGTGACGTTCTTGACCACGCGGCCGCCAGCCTTGAAGGCTTCGCCGCGGCCGCTCACGGCTGCGACGCCGAGAACATGATCGCGCGCCGCGCCCTGGCGGATGCGGCGCGGTCCGGAAAGGTTGCAAGCAACGATGCCGCCCAAGGTCGGGCTCGCTGCTGTCGATCCCAGAAGCGATCGCCAATCGGCCGGCTCGAACGCCAGCATCTGGCGTTTGGCGCCCAGCGCGCGTTCGATCTCCGCCAGCGGCGTCGCCGCGCCGGCCGTCAATACCAGCTCTTCCGGTTCATACTGCCGGATGCCCGCAAAGGCGGCGACGTCGAGCGTGTGCGGCAGTTGGGTCGGCCGGCCGAGATTGCGCTTGCTGCCGCCACCGACGATTTCGAGCGATTCCTCGCTGGCGACGGCGGCCGTGACGATGTCGACTAGTTGCTTCTCGTCGACGGGACGGTACCGGCTCACGCGCGAGCTCAGAAGCGCGGCAGGTCGGGAAAGCGCACCTGACCGCGATGGACATGCAGCCGGCCAAGCTCGGCGCACCGATGGAGCTGCGGAAAGACCTTGCCGGGATTGAGCAGGCCGGCGGGATCGAACGCACATTTGAGGCGCTGCTGCTGCTGCAGATCGGCTTCGTTGAACATGCTACCCATCAAGTCGCGCTTCTCGACACCCACGCCATGCTCGCCGGTGAGGCAACCGCCGATCTCCACGCTGTAGCGCATGATGTCGGCGCCGAATTGCTCGGTGCGCTCAAGCTCACCGGGTTGGTTGGCGTCGTACAGGATCAGCGGATGGAGGTTGCCGTCGCCGGCATGGAATACGTTGGCAACGCGCAGGCCGTATTTCCGCGACAACTCGGCCATGTATTTGAGAATGTCAGGCAGCTTGGCGCGTGGGATCGTCGGATCGACGCAATAATAATCCGGCGAAATCCGGCCCACGGCCGGAAACGCCGCCTTGCGTCCGGCCCAAAACATCAGCCGCTCTTCATCGCTGTTCGAGACCCGCACTGACACCAAGCCGCATTGTTTTGCGAGTGTCTCGACGCGGCCGATCAGGTGATCGACCTCGGCGGGCGGGCCGTCGAGTTCGACGATGAGCAGCGCCTCGACGTCGAGCGGATAGCCGGCGTGGACGAAATCCTCCACCGCGTGGATGGCCGGCTTGTCCATCATCTCCATGCCGCCCGGAATGATGCCGGCGCCGATGATCGCGGCAACGCAGGCGCCGGCGCTTTCGTTCGACGGGAAACCGATCAGCAGTGCGCGCGCGGTGCTTGGCTTGCGCAGCAGCCGCACCGTGACCTCGGTCACGACGCCGAGGAGCCCTTCGGAGCCGACCATGACGCCGAGCAGGTCGTAACCGCCACTGTCGAGATGCTTGCCGCCGAGACGCAGAACCGTGCCGTCAATGAGCACCATCTCGATGCCAAGGACGTTGTTGGTGGTCAGGCCATATTTGAGGCAATGCACGCCGCCGGAATTCTCCGCGACATTGCCGCCGATCGAACAGGCGATCTGGCTCGACGGGTCGGGTGCATAATAGAATCCGGCATGCTGCACGGCGGCGGTGATGCCGAGATTGGTGACGCCCGGCTGCACCACGGCGCAACGATTGTCGTAATCGATTTCGAGGATGCGATTGAACTTGGCGAGCCCGAGGATGATGCCGTCTTCGAGCGGCAGCGCGCCGCCCGACAGCGACGTGCCGGCGCCGCGCGGCACGACCTTGAGGCCGGTCTTGTGACAATAGGCCAGGACTTGCGAAACCTCTTCGGTCGTCGACGGCAGCACAACCAGCAACGGCCGGGCGCGGTAGGCGGTGAGTCCGTCGCTTTCGTAGACGCGCCGTTCGTCTTCCGACTCGATGACGGCATCGTTCGCGGCGCATAGACGGCGCAATTCGGCGGCGATTGCGCTACGGCGGGCAATGACCGCAGCGTCGGGCTCGGGCATCAACATGGCGATCCATGTTGGGCGTGGGCAGGGCCCCTGCCAACAACAAAAAACCGCGCCGGAGCGCGGTTTTTAGAACGGCGGCACCAGCGGCTGTCAGCCCTGTCGGGCCTTGTATCGCGGATTGGTCTTGTTGATGACGTAGACGCGGCCCTTGCGGCGCACGATACGGCAGTTCTTGTCGCGCGCCTTCAGCGATTTGAGCGAGTTCTTGATTTTCATGACGGGGGCCGGGTTGCAATTTGCTTTCGGAAGGCCGGGAAAATAGGAGAGAACCGATGACAGAGTCAACCGCCCGTCGGGTAACCGCGGAATCTCAGTCGCGGGCCGGCGCTGCGAGCACTTTCTCGCCCTTGGGGCGGCCGCCGGCGGTGTTCCGGCCGGACAGGAAATGCTTGATGTTGCGGGTGGCCTGGCGGAGTCGCTGCTCGTTTTCGACCAGTGCGATGCGGACATAGCCCTCGCCGTATTCGCCGAATCCGACTCCGGGCGACACGGCGACGTTGGCGTTCTCGAGCAGCAGCTTGGAGAATGCCAGTGTGCCACTCTCGCGAAACTGCTCCGGAATCGGCGCCCAGGCGAACATCGACGCCGGCGGCGCGGGAATCGGCCAACCGGCTTGGCGCAAACCTTCGACCAGGACATCGCGGCGTTTCTTGTAGCGCGCGCGGATTTCCCTGATGCAATCCTGCGGCCCGTTGAGTGCTGCTGTCGCCGCCACTTGGATCGGCGTGAAGGCGCCATAATCGAGATAGGATTTGATGCGCGCGAGCGCCGCGATCAGCCGCGCGTTGCCGACGGCGAATCCGATACGCCAGCCCGCCATATTGTAGGTCTTGCTGAGCGAGGTGAATTCGACCGCGATATCGCGCGCGCCCGGAATCTGCAGCACCGACGGCGGCGGATTGCCGTCGAAATAGATTTCGGCATAGGCCAGGTCGGACAAAAGGTAGATGCCGCGCGAGCGGCAGAACTCGACAACCTCGCCGTAGAAATCCAGGTCGACTACCTGCGCCGTCGGATTGGCGGGGAAATTCAGCACCAAGGCGATGGGCGCCGGCGAGCTCTGCTCAACCGCCTGCTTCAACTCCTTGAGGAAATCGACGCCAGGACCGATCGGCACGCTGCGCATCGATGCGCCGGCCATGATGAACCCGAAGGCGTGGATCGGATAACACGGATTCGGCACCAGCACGATGTCGCCAGGCGCGGTAATCGCCTGCGCCAGATTCGCGAGTCCTTCTTTCGAACCGAGTGTGACGATGATCTCGCGGTCGGGATCGAGGTCGACGTTGAAACGGCGCGCGTAATATTTCGCCTGGGCGCGGCGCAGGCCCATGATGCCGCGCGACACCGAGTAGCCGTGCGCGCGCGGGTTCTGCACCGTCTCGAGCAGCTTCTGGACGATGTGCGGCGGCGTTGGGCCGTCAGGATTGCCCATGCCCAAATCGATGACGTCGGAGCCAAGCGACCGCGCCTTCGCCTTGAGCGCGTTGACCTCGGCGAAGACGTAGGGCGGCAATCTCTTGAGGCGGTAAAATTCTTCCATGCAGCAACTCGAAGTGGCACGTCCGGGCATACGACTCACCTGCCGCCATTCTAGGCGGTGAACCGAAAAGCGGCGAGCGCGACACGAATCGTTGCCATCCTAGCGCCTCATTCCATCGCAATGCTATGGCTTTCGCGGGCGCGACGCGCACTTAAGCCACTGTTAACGCACGCTAAAGAGCGGTTTTGCGGCGCCAGCGGGGATGGCGTATTGCACCGCGGCGTAGAACTTGCGTGGTGAGCTTGAAGCCGGGAATTTGCCCGGACCACCGCGCGGGAGGGGTCCCATGCAGTTCAATTGGTCGGCTGGACGCGATTGGGCGGTTTCTTTCCTAGCGCTATTGGCGCTGGCGCTGCCGTTCATGCCGATACCCGGCGACCACGAGACGCGCATGTACGTCCGCTATCACATCCGCGGTACGGCGCCACACGCGTTCAGCACCGACACGCTGCACAGCATCTGCACGGTGATGGCGACCGCGCTTGCCTATAACGATCCGAAGACCGGCCAATACACCCGCATCAGCTGCGGCCGTTGATCCACCTCAGGCGGCGACGCTGAGCTGCTCGACGAACTGGCGCGCGCAATGCCTCCAAGTGTATCGCAGCGCGTGATCGCGGCAGACCGTGCGGGGGATTTCGAGCGCCGCCAGCGCGGCCGCGCGCAAATCCTCGCTCAGCACACCGATGTCGCTGTTGCCGATGACGTCAAGCGGTCCCGGAACCGGAAACGCCGCGACCGGCAGACCTGACGCCAGCGCTTCCAGCAGCACCAGGCCGAACGTATCGGTGCGGCTCGGAAAGACGAAGACGTCGGCCGAGGCGTAGAGACGCGCCAACGCGCCGTTCTCGATGCGGCCGAGGAAATGTGCGTTCGGATAGCGGCGCCTGAGCCGCTCAAGCTGCGGCCCCTCGCCCACCACCAGCTTCGAACCGGGCAAATCGAGATCGAGAAACGCCGGCAGGTTCTTTTCCAGCGCGACGCGGCCGACGGAAAGGAATATCGGCCGTTTGAAGCCGATATCTTCCTGCCGGTGGCTAGGATCGAATTTTGCCGGATCGACGCCGCGGCTCCACGGCCGCAGATTGCGAAAGCCTTTCGCCGAGAGCGCGGCGCGCATCGACTCGGTCGCGACCATGATGCCGCGGGCCGGCGCATGGAACCGCCGCAATACGCCATAGGTGACGCGCGACGGGATGGCGCAGCGGGCGGCCAGATACTCGGGAAAGCGGGTGTGATAGGCGGTGGTGAAGCCGAAGCCGCGACTGAGACACCAGCGCCGCACGGCGAAGCCAAGCGGCCCTTCGGTAACGATGTGGATCGCATCCGGGCTCGCCTGTTCGATCAGCATGGCGGCCGGCTTGGCCGCGCCGAAGGCGAGCCGGATTTCCGGATAGAACGGGCACGGCACAGTCGCGAACATCTCAGGCGTCAGCGTCGTCACCGTGTGCCCCATCGTGTCGAGTTCGGGCAAAATCGATTTGAGAGTGCGGACAACGCCGTTGACTTGCGGCGACCAAGCGTCGCTGGCGATGAGGATTTTCACGCCGCGGGTTCGAACGCCTTCTCCGCCCGCGCAACCGGGCGCAGCGGATCGAGGGCGTTAAGCTCGACCCAGCGGATAACCTCGAGCCGGCCGTCGAAATGCTCGACCAGGGCCGAGCAGCTTTCGACCCAATCACCGTCGTTGCAATACAGAACGCCGCCGATGTTGCGGATCTCGGCCTGGTGGATGTGGCCGCAAACGACACCGTCGACGTGCCGCCGACGCGCTTCGTCGACGATCGCATCGGCGTAATCGCTGACAAATTGGACGGCGTTCTTGACCTTGCTCTTGAGGTAAGCGGACAGCGACCAGTAGGAATATCCGAAGCGGCGGCGCAGTAGGTTGTAGTAGTGATTTAGCTTGAGCGACAGCTCATAGGCGCCGTCGCCGAGCAGCGCGAGCCATTTGGCATAGCGCACGATGCCGTCGAAATCGTCGCCGTGCAGCACCAGCAGCCGCCGCCCGTCGGCGGTGACATGCAGCGCATCCTGCACCAGTTCGACGCCGCCGAGCTGGAGGTCGACCCAGTTGCGCAGCCATTCATCGTGGTTGCCCGGAATGTAGAAGACTTTGGTGCCCTTGCGTGCCTTGCGCAGGATTTTCTGGATCACGTCGTTATGGCTTTGCGCCCAGTACCAGCTCTTGCGCAGGCGCCAGCCGTCGACGATGTCGCCGACGAGGTAGAGAAAATCGGAATCGGTGTGACGCAAGAAATCGAGCAGGAACTCGGCCTTGCAGCCGCGTGTGCCCAGATGAATGTCGGAAATCCAGATCGTCCGGTAACGGTGGATGCCGTCGATGTGATCCATCGCGCCGCTTATTCCCCCGACGCGAGAACAAATCTGAACATGCCGCCTAGCTAACACGCGGCGATGACGGAATTATTCCCGTTCCGAGTCGATTCGGTGACGGGCTCAGCCCCGCCAGGCCGCAATAATCCGCCGCATCGCGTCGAGGCCGTCGGTCAGCGCTGCCGGCCCCGGCTGGAGGATGAACGACGATTTGATTTCGTGCAGCGCGCCAGTGCGTATCGCCGGCACGCCGTCGAAACCGGGCCGCGCGGCGACTTTTTCGGGCCGGAATTTCTTGCCGCACCACGAGCCGATGATGATGTCGGGCGCACGCGCGACCACGTCGGCGGGCGCTACGATGCGGTCTTTTGCCGCGCGACCGGCTGCGAGCTCGGGAAAGATGTCGACGCCGCCCGCAACTTCGATCAACTCCGACACCCAGCCGATGCCCGAGATCAGCGGATCGTCCCACTCCTCGAAAAACACTTTCGGCCGGTGCAACGGCCGCGCAGCACGCGCCGCAGCGACCCGCTGCTCAATTGATTGGGCCAGCGCATCGGCACGTTCGCCCGCGCCGACCAAGGCGCCCAGTGTCCGGATCATGGCGAAGATTTCCGCCAGCGTCCGTTGATTGAACGCGTGCACGGCGATACCGCGGCGGATCAGATCGGCCACGATGTCGGCTTGGATGTCCGAGAACGCCAGAACCAGATCGGGCTCAAGCGCAATGATCTTGTCGATGTTGGCGGAATTGAAGGCTGAGACGCGCGGCTTGTCGCGGCGCGCCTGCGGCGGCCGGACGGTATAGCCCGAGATGCCGACGATGCGGTCCTGCTCGCCCAGGAGATAGAGCGTCTCGACGGTTTCCTCAGTCAGGCAGACGATGCGCCGCGGCGGAAACATTGCGCGGCTCAGCTGCGTCGCGCGGGAAAAATGGTGGGCGTGGCAGGGATTGAACCTACGACCCCTTCCATGTCAAGGAAGTGCTCTCCCACTGAGCTACACGCCCGCGCGACGGCGGATTTAGACTAATTCACGGCCGGTTGGCAAGGATAGGACCGCCAGCCTCAGGCGGCCATGAAGCGCTCGATCTCGCCGACCAGCTGGCGCAGATGGAACGGCTTGGCGAGCACGGCAGCATCGCGCGGCAAGGACTCCGCCTCGCCCAGCGCCACCGCAGCAAAGCCGGTGATAAAGATGACGCGCAGGAGCGGATGCATGTCGCTGGCGCGGCGGGCCAGTTCGATGCCGTCGATTCCCGGCATGACTACGTCGGCCAGCAACAGGTCGATCGGATGCTTGCTTGCCCAGGACAGCGCGGTCTCGCCGTCGCCGAGGGCACAGACATCGTGTCCCGCTTTGCGCAGGGCCCGCGCAAGAAACACGCGGATGCTATCGTCGTCTTCGGCGAGCAGGATTCGAGCCATATTGATCCCCGCCGCCGAGGATACGGGCGCAGATTTAAACGAAGGGTTTACCGCCAGCCGGATGGTTACAATTGGCGATTTTCCGCCAGAAATAGGCCGGTTCCCGCGTGACAGAATCGCCATTTCCTCGTTAATCTTGTGGCCATGCACGGCCCGTTGACGGTGGCTGAACCGATCGAAGTTCTCGCCAATGGCGGACAAGAGGTGCCGCTGGTACTGGCCTCGCCGCATAGCGGGGCAGACTATCCGGTCGATTTCCTGGCCGCCTCGCGCCTCGATGCGCTAACGCTGCGTCGTTCCGAAGACAGTTTCGTCGACGAGATCTTTGGCGCCGCACCGGCGCTGGGCGCGCCGCTGCTGCGCGCCCGGTTCCCGCGCGCCTACATTGACGTCAACCGCGAGCCGTTCGAGCTCGATCCGACAATGTTCGAGGACCTGCTGCCGAACTTCGTCAATAGCCATTCGCCGCGCGTCCGCGTCGGGCTCGGCACCATCGCCCGCGTAGTCGCATCCGGCGAAGAGATCTACGCGCGCAAACTCAAATTCAGCGATGCGGCGCAGCGCATCGAGACCCTCTATCGGCCGTATCACCGGATGCTGAAGCAGCTGCTCGATGCGACGCAGGAACGCTATGGTTTTTCGATCCTGCTCGATTGCCATTCGATGCCCTCGGCGAGCTGCGACCGCGACCGGCGCGACCGCTCGCCGCGTGCCGACATGGTGCTCGGCGACTGCCACGGCACGTCGTGCCACCCGGTGATCACTGAGGCGGCGCACAATGTGCTGAACGCCAAGGGATATTCGACGGCGCTCAACACGCCTTATGCCGGCGGTTTCACGACGGCGCATTACGGCCGGCCAGCCGCCGGTAATCATTGCCTGCAGATCGAGATCAACCGCGCACTGTACATGGACGAGCAGACCTTCGAGCGGAAACCGTTCCTCGCTCGGCTGGGCGATGACATGCGCGATTTGACCGAAGCCCTTTCCGCCATCGACCCGGAGCTGTTGCGGCCGGCATGAGCGACGCCGCCGCATTCCGTTTCGCGCTGCGTGATTCCGCGCCGAACGACGCCGAAGCCATTGCCGCGATCTACGCCCATCACGTGCGCTTCGGCCTCGGCACGTTCGAGGAGATGCCGCCGTCGGTCGAGGAAATTCGCCAGCGGCGCGAAAGCATATTGGCGCTCGGGTTGCCGTTTTTGGTCGCTGTCGCCGGCGATCGCGTCATCGGCTACGCCTATGCGGGGCCTTACCGCATGCGGTCGGCTTATCGCTACACGCTCGAAGATTCGGTCTACGTCGCACCCGACGCCACTGGACACGGCATCGGACGCACCTTGCTGGCACGGCTCGTCGAACGCTGCGACGCGCTCGGCTATCGCCAGATGGTGGCCGTCATCGGCGACAGCGGCAATCAGGCCTCGATCCGGCTGCACGCGGCGCTCGGCTTCGCGCGCGTCGGCATCCAGCCGGCGGTCGGCTTCAAGCACGGACGGTGGGTCGACAGCGTGCTGATGCAGCGGACGCTCGGCAGGGGCGCGGCAACCTTGCCCAAATCGGCGGAGTCCGCCTGAGCGCTCTCGAGTTAATTTCCGATGCGGAAAAAGAAAAAGGGCCGCACCGGAGCGCGGCCCAAGTTTAGGGAGGAAACGCCTAGAAGACGTACGACACGCCGTCGGGCGACGGCCGTGTCGCGTTGCAATATATGGCCTATTGCGGCGCACAATGCAATCCATAAAAGGGGATAAGGCGCCAACAGGGCCAGATTTCCGTGCGTTATTTCGCCACAGGCGGAGGCTTTTGGGCGTCGATCGTGGCCGTCGTTTTTGCATCGCACAAATGCGTGATTTACAAGTCACGCAAACTCGCGCCGCAGCTTAGGACCATGCTCGTCGAGCTTGGGCACGGCGCGGCCGGCGAGATCGGCGGCGCGACGGCCCGGCGGCGATGGCAAATCAACCGAGCCGCTCTCGGTCGTCGTCACGATCGTCGTCAGCGCCGGATGGCGCGCGAAATCGTCGAGCGTGTTGAGGTTGCCGTAGGCGATGCCCGCCGCCTTAAGCCGCGCCGCCAGTGCGGCGCGCACTTCGCGTTTGAACGTCGCCGCCACCAGTGCCTCGAGCGCCGGCCGATTGGCAACGCGGCGCGGTCCATCGGAGAAACGCGGGTCGTGCGCCAGTGCGGCGTCGCGCAAGATTTCGGCGCAGAAGCGCTGCCACTCGCGTTCGTTCTGGATCGAGATGACGATCGACTTGCCATCGGCGGCGACGAAGGCGCCATAAGGCGCGATCGACGGATGGTGGACGCCGACACGCTGCGGCGGATGGCCGTCCGCTTGCTGCATCAATGCAACCGACAGCCACTCGGCGGTAGCGCCGAACAGCGAGATCTCAAGTAGAGCGCCGCCGCCGTGCCGCTCTCGCGCATAAAGCGCTTCGAGGATAGCCGCATAGCCATTGAGGCCGGCGGCTATGTCGGACACCGGCACACCGACCCGGCCGGGTGCTTCAGGTGAGCCAGTGATCGAGGTGAGCCCCGTTTCCGCCTGGATCAGCAGATCGTAGGATTTCATGTCGCGATAGACGCCGCTTTCGCCGTAGCCCGAGATCGAACAGATGATTAGGCGCGGATGCGTGCGGCGCAGCTCCGCCGGATTGAAGCCGGCACGCGCCGCGGCGCCCGGTGCCAGGTTCTGGATGAATACGTCGGCGCGGGCGATCATGCGGCCGAGCAGCGCCTTGTCTGTTGCCGCCTTGATATCCAGCGCAATCGATTCCTTGCCGCGATTGAGCCACACGAAATGCGCCGACTGGCCTTTGGCCGCGCGGTCGTAATAGCGCGCGAAGTCGCCCTCCGGCCGCTCGATCTTGATGACGCGCGCGCCAGCATCGGCCAGTCGGCAGCTGCATAGCGGCGCGGCCACCGCCTGTTCCAAGGCGACCACGAGAATTCCCTCGAGCGGTCCCGTCATCATTGCCCTCCCGGCCTAGCTTTGGCCGTGGCTGCGGTTCCCTGTCAACCGCCGGGGTGCTAAACGAAGGCGCAGGAGGCGGCGCAATGATGCAGGTGGCAATCCTCGACGATTATCAACGATCGGCCTTGGCGCTCGCCGATTGGAAGAGGCTTGAGCCTGGCGTGCAGGTCGAGACTTTTCCCGACCATATCGCCGATCCCGATATTCTCGCCCGGCGTCTGCATACGTTCGAATGCGTGGTTCTGATGCGTGAGCGCACGCCGTTTCCGAAATTGCTGATCGATCGCCTGCCCAATCTGCGGCTCATCGTCACCGCCGGCATGAAGAACGCGTCGATCGATATCGCCGCGGCCACGACGCGCGGCATCCAGGTCTGCGGTACCGAAACCCTCGGCACACCGACGGCGGAGCTGGCTTGGGGACTGATCGTTGCGTTGGCGCGCAAGATTCCGCAGGAATTCGCTGCGCTCAAACGCGGCCATTGGCAATCGACGCTCGGCATCGGCCTGCATGGCAAAACGTTGGGTGTCGTCGGCCTCGGCCGACTGGGGAGCCAGATGGCGCGCATTGGCGCCGCCTTCGGCATGCGGATCGTTGCCTGGAGCCCGAATCTGACGGCGGCGCGCGCACAGGAAGTCGGCGCGACGGTGGTGACCAAGGACGAGTTGTTCGGCCAGGCGGATTTCGTCACCATTCATCTCGTGCTCGGCGATCGCAGCCGCGGACTGGTCGGCGCCGCCGAGTTCGAGCGGATGAAGCCGACCGCCTATCTCGTCAATACGTCGCGCGGACCGGTCGTGCAGGAGGCGGCGCTGATCACGGCATTGAAAGAGCGCCGCATCGCTGGCGCGGCACTCGACGTCTACGACCGCGAGCCGCTGCCCGCCGGTCATCCGCTGCTGGCACTCGACAATCTACTGGTGACGCCGCATCTCGGCTACGTCACCGCCGAGAACTACCGGCTAATCTACGGCCAGGCGGTCGAGGACATCCGTACGTTCCTCGACGGCAAGCCGGTCCGTATCATCAACGCCGTTGCCGCGCGCGTTGCCTGATCGGCCGCGCGATTACGCCAGCGGCGCGAGGCCAAGGATCTGGCGCGCTTCGGCCGGCGTCGCCGGCCGGCGATCATATCCGCCGCAAATATCGGTGACCCGCGTCACCAGCTCGGCATTGTTTTTGGCCAGCCGCGTCTTGTCGTAACGCAGATTGTCCTCGAGGCCGGTGCGGACATGGCCGCCAAGCTCGAGGCACCAGCGATTGACCTCGAGCTGATGCCGGCCGATGCCGGCCGCGGTCCAGGTTGTGCCGGGCATGATCTCGGCGAGTTCGCGGAGCATGAATTCGAGTACCTGGCGGCGTGCCGGCAACGCATTGGGAATGCCGAGCACGAACTGAACGTGCGCCGGCGGCCTGATCAGGCCGCGATCGATCAGCGCCTTAGTGTTATAGAGCATCGCCAGATCGAAGATTTCGATTTCGGGCTTGATGCCGAGGTCGCGCATCGTCGTCGCCATGTTGTCGATGAGCTGCGGCGTGTTCTCGTAGATCTGCGTCGCAAAATTCACCGAGCCGGTGGCCAGCGACGCCATGTCGGGACGATGCACCAGCGAGTTCGCCCGCTCGTTCTGGTTACGGCCGCGACCGCCCGTCGAGAACTGCACGATTATGCCGGGACAATGCTTGCGCACGCCGGCCTGCACTTCGGCGAACAGTGCCGGATCCGACGACGAGCTTTCATCCGGATTGCGGACGTGGATATGAACCAGCGACGCGCCGGCGTCGAATGCCTCATGAGTTGATTCGATCTGTTCAGCGGGCCGCACGGGCACGGCCGGCGAATCGGCCTTCTTCGGCACCGCCCCCGTGATCGCAACGGTGATGATGACCGGTGTCGTCATTGTCCCTCCTCCCACTTAATTCCGTCCGGCGAGTTGTTTGCCTTTTTCCAGCGCGGCATAACCGCGCGTCGGCGCCGCCATCAGGAAGCGATAGCCTTCTTTCAGCACGCGCTCGACGTTGGCGGTGTCGACATGCGGATGGCCCACCGGCACTTTGTGTTTCTTGCAGGTCGCCAGCACCTGCGCCATGTGCTTCAGCACTTCAGGATGCTCGTACTGGCGCGGTACGCCAAGCTCCTGGCTCAAATCGCCTTCGCCGATGAGGATTGCGCCGATGCCGGGCACGTGCGCCAGCATCGCGTCGAGATTGCGGATGCCTTCGGTGTCCTCGATCATCAGAATGACGAAAATCTCGCCCGTCGGATCGAGCGGCCAGACATCGGCACGCCCATAGTATTCCTGTTGCGTCAGGCCCCAATAACGCGCCGCCGCCGTCGGACCGTCGCCGCGCAGCCCGGCCGGCTCGTAAAGTGGCGCGGTCTTGAGCCGCGGATAGCGGCAGGCCGCGACCGCGTTACGCGCCTGCTCGACCGTCGAGATGTGCGGCCAGACGATGCCGTAGATACCGAGGTCGAGCGCCTGCTTGGCAAAGACCTGGCTCAGCTCGCCGCCGTTGGGCGGGATGCGCACCAGGGGCGTGACGGTGGGCGCGACCGACTTTGCGTCGACGATCTGGCGGCGGTTGAGCATGTATTGGAGACAGTCGCGCAGCATGTGGATGTCCCACGGATTGTGCTCCATCTCGAAGACGACACCGTCGTATTTCGACTGGCTGAAGGCGAGCGCGTTCTCGATATCGGCAATGGTGAACGCCGTGAATGTCGGTTGCCCCTGCTCGAGCGCGCGGATCACGCCGTTGAGGCGCGGAATCTCGGTCATCGTTCCTCCCACTCAGGCGGCGCATCCTAGCAGCGGCGCGGTTTGACAAGCAAAGACGCGGTACCTAGCATCCGTCGCAATGATTATCGATTGCCACGGCCACTACACCACCGCGCCGAAGGCGCTCGAAAGCTTCCGCGAGCAGCAGCTCGCCGCGGCGAAAAACAAATCGCCGCTGCCGGCGCCGGAAACGCTCGCCATACCCGACGATGCAATCCGCGCCGGCATCGAACAGGCGCAATTGAAGCTGCAGCGTGAACGCGGCACCGACGTGACGATCTTCTCGCCACGCGCTTCGGCGATGGCGCATCACCTTGGCAGCGAGGCGACGAGCCAGGATTGGGCGCGGATCTGCAACGACCTGATCCACCGCGTCTGCCGGCTCTATCCGGAAAACTTCGTCGGCGTCTGCATGCTGCCGCAGTTTCCCGGCGTGCCGCCCAAGAACTCGATCGCCGAGATCGAACGCTGCGTGACGCAGTTGGGCTTCGTCGGCTGCAACCTCAATCCCGATCCGTCCGGCGGCCGCTGGACCGATCCGCCACTGACCGACAAATGGTGGTATCCGCTATACGAGAAACTGGTCGAGCTCGACGTTCCGGCGATGGTGCATGTGAGCTCGTCGTGCAATCCGAATTTCCACGCCACCGGTGCGCATTACATCAACGCTGACACCACCGCCTTCATGCAATTCCTGACCTCGGACCTATTCAAGGACTTCCCGACGCTGCGGTTCATCATTCCGCACGGCGGGGGCGCGGCGCCGTACCATTGGGGACGCTATCGCGGCCTGGCGCAGGACATGAAGCGGCCGCCGCTCAACGAACTGCTGCTTAACAACGTCTATTTCGACACCTGCGTCTATCACCAACCAGGCATCGACCTGTTGCTTAAGGTCGTGCCCGCCGACAACATCCTGTTCGCTTCGGAGATGGTCGGCGCGGTGCGCAGCATCGACCCCGAGACTGGCCATTTTTACGACGACACCAAGCGCTATATCGACGCCGCGAATTTATCCGCCGCTGACAAAACCAAGATCTATTCCGGCAATGCGCGCAAAGTGTTCCCGCGTCTCAAGCTGCCGGTGCGAGCCTAAGGGTTAGGCCAGCGCCAGCGTATCCGGCGCGAACAACGGCTCGACCGCGAGCTTGTCGCGTGTAATGTGCTGCTCGACGCAGAAATGCGTTGCCGCTTCCAGCGCCTTGCGGTTGGCGGCAACGCCGTAAGGAAACGGATCGCCGACCACCGCCTTGACCGCCAGCGCCGCCTGGTCCGCGGCCGAGCCATCACCGCTGGCGTCGAGCCGTTTTAGATAGGCCGCCTTCGCCGCCTTGAAGATTTCGAACAACTCACGCGCCAGAGTCGGCCGCGCCGCCAGCGCCCGCTCGCTGACCGTGACCATGTGATTGATCGGATAGATGCCGGTCTTACGGTAATACGCGAAGCCGGCCTCGCGCGCGTCGGGAATCAGCGGTTTTATTTCCGGCGCGTTCGAGCGCACATCCCCAACCGCCGCGCTGACGCCTTCCTTCAGCAACAGCTCCTCGGCCGAACGGCCGCGGAACCGGTAATCGACGTTCGCCGGCGGATGATATTCGGCGACGTGTTCCTCGTCCGTTGGCAGCCACGTGATTCGTTCGAGATCGACGTCGTATTCATGCTGCAGCACGCCGCGGATCCACAGACCCGTCGTCACGGTATAGCCGCGGTTGACCGCGACCTGCCGGCCTTCGAGATCCTTCGGCGTCCGGATGCCGGTATCGACATGGCGGAATGCCGCCCAATGGTGGAAATTGCGGGTGACGAAGACCGGGATCGCGGTGATCGGTTTGCCGGCGGCGCGCGCGCAAAGATAGGTCGTCAGCGCCATTTCGCAAACGTCGAATTCCAGATTACGTACTTGGCGCCGCATCGCTGCCGGAATCGAATCGAACTCGATAAATTCGAGATCAAGCCCGCCGCGCGCGTCAGGATTATCTTTCAGGGTCTGCGTCAGACCATAACTGCCGGTGACAATGCGCAGCGCCAAGCGAGCCTCCTTTCCGACGACGAGAGAATAGCGGGCGCGACGGTGCCTAGGTAGCGCCTCAGAGCTCGTAGGCGCTGTGCAATTGCGGAATTTCGACGATGGTGTCGCGTAGCAGCGGCGCCAGTGCATTCATCGCGCGTTCTTCGCCGTGGACAATGAAGGTACGACGCTTGCCCCGGATTCCGGCGTGCCACGCGACCAACTCGGGCTGGCCGGCGTGGGCGGAAAAGCCGTTAAGCGTATGGATCGACGCACGGACCGCAACGTCTTCGCCGAACAGGCGAATGGATTTGGCGCCGTCGATGATGGCCCGCGCCGGCGTGCCGGCGCCGGCATAGCCGACAAACACGATGCTCGATTCCGGCCGCGGCAGGTTGTAGCGCAGATGATGCCGGACGCGGCCGCCAGTGCACATGCCGGACCCGGCCATGATTACCGCGCCGCCTGTAACCGAATTGATCGCGATCGAATCGGCGCGGTCGCGCGTATTGCGCAATCCCGGCACGGCAAAGGGATCCTCGCCGTCTCTTATCATCGCGATGATCGGCGGCTGCAGGCTCTTGGGATAGTGCTCGAAAATGTCGACCGCCGAAATCGCCATCGGTGAATCGAGAAACACTTTCACGCTCGGTGGCAGCTGGTTCGCGGCCACGGCGTGATGCAGCACGTACAGTATCTCCTGCGCGCGCTCGAGAGCGAACGTCGGGATCACCACGTTGCCGCCGCGCGCGAACGTTGCGGTGATCGTCTGCAGCAGCTCGGTGACCGATTGATCGATCGGGCGGTGCGGCCGGTCGCCGTAGGTCGATTCAATGACGACGAAATCGGCCTGTGCCGGCGTCGACGGCGGCGGCAGCAACGGCCGCCCGCTATTGCCGATGTCACCGGAGAACAGTACCGATTTGCGACTGCCGCCGTCGTCCACCTCGACGAGGATGGTGGCGGAACCGAGTATATGGCCAGCATCGTAGTAAGTGGCGGTGATGCCGGGAGCGACACCGATCGGCTGGCCGTAATCGGCGGTCCGCTTGAATAATCCCAGGCTGTTGGACGCATCGACCAAAGTGAAGAGCGGCTTCGGCGGCACGTGATTGCCACCGTGGCGCTGGTTGAGGCGGGCGCGGCGCTGCATCTCTTCATCCTGAAGATGCGCCGCATCGGCGATCACCAAGCGCGCCAGCTCGCGTGTCGCTGCTGTCGCAATCACTTCGCCGCGGAAGCCTTGCCGGTATAGCAGCGGCATTCGTCCGCAATGGTCGAGATGGGCGTGCGTCAACAGCATAAAGTCGATCGTCTTCGGATCGAAGCCGAACGGCGCCGCATTCTCGGCATCAAGCTCGTGGCTGCCCTGCAGCATGCCGCAGTCGATCAGCACGCGTTTGCCGGCAGCTTCGAGGAGGTGGCACGAACCAGTGACGTCGCGGTCCGCGCCATGGAAGGACAGGCGCATCGCCACGTTCTATGCCACATCCCACCGCATCCGTCGCCTAGTTCGGTGGGCCAATTTGCGGGTTGGGCGCCGCCGCGATTCCGCTAGACTGCCGCCCGAGCGCGCCAACGATAAAAGGCGACCGGGGAGGGTCTAATGTTCAAGGCATCCGCAAACGTGGTTCTGCCGACGTCGATCATCGGCTCGCTGCCGCGGCCGGCTTGGTACGACGCCGTGCTCGGCAGCCAGACCTTTCTCGAGGCGATGGCGAATTCGCGTCATCGCGAGCAATACGAGGACGCGGTATCGGTTTTCCTGCGGGCGCAGGAGGTTGCCGGCCTCGACATCGCCACCGATGGCGACGCGCATTACGACGAGCAAGTCGGTGGCATGAGCTGGCAGAGCTACGCGCCGCTGCGCATGGCGGGATTCGATCGCGCGCCGCGGCCAACACAGTACAGCGTCGGCGCCGTTCCCTTTCCACGCGGCCATATCCTGCACGATTTCCTCGAGGCGCGCGTCTTGCCGAAGGTGATCGGACCGATCGGCCGGGGCGACCTGCAATACGCCGCGATGTGGCGCGTCGCGCAGCGCATGACCAAGAAGCCCGTGAAGTTCGGCACCATCACGCCCGAGCTGCTGGCGATCGGCCTGGTCGACG
>Ga0187815_10000513_pt1 | contig 18767 bp, 26 predicted proteins | sample NC_S_5_FD_132962 | JGI IMG/M metagenome (GOLD analysis project Ga0187815, IMG submission 132962) | Wetland sediment microbial communities from Neuse River Estuary, North Carolina, USA - ASW-S_5 | ecosystem: Environmental > Aquatic > Freshwater > Wetlands > Sediment | place: USA: North Carolina...
AACGGCTACCGAGGACGTCGTTATCGTTCCCGATGAAGAGGATGACGGGACCAACCTGCTGTTGCTAGGGCCTCGCGCGCTCGGCGCGTTCTCGTTTGCCTATGGACCGGGGAGCTTCAGGAAACACTGGATGCAAGCCCGCCAGCGCCGGCTCAGGTTTCGCATCCTCCGCGATCCCGTCCTTTGCTTCGATGTCGACCGCTCTGATCAATATGCGCGATGGGCGAGCCTGGAGGATTTTGGGCCTTCCTCGCGCCCAAAAGGGTCCGGCTCGACAACCAAATCTGAATCTGCCTTCGTCACATATTGATCCGAACGCCATGTCTACCGGTCAGATGGTCCGGTGCTTCGCGACGAGGGCGAATTCACATCGCTTTCGTCGCGAAGCAGGCTTTCGGCCGTCCCGAGCGGAACGGTGGTCAGTACTTGTCAGTACTTGGCGACGACCGGTCCGTTGAAGTGGTAGTTCACGCCAAACTTGACCGCGTGAAGCTGCGTGTGGCTGTCGAAGCGGCGATCGGCTGCGTTCGTCGCGAACACATAGGTGAACGTCGGCGATGGATTGAATTCGGTATAGAGATATTCCGCCTTTGCCGACCAGTTCGGGGCGAATCCCCACTCCAGGCCGCCGCCAACGGTCCAGCCGACCGTAGTTTGCGAGGAGCTCGGAGCCTGCCCGACGAGTGCGATGGCCTGTTGGTTGGCGACTGCGGTGATTTCGCGTGTCGCCTTGGTGCCGGCCCACGCCACGCCGCCCGTCGCATAGACCAGAACGTTGTTTGAGAAGTAGCCGATCCGGCCACGCCCGGTGCCGACATACTCGATTCGCGAGCTGACTGTCGAAGAGCCCTGGTTAACTATCGATCCGGACGAACTGCCATGGATGTCGGTGGCGGTAATATCGGCCTCGAGACCGAAGAGCCAGTTCGGCGCGAAGACCCAGTTGTAGCCGATCTGTCCACCGCCAAGGACACCGTCCGCGCTGCCGCTGCCGCTGGCCTGAAGCACGCCCGCCATGTTGTATTGATCCGCGGTCGTCCGGCTCCAGCCATAGCCGACGTGAGCGCCGATATAGAAGCCTCCCCAATTGTAGGCCGGTGCCGCATAGGCGGGAGCCTTTGTATATGGGCGTGCTCCGAGGTCGGCCGCGTTTGCCGAGACGATGCCGAGTGCCGCGAGCGCGACGGTAGTGCCGATTAGCCTTTTCATTCCAATCCCCAGTAATCGCCGACTCGAATTTGAGCCGCAGTTAGTCCGACCACCACTTGCCCACGAGGCGAGACGAGCGGCATGCCCCAAATGGGGAACGTGGAGAACGAGGAGGGGAGTGCGTGACCGAAATGACACACTCATGTGCCGTGGTCGAATGAGCGCAGGCGAGTGTCGAATTCGTCGGTCAAATTATCGAATTGCGTCTATGTCATGCGAGTCCGCGGTTGTGTGCTGAATGGCGCGACATGCTTTCAACGACTTGGAAAGATCATCGCTGTGCGAGTCTAATATCCAACGGACTGTGCGCGAGTGATGCCGATTCCCAGTGAATATCGCCGAATGTCAGGCCGCTGCGGCGAAGAGAAATAAGGCAAAGAAAAAGCCCGGAAGGTGATCCGGGCTTTGTGGCTAGGCGGCTTCCATCATGAGTTTTTTGGCCGCTCGGGTTAGTAGTCCGGATCGTGTGAGTCCGTGGGCTTCGGCATATTTGTCGATCTGATCCAGAACATTTTCGGGCAGTGTAACATTCACGCGGATAGCCTTGGGCTGTTCTGTTTTGACAGACACAAGAATGGCTACGCCGCTTCGATTGTCCGGATCTGACATAACCTCTTCCAGAGCAGAGGGCTCCGGGATGGCCTCTCCGTCCTCTGCCAAGCCCTCGATGTGAAGGGTTAGGGCCTCCTCAGCCATAGCTCTAGCGTCATCCAGAGTGGTCCCGGCTGTAACCACGCCGGGAAGGTCCGGAAATGATACGCCGAAGTGGCTGTCGGCTTCCTTATGGATAAGACCAATATAGTTACGCATGGCTCTTACCTCAGCTTCAGACCTGATTGTTTCTCAATACTCTTCAATGTCCCGATCGGGATGTCCCGTTCAGGGTGGGTACAGTGACGCGGCCCTTCTTGGTGGGGTGCTTAAACTGGACATGGCTGCCCTTTTGAGCCACTCGGAACCACCCATCTCCTTGAAAAGCCAAGATTATTTCCCCGCTTTTCATAGTGTGTATGTATACACACTATTCGTGCTCTGTCAACAAAAGGCTTCCAAATTGGTTCCGGCCGGGTTCGCCAATATTTGGGCCCGAAGCTTTTTCGGCGGGTACTTCTTGGCGCGCCGCCTCAGAAAGCGGCGCGCCGCCCTCGCCAAATCTCCTGGCTAGATTGACGATACGTCAGACGCTTGCCAGCCGCGCCTCGAATGCTGCGCCGGCCCACACGGAAAACAACTGAATTGCGTACAACGGCGCATGAGAGAAAACGCCTCGGAGATCAGCGTCGCGCGCGTTCGATTGCGAAATGGTGTTCCGCATGGGCAGCGCGGGCGCCCGGGTTTTTCATCACCCGGGTGCGTTTGCGTTGGGGCCGCGTGCGAGTCAGAGCGGGCGATACGCGGGCGACTTGGTAAGAACGTTTCTGACCTGCGGCCGGACAGTGTTGGCCACGTCGGATTGATTGTCGGACCGCTTGGCGACCGGTTGCTGTGGCGGGATGATGCCGGCAAAGCTTTCGGCGGGTACGCCGGTCAGTACAGCGACGACGACGGCAAGGAGAATGGTGGTGCGCATCTTTCCCTCCAGAGTTGAGCCCATGCAACGCTGGATTCCCTACCAGGGAGCTGCGCTATCGACCGTGACACGGCTCACACAGGCTCGGCCTTTGCCTTCGTCGGCGACAGTTCAACGAGTCGCGTCCACGGAATGAAGGCTGGATCAGCCGTGCCTTGGGGCGTCGGGTACTGTGCCGTGAACCGATAAAGACCGGGATTTGCGGATAGCGGCCTGTCCGTCTCCTTCGATCGGGAAGGACAGGCGCCGTCGGAGGGCGCTATTTCAGCGGCAAGAACAGCTCCGCGACCGTTTCATGTTCCGGCACCTCAGGGAAGAAGGAAAGCCGCTGGCAATAGATCGGGAAGTCGCGTGCTTCCTCGCCGCTGGCCGGAAGCCAGTCGCGATAAAGGTAGAGCGCGGCAGGCTCCAGATTGTCGGTGTTGCCGACGACGCGCAGCACCGCGCAACGTCCGCCGGGGATCTCGCCGGCTTTGATCTCTTCGCCGTTCGCCTCGATCGGCTGGTCGGTCCCGACACAAAGGTCCACGCTATAATCGGCTGGCGAGGCGGGACGCCGCTCGGAACGCCAGACGTTGAAGGTCGGATTTGTCCTGGGGTGGAGGCCGGCGGCCTTGCGCCACGCGATGAACCGCTGGATGGTGGCGCCGAGCCTCGCCGGATCGCCCCGATGCTCCATGATCGCCACTGGCGTCGGGGCCACATCGCGGATCGTCACGTCGTCAGTGGTAAAAGTTTTTTGCATGAGCTTGCTCCTCGCGTTGTCGAGAGGCCCGAAGGCCGCAAGCCACGGCTCCCAGTCGGGAGACTTCCGGAACGACGAAGGCGATTGCCCGAACCGTTGCCGAAAGGCGCGGGCGAAGGCATCCGGTGCATCGTAACCGGCATCCATCGCTATCTCCGTGACGCTCTGGGCGTCCGTGTAGGCCAGCCGGTACGAAGCGCGCTTCATACGGGCAAGCTGGACATAGCGATGCACGGACAACCCGAAGGTTGCCGCAAACTGCCGGTGGAAATGAAACTTCGAGAAGGCCGCAACACCGCTCACCGTTTCCAGGTCGAGATCATCGTCAAGATGCCGGTCGATATAGTCCAGCACCCGCCGCATCCGGGCCTGATAGTTTTGCAGCGCCGCCTTCATCGTCCCTCCTCCGTGGCCACGCCACTTAGGCCCACGCAGACATGACGCGCTCGACCGATCTTGCGGTTTTGTCACGGGTCGCAGAACATCGCCAAGGATCGTTTACGGGCACACCCAATTTATGGATGAACAGCGAAAGGGAGGCGCGTTTGCCCTCGCTTGCAGCTCGCAGCCTTCGGCGCATTCCGCGCCGCGGATGCGGGTTTCCTGTCGGAAACGATCACGCGCGCATGGTCCGTGACGTTGCCGACAATGGCCTTGACCAAATGTATCCAATTAGATACATTTGGGCCATGAACACATTCATTCGGTCATCCGTCTTTTCCGATTGGCTGAATGGGTTGAAGGATCAGAAGGCCAAGGCGCGGATACTCCATCGGCTGGCGCAAGCCTCCCTGGGCAATTTCGGGGATTGCGAGCCGGTGGGCGAAGGCATCTCGGAAATGCGCATCCACCATGGGCCGGGATTCCGTGTCTATTTCGTGCGTCATGGTGCCGCCGTCTATGTGCTGCTTTGCGGTGGCGACAAGTCCAGCCAGCGCCGCGATATCGCCAGGGCAAAGCGCATGGCGAGAAAATTGAAGGAAGGCGGGCGATGAAGAAGGCCAAAGCCAAGGTAAAGGTCACCTACGCGCCATTCGAGGTCGCTGACTATCTCGATAGTGAGGAAGCGATTGCGGAATATCTTTCGCTCGCAGCCCGCGATGAAAACCCCGGCGTATTGCTCAAGGCGCTTGGTGACGTGGCCAAGGCGCGAGGCATGGCGGAGGTCGCGAAGGCGTCCGGTCTCGGCAGGGAAAGCCTCTACAAGACACTCGCGCCGGGTGCCAAGCCGCGTTTCGAAACGATTGCCGCCATCATGCGCGCCCTGAATGTCGGGTTTTCAGTCGAAAGCAGGTTGCCGGCAAAAGCGAAGAAGGCCCGCCGCATGACGGCGGCCTAGCGCTTGATCCGGAAAAGTGTGAAGCGGTTTTCCGAAAAGATCATGCTCGCATGCTGCGTGACGTTGCCACCATGGCCTTGCCGCCATCCACTCACACCGCCTCGTAGGACGCAATTTTCTTGATCTGGGGCGCAAGCACGTCCTCGGCCGTTTCGAGATCGAAGCGCGCCTGCATATTCATCCAGAACGCAGCCCCCGTCTTGAAAAACTTGCCGAGCCGTAGCGCGGTGTCGGCCGTAACCGGCTTTTCTTCCCGCGCGATGCGTTCGATCCGGGTGCGCGGCACGTTCAGCGCGGCCGCGACCGCGTAAGGGGTCAGCTTGAGCGGAACGAGAAATTCCTCCCGCAGGATTTCGCCGGGATGCACCGGCGGAAGTCTTTTTGCCATTTCTGCGATCTCCTGCGCGATGGCCGCATTCGGCCGGTCTGCGCTAATGATAGTCCATTATCTCCACGTCTTCGGGACCCGCGTCCAATCGTCGCTTTAAAACCTGCATAGGCTAGCCTCGGTAGGTGGGGACGGCATCACCGCGGCACTGCATCGCCATGCAAGGATGGTTGCACGGGATTGGCTTTCAAGCTCACATGTTCAGAACGCCATTCCTTAAATGATTGCGCGTCACGAAACGACAATGCCCGGTCGGCCATCACTTCGCATGAACGTAGCTCGATGTTTTTCCATACTCCGCCTTGACGACACTTATCCGCAAAGAGCCTCTCTATCGCTTGGCGGGCTTCATCGGCTTTCGCTTCGGCCACTTCGGGATCATTGTCGGTATCATAAAGCAAGGTGACGACAAGATCGTAAGCGTCGTTTTCGCCGCTGCGTTCATTTTCCTGCCCTTCGTCAACGTCGAAAAACACCGCGCGAAGATATTTGCCGAACTTGGCGCCTATTGCCTTTAACCCGTTTTCAACGCCAGTTGATCTCAACCGTCGATTAAATTCATCTGCGAACGCGGACCGCTGGTACCGTGCAACTAACCACCGTTGGAGTATGACTAGTTCTTCGTAAGACAGACGAACATGCGAGTCGGGGTCATGCTGTAGCAAAGAATTTTTCGGAATCGCGATTTTGGCGGTAGCGGCGATGTCTATCAAGATTGGCTCTGAGCCGAATGAACATTCGAGATGAAGTCGACGAGTATTCTTTGCAAAAGTGTAATTGCCATCCACCTTGCCGACCTTGCGACCGACGACAATCTCGATTGTTGGTTCGGTGTCCGGCGGTTGAGACAAATCGCAATCATGAGATATGACAATGGCGACGGTGGATTCCGGGTCGTCGGCCATCAAGAGATCCAATTCGCTCAGCGCCTGTCTGGGCAACAGATGGCCTTGACGCCATTTGGTGTTGCTATCCCAAATGGCCATGCCTCAGCTAGCTTTCCTCATTGTGCATCGGCACGCCCATTGCTGCGGACCCAATCTTTTGGTCTTTTCGCGCCCCGAGCCGCGCTTGCAGCCGGTCTCTCTGTTCACTTTCCCGTCGAAGCATCGACACAAGCGTAAGCGCTGCGTGCTCCGCGTCGCCCCCGTTCTTCACAAATTCTAAGAACGTCTTGCCGCCAGCTAACTTTCTGCGAAGCGCAAACACTGGATTTGGCACTTCTGCAGCTATCGCGTCTGCAGCGCGGCCCAAGCTCGAAAGCTTATCGGCATTGTCGGCAGCAACCGGTTTGCCCGATAGCCAGTCGTAGACAGCTTGTCGCGAAACTCCGACAACAGTTGCAAGCTCGGTGACGCTTAATTTGAGAACTTCGCGGACTCGCGCAATATCCTCAATCGGTGTGCGCTCGGTAACGTTTTGCTTTTCGGGAGAATCATAGCGTGCAAAGGCATATCCCTTGTCGCCTTTGGCACGATAATACTCGCCCGTTGCTAAGCCGCCTGTTCCGACTTGCAAAGCAACAGTAGCGGCAGCAAAAACAGCACCTGAAAACCAACGCGCAGTCGGTATGCTAGGGAGGGCTGTCATGAATTACTTCCATTTGTCCAAAGCGTGAGACGTTACTGTGAGCTTAAAAACTTTCTCAATTTCATCGTGCAGCATAAATAGCTCTGATTGTAGTCTTGCGGCGTCATATTTCATTCGCGACTCGGTAAAGCCGTCATTGTCTAAGATCGCATGCAGACCATTTAGCTTTTTAAAGCGCTCGGGCAACTCGAACAGAAGCGGTTGTAGATCAGCAGGTATACCAACCGGACCGGGTTGGACAATAACCCTAGAGACAATGGTCGCATTTTTTTGCTGGCTTCGGGTTTCAAAAAAGGAATGCGAAAGCTCACCGCCGATCTTTCCAACTAATCCGAACACGGAGGGATCCAGGTATTGCGAAAGCTCGTCTCCCGTGTCGGGAAAAATCGCGTCGAGATAACGAACGCCTACTCGGTCCGTATAGCTTAGACCGCCGACGGTCGCGTCAATGATCCGTAGCCCTTCGAGAAGCCGCTCCGAAAAAGTTTCGAATACGTCGTATTCGGTTGCCATATAGGTCAGGGAATCCTGAAGCAGGATGAACCCGAGCGTTTTCTCCATGTTGGAAAACACGTACTGGGCAACGGCAGTCGCGGGTACGGCCTGTCCGCCCTCAGTCGATCCCGCCAGATTCAGGCTGAAGGTTTGGGCCATCACCTTCCTGAAGTCGGGATATCCCAACTTCCGGTACGCTTCCTGTATGGCGGGCGCGTAGTTATCCAAAGCTAGAAGGCGGTTAAACCGCACCTGCGCCAAGCCAAGATACACCGGCGCGCGGCTCATTTTCTTGCTCATCGGACCCCCTTCGCTTGACGCTTTACTTGACGCTTTACTTGACACTTTACGTTCGACTTTACAAGTGGGGGAAAGGTTAAAATGTTCCATAAAACTGGTCCTTCTAATGGAAAAGGGTCGCGTAGTGGTGAGCCCCTTTATCGGCCCCGTTGATCATTCCGCTTTCGTGGAAGCGTTGCTCACTTCATCTCCTCCAGCAGCTTCCGCGCTTCACCCAATAACGCCCGTATCTCCCTTCGCTCGGCGATCGCATCCCCAGTGAACAGGCCGTGCTTGCGCGCGTTCTGGTTTGCCGTTGGTGCGCCAGATCCCTCTGCACCGCCGTGCATGCGGCAGCGCTTGTTGCCGCGCGTCGCCGGCGAGCGGCACGCGTCGCCGGCGCGGGTCTTGGCGCCACAGCGCCGGCTCGCCAGCATCGGGCCGGTATTTCTGATGTGATCGCTCATGGCTGTGCTTCCCGCTTGGCATCGGCGCAATCGTGCCCGCGCTTGTAGCCCGCAGCCTTCGGCGCATTTTGCGCTGCGGATGCGGGCTTCTTGTCGGAAACGATCACGCGCGCATGCTGCGTGACGTTGCCGACAATGGCCTTGCCGCCATCCCCGACCGACACGTTCTGCACGGTGATGGCGGGCTCGCCATGGCTCCGATAGCGGTTGAGCGCCTCGATCTGGGCGGGAAACGTGCGGGCGAGCCTGCCCAATGCGCGCGCGGCGCTGTCGTGCTGGGCAAGGTCGTCGGCATTTGCGAGGTGATGGGCACATCGCATCGCCATCACATGAACGGAAACCATCTGCGCCACCAGCATGGCCTCGACGGAATCCCGGGGGCGAATGTTCTTCACCATCGAAATCATGAAGGAGAGGTTGACCTCGTCGGGACGCCCGCCGTTCACGCTGGCCTTGACCAATTGTCCGAGGATGCCCTCCATCGCTTCGCGATCGGCGGCTCCGAGCGCATTCGCCATCAGCTGTTCGCCGAGCTCGGGATCCGGATGGTCGATGGAGAATCCGTGCGACGAGAGCCTTATCCGCGGGACTGCGGCAGCCTGGGTCTGGCCGGTTGCGGCGATCGCCGTTGACGTCGTGAGGTTCGGAGGGGTGTTCATGTCGGGATTCCTTGTCAGGCGCCCGGCAAGCGCGGTTTGGCCAAGCGCGGGCAATCATTCGCCGCGGCGAGCCGGTGCAGTTTCAATGGTGAGTGGGGGGTGAGCCGAAATCGCAAACCGGCGCGCCCGCTATTGCGGGGTGGCGGGTGCATGCAGCATTTCGGAATAATGGAATATTGCCCCTGATTTGCCCGACGTGTCAAGTTGCCTTCTGGAACGCCGGCGGCCGCCCGCTACTTTGCATGGGGTTGTTTTGCTGAATCGGCGTCCGGGAGGAATGCTTGATGAAATCTGAGGTAAAGGCGGGCGAAGCTGCCTCGCACATGTTGTCGCTGCTCAACGCAAGCCTGACGACGCAGGCGCTGCATGTGGCCGCACGGCTCGGCATTGCCGACGAGCTGAAAGCCGGCCCGCGCGGGATTGCCGAGTTGTCGGCGGCGCTCGGCGTCCAGGCGGATGCGCTCGACCGCCTGATGCGCATGCTGGCCAGCATTGGCGTGTTCAGCGCCGCAGAAGGCGGCACGTATAAGCTCGCTCCGCTCGGCGAGACGCTGCAGACCGACTCGCCGAACTCAGTCCGGGATTGGGCGCTCTACATTGGTTCCGCGGCGCCGTGGTCCGCGTGGGGCCAGCTCTACGAGACCGTGAAAACGGGCACGCCGGGCTTCGTGCTGGCGCATGGCATGCCGACCTACGACTATCTCGAGGCGCATCCGGACCTCGCGGCATCGTTCAACCGCTGGATGAGCAAGCAATCGGATCAGCAAAACGCCGCGATCGTCGATGCCTATGACTTCTCGGGGTTCAAGCTCGTTGCCGATCTTGGCGGCGGTCAGGGCTCGACCCTGGCGGCCATTCTCGATCGCTGTCCCTCCCTGCGAGGCATCCTTTTCGACAAGCCCTCCGTCGTGGCGGGGGCGGCAGCGCTGGACGCCAAAGCGGTACGCGTCCGCTGCGAGGTCGTCGGCGGCGACATGCTGGAGGCGGTGCCCGCCGGTGCTGATCTCTACGTCATCAAGCGCGTCCTGATGATTTGCAGCGATGCCGACTCAGCCAGGCTTCTGAAGAACTGCGCGGAGCACATGCGATCGGGCGACAAGGTGCTCGTCGTCGAGATGGTCATGCCGCCGGTGGGCGAGCCTGGCCCCGCGACAACCTTCGACATCCTCACGCTGCTCGCCAACAAGGGCGGACGCATTCGGACGGAAGCCGAGTTTCGCGAGCTGTTCGCGGCGGCAGGCCTGAAACTCGACCGCGTGATCTCTACTCGATCGCCGAACGTCCTTCTCGAGGCAACGCTTGCTTGACTTTTCCCTGCGCGAGCGGGGAATGCGCATGATGCGCCAGCATCGGCGGAGGTGGCGGCCGGTCCGAAAATCTGCCTCTATTGGAGAGAGAACGGGCTCGGGAGTGGCGATATGGGCGGCATGGTAATCAGCGGCGGCCGGGTGGTGGATCCCGCGAGCGGGATGGACGCCATTGGCGATGTGGCGGTGCTGGATGGCCGGATCGCCGCCGTCGGCACCGGCCTCGGCAGCGCCGAGAGGACGATCGACGCGACGGGGCTCGTGGTGGCGCCCGGCTTCATCGACCTGCATGCGCACGGCCAGTCGATCCCGGCGGACCGCATGCAGGCGTTCGACGGGGTGACGACGACGCTCGACCTCGAGGCCGGCGTGTTGCCAGTCGCGTCCTGGTATCGGCGCCAGGCCGACAAGGGACGCGTGCTCAACTATGGCGCCGCCGCCAACTGGGCCTTCGCGCGCATCGGCGCGATGACCGGCTCCAATGCGGAAAGCTCGCTGGAGGCGTTCGGCAATGCCATGCGCGACCGCCGCTGGATCGACAATATCGCCAGCGACGCCGAGGTGTCCGGCATCCTTGATCGCCTGGCAGGCGGGCTGAACGAGGGCGGCATCGGCATCGGTATCCTCAACGCCTATGCCCCCGGCGCCGGCGTGCAGGAGCTCACGGCGGTTTGCCAGCTTGCCGCCGCGCATAATGTCGCGACCTTCACCCATGTCGCCTACATGTCCCGTATCGACCCGGAAAGCGCGGCCGAGGCCTATATCCGCCTGATCGGTTATGCCGGCGCCACCGGTGCGCATATGCACATCTGCCACTTCAATTCGTCGAGCAAGACCGACATCGAGCGTTGCGTGGCGCTGATCAAGAAGGCGCAGGCACAGGGCCTGCCGATTACGGTAGAGGCCTATCCCTACGGCACCGGCTCGACCGTGCTGGCCGCGGCGTTTTTCAGCGACCCCGAGTTCGAGGCGCGCAACGGCCTCGGCTATGATTCGGTGCAGCGGGTGACCGACGGGCGGCGCTTCCGCGATCGTGAGGAATTGCTGGCGGCACAGAAAGAGGAGCCCTCGACGCTGGTGCTGTGGCATGTCCTCGATACCGAAAACAATCCGCACCATCGCGACCTTCTCGACATGGCGGTGCTGTATCCCGGCGGCGCCATCGCGTCGGACGCGATGCCCTGGACGCTGTCGGACGGCAAACCTTACACCGGCGATGCCTGGCCGCTGCCGAAGGACGCCACCTCGCATCCCCGCTCGGCCGGCTGCTTCACCCGCTTCATCCGCGAATGGGTGCGCGAGCGCCGGGCGGTGTCGCTCCTGGAAGGCGTGCGCAAATGTGCGCTGATTCCGGCGGAAATCCTTTCCGCGAGCACGCCCGCGATGCGCGCCAAGGGAAGGTTGCAGCCAGATGCCGACGCCGACATCGTCGTGTTCGATTACGAAACGCTGACCGATCGCGCGACGTTCTCGGCAATGAACCGCCCATCGGAGGGCGTAAAGCATCTGGTGGTCAGCGGCGTTCCGCTGATCGCGGACGGCGTGCTGGATGTGGCGGCGCGACCGGGCCGGCCGGTGCGCCGTCCCGTCGTTGCGAGCTGATTGTGCCGGTCCCGATCCTGCTGGTGACGGGCTTCCTCGGCGCCGGCAAGACCACGGTCGTCAACCACCTCTTGGCCCATGCGGAAGGGCGGCGCATTGCCGCCGTGGTCAACGATTTCGGCGCCATCAACATCGATGCGGAACTGATCGCGGGCGCCAGCGATGGGGTGGTGAGCCTGGCCAATGGATGCATCTGTTGTTCGCTCGAAGGCGATCTGTTGCGCACGCTCGCCGCGCTCTTGCGACGTGAACCGCGGCCCGAATTCATCGTGATCGAAACCAGCGGGGTCGCCGATCCCGCCGACATCGTCCGCAACCTGATGGATCCCGTGATCTGGCAGGAGGCGCCGCTGGAAACGGTGTTGTGCGTGCTCGATGCGACGCTACCGGCGACGAAATTGAACGAAGACGCGCTGTTGCGGTCGCAGCTGCGGGCGGCCGACGTGGTGGCCCTGAGCAAGCTGGACCTGGCGGACGCGGCAAATCGCGCGCAGCTGCGCGATGCCGTCCGAATGCTGCGCCCGGCGGCCGTTGTGGTCGAAGCGCTGCATGGCGAAGTCCCGCCCGCGCTGCTCTTCCCCGTCGATCCCGATCGCGTGCCGGCGTCGCGCGAGGTAGCGCCACGACGACCGACGGCTGACCGGTTCGAGACGTTGAGCTGGATCTCGGAACGACCGGTGTCGCTGCCCCGGCTGCAGCAAGCGATCGGCCGGCTGGCGCCGAAAATCGCGCGGGCGAAAGGGTTGTTCGAGACGGTGGAGCAGCCGGGTCGGCTGATGGTGTTTCAGCTCGCCGGCGGACGCGCGACATTGGCGCCGGGCGGCGCGTCCGCGCCTGGGGGGCCGCGGGCAAGGATCGTGTTCATTGCCGAGCTTGGCGTTCTCTCGGCCGCCGAGATCGAAAGCATCATGGAAGGGTGTGTCGTAAGTAATCCCTGACGGCCCGATATCCTCTGAATCTCCCCAAGACAGGCCCGAGCGGCCGGGATACGCTCGACGGCAAAAAACATGGCTCGGGGGATCGCCAATGAAAGCAAGGGTTATCGTCAACCCTCAGGCCAACAAGGGCAACTGCTTGCGCAGATGGCCTGAGATCAAGGCCGAGCTCGAAAAGAACATGGGTTCTCTGTCGCCGGCGGATGTCGCCATGACCAGCGCGCCGAACCATGCTTCGGAACTTGCACGGCAAGCCGTCTCAAGCGGTTGCGAACGGATCGTATCGGTTGGCGGCGACGGCACCCTGAACGAGGTCCTGAACGGACTGATCGTCGACAATCGCCCGATTGCTCCCGATATCGTGCTGGCACAGGTCCCCGGCGGGACATCCAACGAGCTGGCGCGCTCGTTCGGCCACTTGCCGCTTGCAGATGCCTGCCGTGCAGCGGTCTCCACCCGCGTGCGTCCCATGGACGTCTTCCGCGTCGAGGCTAGGGCGCATTCGGGGCAGGCAGCAATGCGATACGGCTTCGTGCTTGCCATCGCCGGTGCCGCCGCCACCATTTCATGGCGTGCGCAGCGCGTGCCGTTTTTGAAGCGCCTCGGTCCGCTGAGCTACGTCATTATGACAATCGTCACCACATTCACCTACTTGCCGCGTTCTTACCGGATCGCTTTCGACGATGAGGCCGCAACCAGCCAGAAACTGTGGTCGGTATTGGCGTGCAGCTTCGATGGTGCAGGAGAGGGACTCGCACTGGCGCCCGGCGCCGACTCGGCCGACGGCCACTTTGACGTCATCACCGTCGGCGATGTTGGTCGCTGGGAAGCGCTGACGCAAATTGCGCTCAGGCTTGCCGATGGCAGCTACCTGAGCAATCCAAAGACAACGCGCAGGAAGGCTTCTCGCCTCACAATCGACGCCGATCATTTCGTGCTTGCCGATGTCGATGGCGAGAATCTCGGAAAGCTGCCGATGCGGATCGAGATGCTGCCGTTCCGCATCAGCGTCGCGGTGCTGTAGTTAGACGCCAAGCGATGCCTTGCGTGGTCTCTTTTCGTGCCACCTCGTACCTGGGGGCTCGCTATTCGAGCCGTCGACCCCCATATTCATGTTTTCCTGGTCAGATTGGCCAGAGGCGCGGAGACTTCAACGAAAGGGCTCTGCATGTTCAATTCTCGGCAGTATCGCGCAAGAGCTACCGAGCGCAGCGACCTCCTCAAGGGTTCGACCCGCGCTGAGGAAAGCCGTAAATTCAAGACTTGGAGGGACGGCTTCGAGCGAGGCTTCACCGCGGATTGCGACGATCCCGTGCACATCGCGGAGCAGGACCGACGCCCCGGGGCGGCCCCTTCGGCTGACGATGAGTACGTTCTACAGTGTCTCGGCGCGGCCCTCATCATGCAATGGACCGCCTTACCGACGACGCTGCAACGGGAGATCTTCAGCATCGCGGGATCGGTCGGAAAGCCAGTGGATGCGGTGGCGCTCCGCGGGCGGATTGCTCGATTTCTGCACAAGCACAATACGGAAGCCGGTCGTGGCTCGCCTAGCGATGCGAGATGGCGCGCTGCGGCTCTGTCGCGGTGGGATAATGAGGGAGGCGCAGTCCGTGACGGACTGCCGATGTGATAAGCGCAGACAACAGGAGGATTCCCCAATGTCACTTACCGAATCTGGCATCGATGACGGCCCCATAACATGGATGGCCTACGGTTTTTTCGTGGAGGGCGACAAAGTCTGTTCCGGGATCATACAACGCAGTTGGCAAGCTGAACCTTGCAGCGATTGAGCGGATCGTGAGCGCCAAATACCAGCGATGCGCTGCGTTCAATCGACAACGTCCCTTACCGAGATTCTGTTCTCGGACGTTACGGAAAGCGGCGAGGCTTTAGATCCAAGTGAGCTCGTGCGAGAGGCTTCGCCACGGCATTTCATAGGCTGACTTGAGATCTGCACCACGAGAATGCAGCGAAAAAACCTCGCCGAACAGGACTCGGTCGTGATCGCCAAACCACCTCAAGGAGGATGGCACGACTACGGTTTCGACTCCCCGTAGTCCCCGAAGGAGCGTCAGCTGCGCTCTCGTCTGCCCTTGCGGAGGTCGCCGACATGATCGAGCGTAGGAAGGAAAGCGGGAGGGGCCGATGTTCATTCGGACGCGAGATTCCCATTTTCGCTCCATGGTCAAGGCTGTCAGCTGGAGGGTCACCGGTAGTATCGACACCTTCGTGCTGAGTTTTATCTTCACCGGTAGCGTCAAGGTTGCGGGCTCGATCGCCGGCGCCGAAGCGATCACCAAAATGATCCTCTACTATTTTCACGAAAGAGCCTGGTCCGTCATACTCTGGGACCAGAGAGGACAAACTGGTGGCGGGTCCAGTCAGCCCTGATTCGCTCCTCAAATGGCGATGCCACGCATTTGGCGGTCTTGGCCGTGCAGCGGTCAGTCCTTCCGGTCTATCTCGGACTTGTCAATCAGAACGGCGTTCAGAAGCGCGCTATGAACCTCGATTTTTCCATTGTAACTGATGAAGCCGAGCTTGCGGAACTTATTCATGAAAAAGCTAACCCGTGATCGGGTCGTGCCGATCATTTCAGCAAGCGTTTCCTGGCTGATATTGACGCCAATGGGCTGCGGGCTGGCTTCCTTGCCGAAATTTGCCAGCAGGAGCAACAGGCGCGCCAAGCGTTTCTCGCTCGAATTGAATAGCTGGTCGATCAGGTCTTCTTCGATCCGGCTGTTGCGCGCGAGCAGGTACGCCATGAACAATTGAGAGAACTTCGGCTTGCTTTCGAGCGCTGTAATCATCGCCGCCTTCGATATCCTTGTGATGGTGCAGTCCTCCATTGCCGTAGTAGTGGCGATACGCAATGGATGCCCGTTGAGGCAGCCCTCGCCAAAGAATTGTCCCGGCTCTAAAATCCCGACGACGGCTTCTTTACCTTGGTCAGAAACGACCGTGAGCTTGATCTTTCCCTTTTGAATGTAGAATACCGCGTCCGCGACATCTCCCTGCGCGAACACGTTCTGACCTTTGCCAAATTTGGAGATCGACTTTCCGGCCCCGACCTTGGCGAGGAAGGCCTTGGGTTCAAAGATGCCCTTCACCGGCTTAGCCAAAACAGTACTCTCGTTAGCTGAGCGTTAGCACCGTATCATACTAACAGAATGCTCACCTGTTGGAAGGCGCGCGGAGCAGGAGGTTGGGACCTGAAATGACAAGAGGAAGCCCCGGCTCGAAGGAAGATTAGCGGATTTCGGCCTCCTCAAGTTCCTTGTTCAAAGTCTGCACGATGGGTTTTGATGCTTCACCATCTAGCGACGACCAGCCTAGCAGGAGCCCCTTCGACTGATCGAGATGTGGACATGCCAAAAGGCTGCGCGTCTGCGCGCAGATTTCACCCTGCCGCCCGGGTTGTCTGACTATCCGCGGAGCTCCACAGCTTTCTCGCGGCCGAGCGATTCAGCACAAGCCTTTGCAACTGCTGAGTTTGGCTCAGTGCTTCCCGGCATTGTCGCCCAACCGCCTTTTTCGACGAACTTGCTCTGGTCCCATGAATAAGTCGCCTTCTTCATTTCGGCCAAGTTCGCCGAGGCATCAGCGGCTTGTCGGAACCTGTCAACGCAGATGGGTGTGAGAGCTACGACGACAGCCGTAGCAGCGCGGTTCGTCGCGAGGGTCTCAGCGGCCCCGCCCGTCATCCAGCCGCCCCAGCTGAACCCCACGATCGCCAGAGCAACTGCTCCGGCCGCAGCGCCCCACAGTACGGAGCGGGCGGTAGCTTTTGTCTCCTTGGAGATGTCCATGATTTTCACCTTGCCTTAGGTCACCCGTTCACAACGCTAGACACGTCGACCGATCGGCGTCTGTACCAAATTGCTCACTCCAACACGTACGGACACTCTCAGGATGGCCTGATGGGTCTAATCCGGTTGATCATTGCAGTCTGCTGCGGCTGGCCGCCATGCGGCAAGCATGTGTCCCGCGATGCGCCGGAGCTACACTGCCTTTGTAAGATTCCCGGCTCTTTGCAGTTGAGCGCGATGGTGCCCAACAGTCGGCGGTCGCATAAGACGTATTCAAGCATCGCCTGCAGAATTTAAATCGTGCCGACGGTTCCTCACCAGACGCCGCAGTCAGCGCGCAACCAGGGACCCGCGACGTCCGGCGGCGTAACCTTGCAGCGCAACTACGCGGCTATTGGTTGTGCATACGGCGGCCCTGGTCGCGGTGACCTTGGCATAAACGAATGTGGCGATGACCTCGATGGTGCCTTTGATGTCGTCCTTATCGGCTACACGATACTCATTCGCACGCTCGTTTCGTGCCATCTTATTTTTGCCCTAGGGCTCGCTATTCGGACCTTCGGTCCCTATATTCATGTCTATCCTGATCAACCATCGAGATTGGTCGGAATGAGCAGAGACTTCCAACGAAAGGGCTCTGCATGTTCAAATCTCAGCAGTATCGCGCGAAAGCAACCGAGTGCGGCGAACTCGTCATGAGTTCGACCAGCGCTGAGGAAAGCCGCATATTTCAAGACTTGGAAGACCGCTTCGTCTCATTGACGGATAATGAGCGAGGCCTCGCAAATGCTTATAACTATGCCGTGCATATAGCGGAGCAGGACCGGCCCCACGGCGCGGCCCTTGCTGTCGAAGAAGAGAACGTTTTGCGGTGTCTTGGGGCGGCGGTCATCATGGAATGGAACGCCTTGCCGACGTTGCTGCAACGGGAGATCTTCGATACCGCCGGATCCACGGGCAAGTTGTTGGAGACAGCGGCGCTCCGTGGGCAGATCGCTCGATTTCTGCAGAAGCACCAGAATGAAGCCGGTCGCGGCAAACCGCCTTTGACAGAAGACCCGCCTAGCGAGGCGAGATGGGGCGCTGCCGCTCTGTCGCGGTGGGAAAACGAGGGAGGCGCAGTCCGTGACGGACAGACGACATGAATAAGCGCCGACAACAGGAGGATTCTCCAATGTCACTTACCCAATTTGGCGTCGATGACGGTCCCCATAACATGGATGGCCTACGGATTTTTGCCCAGGATGGAACTGAACGGGTCGAGGCGTTCATAGGCCGCAAGGTGATGGACGTCTGGGCCGAGTCTGTCGAGCACAGTGGAGGACGACAAAGTCTGTTCCGCGATCAATACAATGCGCTTGGCAAGCTGAACCTTGCAGCGATTGAGCGAATTGTGAGCGCGAAGTACCAGCGAGGCGCCACGTTCAACCGCCAGCATCCCTTTGTCGAGGTTCTGGTCTCGGACATCACCGAAAGCGGCGAGGTTCTAGATCTAAGTGAACTCGTGCGCGAGCCTTTGCCGCCGGCATTTCATAGGCTGGCTTGACATCTGCACCGTGCACAGATGGCGGATATTTCGTAAGAAGAAGGTCTCGTGACATGGCGCACATTGCCAGTGCGGCCGTCTGTCGAACGGTGAGCAAGTCAACCACCTCGCAGCTTTGTCTTTGAAGCGGCGGCACTCGAAAGATATTCATGCCTAAGCAGAAGCTTCACACCCACGAAGAAGTCTTTAAAGATCATGTCTCCGGTCAGTATGACGAAACCATATTTCGTTTCAGAGTGCCGGGTGGCTGGATCTACACGCACACTGTTATTCGGTTTGGTTCGGTCGATAGAAACTATGTAGCAGATACTTTCGTTCCTGACTCTACAGTGGACATGGATCTTGCAATTCATCCCACGGATGATCCGCGACGCGATCTATGATTTGGCACTTGGACAGGTCGATCACCCGAACGTGGGCAATCAGATCGGCTATTCCTATCGCAAGCCCGGCGACTACAAATTCTCGCAGGTGTGCTACGAGCGCGCGCTGAAAGCCGATCCGAACCATGTACTGACGTGACAGTATTACGCCCGTGGCAAATTGAGCAGGGCAACCGCGATCAAACGCACGAAAATGCAGAAAGGCCGGGCATCGCAGCCGGGCCTTTCTTTTCTTTTGATCGTAGAACGGTTGGACTTTAGAAATCCATACCACCCATGCCGCCACCCGCTGGCATGCCGCCTCCTGCGTTCTTCTTCGGTATCTCGGCCACCATGGCTTCGGTGGTGATCAGGAGCGCGGCCACGGAGGCGGCGTTCTGGATCGCGATGCGGACCACCTTGGTCGGATCGATGATGCCCTTGGAGACGAGGTTGCCGTAT
>Ga0187815_10000514_pt1 | contig 18729 bp, 13 predicted proteins | sample NC_S_5_FD_132962 | JGI IMG/M metagenome (GOLD analysis project Ga0187815, IMG submission 132962) | Wetland sediment microbial communities from Neuse River Estuary, North Carolina, USA - ASW-S_5 | ecosystem: Environmental > Aquatic > Freshwater > Wetlands > Sediment | place: USA: North Carolina...
AGCGAGGTGGTCTTGCCGTAGATCGACCACGTGTAGCTTCCCTGGCTCGTGAACGTGCTGGTCGAGTACCAGGCGGAACCCGGCGTCAGGGCGAGCGGGAGGAGGCCGAGGCCGGGGGAGAACGTCAGATTGTCCTGAGCGCTGACGTTCACGGAGAGCGTCCTCGAGAAGGCGAGCACGCCGCCGACCGTGTAGGCGCCGTACTCCCGAATCTTACCGTTCAGGGTAAGTTCGGAGCTGTTGAGCGCGATCGCGCGGACGGCGAGCGGAGGCTCGTTCACGGAGCCGTACGTCGTGAGGTTCGACGTGGCCGTCTCCGTCTCCCACTCGTGATGGGTGATGTTCGCGATCGCGAGAGGGTGAACGCAATCGGGCCGGCAGTAGACCACGTTGAGGAAGGCTCCCATCGTTCGGGTCACCCGAAGCGAGTAGTTCCCCGCCGAGAGGTTCGTTTCGTTCACGACGATCGCGAACCCCCACGTCGCGGAGCCCGAGTAGGTCCACGAGTTCCCCACCGACCCGGACGACCCGTGGAAGGGGGCGGTCTTGACCGCGCCGTACGCCCATGCCTGGACGGACGCCCCCCCCGTCGAAGCCGAACTCGCGGCTGCAGGGAGGGGGCCGGCAACGAACACCGTCAAAAGGGCGAGCGACACTGCCAACGCGGCGATGACCGGAGACCGACGGGACCTCATCGCACTCTCTCCCCCGGACGGAGCCTCGAGTGGATTGAATGCGGGGAGCGGCTCATAATACGGAGTTCCGCACCGAGGACGACCCATTGGACAGTATGCTACACCGTAGCAGTGGCGCGAGGCGGGGTCGTTGCGCGCGCTGACCGAGTCAGAGGCCCGCGTGATCGCCGTCCTCCTCGCCGCGAGGCCCGACCGCGAGCGGGAGAGGCTCAGGATCGTGAACGTCCCTCGGTCGACGTATCACGCCGTGCGCCGGAGGGCGTACGAGGAGGGCTGGCTAAAGGACCGCTACGTCCCTCATCCGGTGCCGCTCGGGTTCCCGGTCGTCACGTTCCTCGTCGTCCGCCCCTACGCGGACCGGTACGAGGAGCTCGTCCAGACCGTCAGCGCGGACCCGGGGGCGGTCGTCGTCTGGACGGGGGGCCACGTCGCCCTAGCGGTCCTCTTTCACGCCACGATCGCGCAGCCACGGAAGCTTCTCCAAAGGATCGACTCGGCGAAGCTCGCGTCGTCGCCGACGGTCGTGACGGTCCGTGCCGACGGCCCCACCGTTCCCGTCTACTTCGACTTTGAAGGCCTCTGGTCCCACCTCGTGGGCGTCGATGGGACGCTGGCCTACCCTCATGGCCTCGGAGGAGGCGCCGCGCACGAGGAGGAGGCGGACGGTGAGACGCAGCCCTCGCTTTCACCTCATCAACGTTGGGCCGTCTCCGAGCTTCTGCGTCGGCCGTTCCCGGTGGCGGACGACGGACGTGGCGGCCACTTGGTGGGCCCGTTCGGGCTTCCGTTCTCCCAGCGAAGGATCCTGCAGCGCGGGTGGATCGTGCACCGAACGATCCTCGATCCTTCCCGCCTTCCAGCCTACGGGGGACGCTCGGCCGACCAGGTCGTGCTGATCACGGGCACACCCCGCGCCGGAGCCCGACCGGAGGTCATGTTCAGCACGCTCACCCACGAGTCAAAGGTCTTTCCGTTCCTCCTCGTCGTCGGATCCGACCGATGGCTGCTCGGAGCGATGGGAGGGTCCGGACCGACCCCTCCCGAGACCCCGGTGACCCGACGCCCCGTCCTCCCCACGCTTCGGGAGTACCTTGAGGGGATCGAGATCGTCCAGGAGCCCGCGGCGGGCTTCACCGCGCGGGTCGACCACCGGTACGATCGTCTCCTACCGGCCGAACCTTCGACGGGACCGCCGAAGCGCTGATATGGCGACGGGCCAGCCACGGTTGGGGCGCGTAGCCTAGCTTGGATAGGGCACCGGGTTCCTAACCCGGGGGTCGAGGGTTCAAATCCCTCCGCGCCCGAGTGGATTCGCCAACGTACGTGGGCACTTGGATTCGTCCTCCGAGAGGCAGGCTCGATTCAAGCCACCCCGAAACGGTCATCGGCCCGCGTTCTCGATCCGCGTCACCGACGGAACTCCGCGAGGTAGATCTGCCTAAGCTCCTAATCGACGGCGTCCCCAAGAGCTCGCCCGGCCGTTCGGAAAGGGGTCCGTTGGCAGACCCCCTCCCCCGCTCAACTAGAGGAAGGACCGACGCGGAGGAAGGTGTATGGGTCCCGGGGCGGGTCGGGGTAGCATGGAACCGAGGATTCCCGCGGACGGACCTCCGATCGCCGCAATCGACCGGGAACTGCGGAGCCTATCGGACCGGCTGAACGGGGCAGTGCGGTGGAGCAACTGGTTCTCTGGGCTCGCGTGGGCCTTTGGGATCGCCGTGTTCGTCGCGCTCATCCTTCCGGTGCAAACCACGAACGGCACGTCCAGCAGCTCCGGACCAGCGTATACACTTCTGGCCGTCCTCCTTGCGATCATCGTGCTGCTGGCGCTCGCCGTACTCGCGCTTCTGCTTGGCCGACGGGAGGCGCTCGGGGGAGAGAGCCCGAGGGCATCCAGGTCCCCCGCTTCCCAGTCGGAGAGGGGATGGGTCGTGGCCGTCCAGCAAACGCAGCGGATGGTCACTACCACAAAGCAGTTCGCGGAGCTCTCCTTTCTCCCTCTGGTCCTCGGCACCTTCGTGGTCGGAGAATGGGGAATTTCTGTCCTGCTGAGGGGGACCAGTTTGGAAGCAGTATCAATCCCGTTCGGAATCGTTCCCGCAGCCCTGCTCGGGATCGTCCTCTACCTGGCCACACGCCAGTGGATCGGGAGGTTTCAGGCGCTCCTTGACCACCAGGTCGGCGAACTCTCCCGGCTCGAGGCCGAATTCATCTGGCGCTTTTCGGGAACCCCGGCATGATGGACCGGCCCGATCTCTTCGTCATCGGCCGAGTCCTCGAGGCGCTGGCGACCGCGCCTGGGCCGATGCGCCGCACCCCGCTGCAGCAGAGGGCGGGGCTGAACTACACGGTCTTTCAGCGTTACCTAGATTACCTCCTCCGGCTCGGACTGATTGCCGCGACCTCGAATCCGGAAGACCTCCTCGAGTTGACGTCAAAGGGAGTGGAGGCGTACCGCTTCCTTTCCGAGGGGCTGACCAGGATCTTCGGACTTGGGGCCGGAGGCTCGTCGACATCCGGTAACGATCGAGTCGGAACTCGACCGGCCTAGCTGACTCGATTGATGACGCTCAACGAGCATGGAGTCCTCTCACGCTGGGTTGAACGACGTCTGAACGCCGGGTTGGAAGCGCCTTTCGGCGTGTGCTCCCTTGAGGCGCGGCCGCGCCCTCCGATGAAAGGGGCACGTTCTGAAGGGTCTACCTGGTCTGCGCTTGGCGGGGTAGAGAACGTGTGCCATGTACTCGGGGAAGGGAACCGATGTTGACCGGCCTATTGCCTCAGTCCGAGACCCGCCCTGACCTCGCGGTTCAAAGGCCATCTGGGGCAGGCTGGGTACTCAACCAAGGCCTGGGCTTGTTCGATGCTCAAGATGTACAGTCGGTAACGGGAGGGCCTGCCATCGCGCCGCCTCGCGGAAACGCCCCATGCCTTCCTTGAGGGCGGCTGGGTGATGGGTTCTAGATCGATCCAGGCCCTTCTCTCTCTGTGGAATGCGAAGTGGAACGTCACTCCTGTGCTCTCAAGGCGCACTTTCGTTATGTGGGTTATCGCCAGAAGGAACCCGAAGACGAACACCATCGTTGCGGCAAATCCGACTTGCGCCACGCTGATCGGGCTTACGATCGGATGAGCCGGCGGCCCGCTTAGCCCTACTAGCAACCAACCCAAGGGAAGCATGAATGCCGGGACGAGCACCATCGCCCAGTCTCGCGGGAGGAAACCGCGCGACCTGACTTCGACGGGTGGCGGGGTCGCTAGCACTTCCTAACTAGGACCCGGCCAAGGTTTCGGCATGAATGCATCCCCCTGTCAAGCTGCCGAGAGAGCGGGGTGGGCGATGAAAACTGCGCAAGGGGCGCCTTTCGGTAAGCCCGGGTTCCTAACAAGCGAAGACCGTAGGAATCACGTGCCTTTCCACTCGCCAAGGGATTTCTCCCAGAACGTCAGGCCCCAGCGGCGCTCGATCCGCGTCCCCAGCACCCCTGGATGGCGAATCTGATTGATGGGAGCCAACGCAACTTTCAAGCCTCAAGAACGAAGACAAGCACTCGGGGGCTGGGACGACTTCATGCTCTGTTCCGGGCTGCGGCCCTTGTCGTCCTTGCCTGGTCCGTGAGGCGGTCGATCTCAATCCGCAACACGGCGGCCCGGCGTTCGTCCTTCGCGGCCCCATCCTCGAGGCGACGCGCTGTTCGCTGAGTCGAAACGATCCTCTCGCGGGTCGTACGAACACGATGGAGGAGCCGGCTAACTTTGCCGGGGGTGATACCCTGAATTTCGATTCTCTGATGATGTAGCCCGAGATAGTCGGAGGCGACACCTGAGGAGGAGGGCGGGGGCGGGCTGGCTCGAATGGCTTGCTGGTATTGCTCAAGCTCCCGTTGGTATTCAGGGATTCGGTCCAGACACTTCTTGGCACGTTCACGCAGGACCCTTGCCGTCTGAGATAGCTCTTCAACTCTTGCTCTGAGACGGACGATTCGTGCCTCGGTGCCCACAGACACCCTCCTTGTTCGGTCGCAACGTTCCGAAGCATTGAGACAAGCGTTCTCGAAGGGTTATCTCTATCCTGTTAGGGGCTGGTTTCGTGACGGTGGGTCCGAGGATGGTTGAGGGCGTAGAGAACCTGTCCCTTATCGGGACTGCGAGCGCGAGGCGGTCCCGGCGGCTTACGTCGGGGAGGAAGCCGGTACCGGGGAAGGGCCAATCTGTTCCGTCACGGGCTGTTGTGCGTAGGCGACCGCGTGAAACATTTCGCCCACTCCGCTGACGAATCCCCATACCGCGAAGAAGAGGAACCCGTAACCAAGGAGGTTGAACGTGCCTGCCACGCCGCCACCCGTGGAGAGTATCGAGTTCCCATGGCCGAAGCTCGAGTAGACGGCGACGACGCATAGAACTGCCCCGATCGCTAACATGGCGAGGCCCGCCACACGAGTGTAAGCGGAAATGCTTTGAAACCGGTCCTTCCGCGAGATTTGGCCCTCGCGATTCCGAAGTTCCGAAAGGAAGGACCGGCTGATCATGCCGAGCACCCCCCCCACGATGATGAAGACAAGGATGTATTCGACCGAGATCTGGAGCGACGGGAACCCGACGCTGGGCGGGGTCGAGTTCGACGAGCTCGCGGTGATGGCCCCCGCGACGGTCCAGACGTAGAGGGCCCCGAAGATCACCGCGATGGCGAGAATGAACCGGCCCACAACGAGCAGGCCGTCACCGGTGTACTGGTGACCGGTCTTGGATTTTTGAAAGTACGAAAGGAAGTTCGCGGGGCCGACCAAAAGCACCGCGATGGCCGAGAACACTACACCCGTGCCGCTCGCCTCCAATATAGAATGGAACCTGGAAGCCGCGTTCGCACTGGTCGGGGGCGAGCTCGACTGAATGCTGGACACGAGTGATGAAAGCGCGAAAATCTGGAACGCAATATACAGGAAACTGAACCCGAGCAAGGCGCCGGCGACGAGTAGCAGCACGCCTCCCGAACGGCCCACCCAACTGGACCGCTGATCGGACGGTGTCGGGGCGACAACGGTCGAAGAGGACGCCGGAGGCAGCGAGGGGGGAGAGGAATCGGCGGGAGGGGAAGGCCAAGAAGGCGGCGCGGCGGACGGAGAATCGGCTGGCCCGTAGGAGTGCATTAGACCCGGCTCGGAGCAGCCACGGGTTCATTCTATTCAATCCTTGTTGCTGGTGTTCACCCCGCCGTCCGGGGCAATCGAAGTAAACGTGGTTATCCAAACAGCGACTCGGTCGGCCAAAATCTAGAAGCTCCGCCCGCGGTCCTAACAAGTGGGCTGCGCAGACGCGTTTACGATGTGCGTTGGGACTCGGCGAGGCGCCCCTGAATCTTCGAGAGCTTGGACTGGACGACGGCCGCGAACTTCTCCCGTGTGCAGCCGAGGACTTCGCTCGTCTTCTGGAGGTAGATATACACGTCCGCCAACTCCTCCAAGAGAGTGGCCGAGGAAATCCCAGTCGCCCGAGGTCCCCCCTCTACCTTTTTCTTCGCGGCGTTACAGAACTCTCCGACCTCTGCAGCAAGTGATACGGCCCAATAGAGTGGTTCCGCATCGCGCCAACCTGGGAACGTCTGATCCGATGCTCGATTAACCTCATCCCAAACCAAGTCCATCGATCCCGTCACGATTCGGCCCTCACTGGGCCGTCATCGCTGTGCCGATCTTTTGAATTTCGGCAAGGGGCGGATTGAGGAATACGTGGGCGGGCTCTCCCGCTTCTCCCCCGATTCCGGCGGCTCAGGGGTAGGACACGAGGTAGAAGCGTGCCCATCGCGCTGCCGAAGAGTCTTTCCGCCACCGTCTCTTGAGCGCACCTATGGCGACTGGGGTTCCTCCGAAAACGTTCATCTCCGACCTTCGGCCGTCTCGGGTCGCGACCATCGAAGCAACCGTGGCAAGGCTCGACCCGATCCGGGAGGTCGACCAACGAGACGGTGGGAAGAAGAAGGTCCGGAACGGGGTCCTCAAGGACGGGACGGGCGAGATATCGTTCGTGCTGTGGGGCGCCGAGGTGGAGCTGGTCGCGGAAGGGGAGAAGGTCCGGGTTATCGATGGCTGGGTGAAGGACTACCAGGGAAGGCCGCAGATATCGCTCGGGAGGGGCGGGAAGTTGGAGAAGCTGTCTGCCGCCGGGAGCGCTTGACCGGCGTGGCCTGCTTTCACCGTTCAACCCCCGACGAATCGTGCAGGTTCCGTGACGACGAGGCCGCTTGCCGGGGTGTCCGACCGTTCTGTAAGTAGGGGGACTTCTAAGCCCCCAGGGAGGGTCCGCTCAGAATTCGTTTTTCCGGGACCCTTCTCTATCGGCCGGACGAATCCGACAGCGCAATTGATTGGGCGGGTTCCTCCGCGCCCGGGTGGATTCGCCAACGTACGTGTGCACTTGGATTCGTCCTCCGAGAGGGAGGCTCGATTCAAACCACCTCGAATCAGTTATCGACGCGCGTTCTCGATCCGCAACACCGACGGGGCACCGAGAGCCAGATCTGCCTGAGTTCCGAATCGACAGCGCCCCCATGAGCTCGCCCGGCCGTTCGGAAAGGGGTGCTTAGGCTAAGCAGGCTCATTGTTCGGCCGACTAGGGCAGGTCCGATGACCCGGGGTCACCAACTTCGGAGGGCTTGGGCCACTTGCTTCCTCGCGGCTTTCGTCTGGTGGCGAGGGCCATTCCGAGTGTAGGTGGAACACGCGCATGCCCGGCAGTGATCGTCTGGCCCGTGCAACCGCCTCTGGTGAAGGCATCCCGGGGTCTCACATTCCGTCGTCATGTCGTCCTCCCCCCTCCGCCGACCGCACCCGTACCCAACCGGTCGGGGATTAAAGGACAGCCAACTCCGCTAACGATGGTCTGCTCAACCTTGGTCGGGCTTAAGGGCCAACAAGGGGTCCTCTGAGTGCGGACCCGCAAGGACGCGTTTCGAAAGGGTCGCTTTGGCGGGAAGAGCCCCATCCTTGCGCGAGGTTTCTGATGCCGGGGCACAATGGCTATTGCCACGCCGTGCCTCTGAAATTGCGATGACTCGCTGGCGAGTCACCTATCGTCCGGACCGGACGGAGGGAGCATCAGCAAGACGGATTCACGTAACAATCGATGACCCGGCGAGCTCCTCCCTTGATTCGTTTGCCGCTCGACTGACAAGTGGAGCCCTTGGTGCCGAGTGGACGCAAGGGCGGGATATCCGATTGATCGAGGCGGTCGAACCGTTCACACAGCGGCATCCAAGAGCGCTGGGTTTGACAGTAGTAGCTGGAATTGGAGTCGTTGTTCTGGGCCTGGTAGGGTTTGTGATTCCTCTTCCTCACTCTTGGTCAGCCTCGATTAGCGAACTCAACGGTACCTACGAGAGCTTCCCAAGTGGTTCCCAAGTGGTCGGACAATGGTCAGCTCCCGAACCGGTAGACGTCCAAATCGTGATCGTTTCGACGGGGGATCTCGTTTGCACGTCGAACGCCGTCTCGTGCAGTCCCACCAGCATTAGCGTGACTTGGGCGGCCTCCGGCACGTTCCAGTTCACTTCCGTCGGCGGGCAGGTTCAGTTTACGGCCCTGTCAAACAATCCTGTGAGCATCACCCTGAGTGGCACCTGGTCTGCAGTGCTGTGGTGAACGGGCAGGTTGCGTGAATCCGGGTTCCGGCTTGGCCCGGAAGCGTAGAGATCGGGTACATTTCGTAAGGATACGGGCGAAGTTCTATCGGAACTTACAGAGCGGGTACGACACGCAAGGGGGAGGTCCAACGTCCCTCTCAGGGGTTCCCCGAGCGGTAGGGCCCGTGTTTTTCGGTTTCGCTCATCGCAACGCGGCAGGTCACGAGCGAGAATCCTGAGCGAGGACGAGGCTCACCGAGGTGCATCCGGCCCAAACTCCCGTGTCCGGTCACGCCGCGCCGTACTGGTAAGGCACAATGCCCGAATAGTGAGAAGGCAGTCAGGGCCGTGACCCATGTTAGCACTCCGCAGATTCACGATTGGAATTGTGGTCGCCATCGCCGCGCTGATGGTCGTTCCCGTGGGCGCCCTTTCGCCCCCTCCCGCGGTCTCGCCCCCAGCCTCCCCGACTCTCTCGAACCCGGCGGGTACGGGCCTCCTATCTCGGATAGCTCCCTCCACCGCTCCCGCCCCCACCGAAGCGAACGGCCTGACCTCTGCTCCATCGGGGTCTGCGGCGGGGGTTCATAGCCTCGAAAGCGCCTCAAAATTGCCCCACCCCTCCAGCCAATTCACGAGCCCCCATCTGGGCACTCTGGATGTCTACGAGGTCGCCCCAGGAGGAGGACTTACCGAAGACCCCTCCGTCACGCAGGATTCCCTCAGTTACGAACCGGTTCAAAACACGTATGAGACTCTGGTCAACTACGACGGACCTTCGACGTCCTCTTTCGTTCCGACGCTGGCAACCTGCGTTCCCGGCACATCACAGTGCGGTGCAGACTACCCCGGCGCCCCGGGCACCAACCTGGTCGTCAGTGCCGCGGGCCAACCGGTCGATTGGACCTTCGTCATCGATCCGTATGCCAAGTTCTATGACACCGACGGAGCCAGTTGGTCGGTCTACCCTACCGACGCGATGTTCTCCGTGCTTCGGACGATGGCGTTCGCGAACCTCCCGTTCGTGGGAGCCCAGAACGGCTGGACGATCGCCCAGGCCTTGCTCCCGTCGACCGGCGGAACGGGCATCCATCAGCCGTATGTCAATACTCCGGCGAACGAGCTGGACTCGATGCTCATCAACGACTCGAACTACTGCCCCGCCGACGCGACGGACGGCGTCCACGGTCACGGCTGCATCACGTTCGTGGCGGACGGTTCAAGCCGGACTTGGTCTTCTTTCCTCGAGCTGGTCGCCGACGGCCTCGGCGCGAGCGTCGTACCGTGCGGCTGGTTCACCTTCGAGAATGCTGGGATTCCCGGATGGTCTGGGACAGCGGCGCCGCACGGCGATGGTCCTTGCCTGCTCCCGGACGGAGGGACGACGACGGAGAACCCCGCCTGGGCGAGCTATGTCGGAGGCCTTTCCACGACGTACTGGGACACGTTCGAAGAGTTGGCCCTCAACACGCCCGCGGTTCAGCCAGGTGTTCAGTGGAACCTGGTCGGCTCGGGCCCGTACTACGCGAGCATCAACGTCGGAATTGGCTACACGCTCCAAGCCAGCCCAGCCTACGCCCAGCCCTCAGCCTGCTCGGGGGACCTTGCCTTCCCGGGACAGTACGCCAGCGTTTGGTGTGATCCCGCCCCCGGGAGCTACATGCACACGGTGAACGTTTACTGGGAGGCCTCCGATTCTGCTGGGATTGCGGCCGCCACCGCGGACACCGCGGATTTCGAGGAGTTTGAGCCAAGCCACACACCCACGATGCTGGCCTTGCAGGGGGAGCAAAAAGTGGACGTTTACCCACCGACCGCCGCGGCCCAGGACGACCCCACCCACCTCCTCAGCACCTACCTCGCACCGTTCAACTTAAACTGGAGCGCAACCGCGTACGTTGCCGACGCTCTCCCCGGTCCGTTACCCTACTTCTGGGGAATCCCATCGGACTTCTTCAGCGCAATAGCGGCGCGCGGACTCCTCGTCAGCACCTACCCGTACGCCACTGCGGAGAACTCCCTCTGGACCGTAGCCGGAACGCAGTGGCTGCAGAATTCTGAGGAGACCGTCAACGGGTACCAGGAGAGTGGCGGCGGACCGATCCCGCCGGGTTTGGGACCCTTCTACGACCAGTACGCCGGCCCCTCCACGGCGGGAGCCGCGGTGCAGTTCCCGACGGGGAACCCCGATCTGAACCCCGCGGATGTCGGGGGGGCGGCGTGGTGGTGGGCGCAGGGTACGAACCCCATCTCACCCTACTTCTCGGTCGCGCTCGCCGCGTGCACGCCCACCAGCCCCTGCGTCTTCCCGCTCGAGGGGGAGCTGGGAAACCCGACTGAGGACACAGCCATCAGCGACTGGGTCACGTCGATCGAGAGTATCACGGGGAACGCGCTCCGACCCTTCACGTTCGATTTGAACTTGGTCGATACGGTGACGGCCCAGGCCGATCAGGTTGCCGGCAACGGACCTCTGCCCGCGTGGACGAGTGGCTGGACCGGGAATTACTTCGATCCCGAGGCGTACATCGCGCCGACGGCGTATCCCGATGACACCTTCACCGCCTCGGACGCGGTGGCGGAGCAGCTTGCGCTCCCCGCATACAACCTCCCAGGGTGTGGGTTTCCCTTAGACCTCTCGCACTGGGCGAGCGTCGGGCCCATCGTTCCTGGCTGCCAGGGGGTAGCGTACTCTACGGCCGTGGCGGGCGCCCATTCGGCCTCCACGGAAATGAACCCACTCGTGCGGATCCAGGACTACGACCTGGTAGAGCAGATCCTCAACAACCTTTCGCTGTATCTGTGGATCGGCCAACCGAACGACATCGTGACGGAAGCGTGTTGGATCGACACGTCGACGATCGACACGAATCCGCTCATCGGGGGATACGGTGACCCGTCCCCCCAGGGTCGGGACGAAAGCGGCCCGTTGTGGTTCCACATTCGGTACGTTTCCCCCGAGAATTCTTCGTGCAACTACACGGTAACGTTCAACGAGACGGGTCTACCGAAAGGAACGACCTGGGACGTCACGTTGACCGGCGTGAACACGACGTCGACGCTGACGTCGAACAACGCCTCGATCACCTTCACGGGACTCGACGACGACACGACGCACACCTTTTCCGTGAGCTCCCCCGCGGGCTACACGGCGAGTCCATCGTCTGGCAACGTAACGGTGTCGGGACGCGGGGGAAACGAAACCTACGTAACGATCGTGTTCTCAGGCGGGCCGTGCTGCGCCGTCGCGGCGACTCCGGTGGTCGGACAGAAGCCGGCCGGTGAAGCGTACGACCCCGGGACGAACCAGGTGTTTGTCTCGAATTGGGGGTACGGACCTCCAAGCAATGTGACCGTGCTCTCGGGGAACTATCCGTACCATGGGGTCGCGTCGGTGAAGGTGGGGTCGTTCCCCAACGGCGAAGCCTACGACCCTGTGACCAACACGGTCTGGGTCACGAACTGGGGTTCGGATACCATCAGTGAGATCTGTGACGGGACTCCCACACCGGGCACCGGATGCGCTCTGGCGAGTGCCGCGGATACGGTGGTGCAGACCCTGAACGTGGGGAACAATCCCTACGACATCGCATACGACTCCCAGAGTCAAGTGATGGCAGTGACGAACCGTGGTTCCGACACAGTTACCCTCATCCCCGCGACAACCACGGGCACCCCTACCTTCTTGACCGTCCTCTTCTCAACCGCACCTCCCGGGCCGGTAGGTGTGGCGTACGACCAGTACGACGACGAGTTCTTTGTCACGCAACCGGCGAACCCCCTGATCACCGGATGTCCTACCGGGTGCGTCTACGCGGTCTACATGAGCGCTGGTGTCTGGGTGCACTCGGCTCCGATCACCCTGCCGCCCTCAAGTTTCCCGTTCTGGTTGGCCTGGGACTCGAGGACGGACCAACTGTTCATCTCAGACGAGGGCACGAACAGCGTGGATGTGCTTCACGCCTTCCCCGGCGGAGGCACTCTGATCACGGCCTCCGGGTACCCGATCTCCCTGTCGCCCGAGACCGAACCGAACGCTGTAGCGTATGACGCCCCGTGCAACGAGGTGTTTGTCGTGGATGACGCGGGTTCGAACGTCGTCAGCGTGATCTCGGATCTGACGGATACCGTGGTGACGACCGTGCCCGTCGGGGTCTCTCCTTTCGGTGTGGTGTACGACTACGGTGCGACGTACGAGTCGGTCAACGGAGGAGTCTTTGTCTCGAACTACGGTCAGAACTCTTCGGTCGAAGGCAACGGCACCGTGAGCGTGATCTTCTGCGCGTTCTGCGCTAACGAGACGAACCTGACCCCGGTGACGTTCGTCCCGATGGGGCTACCGGCCGGTTCGTCGTGGGATGTGGAGGTCTCGACCTACGGTGGGACGGAGCTCATGGTCGGGTCCGCCTTGTCGCCCGCTCCCATCGGATTCGAAGTGCCGGGTGGGAGCCTGCCATACTCGTTCTCCTCCCCCACGGGTTACGGGATCTGGAAGGTCAGCGGAGCACCGCCCGGAACCACCGGGAGCACGCTCACCTCGGCCTCAATCTCGGGCGTGACGGTGCTCAACGTCTACTTCCGGACCGTCCTAACGTGCCATGAGACCGGCTTGCCTCCGGGCACTCTCTGGGACTGCAAGATCACGGGGAGGGGGCTCTCCGAATCCAAGAACTCGACCGGTACGTCAATCAACTTCACGGTCCCGAATGGCACCTACCGGTTTACCATCTCGAAGCTGTGCTTCTACGCGGCCTCTCCCCTCAGTGGACGGGTCGTCGTCAACGGCGCCACGACCGTGAACGTCGTGTTCACGGTGCTCACGAAGCTGGTCGCGTTCAAGGAAACGGGGCTTCCGGCCGGCACGCGATGGTCGGTGACCGTCACCGGCCCGGAAACGACTCCTCCTTTCGCGACCGTGACGACGACCTACTTCGGCACCACTCCGACGATCACGATCGAGACCGTGTGCGGCACCTACAACTGGTCGGCGCCCTCTGTCGTTGTCAACGGACACACCTACATCCCAACTCCAGCCAGCGGCTCGTTCGTGATCCGGGTGACGGGCAATACGATCCGGAAGGTTCCCGGCGCGAACCCGATAAGGATCAAGTACAGGGACCCTAGACCGCGGCCCGCGGGCCCTCTCTCCATCCGAGCGGCCCCTGTCCCCATCAAATCGTGATTGTCCACTGTCACGTCTGAGGTGCCGACCCGGAGGATTGGACAAGCTTTGATGGGAGATGCCTCTTCGTGGGCATCGGAGCCCTCCGTTCCGTTCGGACGGCGGAAGGACGGAGCCCCGCTTGAGAGCCGACATCACCCGCGACGTTGACCCCATCCGACGTATGTTCGGTGCTAATCGGATACCTAAGGTGCGCGTTGCCCGCGCCCACGCACGCTCACCTGAGCGTTGACCCATTCCAACCTGGAGGGTTGCTCATGGAGGGGTTCGTCGAAGGTCGGTGCCCGCGTGGAGACCCCTCGAGGGTAGAAGTGAATCGCATTACCTCTAGCTCCGCCCCTCGCAAGACGGTGTGGCTCGGTTCTCGACCGGTCCGAACCGATACGGACGACGTTGGGATGACGTTCTGCGCGCGCACCCGCGGGCGCTAGCCCTTGCTCGGTGGGCGGGGCCCTGGTCGATCGAGGGGGGGGTCCGACCCGGGTCCGGCGCCTAACCGTAACCGGTTCCGGTTCGGGTGCCAGCCCCGGCACCGGAGAGCGACCTCCCATCGCCGGGCTAAGACGCCCCCCAGCGCCCCGCCCACCAAGCCCGCCGCTATCGCGTCGCGGGCGCCGGCGCGGCCGCAGCCGCGGGCGCAGGCGCGACTGCAACGGGTGGGTCGGCGCCAGACGTCGCCCCGGCCCCAACCTCTCCGTTCAGCCCAGGCTCGAGCCCTGCGTCCCGCACGGGGGCCTATCCGCCGTCGCGCCCGCGGGCGCGGTCGCGGCCGCAGCCGCGTCCGCGGGCGCGGCCCGACCGGACCGGTCGGGCCGGTCCCGGGGATGGCCCTAGGGCTGGCCCCAGGACTCGGCCCGGGCCGGAACTGAGGCCCCCCCCGTTCAGCCCACGATCCACCCCAGCGCCCCGCCCAGCAGCCCCGCCCCATCGCGCGCGCGCCCGCGCGCGCGACCCCCTCTGGGGGGGCCCTCCTCCGGGGGGGTCCCCCTCCGGTGGGGGCCTCCCGGTAGGGGGGCACCCCCGATTCGCGAAAGGTTACGCGGATTACCTATGCCTCTGGCACGGAGACGGCCACCCTGCCTGAGCTTGGTGTTCGTCGGGTCGCTCGAGGGAGCCCTGCTGCTCGGCTCAGGTGGACGACCTATGACCTTCTTCCGGAGGCGACCCCCGGGAACATTGCAGTTCCAATCCGGCTCAGGTGCTCGTGGGCTTCCCTATGGGAGACCACCTCGGCGTCGGCCGCAGGGGGTCTGCCGGTGATTGCGGATTCATGGGCAAGCGCGTCCCCGAGGAAATCGCGTTCTAGCCGCTCCATCGGCCGGTCCAGGTATGCAATCATCCGTTCCATGAGGCTGGGAAGCCCGGGAATCACGCGCGGCCATTCCTCGGGTGGTCTCGCTCTCAATCTGGAAAAGATGGGCGTTAGGTCGGGCGCCGTCGCGTCCCGTTGAGTCAAGGGAGGGCCCAGTGACCATTGCTCCCGCAGCGTTCGTATCACGGAGGTGCTTCGGAAGACATCGTTGATGACTGTGCGAGGGTCCACCCAAGCGGATATCGCGATGGTCGGGATTCTAACCCCGGACCGGTCGAACTTGAAGCCTTCCTCACCGGGCGGAGCGTTCACATCAGGAGGGGGCGCGGAGGGGGGAGGAACGTGGTCGAATATGCCCCCATGTTCATCGAAAGTGACGAGCAGAAGTGTATTGGCAAAGTTGGAACTCCCCGAGGTCGGGGAAGTTCGAACCGATTCGTACACACGGGCAAGTAGTTGCTCTCCTCCAACCATGGCATTGGGCTTCGGAAGATGCAGGTCTTTTCGAAGTCGTCCCGCTCCGGGAGGGTGCATATCCGTGTGGGGGTGAAGCATGTTCGGTTCTATGAACGCATAGCTCGGCAGCTCGCCCTGCCGCGCCTCCTCGTAGAAGTCATAGATAGTCCGGAAGTTGGTGGCAAAGTAAGGCGCTAGGCGGCGGGCGTGGATGAGAGCTGTGGCAGGTACGATCTGATCAGGATCGATGTAGACCCGCCATGACAGGTGGGCTCGCTCAAGTCTCTCGAAGATTGTTGGGGCATCGTTCCGGGTTGCAAACTTGCCGGCGGGGCCGTTAATGACGAACCCCGAGGACGAGGCGGCGTGAAAGAAAGACCGGTTGGTGTATGTTTGGGAAGGAACCTCACAAAACCAGTGGTCGAAGCAGGCGAAACCCTTTGCCAGCCCTGAGAGCACGGGCAGCTGTTCGGGCGTGTAGCAGGCCATTATCTGCGCGTAGTCATCGTAGGTCGGCCAGTCCCCCATTTCGACCCTAAATGAGTTGACGTAGTCAGCGACGAACCCGCTCATGGTAGGCAGACTTGCCTCTGACTCCGGCGAATTGAACGGCGGAACCATTTGATCGACCTTGGCGAACCGGTTCCCGGCCGGGGAGACTGTGCCGTAGAGCTGGGTGCAGATATGCGGATACTCCTCTCCGGGATCAGGGTCGGGCGTGTCCATGTCTTGGGCAGGGTGCACAGGCACCGACCTCTGGCTTGCCTTCGGCGCATCAGCAGGAACGGGGTTGGAGAGACCTCTTCCGACGACACCTTCGAACGATGGCACCTCTCCCGGCTGGTAGAGATAGCCAAACAGGTTGTCGAACGATCGGTTCTCGAACATCAGGACAACAATGTGGTCCAGGCGGTGCGCTGGATCCGTCTCGTACATGCAAGCCCCTAACCCTCGACAGAACGAACTACAGAGCAATGATAGGTGTCGTCTGAATCGCCCTGGAGGTTCGACCTAAGAGTGCCTAGCCATGTAATCATCTGCGCACCTGGTCCTCGGATTCTTTGGACTCTTCAGTGCGAACAAGAGGAGCTTGCACCTTCAGGAAAGCTGAGGCCGTGGAGGTGAGCCGCATTGCGCGATTCACCACTACCGCCTGACCTGCGGGATCGGCCCAGTCCATCGGCATCGATAATTGGTCGTTCTTGGATGGAGGTCCCCCCTTTCGTTACCATCCGCCGTCCCACTACGATCCCTCGCTGCCAGACGTAGCCTCGGCTGCAAGGGCCTTTAGGCCCCCGATGACCTCCGAGATCTGACTCTGTACCGACGTGTCGTAGTCATGGTCCTGCAGGACTTCAACCCGACCGAGGGACTCGATACGGAGATTCATCGCCGCGTCTGTTTCTCCAGGAAGCTTGCGGTGCTCTGGGCGACTCTTGTGAGGAGCTATAAACTTCGATTGAAGGGTTTGCACCTGCTTGACAAGCGTCGCTGCCGTCTTGGCTTTTGACGCTACAATCTCTTTTCCCCCCGACTTGCCGGATGCGGTGCCCACTGATAGCCCGAGAGCTCCAGAGGCCAGAGTGCCCACCACCGGAATCACGATTCCGAGTACGGCCCCGGCCGATGTCTCCCCCCCTCGCCCGTAGAATTCCACCAAGAACGCGACTAGCCCGACGATGATCGATCCCCCGATTAGAAAGACTGCGATATCGTAGGTGGTGAGTGCGCCTCCTTGACTCGGCTTGTTGGGACTGTTCGGCATCGCAAATCCACATTATGAATGGTCTCAAAGAGTTTCCGATGAGCGGGTTCTACAACGAATCGCGGGGTTTCTCGCTGAAGAACTGGCCGTAGCAGATTGCAGGGTGGGGCCGGCTTTGCATGAAACGGGCCGTTCGTTCTCCCAGAACCCGACACCGGCCTTCTTTGGAAACATCCCGCGGAGGGAGTTTCCTGCGACCCGTCACTAGGGCTCGTGACAATCGGCCGATTTGGCCCGAGCGCCGCCGACTACCATATCAATAAAGGTAATCCGCGTTACATCTCAGCGCACTTGCCGTACGCTAAGAGCGGCCGCGATAGCACGGACCTCACCGACGGAAGTGGAGGTGATGTGCAGCTCGCGCTACCCGGACACCCTTCCGGAGAACCTACCAAGGTCATTTGGTCGGCAACTTCCGGTTAGAACCTAACTACTCGCCCGTGCAACCGGACGAATAAGACACTATTCGGTGGCCGGGTGGGCATCGCTATGAAGTGACCCGAGGAGCTTCGGTCTTGTGGCCCTCCTAACCAAGGGCCTGGAGGCGTATGGACATTACAGAGGCAGCTCAGATGTTCGTAAGTGCAGCGAGCGCGGATCGGAATCTCTCCCCCCTGACGCTCAGGGCGTATGCCGGAGATCTCCGACTGTTTGCAAGAACATTAGGAGTTAGAGACGTCGGCGCGATCACGACAGATGACCTGCGGAGATACGTTGACACGCTTTGCGGTCTCGGAAGGTACCAGGGTACGACCGTACGCCGTCGACTGGCGACCTTGAAGGTGTTCTTCAGGTTCCTCGAGGAGGAGAGAATAATCTCAGATTCTCCAGCCATGCGTCTTCATGGCCGATACACTGTTATCCGTCGCCTCCCCCGCGTCATGTCTCTACGTGAAGTTAGGGCCCTGTTGAGGGCGTGTCGCCGCGAAGTTGTGAGGAGCAAGACTCGTCAGACGGAGCCCGAGACGCGACTGTCAGTCGACTCTGCGACCTTCCGGGCTCTCCGGGACTTGGCGGCTTTTGAATTGCTGTTCGCCACCGGTATGCGAATCGGAGAGCTCGTGGCCCTAAGTGTCACCGATGTTGACTTTGAGGAAAGGTCTGTCCGTATACTCGGGAAAGGGAGACGAGAGCGTCTAACATTCATCTCTAGTGACGAAGCCCTGGAGGCAATACGAGATTACGTAGCGCTGCGCACAAGCGTTCCTTCTATGGTGCCTTCCCTCATGCTGAACAAGTTCGGTCGACAGCTCACGATCTACTCTGTCGAAAACGCCTTCGGGAAGCACTGTCGCCTTGCCAGGATTCGGGGACATTACACGCCTCACTGCCTCCGCCACACGATGGCGACAATGCTCCTCAACAACGGAGCAGACATACGATCTGTCCAAGAAATCCTCGGCCACAGAACAATCTCCACGACCCAAATCTACACAGAGGTGACCATTGGTCAGAAACGCAGGACGATGATGAAGTTCCATGCGCGTAACAGCATGCACCTCAATCCCCGAACTGCGCCCCTGCTTCCGCCGCAGGCCTTGGTCCAGCCTTTAACCACCTGACCCCGGAAGCGGGCGCCAAATAACTCGAAATTATCTGAAGTTGCCGCTTGGGGGCACTGTACAGCCACCGCGCGGGACCACTACGACAAGGTGGGATCGAACTACGACATCTCGGATGAGTGGTGGGCCCACTGCAACGCGG
>Ga0187815_10000515_pt1 | contig 18699 bp, 17 predicted proteins | sample NC_S_5_FD_132962 | JGI IMG/M metagenome (GOLD analysis project Ga0187815, IMG submission 132962) | Wetland sediment microbial communities from Neuse River Estuary, North Carolina, USA - ASW-S_5 | ecosystem: Environmental > Aquatic > Freshwater > Wetlands > Sediment | place: USA: North Carolina...
CCGCCCTGCAACGATATCGTCGGCCGCCTGCGTATTCATATCCAGAACGGCCAATAGAACCGGATACGGCGCGTAATTGATGTTGATTGAGGAACCACTCGAATCCACGGTGATGCAATCGATCAAACCTGGCACACGCTCGATCTTCCCGTCGTTATGCCGGACGTAGTGGCCGTAGAAAATCTCGGGTTTCACGCCCGGCACATTCAACAGCTCTTCCACGGCACCGTAGCGGTACTTCGTTGAGGTCGGATCGTAGTCTAGGAGGTTGCCGGAGGCCTGCGCGCTTTCCCAGTGGATGAGGGAAGACGGATCGCGCCAGTCGACAATTGCGGTGGCCAGTGGACGAGCGATTTCTAGATCGTACCCGAGCGCCAGGAAGAGTTTTTCCAAGAGCGGTTTCTGGACCTGATTGATGTCAATCTTTCCGCCTTCATCGGTGATATCCACGTGAACGTTGCCGGTGGGCTGTTCCCAATCGATGCTTCGCTGACCCGGATGAAGCACAGAATCGGGAGCAGGCGACATTTTGGTTAGAAGCCATGAGGTGGTGAAGACCGCGCCGCGCGCTAAGTAATAAGCCTCGAGGCGCTCCTTTCGATTTCGTACTTCCTCCGCACCCGCGCGCACGGAAATCGCCAAGGCAAACACGATCATCGTCATAATTAGAATTCCGCCGAGCACAGCAACAAGTACGACCCCCGACTCCGAATTTCGGCGTCCATCTCTCATTGAGGCGGCTCCATCACGGGTATCACCAGCTGGAGATCCTGCCCGCGCTTGCCGCTCTGCCAATGAATGCGGACGCCGCGCGGCAGCTCTTTCTGCTCTTCGCATTTCCATTCCTCGACCCAAGCTGCGAGTTTCCCGGGAGAACGGGAGCGCAGATAGGAAATCTCGATATGGTCAGCCGGGTCGTTGAATGGGACATCGCGTGTGGCTGATAGCTCGTCGGCCAAAAAGAAATTTGCGAGTTGCTGGTCATGCGTGAGTCCCGTCTCACTGACGAGCAACTGTTCTTTGCCGTCAGATTCCCGAACGACTCGATAGCTTGCCAGCCACAGTCCAGAATTCCGCTCGCCCTCCCACGAGTAGCGGCTGAGGTACCGTACTTGCTTCGCATCGCCGCGGAAGCTGAGAAGCTCGAGTGGCCGCTCATTCTGTTGGGTCCTGAAAACTCGCGGGACAGCCGAACCCATTTGTGCCTGGATGGCTTCGTTCTCGGCAAGATTCTGTTCGATCACGCCTTCTCGCTCGGTTCCTCGACGCCAGGCTCCCTCGGCCAGAAGAAGGCCTGACGCGAGAATCATGAGGACAACTGCCGCGAGCGAGATGGACACGAGCAGCTCGAGCAGCGTGAAACCGAGTTGACGCCTAGAGGTTGGCATCGGGGGTCGCTTTCTTGGCCCATTGCGTGGTTTCCACGGCGTAGCTCTTCTCTGCTGAAAGATTTCCCCAGGAGATCACGACTCGAATGTCGAACAAGCCGTAGCCAGGACTGGATGACTTGGCGTCTGGCGCGCTGCTCGCGATGCTCGCTCGCCAGCGGTAACCGTCGTCCCACGAACCCGCGGAGGTGCCCGGCTTGAGCTCCTCCAGCATCAGGAGTTCGTTCATCTTTTCCCTCGCGTGTGCCAGCGCAACTTTGTGAGGCTCGATTTGACTGAAGTTGTGAAGCGACTGCGAGCACAGGGCCATCACCGCGACAAACACGCTGGCGAGGAGAACGGTGGATACCAAAACCTCGAGAAGAGTGAAGCCGCGCATGCGCGCTGGGCGCTGTCGCTTCATGGCGCCACCTCGCTTGTCGCTGCTATTTGGGCCTTCGCTCTCAGTGGATCGAGTTGAACGTGGAGAACAGAGCGGCTCGCATTGCTAAGAGAAAGTTGGGCGCCTTCAGATGTTCCATCCGGGTAAAATGCGAGCGGGCCAATCTCGGTCGACCAGTCTCCATCTTCTGTACGGCTCGTGAGTAATATACCAACCGGCAAGGTGTAGTGGTCCAGCTGCGCGCCATCTTCCCGGGCCAGGACGATTTCCCGATCCCCCGCCGTCTCGCTGGGAAAGATCAGCAGATACGTCCGACCCTCGAAGAAAGAACGGCTCTTGGCCCGCCGCATCAAGCGCACGATGGAATCCGCGGTGAGACGAAGCTTGAAGCCGGCATAGGAGCGCGCCGTAATCGGCAGGACCAGAGAAGCGGCGATCGCGATCAAGACCATCACGACCATCAACTCCATCAGCGTGTGCCCTGCGGCACGGGCCGCGCCCCTTTTGATGTGGAATGCCTCAAACATCGACGACCTCTCAACTCACTTCCAACTCACAATGTCTGCGTCATTGCCTTCACCGCCTTCGCGGCCGTCTGCACCATAGGAGATGATCTCGTAGTCTCCATGTTCGCTGGGGCAGCGGTAAACATAGGGGTGCCCCCAGGGGTCCATGGGAATCTCCTTCGGAACGTAGGGACCGTCCCACTTCTCGACTCCAGAAGGCTGCACGCGCAGCGCCCCTAGCCCCTCGTCGGTAGTAGGAAACGAGCCCACGTCGAGGCGGTAAGCACCCAGGGCGGAGTCGAAGGCGGCGATTTGTGCTTTCGCCGTGTTGACCTTAGCCTTCTCCAGACTACGGAACACGCGCGGCACGACCAGAGCCGCCAGCATCGCGAGAATGGTCAGAACGACAAGCAGTTCGATCAGTGTGAAACCGTGTTGGTTTTTCTCGTTCATACGTTCCTCACATCGGAATATCGTTAATGCTATAAATGGCGAGCAAAATGGAAATGACAATCGCACCCACGACCAATCCCATGACTAAAATCAGGCAAGGCTCGAAGAAAGCTACCAGATTCTTGATGGCAGTCCGGGTTTCCCGTTCGTAGACATTCGCAACCTGGAGCAAGGTCGCGTCGAGGTGGCCAGTTTCCTCGCCCACGCCGATGAGTTGGATCGAAAGAGGAGGGAACGCACCGGTCTCTTCGAGGGGCCGGACCAAGCCCTTGCCCTGCTTCACACCTTGCAGCAAGTGGTCCACGGCGTGAGAGAGTTTCTGGTTGCTCACAATCTGGCGGGCAATTTCGAGCGAGCGGACCATCGGCACGCCACCTTGAAGCAAAGTGCCCAAGCTACGAGCAAACCGCGACACCTGAACGCGCTCGATAACAGCACCGAGTTTTGGCACGCCCAGAATGAAGTAGTCAAACCGCTTCCGGCCCCGGACGGTTGCCAGATAGCGCTCGAATCCAAAACTCATCGCGATAATGACAGACAGCCATAGCCACCATCCTTTGTTGAGCCCTTCACTGACAAGAAGCAGGATTTGTGTGGGCAAGGGAAGGGCTGCTCCAGCCTGCTGAAATACCACAGCAAACTTGGGTACCACGAGTTCCATCAGAAACAGGACTGAAATCCCGCCGACGACAACCAACAACGCGGGATAAATCATAGAAGAGATCAAATGACTGCGGAGTTCGTTGATGGACTCCTGGTAGTCAGCAAGTTGCGTCAGAGTGCTCCCCAGGTTGCCGCTGGTTTCTCCGGCGCGAACCATGCTGACGTAGAAACTAGGAAAAAGCTTCGGATGTGATTCGAGCGCCGAACTCAGGCTCTTGCCGCCCTTGATCGCACGCAATACCTCTTGGAGGGCCTGGCGGAACAACGGAGACTCAGTCAGTTGGGCGCTCACGGCCAGGGCGCGGTCAACCGGTACGCCAGCACTTAGAAGGAAGGAAAGGGTGCGCACGCAGATCAGCCGATTCCGGGCTAAGCCACCGATGTTTCGGAAATCGAAGCGCCAGACGCGCCCCTTTCCGGAACTCGTGGCTATATTCAGCGGAAGCAGGCCACGCTGTTGTAGCAGGCTGGCGGCGGACAAGCGGTCCACGGCTTCCAGCGTGCCTTTGGTCGTCAGACCGTTGGCGTCAATCGCTTGATAGGCGAATGCGGGCATCGGGAAATCCTAAGCAGACTCCTGGGTGACACGGAGGACTTCTTCCACGGTCGTCACCCCAGTAAATACCTTTTCGAATCCATCTTCACGAAGAGTTTTCATTCCACACTTCCGCGCTGCTTGACGGAGAGCGTTGCTTTCCGATGTTTGGACCGTCAGACGTTGGAGAACGTCGTTCATTTCCATCAATTCGAAGATCCCGACGCGCTCGCGAAACCCGATCTGGCGGCAATCAGGGCATCCTACCGCACGATAGATTGTGACCTGATCCTGCGCCGCTGGCATTTCGGGAGGCAAGGTTCGCCTAGGCACTTCCATTTTCTGTTTGCAGTTCGGACAAAGCACACGCACCAAGCGTTGCGCCAGAACAGCGATAAGGGAGGACGACAGGAGGTAAGCTGGCACCCCCATGTCGATCAACCGCGTGATGGCGCTGGGCGCGTCGTTGGTATGAAGTGTGCTAAACACGAGGTGGCCCGTGAGGGCGGCGCGAATTGCGATCTCAGCCGTTTCCAGATCGCGAATTTCGCCGACCATGATTACGTCGGGATCCTGTCGCACGATGTGGCGCAAGCCTGCCGCAAACGTCAGCCCGATTTGCGGATTCACCTGAACCTGGTTCACGCCGGGGTTCTCATATTCGATGGGATCTTCGAGAGTTACGATTTTCTTGTCGGTCTGGTTGATCTGGGCAAGAGATCCGTAGAGAGTCGTGGACTTGCCGCTGCCCGTGGGCCCGGTCACCAGGAAGATTCCATGCGGGTGGGCTGTGATCTTGCGGATCCGCTCGAGTATGCGCGGAGGAAATCCCAGCTTCTCCAAATCCATCAGTCGGTTGTCATTCCTCGCGAGGATTCGTGTCACCACACTCTCCCCGTACATCGTGGGAAGAGTCGAAACTCGCAGATCGATATCTTTGCCGAGAACCTTGAGGCGAATACTACCGTCTTGTGGCAAACGGCGCTCGGCGATGTTGAGTCGGGCCATTAGCTTAACTCGTGAGATCACCGCCGAGGCCATCTGCCGGGGAGGAGCTTCCACAGGATACAAAACTCCATCGATCCGGAAACGAACGCGCAGTTCCCTTTCCATGGGCTCGATGTGAATGTCGCTGGCGCGGCTTTCAACCGCGCGGGAGATCAACAAATTGACGAGGCGAATCACGGGCGCTTCGAGCGCAAGATCGCGCAGATGCTCGACGTCTTCTCCCGTGGAAACGGCCGCATCGCCTTCTCCCTCTCCGAATGACTCAACGAGACGTCCGAGAGGACTGGTGCCTGCGCCGTAGAACCTCTCAATCGCATCGCGGATGTCAGTTTCGGTGGCGATGTAAACAACGGGCTTCTGGCCAGTGACTAATCGGATGGATTCGATTGTCTCGTGATCCAGTGGATCGGCCACCGCAACGCAGAGTTCGGAATCGCGCTGGTCAAACGGAAAGAACTTCCCCGAGCGCATAAATCGTGACGAAATTCCTTTGACTTCTGGTGGAAGCGCGGGAAACTGCGCGGCTTCAATCTTGGGCAAATGAAGCTGGCTGCTCATGGTGTCCAGCAGATCGCGCTCGGTGAGCATGCCAAGGTCGACGAGCAACCTTCCCAGCCGGTCCCGACTCGTTTGCTGGAGCTCGAGTGCCCGGTCCAAGTCCTGAGCGGACACTTTACTGGCGCCCAGGAGAAGCTCCCCGAGCAATTGGTGTCCTGCTGAAACGGGTGTGGCGCTCATATCCGTTAGTACTCCGTCGTCGAAAGCTTCCGAACAAATTCCGTCTGATCGATCAAATGACTGAACCGCTCGTCCACGAGCTTCTTCGGCGCCGAGAGAACGATGGTCGATCGCTCGATCTTGCCCGGATGCGCGGCGACGGTGTGGATGACGATCGTGACCGACTCGTCCGGCGTGAGCGAGCCGAGTGTCTGGCCGAAGCTCCCCAAAACCTCCTCGGCGACGCCCTTCGCCTTCATGCCACGGCGGACTTCCTCCTGGCGCTCGGCCTGTTCGTCCCGAGCCGTCGGTGCGGGAGCAAACGGTCCCAGATCCTCTAGGGGAGTCAGGTTCACCTCGAACGCAAAAACCACGCCATAGCCTGGGAGGTACGCCCCACGGGCGCGATCCAGAGTTTCAAAGGGGCCTCCGAACGCTTTCGCGAGATTCTGATTGAGCACGGACTCAAACACTTCAATACCCTTCTTGAGGCCAGCTAGATTCGTTTTGTCTTGGCCAGAGTGCCCAGCCCAGCCGCTGGCGCTCAAGAGAGCGCCAAGGACAACCACTCGGAGAAATTGCCGTTGGTGCATCAGTCTCTCACGGCCTATCGGGATTCCGTTTCTGCGGCGCATCCGACGAGCCTCGCCAGGCGCTCTGCAAGTACAAACTGTGCTGCTCCACTTGCTGCCACAGGGAGGACTGATTCAATTTCAACATCTCCATCTGCACGCCCATCTGAGTCATGCGCTGAGCCACTTCTTCATTCGACGGGATTCCCTTCGAGCCCGAAGTCTGCTCGACCGTGGAGGGCGGCTGTGAAGACGCCTGCGCGACAGCTTGCTGGACCCAGGCCTCGACTTGCGCCTGAGTGACGGCAGGGGCCGCAATTGCCTCCGTTTCCACGCCGGTGCGGCCAAAGTTGACCGATAGATGGCTGCGATCGAATGCTATGGAGGGTCGTAGGATCGCGAGCAACAGCAGGCAAACGGTCACGGCGCCCATGCTCGCCAAGCCGAACCAGTTGCGGGCTGTCTCAAACCAACCGACAGGACGCCCGGGGTTCGGCAGGAGGAAAGACACAGGCAGGTCCTCCGCCGGCCAACTGGTACGAAGCAGAGATCCGATTTGCTGCCAACTTTCAACGGCACGCCGGCAATCAGGACAACTCTGCTCGTGCAGGTCCATATCCTCCTTTTGCCCGGCGGAAAGTTCCCCTGCCACTCGCTCTGCAATCAGCTGTTTGAAATCAGAACAATTCATTTCCATTTCTCCTCAGAAACTGAGCGCATGTGACGTAACTTCACAAAACGATCCCGGAGAGATTAGTCCGGACCCTGAAGGCCAGTGCGAAGCTCGTCCACGGCCTTGTACAGGCGGGATTTCAGAGTGCTGACGGGGCAGTCGAGAATCATGGCCATCTCGTCGAATTGGAATCCATGGAAAAACCGCAGAAGAACCACTGCGCGAAGCTCGGGCTTGAGGCGAAACACCAAAGATCGGATCGCCAATCGAGTCTCCCGCGGCACGGGATGAACTCCGCCGGCAGGGTCGCTCCAAACGGCCGTATCCGCCACATCGGTCGTCGGCAGCGAAGCGCGCCGGCGATCGGAGTGATAAAGATTGACGGCAATGCGAAACAGCCATGACGCAAACCTCTCTCTTTCACGCAGATCCTTCAGATTGAGATAACTCCGAAGGAAAGCTTCCTGGGAAATATCCTCCGCGACGGAACGATCTCCGGTCAGGCGCAGAAGGAAGTTGTAGAGATGGCGTTGCCATCTCCACACCAGAAGATTGAATGCCTCGAGACTTCCATCCAGGGCTTGCTCGACCAGTTCCCTGTCTGTGTCGGTTGAGTTCAACCTCTCCCACCTGTACTGACGCAAGTCGCGCCGAAAAAGTCGAAGTGCTGGAGAAAGAATTTCATGGGCTTGGCGAGGATAGCTGAAGCCGTTGCCTTTTGACACCCCACCAGGGAGGGAGTATCGCTAGTACTTTGGGACTGGAACTTGACAGCGCGGAAACGATCTCTATACTTCGATCAGGATAAATAATGAAATCCGTCGCACCAGTTCCGAAGACTTGTGGCGTTCTGGATCACGCGACGAGTCAACATGTGGTCGCACGGCTCCTGCTTGTTTCCTTTGTTTTGATTTCCACGTCTGTGCCGCTGAGCGCAGGGGAAATTAGCGTTTTGCGCGATGCGCAGGGCCATTCTGTCTACATCAATAAGGATGACCCAGAACTCCGCGCTTCGGTCAAAAGAGGAGGTGTGGCGGCTGCTCTGGCCGTAATCGAGCAGCGCAAGCATGCGCTTGCGGGCATCGACGAAGTTATCGAGCAAGAGTGCTTAGAACAACGCCTAGATCCTCGACTCGTGAGAGCCATCATTGAAGTGGAGTCAGCGTGGGACAGCCGAGCGCGTTCGCGAAAGGGCGCTTTGGGCTTGATGCAACTCATGCCGGAAACCGCGCTGCGATTTGGTGTGCGAGATCCGTTTGATGCCCGAGAAAATATCCATGGTGGGACGCGCTATCTACGATTCCTGCTGGATCGCTTCCATGAAAATTTGAACGTTTCGCTGGCCGCTTACAACGCCGGCGAGAAGGCCGTCGCAGCATGGGGGAATATCCCTCCCTATCGGGAGACGCAAGCCTACATCCAACAAGTCGAGATGATTTACGCCGCCCGGCAACAGGAAGCAGCCTCGAGCGCGACGCCAATCACACGCTCGGTCGAAGGGGCTCGCGTCGTCGATTACACGAATTTAGACTGAATGTTCCTTCCCAAAATTTCTGGATTTTCTGGCCCATACGAGGGAAGGAAGTACACGATCGCGCAAAATCGTGCGCGGAAATGAGTGTCTCGGATTCGCGAACCCAAAGCGAGGAGGCTGCTCGAGCCCACAACATCGAGAGCTTCCCTTCATGACACAAGACCCGGAGCGGACAGCAGGACCGGGGATTCACACCAACAAACCGCCGGCAGTACCCGGCTAGAGGCTGCCTGCCTCTTCACCGCATAGCCCTTTCGAACCGCCAAATTCAATTTCAGATCCAATGGCGATGGTATAAATTCTTCTAGATCCGTTCGGTCAAGATTTCTGCGCGGGCAGTTCTGGAGCCGTGACCATGAGCATCGGGAAGAAAATAAGGCGTGAGCTCAGCAGCCTGCACAGCTCGCTGCTTTTCCGGTTGTCCTTTGACGATTCTTCCACACAAGCCATCACCGATCGGTTTCACAGACTCTACTTCGATTCTCGTCTTCGTGGGAAGACCTGGATGAATACTTCTTGGATGGGCGTGCCGGTCCGAAAGTGCCCGATGGACCTGTGGACCTACCAGGAACTTATCCACGAGCTTACGCCCGACGTGATCATCGAGACAGGAACCCAGTTGGGGGGGAGCGCCTACTACTTCGCCCAGTTATGCGACTTAGTCGGGAAAGGTAGAGTGATCACCATTGACATCGACACGCTCGAGGAGTCCGTCCGCAAGGAGAGCCGCGCAATCCCCGGCGCTCGCCCTGAGCATGGCAGAATCGAGTATCTACACGGTTCCTCTACCGCACCGGATATTCTCGGTCAGGTCATAGCAAGGATTCGACCCAAGGACCAGGTCGTCGTGATCTTAGATTCGGATCATCAAAAAGACCATGTTCTCAAAGAGCTGCACGCGTACGCAGCGCTCGTGACCGATCAGAGTTACCTCATCGTTGAAGATACCAACCTCAACGGTCACCCAATCCAGCCGGACTTCGGACCTGGGCCCATGGAAGCCGTCGAACAATTCCTCCAAGAACACACTGAATTCGTAGTGGATCGGTCGAGGGAGAACCACTTGATAACCTTTCATCCGCGGGGCTATCTAAAGAAGGTGGGTCGGCGGGAGTAGCGCTGGGCGTTCTGCGGGGAAATCAGGCGGAGTTTTTGACGATTCAGGTCTCAGGCGCGATTATCATCTGAACTTGTTGAGCGCAGAAACAGAACGGGCCTTTTCAAGGCAGGCACCAACCAACCGATTCACTGTGAAACGTAGAATTCCAAGCAACGCGCACGGGTTTCAGCTTCTGAGTTACGCATAAGGCGGATCTTCTAGGAATTCTCGCGGTGGGTCGTCGGGCCCTGCTCTGTTAGGATTGGTCGATGCAGCGTTCATTCCTCCCTCCCGGGCCGGACAGTATTGACGAAACAGACTGGAAAGAATTTCGGCCTTTTGGCGCAGATCAAACCTCTGCTCGGCGAATCGGCGCCCTCTGGCTCCCAGCTCGACCTGGAGACTCTTGCTTTCTAGTAAGCATTGGATCCGGTCAGCCAATTGATCCGGATCGTTGGGGGGAATCACAAATCCCGTCTGGCGGTCGAGGACTGCTTCGGGAATAGCCCCTGTCGTCGTTCCAATCACAGGCAAACTGCTGGCCATCGCTTCGATGACGACGGTGGGTAGTCCGTCCGTATCACCGGACGGAGCAACAACCGAGGGCATCACGAACAGAGTCGCACGGTAAAACCAAGATTTGGTCTCCGCAAAGCAACGCTGACCGAGCAGTTCGACGTGTTCTTCCAAGGCGAGGCTCTTTCTCATGGCCATCAATCGAGCCCGTTCCGGGCCTTCGCCAATCAGAACGGTTTTCATCGGAAGGCCGCGATCGCGAAGAAGCCCGCAGGCCTGGAGCAAGACCTCGAAACCCTTCTTCGCATCCAAGCGTCCGACCGCGAGAATCAGCGGGGCCGGGCCCGCCGGCTGCCGGTTACGCCTAGGAAAATCGGAAATGTCCACGCTGTTGTACACAAGATGGATCGCCGCTCCTTCACAGCCAAATTCTTGGAGGAACCGATAGGTTTGATCGGTGTCAGCAATGAGAAAGCGAGCGCCTTGCAAAACCTTGCGAATGACCGTGTCCGGGAAAAGAATGTGGGTCGTATAGACTGTCACGGAATAGGGAGATTTTAAAAGTATGCCAAGAAAGCAGGCAGCGATTGCTTCGGAATGCAGAAAGTGTGCTCGGATCAGCGTGACGGAAGAATTCTTGAAGCGATAAGCCAAGCGAACGGACGCCAGCATGAGGTAGCCCAATTTCGCGAAGCCAACAGGATGCGTGAGGGAAGAAGCCATCAGACGCACGCATTCGAAGAGTCGGCGAGGACAAGAGAAGCTAAAAACCAACAGGCCCTGCAACATATCGAGACTCCACCAACGTGCCCGCGTCACCACGGGTTCGAGGTCTTCAAAGCCCTGGGCAACGGGAGTGCGGTGGAGAGGGCGTAAGCAGCCGATGCGAACGTCCCACCCTTGCTTGCGCAGCTCCCGAATCTCCCGCATCACGAACGTTTCACTGTAGGGAGGAAACGTACTCATGATGTGGAGGATCACGGCAGTCCTCTCGCGATAGAGCTCCCCATGCAGACACTGAGCCTATCTTCCGTCAACCCGGTTCTTGCGATTTGCGGGTCATTTCTCTCGAGAAACTTGCAGATCCCTAGCGCTTGCATCATACGAGAGGTGGGAATAGCGTCCCAGGCGGACCGAATGCCCGGTTGTCTAGGGCATGCGACTCAACCGCGTGGAGCGTGGAGGAACTCGGGATGCGGCCCTCTGCAGAAAGGGATGTCGCATGAGACCCAACATGGTCCCAAGACCGTAGACCAGATGACAGGACAGAAACAGCCCCGGCAACACGAGGAAGTACTTGCGGCCACGCCGAAAAGAAATTTGTAGGGAAGCCCAGAGAATCCCCAACAAATAGACCGCGAGCAGAGAGGCCAGGATGGCCCGAGCCGCACCCGAAAACGTTCCCAGCGCCAAACCTCCCAGCAAGCCCGCGACCAAGAAGAAAGGAGCACCATGGCGCCAACAAAAGCTCGCCGGGTTGCGCAGCCACATCAGCGCCACGTACGCGCCGTTGCTGTAGGCTTGTGCCATGAATTTAGGAAAGGTAGGAACGTTGTAGTAGAGCACATAGGTTTTCGAAGAAAGATAGATTCTGCCGCCACCCTGGCGGATGCGCGTATTGAGCTCGTAGTCTTGATTTCTGACCAAATTTTCACGGTACATGCCGATTCTGTCGAACAGGCTCTTGCGGAACGTTCCAAAGGGTACGGTGTCGACAAAGCGGTCGCCATGGCCGAGCCGATAGGCCGAGTTGCCCACACCGACCGGGTGTTGTGTGATCCAAGCGATCGCTTCGGCCACGGTGGTGTGCGCACCCGCTTTTGTGACGGCACAGCCCCCCACGCACTCGGCGCCTGTTCGCTCCAACTCCCCAATGCAGGTGCGTATGTAATTCGAGGGATATTCGGAATGAGCATCCATGCGGATGATATAGGTACCGCGCGATTGGCGAATGCCCGTGTTCATGGCTGTCGAGACAATGCCAGCGGGATTCTCGAGAAGGCGAATTCCAGGTGAGCCACACATTCGCGAGGCTACAGCGTCGCGAGAGCCGTCTGTCGAATTCCCGTCTACGACGAGGATTTCATATTGGTTGCGGGGAAAATCATTGGCCAGGACGGAATCCAAGCAACGCCCAATATAGGACTCTTCATTTTTCATTGGGATAATGATGGATGCGAGGATTCGATTTTCTTCCATGGCTGGCTTTCCCCTACTCTGCTAGGACAAGGCTCTCTGGCGTCTGGTGTGGCGGTGGTAGAACGACCGGGCTAACGAGGGAATCGAGTCTCCGCGGGTCTCTGGTCAGGCAACACAGCCGAGGATAGGCGCGCCTTGCCGAACCAACCAAGCGTTCTCTCCAGGTTGCAGTGCAGGCCAGCCAGCACCCATCCCGCCAAGGCAGCCAGAAAGGTCCGTGGCCATCGGGGAGAAAGGGCGCGGACGAAGTGGGCTCGGGCGTCCTTCCAACGCTCTTCCACAAGGGAAACACGGCCGGCTGTAAATTGGTACGCATACCCGAGGTGCCGCCAAGACTCGTTGATGCACGCGATGTCAGCATCCGGCACGCCCCCAGGGACCTGGCAAAGAAACTCGCGCGCATACCGCTCTACACCCGCGACAATCGCAGAAGCGCTGCGAATGCTTGCCGAACCAGAATGACGCCTCCGGAACCCCATAATCTGAGGAGTGTAGTAAAAGTCTCCCGCCAGACTCAACCTCAGAAACGTCGGATAACTGGCAACACACAAGCCGGGCACATACTGAAACCCGCCGATCCGTTCCAAGGCGGTGCGGCGAATGAGAACGGTAGATTCAGGGATCAGATCAAAAGCATCGGCGCGCGTCATGTAGATTCCGGTCGAGCCTCGGGGAGTGTTGAAAAGGACGCTCTTGGGCAATCGTTGCCGACGGCGCACGTACGCGCTGAGGCCTCTGCTGGGCACTCCATCGGCAGAACAGTCCTTCACGCTGCCATACGCAAGAATAACGTTCGGGTTGGAAAAGGCGGGCACAAGCTGAGCCAATTTGTCGGCAGGCCACAAATCGTCGCCTTCTAAGATGGCAATGAGTTCCCCCGCGGACTTCGCCAGTGCCTCGTTGTAGGTGTGGGCTAACCCTTCAAGACCTCGATGTGAATTCTGTCTGGGCACGATCCGAGGGTCCGAATAGCTACGAATGACTTGCATCGTTTTGTCGGTCGACCCGTCATCAACGACAATCTGCTCCCAATTTGGGTACGTCTGTTGAAGGACACTTTCGATGCAGGGACCGATGTAACTCTCGTGGTTGTAGGTGACCGTAAGGATACCTATGAGGGGGGCAGCGGGCGGCATCTTGGGTCTCCGCTTTCTTCGCTCAAACTCAAACGATCTTCAGATGCGCGACAGGCCTAGAGCCCTGACGAGCGCGGGCTTTTCGCGGGAGGTTAGTAGAAATCGCCATGCCAGAAGAAAATACGACCCGATACCGAACAGGCCCAGCGAAAAGCGAAGCCACGGGCTTGTTACCGTGAACCGGGCCGCCACAAAGACGGCGGCAAGAACGGCACCAAGCAAAATGATCCGTAGCGTGTTCGAACCACGGACAAAAAGCATCGAGCAGCCGGCGTATTGCCGCGCTACCCAGAACAACACCACAGCGTCCAAGCCGAACCGTACGCTGGCTGCAACAGCAGCGCCCGCAATGCCCCAGCGGTACACCAAAACGAAAGATAGACCCACATAGAAGGGAAGGGCTACGAGGTGGTATTTGCCTACAATCCCTGGCCTTTCCACCGCCTGAATGGCGTGATAGGAGACATAGGCAAGGGAATTGAGCAAGAATCCTACTGCCAAAATCTCAAAAACAATAGCTGATTTGGCTGCAAACGCTGCCCCCATCCAGAGGGTCAACAGGTCTTTCCCGAAAACGGCGAGAAAGCAGATCAGCGGCAACAGGAGAAAGAGCAGGTAGCGAACACTGTTCTCATACAGCGCCTGCAACTTTCCCCTCCCTGGTTCCACGGTCGCTTCTGTCATGGCCGGATAAACCGTTGCCATCACGCTGGCAGGGATCACCCGCAGCCGGGTGAGCGCTTCAAAGGGCACGATAAACAGCGTGACGGCGCTTAAGGAAACCAACGAGGCCAAGAGAATGCGATCCAGATACATCAGCATCTGCAACACCAACTGGGAAGCGGTGACCCATCCCCCAAATCGGAAGAGCGTGCGGAGTTCGTTGCGATCGAAATCCGTAAGGCGGAGCAAGCCGGGAAGCAAATGGAACGCCAAGATGGCATAGCAGACAAGGAAGGCAAGTCGAATGATGACCGTCGAAAAAACTACAGCGCCAACGCCAAAGCCTCGCCAGGCGAGTAAACAAGCCAGAGCATATTGCAGCGCCGTGCCCGCCGCGTTCACGAGATTGATTTTGCCAAATGCCTGGTAGGAGGCTGCGATAGCTCGGAAGACGGCCTGGAGCATCACCAGCGGCACAGCCAGCGCAACGCTATAGAAAACCAAGCGCGCCTGGCCTTCGAGCTCGAGAGGAATGTGGAACGCCCGTCGCACCATCATCGGCGTAAGGAGAAGCACCACAATGCCGCACCCCAGTCCGATCAACAGATTCGACAAGATCGACGTGGTCGCTGCCTGAAGCACGCTGGCTCGATTTTCTTGCGACAAATACTTCGAAACGAACTGGGTCGCCGACCGGCTCACGCCGAATTCCAGGTAGGCGAGATAGCCGATCAGAGACCATGCGAGCGCATAGAGGCCGAACGATTGAACTCCTAATCGAGCGACCAAGAAAGGCGTGGAGACCACCAGGATGACAAAAAGAAAACCTTCGGTCAGGAGATTCAGAGTGGCATTTCGGGCGAGCACTGCCGAAGACATGCGTGGGGAGATCGTCCGGGTGAAGTCTGAGCCCGATGTCGGGAGATGTAAGTTGGAAGGCTTCGCGTCGATCATCGATCGTCTCAGTCGAGTCGATTCGGGTCTGTGAGTCGTCTAGTGCTGTCCTGACGGTCTGTCCGACATAAGAGATTTTTCTTGCCGAGATTCGGCAGCGCTTGTTGCTAAGGAGCTAGCGCCTGGTTTCTGCCAAAGCCCTGCCGCTGGCGCATAGACGGCCAGATTCGTCCCGTGCAGATGGTATATCCTCCTGCTCTGCCCCTTCGCAGCTTCGCGCAAGAATCGGGTGACATCCTTCCACCTGGAGCCGTAATCGTGCCAGAGGATCACTCCGTCTGGGCGGAGCATGGAAAAGGCGTTCTCAGAATCTGATTTGACATAATTGTAGCCATGATCTCCGTCGACAAAGACGAAATCCACTTGGCCACGAAGGCTTTGGAAGTCTGCCTTGGCGGAGTCGTCATAGAGCTGCCGAATCTTGCGGGACAGCGGGTGGGGCTGGAAGATCCCGCCGACGGGCAGAGTTTGTGTGAGACGTTCCTCGGGAAAGGAGAGACGGTAGTAGGTGGTGCCGAAATTCTGCGGGAGGTCGAGCGTATAGACGACGGCATCCTCTGGAGAATTCAAGGCCAATTGCAGCGTGGTGATTCCTTCGGAGGTGCCAAATTCGAACAAAGTGTGAGGCTTGAGGAATTGAACTATGCAAGCCAGTACGTAGGACTCGAACAAGCTGGTGCCGCTCGGTCGGTTCCCACCCAGTTCGAGAAGCTCGGCTGGTCGCTCGAACAGCCCCGGGAAAAGCTGATCTGCCGGGACGGTCGGAATCGAGGAGTGATCCAGCCGGCGAATCTTATCTGCCTGTTCGTAAAAGTAGACGCTTTTCAGGAAGTCCACCGTTCGCTGCCGATCCCGCAGCGGGCAGTAGAATAGGTAGTAGAATATGGCTGCCACGGATTGGAATCCCTTACGGAGGGTTGTGCCTTTCGATTCCCACATGATTTGTGCAGTTAGGTGTCTAAACCGGAGCTAAGAAAAACTTCAACCAACGATCGTATACGCAGACTTCACGAGGAAATAACCCGCTGCGGGTTGCCGGAATTGCGGCCCCTCCGCCTTGCGTTTAGAACTACCCCGCGCGGCGCTGCCAGAATTGGGAGTAGTGGTCAATCGGTACCAACGGCTCGGTGATCTGATGTCGAGCCCGGAAATCCTCAACCGCTGCTCTGCAATTGGAAAGGCCGTAGTCGTCAATGATGACGTACCCTCCGGCAGAAAGCTTCGGGTAAAGATGCGTCAGGGCGTCCATCGTGGATTCATATAAATCACCGTCCAGGCGGAGTACGGCCAGGCGCTCGATAGGCGCGACGGGCAAGGTATCTCGGAACCATCCGACCAGGAACTGCACCTGGTCGTCGAGCAAGCCGTAACGGCGGAAATTCTCCTGGACCTCCTCTAGAGGCACGGCCAAAGGAGCCATCTGCCAAAGCGTGTCGTTGGCGTCGGCCGGATAGGTCCTCGCGTCCGGCTTGGGCAAGCCCTGGAAAGAGTCCGCCAGCCAGACTTGCCTGTCTCGGATGGAATAGGCTTTCAGCACCGCCCGCATAAAAATCGCTGCGCCGCCTCTCCAAACCCCTGTCTCAATCAGATCGCCCGGCACGCCGTTCCTCAGCACGTCCTCAATGCAATCTTGAAGATTGTCCAGGCGCTTGAGACCGATCATGGTCTCGGCGGATGCAGGCCAGTCCAGGCCTTGTTCGCGCACCTTCGAATCGACCGGCCGGAGCTCGACCAAACTCAAATGAAAACGCGCCAGCAAGCGTTGCGCATGACGCCAAGCGACCCTGCCGGTCCGCGACTTCGGAGGAAGGAGCAACTGATAGGGCTCCGGAAAAAATATGCGGGTCAAGCACTTCTTCATCAGGTCTAGATACAGGTGTTCTGAGCTCTGGGCCAACTGAGAAGTGATCGGTGATATGGCCAACACGGGTTTGCTCAGGTCCTGCGATTTGGCGGCTGCATTATCCACTGGATCCACCGGTTCTGGCGACGCGACATGGCAAACCGCATTGCTTTGGTTTCTAATCGCTCGCCGTTGCGCTGCGCGAGCGCGGTTCCGTTGGCTCGCCGGAGGGATTTTCGGACACCCCAGAGTGTGAGGGGTGATATTCGGGGACAATCTCCTTGATTTTTGCCCGGATGGGGCCCGCACCATCTACGCCCATCGAGGCACGAAGCTCCTCGAGTTTCCTATGCAGGAGTGACCACTCTGGTTTCGAACCATTGATGCGCTTGATTTTGTCAAAGCTGGTTGGGAGCACGCTTTCGTGCTGGTAAAAGAGCTCCTCCTCGAGCTTTTCGCCCTCCCGCAATCCGATGAATTGAATCGGGACAGCCTCTACCGATTTTCCCGAAAGTCGAATTAAGGTGCGCGCCATATCCAGAATTTTAATGGGGGTGCCCATCTCGAGAACCAAAATGTCGCCGTGCTGCCCGATCGTGGCAGCTTGCAAGACCAAGGAAACAGCCTCCTGTGTGGTCATGAAAAAACGCCGGATTTCCGGATGCGTGATCGTCAGAGGCCTTCCCTGACGCAGCTGTTCCTGGAGAATTGGCACGACGCTGCCGCTCGAGCCCAGCACGTTTCCGAAACGCACGGAAACGCAGCACATCGTGCTCTTCGGTCTCGCAGCCAGCATGAGTTCACAGATCCGTTTGCTGGTCCCCATGACACTGGTCGGATTCACCGCCTTATCCGAGGAGATCAGCATAAAGGATTTGCACCCTTGCTCCTCGGCAATATCCAACAAATCCTGCAGGGTAAATACGTTGTTATGTATGGCCTCGACAACGTTTTCTTCCATGACCGGCACGTGTTTGTAGGCAGCCGCGTGAAAGATATATTCGACCCGGTGGTCGGAGAAACAGCGTCGCATGCGCTCCTGATCGCTCACATCCGCCACACAACAGACGAGCCGGGTCTTGCCGCTTCGCCGCAGCAGCTCCTGCTGCAAGTAAAAGATTCCCGTCTCGTTCTGATCCACGCAGACCAGCTTGCACGGACCATATTCCAGGAGTTGCCGACACAGTTCGGAGCCAATGGATCCGGCCGCCCCAGTCACAACAACGTTTCTGTCGCGCAAATGATGGCGGACTGCTTCGAGATCAATCCGCACCGGTTCCCGCCCTAACAGGTCTTCCAGGCTCACTTCGCGAAATTGGCTAACCGTGGCTTCACCGCGGATGATGTCGCTGAGTGTCGGTACGGTTTTGAATGGCAACTCGGTGCGTTGGCATGTCTCTGTAATCCTCTGCATCTGTTTTCCGGTTGCAGACGGTATGGCAATTAGGATTTCGTCTACGGGGTTGTTTTTCAGGACCGCTTCCAATTGATCGACAGTCCCGAGCACCCGCAGGCCATTGATGTGAATCCCCAGTTTTGAGGGATCGTCATCTACCAGTCCGATCACGGCATAGCCGCTCTTAGGCCGCGCGAGCTCTCGAATGACCATCTGGGCCGCGAAGCCTGCTCCAACCAGCAGCACCCGTCGGCCAGTCGAGGAGTCTCGACGCACAGATTCAACCAAAACGCGGGAGGCCAGGCGTGCACCGGCGAGAAGGCTTGCCGTCAGTATGGCCTCCAGAAGATAGACGGATCTCGGAAACTGCAACCCCCCGAAGGCGTAGTGGATCAGAACGTAGAAGGCGAGTGAGCCGGTGGTCACAGCCTTCAATATGTTCAGGGCATCGCTGACGCTCGC
>Ga0187815_10000516_pt1 | contig 18657 bp, 10 predicted proteins | sample NC_S_5_FD_132962 | JGI IMG/M metagenome (GOLD analysis project Ga0187815, IMG submission 132962) | Wetland sediment microbial communities from Neuse River Estuary, North Carolina, USA - ASW-S_5 | ecosystem: Environmental > Aquatic > Freshwater > Wetlands > Sediment | place: USA: North Carolina...
CGACCACACCCCGGTGCCCAAGTTCGACGAGCGGACTTCTTCCGCCACTTTCCCGTCGCGGTCCGGATAGGGATTACCTGTTTCGATAACAATTTTGCCGTTCAGTTCCCGGCCATACTGCTGGCCGAAACGCTCGACGGAGCCATAGGGAATAGAGAGCAGGATTACTTCGCCAAAAGTGAGCGCCTGTTCAACGGTGCCGCGCGACGCGTTTGGGCCGGCGTCAGCAACGAGCTGATCGAGGGTTTCGGGATGGCGCGAGCTGAAGAGAACCCTGTGGCCTGCGCGAGCCCAGAGCTTGCCCACCACGCCACCGATGTGACCGGAGCCGATGATGCCGATATCCATGGTTTGTACCTCCTGCACTCGTATTTGGATTCGCCGGGTGGCTGATGGATTCAAGAACCGAAGTTGCGGGCCGAACGGATCTCTAGAACCCATCAACCCATCTCGTAAATCGGATTCGACTGCGGTATGAGTGCGGAAAAGGGCAGAGTAGTCGGGAAGAAATTCGACTGCTCGGCACGGGCACTCCGGTAGTAGACTGCCCTTATGGCAACGCTGGCGCCTTCTGCAAATGAACTCGAGCGCTACCGCACTGCAATAACGCGATACATCTGTCATTTGGTGCGCGATGCTGCCGAGGCTGAGGACCTGGCGCAAGAAGCCATTCTTCGTGCACATCGGCAACACGATACGTTACGAGATTCTGGAGCACTGGAGAGCTGGCTTTACCAGATTGCTACGCATGTGAGCATCGACCGTATGCGGCAGCGGGCGAAAGCCTCTAAGCGTCAAGTGGACGAGCCTGTGGAGGAATTGCCCATTGCCGACCTGGCACAGCCGTCGCCGGTCGCCGTGATCCAGCGACAAGAAATGAGCGCGTGTGTTCAAAGGTACGTTGCCAAGCTGTCCGACGAATACAAAGCGGTCCTCCTGCTGCACGACAGCGACGGACTTACCGCGAAAGAGATCGCGCACCTTCTGCAATTGCCTCTGACTACGGTCAAGATGAGGCTGCACCGCGCTCGCCGACAACTGCAGGCCGCCTTAAACGATGCATGCGAATTCGGAAGGGACGAGCGCGGAATCCTCATTTGTGAACCGAAGCCGGAGGACAGTTGACGTTTTCGCGGCATCCGCAAGCGCCAACATGAGCCGGCTTTGCCTGTTCCAGAGCGGTGCGCCCGGCTGCCAGGGGTTTCTCCATGCGGGCGACGGTGTCGGCTCCAAGCGCCTGGATAGCGCACGGCCGTTTCTGCATATCGGCAAGGATGCGCAGGGTTTCGTCAACCTCCTGCCATGAGCTCCCTTGTGCCAGTGCCTGGGTGACCATCTTTTCGGTGCATGGTTCGCACCCTCCTACCACGACTACCGCGATGGGTATCAAATTCTGAAGATTGCCTTTTACACGAGTGGTTTGCATGGCTATTGTCCTCCGTGGAGACTCTGTATTCGGACTGCATCCACAGGACGAAAGCACGACGGAAATGGATACCAGCGCGCCGAACTCCATGCCGTAAGAAGTGCGTGACGCCTTAGTGTGCCATGCCTCCTTCATTCTTCCGGAAGTGGTAGGATATGCGCCCAACAGGGCCCAAGACCGACGCGGATCTGACATGCACATGAGAGCGGCGGAGAAATCGCAAAACAACCATCCGGAAGAGGCGCTCTTGTTTGCATTCAGGCTCGCGAGACTTGGCTGCCTTGCATGCGCATGTGCGCTAATCGCGCTCATGGCGGTTCCGCTGAAAGCGCAATCCTTGCCTCCCGTCCCAGACGGCTATACGCGGCGCGTCTGGCAAACAGCCGACGGACTCCCCGAGAACACCGTGCAAGCATTCGCGCAAACTCCCGACCGCTACCTTTGGATCGGAACGAGCGGCGGGTTGGTGCGCTTCGACGGCGAGCGCTTCGTCATCTTCAATCGCGAAAACACGCGTCAAATCCACGACGACAGCGTTTTTTCGCTCACCGTGGCCAAAGACGGGAGCCTTTGGGCAGGAACCGACGGCGGCGGCGTGTTTCGCTACAAGGATGGTGTGTTTCGCTCCTACTCGGAGGCCGAGGGACTGGAAAACGACTTTGTGCGCGTGGTCTACGAGGATCATGCGGGAGTTCTGTGGGCAGGAACAGACGCGGGCCTGTTTCGTCTGGATGGAGATCGCTTCGGGCGAATCGATGGCCGTGGAAAGGTGCCCAGCCTAGCGGTGCACGACATTCGGGAGGATCATGCCGGAAGGTTGTGGGTGGGCGGATCACGACTCCTGATGTTGGACGGCAGTACTTGCGAGGAGTTCTTGTTGAGTGGTGGCCGGAGCGCGGCCCGAGTGAAATCGATTTTTGAGACGAGCGACGGAACCCTGTGGGTGGGAACCGTTTCCGGGCTCGAAAGGATGAGACCCTTTCCCGCGACAAATGCGCGCGCTGCGAACGGATCATCACCTGAGGCTGGCCACTTCGAAGAGATACAGGACATCACCAGCACAGTGCGCGTTGTGCGGGAAGACCACGAGGGAACGATGTGGGTTGGCAGCATTGGCGCGGGATTAATTCGCTATCGCCTCGGCCATTTCACGCGAGTCGTGACTCCGGAAGATCCTCCCAGCAGCACCGTCCTATCGGTCTTCGAAGATTCCGAGCAGAACATCTGGGTTGGGCTGCAAACCGGGCTTCTGCGCTTGAGCCGCACGGCCATGAGCACATTCCCGCTTCCCGGAGCGCAGAACGCCGATTTTGGCACCGTATATTCGGATCGCGACGGCTCGCTCTGGGTCGGCAGCACGCATTTATATCGCATCCCGCCGAAGCGCAACACCGCCCAGCTAATACCGGATCCAGGTCCGGGAATTCGAGTGCGCAGCGTCTTTCGCGACAGCGCGGGCCGCTGGTGGATCGGAACCGAGGGTCACGGCGTGTTTATGACGGACGGGAAGAAGCGTGTCCTGTACACGAAGCGCAACGGTTTAGTGAACGACTTCGTGCGGGCATTCCTGGAAAGCCGTGACGGCAGCATTTGGATTGGCACCGACGAACGCGTCAGCCGCTGGCACGATGGCGTGTTGACGAATTACCGCGAAGCCGACGGCCTCTGCTATTTCAGCATCCGCACCCTGGTCCAAGATAGCCGCAACGATATCTGGATCGGAACGGAACGTGGCGTCACACACTGGCATCAAGGACATTTCGTCACGGACGACGTCACGCAAGCCCTGCACACCGAGAAGGTATGGACCATTCACGAGGATCGTGAGGGCGGCTTGTGGTTCGGAACTCGCGGAAACGGCCTTTTTCGCTGGCGCGATGCCAAAATGACGCACTTCACCACCGAGCAGGGTCTAGCCAGCAACAGCATTTACCAGATCCTCGAGGACGGACGCGGCGTGTTTTGGATGAGCGGGCCTGACGGAATCTCCTCGGTGTCGCGAAGCGACCTCGACCACTTCGCCGAGGATCCCAAGTTTCGTCCGGCGATCACTTTGTACGGCTTATCCGACGGAGTCGAGGCCACGCAGATGCATGGTGGCGTGCAACCGGCCGGCTGCCTTTCCACGAACGGAGAAGTGTGGTTTCCGAGCAACCGCGGGCCGGTGCGTGTCGTTCCAGATCAGACGCGCCCTGGCGGGCTTGCCCAAGTGGTCATCGAGCAAGTTTTGGTAGACGGTCGGGAGGCCCCTGTTTCCGGCCGTCTGGTGGTGCCGCCCGGAGAGGGGAGGCTGCAAATTGACTACGCGGCCATTCGTTTGCGTTCCCAGGAGCGCATCCGTTTCCGCTACCGTTTGCTGGAGTTCGACCACCAGTGGACCGAGGCATTGCGTAATCGTGTGGCCTACTACACGAACGTTCCTCCTGGCGAATATGAATTTCAGGTGCAGGCATTCGAAATGAACATGCCAACCAAGGTGACGGAAGCATCGCTCGCCATTTCGTGGCGGCCGCACGTCTACCGCACGCCGTGGTTTCTGGCATTCTGCGCAGCAGCGATTCTGGCACTGATTGTTTTTGCGTATCGCCTCCGGTTACGCCAGGTGCACAAGAGATTTGAAGCCGTTCTTGAAGAACGCAATCGAATCGCGCGCGAGATGCATGACACGGTGATTCAGGGCTGCGCTAGCGCTTCGGCATTGCTGGAAGCAGTTGTTTCGCTGGAGCCCGAATCAGCCGGGCCTAAGCGGGAGTTGCTCGATTCAGCGCGCGAACAGGTGCGCACCACAGTCGACGAGGCCCGTGCCGCTGTATGGAATCTGCGCCGCAATGAGAATACGGCGCCGCCAATCAGTCCCATGCTCGAGCAAATTGCCAGGCAGACAAGCCATCTCTCCCATGTGCCGGTGCGTTTTGAGAGTTTCGGAGAACCCCTGCAAGTAGATGGGATCGTCGAGCATGTGCTCTTGATGGTGGCTCGTGAGGCGGTCTATAACGCTGTCCGGCACGCTCAGCCCGGCGAGGTTCGCATCGCGCTGCATTTCGAGACGGATTCGCTGCGCATGGAAATCATCGATGACGGATCTGGATTCGATCCGGCGTCCGTGCCCAGCGCCGACGGCGCGCATTTCGGCCTGGTCGGTATGCGCGAGCGAATTGAAACGGTGGGTGGGCAATTCGACGTGCACAGCGCTCCCGGAAAGGGGACGCGCATTTCGATTGAGGTTCCGGTTCAAACGGTGAGCAACGGCAAGCGAGTAGCGGTCTAGCCGGGAAATTGCGATGAAAAGCGATAGTAATGGTCAGAAGACAACTATTTTGGTGGTGGATGACCACCCGATCCTGCGGCTGGGCGTGGCGGCAATTATCAACGCGCAGCACGACATGAAGGTGTGCGCCCAGGCCGGTTCAGGTGAAGAAGCAGTTGAGATGTTCAAGAAGCACCATCCCGACATTACTCTCATGGACCTGCGCTTGCCGGGAATGAGCGGACTCGAGGCTTTGCGGGTGATTCGGCGCATCGATCCGCACGCGCGGAGCATTGTCCTAACCACGTATGAAGGCGATGAAGACATACACCAGGCGCTTGCTGCTGGAGCGCTTGGATACATCATCAAGGGGATGTCGCACGAAACACTCGTGGACGCCCTGCGCAAGGTGCGGTCGGGGCTGCGTTTTCTGCCGCCGCCCATCGTGCGAAGCCTGGCCGATCGCACGCCCAATTCGGATCTGAGTCCGCGCGAACGGGAAGTATTGTCTCTGATGGCGCACGGCAAATCGAATAAGGAAATTGCCAGCGACCTGGGTATCACGGAAGCGACCGTGAAATGCCACGTGAGCGTAATTCTTCTTCGGCTGGGTGTGACTGACCGCACGCAGGCAGTGATTGCCGCGCTGCAACGCGGCTTGGAACATCTCTAGAGCGCGTGGAAACACACTCTTTATCCTGACGCACGGTAGGCTTTGCCCTTATCCGACCTTAGTAGGATTTCCGGAAGGGAAGCGGCAGATAGATTCTGTAAGCGCTTGTGTCTTAACTGAATCCATGAAATCCCACCTACTCATCGGTTCCTGTTTGGCCCTCATCGTAGTCCTGGCAGCAATCTCGGGATCGACGACCACAGCGGGGAATGAGTCAACGCCCTCCAAAGTGATGATCGATGCTTCTCTCGCGCCGGCTCCGCCCAAACCGCTTCCGTTTCCCATTGGCGGCGGGTCACCGAGTGGGGAAGTGCTTAGCGTCAACAGCCGCTATCTCCTGCGCGACGGAAAACCCTGGTTTCCGGTGATGGGCGAGTTCCAGTTCTCGCGCTACCCCGAGGCGGAGTGGGAAACCGAGATCCTGAAAATGAAAGCAGGTGGCATACAGATCATTTCCACCTACATTTTCTGGATCCATCACGAAGAAATTCAAGGACAGTTCGACTGGAGCGGGCAACGCGATCTCCGCCGCTTCGTGCAGTTGTGCGCCAAGCATGGCATGTACGTTTGGGCCAGGATAGGTCCGTGGGACCATGGCGAATGCCGCAACGGCGGGTTTCCGGACTGGCTCATCAAGCAGTGCCCGACGCGGCAAATCGATGACGCGTACCTCGGCTACGTAAGACGGTTCTATGCGCAAATCGGCGACCAGCTCACAGGCCTGATGTGGAAGGACGGCGGCCCGGTCATCGGAATTCAGCTCGAGAACGAATACAGCGCGCGCGGGGCTGGCAAGGGCGCGGATTACATCCTGGCGCTTCGGAAACTCGCGCAAGGATCAGGCTTGGATGCTCCATTCTATACGGTGACCGGATGGGATGATGCCGTGATTCCGTCGACCGGGGTGCTTCCGGTGTTCGGCGGATATCCGGACGCATTCTGGAGCCGCAGCCTCGCACTTCTCCCACCGAATGCGAATTACTTTTTCACGCGAATCCGCTGCGATGAAAATGTGCTGGCGGATCTGCACTCGAAACGCCCTGACATCGATGCGCTCGACGCGGGTTATCCCTATCTCACGGCCGAAATGGGCGGCGGCATGGAGCTTTCCTATCACCGACGGCCCTTTATCGCGGCGGACGATATCGCGGCTATGGAATTGACCAAGCTCGGCTCCGGCGTCTCCCTGTACGGCTATTACATGTTCCATGGAGGCACACACCCCGATGGCAAGTTGACGACCCTTCAGGAGTCTCAAGCCACCGGCTACCTCAACGATGTGCCGGTGAAGACGTACGATTTCCAGGCGCCGCTCGGCGAGTTCGGCCAGGTGCGCGATTCTTTCCGCACAACCAAGATCTTCCATCTTTTTCTTGCCGACTTCGGAAGCCAACTTGCCCCCATGACCCCGTACTTCCCGAATCAAATGCCGAGCGCAAAAACCGACGCCGACACGCCGCGTGTTGCCGCTCGTTTGGAAGGCGACCATGGATTTCTTTTCATCAACAATTACCAGAGACTGTATCCACTGCCCGAACGAAAGCGTTTTCAGGTGAGCCTGCGCATGGCGTCCGAATCCGTCGACGTGCCGCGCCGCCCCCTGGACATTCCCCGCGGCGCCTACGCAATCTGGCCTGTGAATTTCAATCTCGGCCCGTCGATACTGGAGTACGCAACCGCGCAGCCACTCTGCCGTCTCGCAGGCGCCAATACGTTTGTATTTTTTACCTGGCCCGGCATGTCGCCTGAATTCGCGATTCAGGAACGTGCGGGCGTTTCGATCGAGGCCTCGCACGCAGGGATCACGCGGAGCGACGGCGTCGCATATATCGACAACATCGAGCCGGGCACGTCGCCGGCGATTACGCTTCGCGATGCCCGAGGGGCAACAGCGCAAATCATGGTTCTGACCCGCGCACAAGCGCTGAACGCGTGGAAGACAATCTTGGGCGGCAAGGAGCGTCTCATCTTGTCGCCCGCTGATTTGTTTTTCGACGGCAATCGCATGCATCTTCGCGCCAACGATCCCTCTCTGCTGACCGCCTCTTTCTTTCCGGCGTGGGACAAACTGCCTTCCGGATTCGCGGATGCCGGCAGTGACGGCGTCTTCCGGAAGTACAGAGTTTCGCCGCAACCTTCGGCCGTAGAAATCAAGGCGGCGTACGAAAAACTGCAAGAGGCCGGCGATCCGCCTCCCGGGAAGACGAGTAACGAGGTGCCGACGGTTCCTCCGGACTCCGCATTTGAAAAGGCTGCCAGTTGGACCATTCGCATACCGCGCGTCCAGGACGCCGTGAATGCGCTTCTCAGCATTCGATACGAGGGCGACATTGCGCGAATTTATGCCGGCGGGCACTTGATCACCGATAACTTCTACAACGGCACAGCCTGGGAACTCGGCCTTTGGAGGATTTCGCCGCAGCAACTCGAACGGGGACTCGAGCTTAAGATCTTGCCGCTGCGTGAGGACACGCCGATCTATTTGCCGGAGGGCGCTCGCCCGGAGGTTTTTCCCATGGGCCAGATCGCGAAACTCGAGGGCGTTCAAATAATGCCGCAATACGAAGCCGTCAGGGATTTAACTCCATGAACTCTCATCGGACAATTTGCAACCTCGCCGTGCTTCTTTTCATTCTCGTCTGGACATGGCCCTGCATCCGGGCGTCTGAGTATGCGGTTGGGGCCGATGTTTCTTTTCTGAAAGCGGCGGAGGATGGCGGCAAGGTTTTCAAGGATGGAGGTCAACCGAAGCCGGGTCTGGAGATCCTCAAAGACCACGGATACAACTGGGTGCGGCTGCGCGTTTTTCACACACCCAAAGAGCTGCCCAACAATCTGGAATACACGATCGCACTCGCGCAGGCCGCCAGGAAACTTGGTTTCCATTTCCTGCTTGATTTTCACTACTCCGATACGTGGGCCGATCCTGGAAAGCAGTTCACGCCGTACGCATGGCAGGGAATGAAACACGCGCAACTGGTGCAGGCGGTTTTCGGGTACACGCGCGACACTATCGCGTCCATGCGCACGGCAGGCGTTTTACCCGAGATGGTGCAGATCGGGAACGAAATCACTAACGGCATGCTTTGGCCCGACTCTCGTCTGCCGGAGAACTGGGATCATTTCGCCGACCTGATCAAAGCAGGCATCGCGGGCGTCCGCGTAGGCAGCGGTGACCAGCCGATGCCGCGAATCATGATTCACATCGATCGCGGCGGCGACAAGGTTCGCACCAAAGAGTTCTTCGACAAGCTCAACTCATACGGCGTGCAGTACGACGTGATCGGCCAATCCTATTATCCGTGGTGGCATGGCAGCCTGAACGACCTCCGCGAAAATCTGGTCTTCATGGCTCGCGAATACAAGAAGGACATTATCGTGGTCGAAACTGCGTACAACTGGAAACCGGCGGAATACACGAAGAAGCCTGGGCCGTTTCCCGAAACGCCCGAAGGTCAAGCGCAATTTCTGGATGAAGTAGATCGAGTTGTGCAGGAGACGCCGAACGGCCTGGGGAAGGGGGTGTTCTGGTGGGAGCCGGCCGTCGTGGGCGGCCTCGGATCGCGCGGCTTTTTCGATGACAACGGGAACGCTTTGCCGGTGGTCACCGTTTTCGACAAATACACCCGCCACTAACGCAAGCTTTCAAGCGGAGAGTTTGCAACCCACTACTGTTCTGGCGTATCGGGAATTTCCTCCTCTCCACGCTTCGGGTGCATGTTCATCTCCCTGTACAGCAATCTTACCTGGTCATTGGTCTTCTTGACTTCCTGAAACAGCTTCATTTCTTTTGCTGCCTCATCCGTCATGTGCAGTCTTCTGTAGACCGTGCCGAGGCGATAATGCGCTTCGCTGTTGAGCGGATCGCCCTCGACGGCCATGCGCAGATACTTGACGGCTTCTTCATTCCTTCCCATCGACACCAAAACGTGCCCGAGCCCCAGTTGAGCTTCCACGTCGTTGGGATTGAGACTGAGGGCGCGACTGTAATGCGTATAGGCGCTCCGCGGGTCGGATTGAAGCAGATCGATTCGTCCGAATCCGGATTCGATTTGGGCGTTATCGCCTTCGACGTTGGCTGCTTCCGCCAGTTCGCTTTGCGCTTGCGCTTGCCTCGCCGGATCACCTGGCGAGGCTTCCAGGATGGCCTCCGCCAGTTCGTAACGCACACCGGGTATGCGGGGGTCTATTTCGAGGCACTTTCTGTAATGTTCGACCGCGCCTTTCAAGTCTCCTGCGTTGACCAAATGCTCGGCAATCACCTGCTGCATGCGTGCCGACCCGGGAGCGACGATGGTCAGCTTGTTCAGCGTGTCGTCGGCCAACTCGGTGTAAACGAGTTGCGCCATGTACAGAATGTTGGGATCGTCCGGATTGATGTCCACGAGGGATTGCACGACGTTTGCTGCGCGTTCCAGATCGCCCTGTTGGAAGTAGATTCCCGCTAACTCTATGCCCACTTGGGTGCGCAGGTTTTTCTCTTTCAGCTTCGTGTACGCGCTTTCAAGCAAGCCCTGGGCAGAGCTGTGTCCAAGCTTCCTTTCACAGATGCCCAGCATGGCCTTTGCCTTGACGAGCGTTGGCGCCACGCCAAGCGCGCTGCGGAAGTCCTTCGATGCACTGACACAATCCCCGCGAAGAAACTCCAGCGCGCCGCGATTGGTGAGCGCCTCGCCGTTCCTGGGGTCGAGCGCCAGAATCGCATCGTATTCCCTCACGGCGGATTGAGGGTCGTTGGCCCTGAGGTCCTCGGCTGCTTTTCGAAAATGATCCAGAATTTGCGTGCTCCGGGAATCGCCGCTCTGTGCCATGGCCGCGGGCACGCAGGCGAGGAAAAGCAGGAAAGCCACGGTGAGGAAACCGGCGCATGCCCGCCAAATTTCGTTTCTTGAGCACGGCTCATGACGCCTGCCGTCGTGAACGCTCGTTTCTTGTGTGAAAATGCCGTATTTTCTCTTCATCTGAGAAATGAAACCTTATCTCTAGCCTTGTTTGACCTGAGTTGGAACCAGCAGTCCCGCTCTCCGACCGCAATATTACACGCTGCAAACCGGGCGTCCAAACGGAGTTCGCCGAGCGTCACACGAAGGACCACAGAGACTCGTTCGCCGTAAGTGGTGGGTGCGGGAGCCGGGGGTGGAATCGGCTCCCGCACGGGGTGAATGCTTCAGAAAGAGAACTTGGCGCCAAGCTGCCAAACGCGTGGACTGTTGGCCACATCAAGGGGCGAAATGGTACCGGCCGCTGAATCGACCAAGTTCAGCGTCTGGGGGTTGTAGCTCACGTTGGCGTCTGGGTTTCCGTAGTCAATGTGATTCAGAACGTTGAAAGCGTCGGCCCTGAATTCGAGCTTGAAGCGTTCGGTGATCGAGAAGATCTTCCCGATGCTGAAGTCCATATTGAAGAAGTGGGGCCCATAAAGGCTGTCGCGGACGTTGTCGCCGAAGCTGGCTGCCGCCGGATCGGCGTACGCCGCGGGGTTGAACCAGTTGCCCGGCGCTTTCTGGCCCGACACACTGGGACTGCCCACACGAACTGGGAAGAGCGTGCAGCTCCAGCAGACACTCATGGCCGGGGTAAGGGCGCTCTCGGTGTTGGAGTTGCCAATCGTAGGTGTAAAGGGCAGCCCGGTGTGCCACTGAACGACCGAAGAGAGGTGCCAGCCTCCGGCGATCTCGTCGAGCACACCGCGGAGCGCGTGCTGACGGCCGCGGCCGAAGGGAAGTTCATAGAGGACCTGGCCCGCAATGAAGCTCCGCAGATCGGTGGCGGAAGGAGCGTAATTGGCGATTGGGCTGTAGGCGTTCTGGTATATGTCCACGCCGCCTGAGCCCCAGCCCCTGGAAGTGCCGGTGTCGAGAGATTTGGAGAAAGCGTAGTTGGCCTGGAACTGCAATCCGTAGGACATGCGCTTCTCGACACGGAGTTGCAAAGCGTTGTAGTTCGACCAGCCGTCGAAGATCATGCCGGCAATGTAGGGGAAGTTGGGGTTCGGATTGCAGGCGTACCAGCCGCCGCTGCACCCTAGGTTGCTTGCCGTGGCCGCGTCCCAATCCGTGGTGAAGTTAAGATTCGTGCCGCGGGTGTAAACGTAGCTGGTATCCAAGAGAACGTTGCCCGGGAACTGGTGCTGGACGCTAAAGAGGAATTCCTGGATGTACGAAGTCGGCATGCTGCGCGGGTAGTAGGCGATATAGCCGCCGTTCTCGACCTCCGGCGTATCGGTTTGGAGCGTGGGGTACTGAACCGTGTTGGCCGGAGGGCCGACATCCAAGCTGAAGGCAGGGGTGGTCTTGCTGTAGCCCAGGTACGCGCTGAAGGGATTCAAACCCAAGCCTAGTGTGCCACCATTGCCTCCGCCATAGATATCGGCGTCGCGCGGGGCGTCGAAGATACCGTAACTGGCGCGAACGGCCCAGTTCTGGCGGGGCGTCCAGGCGATGCCAACCCGGGGCGCGAATTCCTTGTAATCGCCGTCCTCGATGGTGCTCAGATTACTGACCCCATAGCTTTTGTCGCTCTGTCCGCCGAAGAGAATGGCGCCGGGATACTTTCCGCCGTTCCAAGAGTTGGGGAGAACGGGATCGTAGATGCCAAACAGGTTGTGCTTGACGCCCCAACCGGAGACCATCTGCCAGCGGAGTCCGAGATTGAGGGTGATGTTCCGGGAGATCTTGAAATCGTCGGTGGCGAATAGAGCGGAAGTCCATGAATGGATGCTGGTGGGAACGTACTCTTGGACATGATAGGAGTAAACGTCGCCCAACAGGAAATCGGCGTAAGGAAGGCCGGTGTAGGCTCCGCTAAACTCGAAATGGCCGGAGTCCAAGTCGCCCCAGCTTGTGTAGTTCTGGTAGAAACGGTCGTACTCGCCGCCGACCTTGAGGGTGTGGCGGCCGTGGACCAGAGTGAGCACGTCGCCTGTGTTGAAGGTGCCGTCGCCGAGGACCGCGTCGATATTACCGTTGCCGGTTCCAGCACCCAGCGCGATGCCGTACTCCGGGCCTGAGCCGGAATCGATACTGATGTGCGGAAAAAGGTTGGCATTGGGCGGAACGTTCGTGCCGTAGGCAGGCTCAAGACCGAGATTCGTCGGGTCGTTCTTGCCGAGGGACCACGGCTTGTACTTATCGAGTTCGCGGGCCTCGCCGACGCGGAATTCGTTAATCAGGTTTGAACTGATCGTCCAGACGTGCGATAACTGCCCGCTGAGGTTGTAGTTGTTGCCCTGCGCGAAGGCCGAAGCGTCGTTGGGATAAAGCGGATCAGCGGGAACGAAGGTGGCGAGGGTCGGGAAATAATTGAAGGTGAAGGAAAGCCGCTGGGTGGAAGAAATATTGTAGTCGGTCCTTCCGGTATACCAAGTGCCGCGATTGGGGCTGCTCCCGTTAAAGACGTAATTGTAGTTGGTGTTGCTGTTGGGGTTCAGGACACAGGTTTGGGCAACCGTCGGGCCGACATTCGCGGGACCGGGGCAGCCTGAAACCCAGCCGGACGGACTAATCTTCTGGATGTATTTCTGGAGATTCTGGGCTACCTGTGAGTAAGTCCCTTGCAAGATGCCGTTGGCGTTAAAGAAGGCCGGATTCATACCCTGCATGCCGTAAAAATCGCCGGCCTGCATGGCGGCCGTCGGATAGTAGTAAGTCCCGGTGACCGGCGTCGAGGATGGGTTCCGCTGATAAGTGAAAAAGAAGAAGAACTTGTCCTTGAGAACGGGTCCGCCCACGCTGCCGCCGTAGTCATTCCAGTGTTCGACGGACTTTGGGGCGGGCGCAGCATTGAACACACTTCTGGCATTGAAGGCGGTGTTCTGATCGTACTCGAACACATCGCCGTGCCACTGGTTGGTGCCACTCTTTGTGATGACGTTGATGGCGGCGAGGCCGTTGCCGTACTGGGCCGGGGCGTTGCTGGAATTGATGCTGACTTCGGAGATGGAATCCAGCGGCATGTAGAAGTTGCTGCTGTTGTAATCCCGCGGCGCAGTGGCGGCGGAGCCATCTATCATGAAATTCATGTTGTAGGCCTGGGTACCGTTGATGCCCACTCCTTGGCCACCTGCCTCTGAGCCACCGTACAGGCCGGGGTTCACGCCGGGGATCAACTGAGTCAGCTCGCCGCGCCAATCGGTCCCCGTAATGGGTGCGCTGGCCACGGCTTGCGCGTTGATGTCCAGATGCTGGTCGCTGGTTTCGGTTTCGACCAGCGGCGCCAGGCCCATCACTACAACTTCTTCCGTGGTTGTGCCGACCTGGAGCGTGGCGTTGACTTCAATGGTTTCGATTTGCAGGATGACGCCGCTGTGAACCAGGTCCTTGAAGCCCTGCTTCGAAAATGTGACCGAGTACTCGCCGGGAGGCACAAAAGGGGCGTCATACAACCCGGCTCCGTTCGTGGTGGCCTGGGTAACGACGCCGGTATGCACGTTCTTGATCTTGACGCTCGCGCCGGGCACGATGGCGCCCGAGGCGTCTGTAACTGCGCCCTTGATTTCGCCCGTATTGGCGTTCTGCGCCCACGCCGTGCCAGGCACAAACCACGCGACCACAAGCAAAAGCAAACACACGCGCGTGCACACTTCAAGTTTCCTTTGCATCGAACCTCCTAAGTCTGAACCCCATGGGGTCAGCGACCTTAGCTCCGACCAGAGGCGGAATATACGCATTCGAAATGGAAAGATCGAACATTTTCACGTCCAGGGTCTGCCCCCGCGGTAGAGAGGGGACACACCCTGAAGCTCTCGCACTCACCCTAGTGAACTGGCGGGATATTAAGCGCAAAGAAGCATCGTGCGAATCCGACCAAAGTAGGATTCTGCAAAGCCGTGTGCCAGGCGGAACGCAAACGGCACCGTATTCATTCAACGGGCGCGGAGTCATTGCGTGACATCAAGGAGTATCGCCACCGCCTGCGACGCGTTCCCGCTTCCGGCTCCCGCCCCATTGGCGCTGACGATGATCACAGCCGTTCCCAGGGGCGTTGGCGATGGCCCTGAAGGTGGAGGAGTCGTGCTTGAGGAGCCGGAACCACAGCCGGTGGCGAACAGGAAGACAGCGATTAGACCTGCCCAGATTAGTCCGCGAAATCGCCCAGTGCGTGGATTTCGGCTGCGCATGCTGAACCAAATACTCACCGCAATGACATACAAGAAAGAAAATGTCGCCAAGGGATGCGGGTAATCAGTCGAAGGCAACCGAATCAGGTCGGTACCGCTGCCGGTTCCCTGCGTCGCGATGGTGAGCGTGACGTTCTGCACGGTGTCTTTTCCGTCGAACGTCACCGTCGAAGGCGAGAACGCGCAGGCAGCGTTCAATGGCAGCCCCGAGCACGCAAGAGTCGCGGTTCCAGCATATCGTGCGAAAGGCGCAAGCGTAATCGTCGCCGAACCCTGCGAGCCTTGGGCGATTGCCATCGTCGGAGGGTCAGCAGCCATCGCGAAACCCGCAGCACTGCTCGACGTCACGTGTACAGGGATGATCTGCCATTGCTGGCTGAGGGCCGAACCGCTCGGCGTTTGCTGTATGGCGATTCCTGCAGAGTTCAGGTCCAGATTCAGGCCGCTGATCCGGCTGACAATATCGAAATACCCGCCGCCAGCCGTGACCACGTCCCATTCCTGCTCTTGCGATGTGCTAGCCGAGGACTGTACGACGGCGTTCCCTGCGTTCTTCGAGCCGCCTGAATCGTCCAGCACGTTCGGGACGCCCGATTGCGCCGCGCCGGCGCTCGTGATTCGAAAGAACCCATCGCCGTTGCTGGAGAGGAACCATTGCTGGGAGAGGCTCTCGCTGCCGTTATCCGTTGCCGTATCGAGCGGCGCCCCGGACGCGGAAGAACCCTGGGCCGATTCCAGCACCTTTCCCGTCGACCGGTTCAACAGCTTATAGCGAAGAGACGGATCGCACTTGCCACCCAACGCGTCGGCTGCCGGAAGCAGAGCCGAGTAATTGGCGTCATTCACATTCGTGCTTCCCGAACTATCTGTGTTGTCAAACAGCGTCAGCCCGTTCCAGCTATAGATCGCGTTCGGTTGATTATCCCCGTTCAGGAATCCGCCGCTGCGGTTCGGAATGTTCACACCGGCGGGATCCCAATACGCGAGCCCCATTTCCAAATTGCCCGGCAAAGCGCGCAGGACCGAATTCAGATCAATCAGGAACTGCCGCTGAGTTGTTTTTGTCGGAGGCGAGTACCATGGATCGTTCGAGTCGAAGCCGTTTTCGTAATGCTCGCCGGCCTCAATCAGAAAAATCGGTTTGCCGATTGTCGTAGCGGCCTTGTTCAGCACACTCTGCTCGACCGCTTGATGATTGGGGTTCGAGGCGGCAGCTTGCGCCGATGTCAGCGGGCCGTGGAAAAACGGATAGTAGCTCTGGCAGATTCCGTCATATGGAATTGAATACGAGTTCGCCTCCGTGAAGAAGGTGGTCAAATCCCAGGCGGGCGTGATGTGAATGCAAATCAGCGGGGCGGGCAATGCTGCACCAATCGACGTGTCGGCAGCGGCGGCGCGGACGGCGTTCATTCCGGCGATTTGGAGCTGCGCGAAATTGGAAAAGTTTGCGCCGGGATCGTTGCCATTCAGGAAGCCTGTATCTACTTCGTTGCCGATTGCGATCAAGTCCGGCATCGCCCAGGCGCTTCGGTAGCCTTCAATTTCTTGGAAAACGTAATTGTACAGATCGGTTTGCAATTGTGCGGGCGAATCGTTCGTCCACTGCGCCGGCATGCTCGCGGAGCTTCCGCCGTCGAAAAACAAGGTCAGTTCGACGCTCATTCCTAGATTCTTCGCGCGCTTCGCCAGGTCGAGATCCTCTGCCTCTGTTTCCGCGTAGCACAGATTCTCAATACAGGGCCCGTTCGCAGGCTGCGTAGCATAGGGCGGCATTGACGCGGGCCGCAGGCGCACCAGGTTGATCCCGTGATTCTTGAGCATCTGCAGGACGTCGGCAGGAGTTCCCGCATCCTTCCACCATGTCAGGTTCTGCGAGACGCGCGCGGCTTCCTGTTTTTCAAGCAGCGCATTGTCGATGCCGCGGAAGAAGACGGGACGCAACAGCCATTGCTGCGTTTGCGTCGCCGTGCCGGTCAGGGATGTCAGATCGATCTGCGCACCCGCCGACAAAGAACCCTGATAAACATCGATCACTAATCCGGCAGCCTGATTCTCAATCGCGTAATAACCATCCATCGTCGGATGGAGCGACCATTCCTGCGAAGAAGTGCCCGTCGTGCACGGATTCTGCACAGTCCACGTGACGCCGGAAGAAGTGGCAGCATCGAGGCACAGGCCGTTCAGGAGATTGCTGATTGTCCAAGCGCCGGCGGACAGCTTCGACACTGCCCATCGCTGAGCAAGGGATGAGTAGCTGGGCGATTGTTGCAGAATGTGGTCGCCGGCCGCCGTCGAGCCCGAATTCAGATCCATCTGCAGCCCATCAGCCTGATTGATCAAGTAGTAGGTTTCGCCGTCGAGAGGAGTGACATCGACGGGTTCAGCTGGCTGCTGCGCCCTCACTTCTCGTGAGAGGACACAAAAGAAGACAAATATGGCGACGCGGTAGAACGCACGGCGCAACGACGTCGCTTGCTTCGTTTTCGCAGACCGCAACTGAGCGTTCATCGACATACCTGCGATGACTGAATTCAAATCGCAGTTCAGGTTTAGCACTATCGCGGCTCATCCTAAGCTCCTCTGGCTAGGGTGTAACCCATCGAAAGTCGGATTCTGCCGGTGATCCGCGTTTTAGGCAGAAACTATTCTTCCGGGCCCAGTGCCGACACGGGCGGACGCAAATCGTATTCCTTAGGCGGCTCGGCGCCCAGCAAATAGCGCACAAAGTAATCCCAACGCCGGCGCATCATGTAGTAATTCTCCGCGCCGTACCCGTGACGTTGATTCGGCAGCAGCAAGAGATCGAAGTCCTTATTCGCCTTGATTAAGGCGTCCACCACCAGCAGTGTGTTATAAGGCGGCACGTTATCATCCATGGTGCCGTGCGCGAGCAGCAGGTGGCCCTTCAGATTCTTGGCCAGATTTTCATTTGCCTGGTCGTCGTAGTTCGTGGCGCCGTCACCATGCTTGACGAGCAGCCCCTGGTAGCGCTCGCCCCAGTCGTCCTCATATTCGCGATTGTCGTGATTGCCGGATTCGGAAATCCCGACTTTGAAGAAATCGGGATACCGAAACATCGCATCGGCCGTCGCAAAACCGCCGCCCGAATGGCCCCAGATGCCAGCGCGGTTGATATCGATCCACGGATATTTCGCCGCCAACTGCTTCATACCGGCTATCTGATCGGGCAGTGTGTTATCCCCCATGTTGCCGTAGTAGAAATCGTGAAATTTCTTGGACCGCAGCGGGTTACCCATTCCCTCGATTTGCACGACCACGAATCCAAGCTCAGCCAGCGCTTGGCAATCGCCGCGCGCCTCAGAGAACGACCATCCGTGGACACTCCCGCCCTGTGGACCCGGATATATGTTATTGATGATGGGATACTTCCTGCTGCGATCGAGATTCGTCGGCTCGAACATCAACCCGTACAGGTCTGTAACGCCGTCCCGTGCCTTTACGGTGATCGGAATGGGCGGTTTCCAACCGGCTGCCGCTAAGTGCGAGATATCCTCCCGCTCGACTGTGTCCAGCACTGCACCGTTCTCATCCCGGACTACCGTAATCGAGGGCGCGTCCGACGTCGAGTAACTATCGACAAAGAAGCGCCCTGAAGGCGATATCACTACGTCGTGATTGCCTTCCTCGGGCGTCAGAAGTGCGAGGTCTTTGCCATCGAATCCTACGCGGTACAGATGGCTTAAGTAAGGGTTGCCCTTTTCGCGGCCATCGGCTAGGAAGTAGAGCATCCGTTTTTTCTCATCGATCCTAAGCATCTGGGTTACAGCCCACTGGCCTGAGGTAATTCGGTTCTTCAGCCGGCCTGTAGCCAGGTCGTAGAGATATAAGTGAGACCAGCCATCGCGCTCCGAACACCAAATCACCTCGTTTGAAGCTGGCAGGTAATGCCAGTTCACTCGACCCTGGCCTGACTCGAACTGCGTGGCCACAGTTTCTTCCAGCACGTCGCGCACAGCGCCCGACGCGGAGTCGGCGACCCGCAACTGTTCGTGCTTGTGATCTCGAGAGGTGGACACAAACGCCAGATGTGTTCCATCCCGGCTCCATTCCACATCAGCCCACTCGCCGCCTCGGCACGCAACATCGTCGCAAAGGGTCGATCGATGCTGATCAGCCGGAAGTTGTAGACGGATTACTTTCGGGCTGTTTACGTTGCTTAGATCGATGATCAC
>Ga0187815_10000517_pt1 | contig 18650 bp, 12 predicted proteins | sample NC_S_5_FD_132962 | JGI IMG/M metagenome (GOLD analysis project Ga0187815, IMG submission 132962) | Wetland sediment microbial communities from Neuse River Estuary, North Carolina, USA - ASW-S_5 | ecosystem: Environmental > Aquatic > Freshwater > Wetlands > Sediment | place: USA: North Carolina...
GGCCAGCACATCCATCGTGCAGCCGCGCATCGGCGCAACGACTCCGGTAAGCAACCAGCCCAACAGCACCTACACGCAGAAGACCTCGCTTGTCGCTCACGACAATCTCGGCGGCGAAGTGTTGCTCGATGTCTATTACACCAAGGGGCCGGACAACAAATGGGAGGTGACGGTGTTCAACAAGGCCGATGCCTCGGCCAACGGCTTTCCTTATTCCAGCCCGCCGCTGGCGACGGAGTTGATGGAATTCGACCCGAGCAATGGCAAGCTCATTGACGGCGGCTCGATCTCTTTCACCGTGCCCGGCGGCAGCAAACTCACCATCGATCTGTCGAAGACGACACAACTGGCGACCGGCTTCACGGTGCAGGACGCGAAGCTCAACGGCAACGCGCCCGGTATGGCGGTCGGCTTTCAGATCTCGGACGATGGCATCGTCTACGCACAGTATGAGAATGGCGATCTCGAGCCGATCTACCGGCTGGCGATGGCCGACGTGCCGAGCCCCGACCAGCTGCGACCGCTTGCCGGCAATGTCTTCGAGCAGACTGGAGATTCCGGCGCGGTGCGGGTGGGCTTTGCCGGCTCCGGCGGCTTCGGCAAGATTTCCTCGGGCGCGCTGGAGAATTCCAATGTCGACATTGCCGAAGAGTTGACCACCATGATCGAGGCGCAGCGCAGCTACACCGCAAATTCCAAGGTGTTCCAGACCGGCGCCGATCTGATGGACATTCTGGTCAATCTCAAGAGGTAGCACCATCCCCCAATCTGTGGGGGGGGGGGCTGGTCTACAATGCCCTGTTCCTCGGTCGCACCGTGCATCGTCACGGGCGTTGTCCTCGGCCATCTTCTGCCGGCCTATTCCACATCATCGGCGGAGCCGAGCTCGCCAAGATCAACATTCCCGTGGCAGTCCTGATCTGGCTCATGTTCATCCCAATGCTGCTGAAGCTCGATTTTGCGGCATTGGGCGAGAGGTAAGCCGGTCCTAAAAATCAGAATCTCCCTCCCAAATCTTATTACATCGTCCGTTTGGTGTGGCCACCGGTCTCGCATTTGCACCTGCGCCCTTCATAAATTGCCTTGTAAGCCCCGGCTGCCCTGCCAGTTTTGGAACCCACAAAGGCCGACAGTGTTGTAACTTCATCCGCCAAAACGAGTTTCTCGCACATCAAAAATGGTCATTTGCATATGGAGTGTGCGTCTAGGTATGATCAAATGACAGGTCACCATTTGACAATCTCTGGCCACTTCTGAATTACAAGGAGTTCGCAGTGATAAAGGGTGCGAGACGGCCAACAAATAAAAAGAAGAACACGCACCTAATCCTAGGTCCACAGGAAAAACTACTCGTGGATCGCGCAGCAATCGTCGAAAGTTCTAACGACGCCATCCTGAGCCAAGACCTCGAGGGGATTATCACCAGCTGGAACGCTGGTGCTCAGCAGCTCTTCGGTTACGACGCGGACGAGGCCATCGGCAAATCCGTGGCCATGCTCATTCCTGCAACGCAGCATGATGAGGAACTCGGCATCCTGGCTCGCATCCAAAATGGAGAGCGTGTTGACCACTATCAAGCCATCCGACAACGCAAGGATGGCACCCTCATCCATGTCTCTTTAACGCTCTCACCAGTGAAGGGCGCCAATGGTGAGATCGTTGGAGCCTCAAGGATCGTCCGAGACATCACCGAACGGGAAAGGGTCCAAGAGCTGCAGCGATTGCTGCTTCGAGAGATGGAGCATCGCATCAAGAATGTCTTCGCGCTCGCGAGTAGCTTTGTCAGCTTGTCTGCTCATCGCGCCGCAACACCTGACCAACTCGCCGAGATGGTGAGGGAACGACTTGGTGCTCTCGCCCGTGCTCATGCGCTTTCAGTTCCGAGCGCTGAAGAAATTCATGGAGCCCTCCGTCAGCACACAACGTTGCTCATGCTGGTCCGCACCACCTTTTCGCCCTACTTGGATGGCGCCGACGATGACAGGCTGCGAGTAACTGGGCACGATCCAACTCTCTCTTCGCAGGCAGTTACGTCTCTCGCGCTGGTCCTGAACGAACTCGTGACGAACGCAACCAAACATGGCGCTCTCCGGGAGTCGACGGGCCGCGTGACTATTGAATGCGCCGAACAGGACGGGCAGATCGTCTTGGTCTGGAGGGAAAGCGGCGGCAAGACCATTGATGGACCGCCGGGGCATTTGGGCTTTGGAACCCGTCTCTGCCAGATCACCGTGGAGAAGCAATTGGGCGGGGAGATAAAGTGGGAATGGAGACCGGAAGGATTAACCGTCACGCTGACACTTGACCCTGCACGTTTGATGCCCGAGTGACGGACTGCAAAAACCGACCCGACCGGGAAAAGCACTGATGTCCACCCCGCCAGTTACGCCACGCCCCCGGAACATCATCTGAAACACATGGATTGACGCCCTGCTCCATTTCTCGCACCCTTCCGACAGGTGGGGAGGGATCCATCACGGCCTGGGTTGGAATTGGCTTCACAAGCGAAAGGGACAAGCAATGGCTATCGCCAAGAATACGATCTGCCTGTGGTACGATAAGAATGCCGAGGATGCAGCCCGTTTCTATGCCGAAACCTTTCCCGACAGCTCGGTGAACGCGATCCACCGCGCTCCCAGCGACTACCCGTCCGGCAAGGCAGGCGACGTGCTAACGGTCGAATTCACGGTCGTCGGAATCCCTTGCCTCGGCCTCAATGGCGGGCCTGTGTTCAAACATAATGAAGCCTTCTCATTCCAGATCGCGACAGACGATCAGCAAGAAACCGACCGCTACTGGAACGCCATCGTCGGCAATGGCGGCGAGGAAAGCGCTTGCGGTTGGTGCAGGGACAAATGGGGTATTTCTTGGCAGATCACCCCCCGCGTTCTGACCGAAGCGCTGGCTGTCGGCGGCGATGAAGCAAAACGTGCGTTTGACGCGATGATGGATATGAAGAAAATCAACGTCGCTGCGATCGAGGCGGCTCGGCGCGGCTGATCGCCTCAGGTTTAGCCGAGCACGACCTTCCCTCAAACGCAGAAAGAAGCTGCCGCTCGAGGGCGGCATACCCACAACACGGTCGCGATGGGCGGGCGTAAGGTCCCTCCTATGCGAAGCATATGAAAGAGCTTGGCGTTCGCTCTCGATTTTTTATGCGCTGATAGTCACTTTGGTCCGGTAGTCAGGAGAACCTACGATGATGGATTTCCTGCCATTCAAAGCAATCAGCTTAATCGACGTCACCCGCCGACTGGACGATTCGGGGATACTCGAAACCGTTCTTGCCAAGGCCATATACTCATCGCGAAGGTCGAGGCGGACAGCCAATTCCGCCACGGCCGATGCCTCGGTGGACGCCGCGCTCGCGTTAATAGTGACGAAGTTGCCCGGCTGGGTAGTCGCGCGCATCGAGCAGGACGAGGGCGAGTGGTATTGCACCTTATCGCACATCTTGGATCACCTGCAGCTTGGCGACAGCGTGACCGCCCACCATCCTGCCCTGGCGCAGGCCATATTGGCAGCCTATCGCGATGCGCGCAGCACGGGCCTGGTTGTTCGGCGCATCCGCAGACACGCCCCTGCGGATTCCCAACAGACGGTCTGTTGCGAGAACTATCGCTAGCGCAGGCAAAACAGGCAACGATCCCCGCATTCGCGCGTTGTGCGTACACTTGACGGTTGCATCCGCGCGCTTGATGGCCAGGCGATGCGGCTTGGTTAGACGCCGGAACTGGGGACGGAATTGGCAGCAGGATCTGAAGCGCGCCCGAATGTCCTGATCGTCGGGGCAGGCCCCACTGGCCTTACTGCCGCGCTGGAACTGGCGCGGCGGGGCGTCGTGCCCCGCATCGTCGACAGGAAGGAAGCCCCTACCCCGCTTAGCAAGGCCGTCGGCATCAGCCCGCATAGTCTGGAGGTTCTGGAACCGTCCGGCGTTTCGGAGCGACTGCTCTCGGCGGCCATCAAGATTCGTCGCTTCCATTTCAGCTTCCGGGAACACGAACTCGGCGTGATCGACTTCTCCGTCCTGCAACACCGGTTCAACTTCCTCTTGTCGCTGCCGCAGAAGGATACGGAATCCATCATGGCCGATGCGCTGTGGGATTTTGGCGCGCGCGTTGAATGGCGCACGACGCTTGCCGCAATGAGCGAACTGGGGGATGGGGTGCGCACCCAGCTCGACACGCCGGACGGCTTCGAGGAAGCCCGCTTCGACTATATATTCGGCGCCGATGGCGTGAACAGCAACGTCCGCGCGGCCATGGGCCTGGGCTTCGAGGGCTACACGCACAAGCGGCAATGGAGCATCGCAGATGCCGAGATTGGCGACTGGCCATATGAGCCACAGGCAGCGCATGCATTCCTGCATGAAAACGGAGATGTCGGCTTCATCATCCCGATTGGTGAGGACCGCTTCCGCGCGGTTTCGAATACACCCGACGCCCTCGCCCGCATTCCCGGCAACTATCGGGTGACCCGCTTGCTACGAAGCGACGAATTTCATATCCCCGCGCGGCAGGCGCCGCGCTACCAGACGGCCCGCGCTTTTCTGGGCGGGGATGCCGCGCATGCTCATTCGCCGCTCGGCGCGCGCGGCATGAACCTCGGGATCGAGGACGCCGCCTGCTTTGCCCGCCGCCTGAGCAATGGCTCCCTGGATGGCTATACGGCCGAACGCTGGCCGGTGGGAAAGCGCTGGATCGCTCTTAGCGAGCGGATGCTGCGACTGGCGCAGTCGAACAGCAGAACCACGCAGACCTTCAGGAACCTGGCATTCTCGGTCGTCGGCCATGTGCCGGCGTTGCAACGGCCGCTGCTCGAACGCATTGCCGGCCTCAAGGAATAGGATATGGGGTCGGGCTGTCCCCGGGAAGGACGTCACATCAGGGCTGCGAACTGGTCACGACTTGGCCGTCGGGCAAGGGCGGATCGGGAAAAGTCGTTTCCCACCCGCCACCGAGCGCCTTGAAAAGCTGCACCATATCGAGCGAAACGTTGGTCGTGCTGGTGGCGTGCTGCTGGGAGGCTTCCAGCAGCGTTCGTTCCGCATCGAGCACGGTCAGAAAATCGGTGACGCCTTCCTTGTAGCGGTCTCTCGCAAGGGACAGCGCCTGCCGCGCATGCTGGGTCTGCGCCTGCAGACTACCGCGCCGCTCCCGCTCGAGGCGATAGGAAACCATGGCGTTGACCACTTCGTGCCATGCCTGCAATACGGTCTTGCGATAGGCGATGGCGGCTTCGATCTGCTGAGCCTTGCGCAGTTCCAGCGTGCTCTTCAGCCGGCCGCCGGCAAAGATCGGCAAGGTTAGGGTCGGGCCCACCGTGTATTGGAGTGAACTTCTTTCCCAGAGATTCTGCAGATGGAGCGAGTCGAAGCCGATCGTGCCGTTGAGCTGGATGCTGGGGTAGAAGGCGCCAATGGCGACGCCGATGTCGGCCGTTGCCGCATGCAACTGCGCCTCTGCCACGCGGATGTCGGGCCGCCGCCGCGCAAGCTCGGACGGCAGCCCTACCGGAACGCGCGGAGGCGCGGCTGGCACCGCCTTCGGGCGACCGAGTTCCGCCTTCAGCGCGCCGGGCTCTTCACCGAGCAGCAGACTAAGCGCATTGATGTACTGCACTTCCTGCTGTTGCAGCGACGGAATCTGGGCGCGGATGCCCTCCACCTGAGCGGCCGCGCTCTCGACGTCGAGTCCGTTCTGGACGCCCTTCTGCTGGCGCTCGCGGACGAGATCGAGAATATCTTGAGCTATCTTCAGATTGTCGTTCGCGATACGGATCTGCGTCTGCACACCGCGCAGTTGGATATAGTCGCTTGCCACCTCCGCAAGGCTCGAAACGAGCGCGGCGCGCCGCTGGTCGGCCGCCTGATCGACCTGGGCATCGGCCGCCTCCACCTGTCGTCGTACCTTGCCCCACAGATCAAGCTCCCATGATGCATCCAGGGTCGCATTGTACTCATTGATCGGAACGAGCTTGAAACTGGCCTTCTGTGCCGGCGTAAGCAGATTGCTGAGCAGGCTCACTATGCCATTCTTGCTGTAGAGCTCGCGATCGTACTTGGCATTGCCGTTGAGCGAAGGGAACTGCGCGGCAGCCGCCACGCCACGCTGAAAGCGGCTTTCGGCCAGCCGCACGGTGGCCGTCTGCACGTCGAGATTCGACGTCGCCACCCTGTTTGCCAGGCCGGTCAATATCGGGTCCCGGAAGATCGACCACCATTCGGGGTCTGTCGGGGACGGCATCTGCCTCTCCCCCGCCGCGAAGGAAACCGGAGGCAATTGCGGGTCAGGCGGCACAAAGTCAGGGCCGACCATGCAACCGGCAAGCAGGATGGTTGCAGCCAGCGCTGGCGTCGTCCGCCACATGCAGTCCCCTCCGGTCAATGCATGGCGCCAGAACCTGTTTCCGTGTTCGGCGACAGAAGAAAACAAAATGGAATCATTAGGAATGCTACCAGCGAGCAATACAAAAACACGTCCGAATAGGCCAAAATCATCGCCTGTACACGGAATTGTTGGAAAACATGGCCAACCGCGAGATCCTGCGCGGCGGTACCCACATGCCCCATCGCCTCCAGAGCTCGTCGATACTGGTCGGTCAGCTCCTGAAACGGTTGATGGAAGGGAGTGGCCCATTGGGAAAGGTAAGTTTGATGGATCTGCGAGCGCTGCGTGACTTGCGCGGTCGCCAGCGAAATGCCGATCGAACCGAAGACATTGCGGAACATCGAGAAGAGCGCCGCGCCATCGCCGCGCAGGTCGCGCGGCAATGTCAGATAGGTGACTATGCTGATGGGAACGAACAGAAACGCCAGCCCCGCCGACTGGAACATGCGCATGATCACCAAGGTGCGGAAATCGATGATGGGAGAAAGGCCGCTGGAATACAGCAGCGCGAACCCCATGATCGTAAAACCGAGCGCGATCACGAGGCGCGTCTGCAGGACGCTCATCAGTCTGTTGACCACCGGGATCAACATGATGACCGCAACGCCGCCCGGCGAGAGAACCAGCCCGGCCCAGGTTGCTGTATAGGCAAGCGATTGCTGCGCAAATTGTGGAATGAGCACGGCGCTCGAATAGAGAATGCCCCCCGTGGCTCCCATCATCAGGCAGCCGGCCGTAAAATTCCAATCCTTGAAGACCGAAAGGCGCACCACCGGATGCGCAGCGATCAGTAGCCAACCAATAGCCCCGACGATGCCGACGAACGCGACCAGCGCCATAAGCTGGATGAAGCCCGAATCGAACCAGCCTTCATCCTCTCCGCGGTCCATCATTATCTGCAGGCAGCCGAGCCCGATAACGACGAGCGCCAGGCCGATATAGTCGACTCCGCGCGCCTTCCTGTATTTCACCCAGGGGGGTTCCTCAAGCAACACCGCGGTCAGGAACACGGCAATCAGCCCCACCGGCAGGTTGATGAAAAACACCCAGCGCCACGACAGCTGGTCGGTGATGTAACCCCCGAGCGTGGGGCCAAGCACCGGCGCCACGACAATGGCGACCGCCGCCACGCCGAATGCCGCGCCGCGCTTCTCCGGCGGAAATATGTCGACGATGATCGCCTGCTGCGTGGGCTGCAAGCCGCCTCCGAAGAACCCTTGCGCCAGCCGGAAGATGATGAGCTGAGAAAGGCTGTCGGCAATGCCGCACAGAAACGAGGTGACCGTGAACATGGCGATGCAGATGATGAAATATCGCTTGCGGCCCAAAAGATCGCTGAGCCATCCTGATATGGTGAGCACGATACCGTTGGCCACGAGATAGGACGTGAGCGCCCAGGTTGCCTCGTCGCTGCTCGAGGAAAGGCTTCCGGCGATGTGCGGCAGCGCCACGTTGACGATTGTCGTGTCGAGCACCTCCATGAAAGCGGCGAGCGTGACGACGATGGCGATGAGCCAGGGATTGGCGCGGGGCTTCCAATCGCTGTCGCCGGCGGGCGTCATATTGTCAGCGTTGCTCATCTCACCGTCACCGTCGGTTCGACCGAGATGCCGAGCGGCAACGGAACCTTGGGATCGAGACCACTGTCGATAACGATCTTGACCGGAACGCGCTGGACGACCTTCACGAAATTCCCGGTCGCATTTTCGGGCGGAAAGGCGGTGAACTTCGAGCCGGAGCCGAGTTGGATACTGTCGACGTGACCGCGTACATCCCAATCGGGAAAGGCATCTATCTTGATCTGTACCGGCTGCCCCGGCCGCATGTAGGTGAGCTGGCTTTCCTTGAAATTAGCCGTGACCCAGACCTCCGGCGTCACGATGGAGAGGATCTGCTGGCCTGCGCTGACATAGTTCCCCTTCTCGACATTGCGCTTGGTTATCCAGCCATCTTGCGGCGCCTTGACCACCGTCCAGGACAGATTGAGATCAGCCTGATTGAGACGGGCCTGCGCCTGCTCGACCTGACCCGAAAGCTGGCCGACCTCCGCGTCGGTCTGCCCGATGCGTTGCGGCACTGGCGAACTCTGGATAACCTGCGCCTGGGCAAGCATGACCTGCGCCTGCGCCTGTTGCAGCGCCGCGCGTGCGGCATCGACATCCTGTTGCGAGGTTGCCTGCTTGCTCAGGCTCGTCTGGCGCTTGTAGTCGGATTGCGCCTTGGCAAGTTGCGCGTTGGCGCTCGCGAGCTGCGCCTTGGCCTGGTCGAGCAGCGCAGGAAAATTCTTGCGCCCTATCTCGGCGCCCAGCTTCTGCCCGGCAAGCTGGCTTCTGGCGGTTGCAAGAGCGCCTTCGGCCAGTTGCCGGTCGTTTTCATACTGACGCGGATCGATATGAATGAGTGGATCGCCCGCCTTCACGAACTGGTTGTCCCTGACGTCGAGCGAAACCACGATTCCTGGCACCTGGGGCGCGATGGTGATTGCGCGGCCATCGGTGTAGGCATCGTCCGTCGTCTCGATATTGCGCGTGGTGAGCCAGTAGTAGACGCCACCGGCAATCAGCAATGCAAGGATGAGCAGGCCGATCGTGAACACCCACGGGCGCCGGCGCTTGCGGCGGGCCACCCCTTCGGCATCGTCACCCGTGGCAGCGGCGGCGTGTTCCGCTTCCGCCTGCTGCTGCTGTTCGGCATTCGGCTTTTCATCGACGCCATGATCGCTTGGGTCATCGGACATGAAAATCCGCTCCGCGGCCGGAACCGGCTAGCCATCGCTCAGCTCAAGAAAGGCGGAACGCCTTGATAGGCCTTGTCATTTTGTGCCTGAAGTACAATTTCGCATCTCAATCGCACCCAAACGATTGAAATATTGCCGGAAGAACAAAAGTCCAGACACGGCAACGTGACGTTGTCTTGCGCAAGACGCGAGCATGCCGCCGCCGTGCGGGTGCCAGAAGGGTCAGGCCAGAACGTGGATCGACGGGCACGAGTGGTCAGATGCACCGCTTCGCCCGCAGCGAAACGGTTTCAGCAGGATTGGGACTGTCGATCAGCCACTCGCCGGCACCCCGTACCTCGACCAGATATTCAGGGAGAGCTTATTGCCTGTTCGTTCCTGCGACTACGGCTCGACTGTCACCTCTTCCTCCACCCGCTTCGAATGATCGGCGGCGATCATCATATAGACCGCAGGCACAACGAAGAGCGTGAAGAGTGTGCCGATGGCCAGGCCACTGGCGATCACCAGACCCATATTGTAGCGCGAGACCGCGCCCGCGCCGGTGGCGACAATGAGCGGCACCACACCGAGCACCATGGCGGCGGTGGTCATGAGGATCGGGCGCAAGCGTATGCCGCAGGCCGCCTCGATGGCCTCGCGTTTGGACTTGCCCTGATGCTGCAGTTCGTTGGCGAACTCGACGATGAGGATACCGTGCTTGCTGATGAGCCCCATCAGCGTCACCAGCCCCACCTCGGTGTAGATGTTCAGGCTCGCGCCGCCGAGGCCGATGCTGATGAAGATCAGCGCGCCGGCGATCGACATCGGCACCGACACCAGGATGATGACGGGATCGCGGAAGCTCTCGAACAGCGCGGCCAGCGCCAGATAGATGATGATGAGGGCGAAGGCGAAGGTGGCGATGAAACCCGACGCTTCCTGGACATACTGGCGCGACAGCCCGCCGTAGTCGACGGTATAGCCCCGCGGCAGGGTGCGCTTGGCGAGGTTCTGCAGGAAGGCCAGCGCCTCGGCCTGCGAGACGCCGGGGGCTGCCACGCCCTGGATCGTGGCGCTGTTCAGCTGCTGGAAATGATTGATGGATTCAGGAATCGTGCGGGTGGTGATCTTCGCCACCGTGGACAGCGGAATGGGCACGCCGTTTGCAGACCCGATATAGTAGTTCATGAGCTGGTCGGGATTGAGTCGGTTGCGCTGCTGCACCTGCGGAATGACCTTGTAGGAGCGATTGTCGAGACTGAAATAGTTCACGTAGCCACCACCGAGCATACCGCTCAGCGCCGCGCCCACATCACTCATCTTGAGGCCGAGCTGCGCCGTCTTGTTGCGGTCGATCTCAACGATCGACTGGGGGCTGTCGACCTTCAAATCGCTGTCGAGGAAAATGAACAAGCCGCTCTTCAACGCTTCCTGCAGGAAGTTCTGCGCCACTCCATTGAGCTCGTCGAAGGAATTTGTGGTGGTCAGCACAAACTGAACCGGCAGGCCCTGGCTGCCTGGCAGCGGCGGCAGCTGGAACACCGCCGCACGCACGCCCGCCACGCTGTCCATCTGCTTCTGGACCACGGGCTGCAACTCGTTTGTGGTCACGGTGCGCTCATCCCACGGCGTGAACACCATGCCGGCAAGGTCCGTGCCGGGAGCATCGATCTGGAATACATGGGCCGTTTCCGGATGCTGGGCAAGCAGGCCGTAGATCTGATGGGCGTAAAGCAGCTTCTGGTTGAGCGTGGCATTGGCGGCCGGGGTCGACGAAACGAGGATGATGCCCTCGTCTTCCTGCGGCGCCAGCTCGCTCTTGGCGCCCGCATAGAGGAAATAGATGCTTCCCAGCACGATGACCGCGAACAGCCCCGTGACCGGCAGGTAGTTGAGACTACCTTGCAGCCAGCGTTCGTAGCGGTTGCGGACGCGGTCGAAGGTGCGATCGATAAAGGCTGCGAGCCGTTCTTGCCAGCCGCGCGCCTGCGCGTCGCGCGGCTTCAGGATGCGCGAGCACATCATAGGCGAAAGCGTCAGCGCGATCACAGCCGAGACGGTCACCGCCGCAACCAGCGTGAAGGCAAATTCGGTGAACAGCGCGCCCGTCAGCCCGCCCTGGAAACCGATCGGAACGTACACGGCTACCAGCACGACGGTCATGGCAATGATGGGATTGCCTAACTCGCGCGCCGCGAGAATTGCCGCCGGAATGGGCTTCATGCCGTCATCGAGATGCCTGTTGACGTTCTCCACCACGATGATCGCGTCGTCCACCACGAGGCCGATCGCGAGCACCAGCGCCAGCAACGTCAGCAGGTTGATGGAAAAGCCAAGCGCCAGCATGATCATGAAACTGCCGATCAACGAAAGCGGAATGGCCACAACCGGAATGAATACCGATCGCAGTGAACCGAGAAACGCAAAGATCACCAGAGTGACGATGAGCAGCGCCTCGGCAAGCGTGCGGATCACTTCGCGGATCGAACTGTTCACGAAATCAGTGGAGTCGTAGACGATCGCGCCACGTAGCCCCTCGGGCAGCCCTGCCTGAATATCGGGGAACACCTTGCGCACACCTGCAATGACGTCGAGCAGATTGGCGGCAGGCGCCACCTGGATGCCGATATAGACCGCCTGCTTACCGTCGAAGGCCACCTGCGATTCATAGTCGTCCGCGCCGAGAGTCACATAGGCGACGTCCTTCAGCCGCACGATCGCGCCGCCCGACTGCTTTACGATGAGGTTGGCGAATTCATCCGCACTGTGCAGGCTGGTGGACGCGGTGAGGTTGACCTGGACCATCTGTCCCTTTGTCGTACCAAGACCGGCAATGTAGTCGTTGGCCTGCAGCGCGCTCGAGACGTCGGTAGCGGTAAGCCCATAGGCGGCCATTTTCGTCGGATCGAGCCAGGCGCGCAGGGCGAAGTTCTGGCCGCCGAGTATCTCCGCAGTCTGCACCCCTGGCACAGCCTGGAGCTTAGGCTGCACGACGCGCACAAGATAGTCGGTGATCTTGTTGCGTGGCAGGACGTCGCTGTCGAATCCCATATACATGGCGTCGACGGTCTGACCGACCTTGACGGTCAATACCGGCTGCTGCGTGCCCGTCGGCAACTGGTTGATGACGGAAGCGACCTTGGTGCTGATCTCGGTCAGCGCCTTGTCAGCATCATAGTTGAGCCGCAGATAGATGGTGATGACGTTGACGCCGGTCTGGCTGGTCGAGCTCATGTAGTCGATGCCGTCGGCCTGGGCGATGGCGTTCTCCAGCGGTGTTGCGATGAAGCCGGCGATGACATCCGGGTCGGCGCCATAATAGGTTGTGGTGACGGTGACCACCGCGTTTTCCGTGCGCGGGTATTGCAGAATCGGTAGCGAGCCTATGGCGCGCAGGCCCAGCACCAGGATGACGAGGCTGACGACGATCGCCAGCACGGGGCGACGAATGAAGATGTCGGTAAAGTTCATGGCGACCGACCTTCCTGCATACCTATGGGCGAGGCGCGCGCATCATTGGTCCACCGGCTTCGGATTGGGGTTGTTGGATGGCTGGACCGCATTGTCGATTTTGAGCGGCACGCCGTTGTGCAGCTTGACCTGGCCGGCGGTGACGACGACATCGCCCTCTTTCACCCCGCTCAGCACCGCCACCTGGTCGCCGCGCGTCAGACCGGTCGTGACGAAGGTCTGCCGCGCCACGAGCTGCGGCTGGCCGTTGGCATCCTTGCCCTTGTCGTCGACGATATAGACGATGTTCCCGTATGAATTGTAGGCGACCGCCGTCTGCGGCAGGGTAATGAACTTCTCCGGTGCGGCCACGTTGATGTCTATCGTGCTGAACATTCCCGGTAGCAGCAGCTTGTCCTTGTTCTGAACCGTGGCGCGGATTTGCACGTTACGGGTGGCGACGTCGACCTGTGAGTTGATCGCCGAAATCTTTCCGGGAAACGTCTTGTCGGGAAAGGTATCCACCTTCGCAATGATCGGCTGCCCGACTTTGATCTGGGCCAGCGCCTGCTGCGGCACATAGAAATCCACGAAGATCGGATCAAGCTGCTGGAGGTTGACGATGGGCGAACCCGCGGCGAGATATTGTCCCAGATCAACCTGCCTGATGCCGAGCCTGCCGTCGAACGGCGCCCTTATGGACTTGTAATCGACCAAGGCCTGCTGCTGCTCGACCAGGGCTTTGGCGTTGAGATAATTACCCCTGTCGGTATCGACCGCCTGCTTGCTCACAGTGTTCGTCTTGCCGAGCGCGGCATCGCGATCGTAGGTGGTCTTGGTCAACGTCTCAGTCGCTTTCAGCGCATCGAGGTGCGCGATATCGTCCCTTGCCTCCAGTTCCAGCAGCAGGTCGCCCTTCTTCACGTCCGAACCGGAATCGAAATGGATCGCAGATACGATGCCTGCAACCTCCCCGCTGAGGTTTGCTCCATTGACCGCCCGCACACTGCCTACGGCCTCCAACTGCGGTTGCCATTCCTGGGAGGTCGCCGTCATCGTGGAGACAGTCTGCGGCGGATTGGACAGCGTGGCCATGTACTTGCGGATCATCGAGGACTTGAACGTCTCGAAGCCGAAGACGCCGCCCAGAACCACTGCGGTCAGGACGAGCATGATGACCATGCGCTTCAGCATCGCTTTTCAGTCCAGGATCGATGAGCGTCGCACGCAAGAACAAGAACATGCCAGCATCGCCCTCCCAGGTGGCGCCGCTGTCTTTTCCGGCAGTGCGCGCAATACTCTCCCCTGCGAAATCGGTGCAAGGCATGTCCTAAGGCATAGCTAGGGGGCGGAGACGCCAATGCCAGCCAACAAAGCGTGAATTGACAGCACCACCGTCCGCCGCCGAACGACCTACCCGATTTCGGCGTGTTGCTTTTCCCGATCTGCGCGGGCAGCGCAGTTAGATCAGGACGACTTGAGCCGTTACCTCATTTCGTTTATCGTTACTGGTGGGTGGGTGCATTTTCTTGGGAGAGGAGACATCTCTTTACTGACTCATCCTATATTGCATTGATGCAAAATCAGTGATTGCGCGGAAATTGAGCCGCGAAGGGGCAGAACTTGGCTCCGGCTTTATACGGCAGCACAAGTTTTTCCGTGCCCGGCGGTGCGGGGGCACCGGTCTCGGAACAGCAAGCATATCGACCAGCTCGACCTGCTGTCGTGGCAGGCGTGGGCCGGATGGGATACCGGGAAGAGGAACGGGGACCGCTCCCCGAAATCCTCGCTTTAGCGCATTGGAAAATTCGAACATTGAAGATCGCGAGATGATCGGAGCAGCGCAGATGGAATGCCCCCAGGGCATCCCATTGCCGCAGATGCAGGAGCATGAACAGATGGCAACGAATGAGTCCCAACGACTTCCGGCAACCATGACCGCGTTGCGCGGCATAGTGATGATCGCCGCCGGCGTGCTGGCATTTCTCTATCCGATCGAGGCGGTCAAGTTCGTTCTGCTCGCTGGCGGCGGTTTGCTGCTGGTCGACGGTATTCTCGGCTTCGCGTCTGGCTGGTCGCCCGATTCCGGCGATGCCGGAGGATGGCTTGTGTGGATACGCAATCTCTGCTGCATCGCGGCAGGCATCATCGTACTGGCCAGCGGGCTGCTCACCAACGTCTTCACGCTGTCGTTCCTGGCAACCTGCGTGGGATTGCTGGCGCTGATTGCCGGGCTGGTGGAAATCATTTCGAGCCTGATCGATCGCAGCCGCTACAACAGCCCGTTGCCGTCGATGATCAGCGGCGGCCTCTACGCAGTGTTCGGCCTGGCGTTGCTGTTCATGCCGCTGTCGAGCGCGACAACGCTACTGCGCATCGTCACCGTGCTGCTCATCCTCTACGCGCTCAGCCTGCTCTATCGAGCATGGCGGCTTCGCGCTTCGGCCTGAGCGGCGGACAAGCGAACCGCGGCAGGGCGGGATGAACCCCCTCATCGATCCTCGTCTCGGCGATATCGAGGACGATGCCTCAAGCACGAAGAAGCGTTCGCTCGCGGCGATAGCCGGCAACATGCTGATCGAGATCAGCCTGCTCAAGCTGGCGGTCGCATGGCTTCTGCTGCTCGTCGTGCCGGGGCTGTTCCTGGGCCTGTTCCCGATTGCCGCGGCGGTCTGGTTCCAGACAGTCGCTGACCGGGTGCTATCGCCCCTGGACGGCGTGGTGCCGGCCATCCTTTTGGTGCTGGTGCTTGCCATTGGCTGGTATGGCGGCAGGGCCTTCCTGCGTCTTGCCGAACACAGCTTCTGGGCACTTGCCTCGATCGTGGTGCAGCCGGGGTATGACGCGTGTCGGGAAGGTCTGCGCCATCTGATCGAGCGCATCCTGCCGACCGGCACCGCGCCGGCGACACGTGCCCGGCTGCGTGCCGGCGCGGCTGCCGTAGCCGGCATACTGGTTTCAGCTTTTGCCTTGCTGGTGCTGCGCGCGGTTTGGCCCTCAACCCACGTCTTCGGGGCGCTGGAGGAAATCGGCTCGATCGAACAACTGGCAGGCGTCGCCCTTGCCAACAGCGCTGCCGCGCTCTGCATCTATCTGGCGGCCGGCGCACTGATCTGGGCAATCGCGGACACCACCATGTCGCAGCCGCGCGACCTGGAGAGCTTCGCCACCGCCCCGGCGAATGCGCGGCGGTGGCGCGTCGCGCATCTGTCGGACATTCATATCGTGGGAGAACGCTATGGGTTCCGCATCGAAAGCGGCCGTGCGGGGCCGCGCGGCAACGACCGGCTCCACCGCCTCTTCCAGATGCTTGAAGGCATCGATCAGGCCGCGCCGCTCGACCATATCCTGATTACCGGCGATATCACCGACGCGGGCCTGCTCTCGGAATGGGCCGAATTCTTCTCGGTCATGGAGGCCCATCCCGGCCTGGCGGATCGCGTGCTGATCATTCCGGGCAATCACGACCTCAATATCGTGGACAAGACCAATCCGGCACGCATGGACCTGCCGACCAGCCCCAACCCGCGCCTGCGACAGTTGCGCATGCTGTCGGGCATGGAATGGGTGCAGGGCACGCGGGTTCGCACCGTCGACCATAAGGGCAAGGTGCTGGATGCAAGCCTGGCAGTCATGCTCGCATCGCACCGGGGCGCCATAAAGCGATTTGCCGATGTGGCGCGGCCGAGGATTTCTCGCCGCCTCACGACCCTGTGGAACGAGACCTTTCCGATGATCTTGCCGCCGGATGGCGAGGATGGCCTGGGGCTCGTACTGTTCAATTCGAACGCCGATACGCATTTTTCCTTCACCAATGCGCTGGGCCTCGTCTCGGCCGAGCAGGTGCGCGCCTTTGAGCAGGTCGCGAAGGATTATCCTCAAGCCTGCTGGCTGATGCTGCTGCATCACCATGCCATCGAATATCCGCATGCGACGCAAGTGCTGTCGGAGCGGATTGGCACGGCACTCATCAACGGCAACTGGTTCCTGCGTCGGCTGCGGCCATTTGCCGGGCGCGCGGTTCTGATGCACGGGCACCGGCATGTCGATTGGATCGGCGAGTGCGAAGGCCTGCTCATCATTTCGGCCCCTTCACCCGTGATGGAGGCGACCGACGACATGCCGACCGCCTTCTACATTCACACCGTCGCCACCAATGGCGACGGCAGGCTCAGGTTGCTTGAGCCCGAACGGATCGAGCTCGCGGGCGAATCTCGTCCCCAATGACGGGTCAGAGCCTTTTCGATTCCGCGCCTTATGGAACCAGCACGGCCGCGCCGCTGAAGCGCCCAGCACGCAGATCGGACAGGGCAAGGTTTGCCTTATCGAGCGGATAGCGCTCGGTATAGGTGCGTACGCCTGCTGCCTGGGCGATCGGGAAGAACTCGCGTGCGTCCTGCCGGGTCAGGTTGGCCACCGAAACCAGTTCCCGCTCCTCCCATAGGAGCGAATAGGGCATCTGGGGAATGTCGCTCATATGGATGCCGCCGCAAACGACGCGCCCGCCCTTGCGCACCGCGCGCAGCGCCTCGGGCACCAGAGCGCCCACCGGAGCGAAGATGATGGCGGCGTCGAGCTGCTCCGTCGGCAGTGTATCCGAGCCGCCCGCCCAAGCCGCACCGAGCTCCTTGGCAAAGCGTTGCGCCTCCTCGTCGCCCGGGCGCGTGAAGGCGTAGATCTCGCGGCCCTGCCATATGCATATTTGCGCGATGATGTGCGCGGCCGCGCCGAAGCCGTAGAGGCCGATCCTGCGGCCCGCGCCCGCCCGCTTCAGCGATCGCCAACCGATCAGCCCCGCGCACAGGAGCGGCGCGAGTGCGACCGGATCGTCCCCCATGTCGAGGTCGAAGGCGAAATTGGCGTCGGCCACGACATGCGTGGCAAAACCGCCGTCTCTCGTATAGCCGGTGAACTGCGGATGATCGCAAAGGTTTTCCGCATCGGCGCGGCAATAGGGGCAGACGCCGCATGTATGCCCGAGCCATGGCACGCCGACACGCCGGCCGATGCGCTCGGCACCGACATCATTTCCGACCATGTCGACGCGGCCGACGATTTCATGTCCGGGCACCAGCGGCAGCTTGAGGTCCGGAAGATCGCCATCGACGACATGCAGATCGGTGCGGCAGACGGCGCATGCCTCGACGGCAAGCCTCATCTCGCCCGGCCCGGGAAGCGGGTCGGGGCGTTCGGTGAACACGAGCGGCTTGCCCACCGCCTCCAGCACCATTGCCCACATGGCCTTGTCGATTCCGTATCGCAAACAACCGATGACACGAAAGTACTTGCCGCAAAAATGCTACAGCAGGCATGATCTTAGCGCAAACATGCATTGTCCCGGCATGGCTTCCAACTGCCGGTCCGCCCCCACGATTTCGTCGCGCCCGCAGCCGCGACATGGCATTTTCGTCCGCCATGAAATTGTCTTATGAGGGAGGCCATTGCTATTTTCGTCGCGCCCGTAAAACCGGACTTTGCCGTGCATCCAGAGACCCCGACTGCCATCGCCTACAGACGGCTGCGCCTCCAGTTTCGCGAGACTTGGCGTTTCCTTACCGCGCGGGGCGTCACCATCGTTCTGCTTGCCTGCGTGGTGGGTGTGATTGCAGGCATGCTTGTAACCGCGATGGGCTTCATCGTGCAGGTCATGCACTGGGTGCTTTTCGGTCTGCCGGCGGGCGCCCGGCTGTCGGCGATGTTTTCGCTCGCCAGTTCCTGGCAGGCGCTGGTGCCGGCGGTCGGCGGCGCGATCCTCGGCCTCAGCGTGATCTATCTTAAGCTGCGTCGCTACCGCACCCCAGTCGACCCCATCGAAGCCAACGCGCTCTATGGCGGCAGACTGTCGATGACCGACACATTCATCGTCGCCGGACAGACGATGGTGTCGAGCGGCTTCGGCGCCTCGGTCGGGCTCGAGGCCGCCTATACGCAGACCGGCTCCGGCATCGCCTCCTGGATCGCGCGGCGATTCGGCCTGCGGCGCGGCGACGTCCGCATCTTGGTAGGATGCGGCGCGGCTGGCGCGATCGCCGCAGCCTTCGGCGCTCCGCTTACCGGCGCCTTCTACGGCTTCGAGCTGATCATCGGCA
>Ga0187815_10000518_pt1 | contig 18604 bp, 20 predicted proteins | sample NC_S_5_FD_132962 | JGI IMG/M metagenome (GOLD analysis project Ga0187815, IMG submission 132962) | Wetland sediment microbial communities from Neuse River Estuary, North Carolina, USA - ASW-S_5 | ecosystem: Environmental > Aquatic > Freshwater > Wetlands > Sediment | place: USA: North Carolina...
CCGCAATGCATCCGCTGGCGGCAGCAGCGCGCCGCGCTCCCGGGCCAGCCCAAGGCTGCCTTGCAGGCAGCCGCGCGCCAGACTCTCCGCGATGGCGCGCGCCGCGTGGCGCCCCTTCGGGCTGTCGTAGGCATGGCCCAGTTGCGCCAGGGTATCGGCCAGGCCCACCAGACCCACGCGCAGATGGGGGCCGGGGCGCCCCCGGGCGGCCAGCAGTCCGGCATTGTCCAGGGCGCGTACCGCCAGCCTGGCCACCGCCTCGAACGCCTCGTGGCGGAAGCTGGCCAACGCGGTGAACGGCGCCTTGACGAATACGGCGGGATTGAGCGCAGCGGCGAGATGGTCGTGGGGCCAGCAAGGGCGGTCCGTTCCGGCGCTGGCGAGGATGCGCTCGTCGAGCAGCAGGCGCCAGCCGGCGAGGGCGTCGAACAGTTGCAGCTCCCAGCCGGCCCTGCATGCCGGCGGCTCGCACCGCGACAGTGCACGAACGACCCGCCGCAAGGTGTCGTCAACCGACAGGTCGCGCAAGCCGCTTTGGTCACGCCAGCGGAACCATGCGTCCCAGGCCTCTACGGCCGCGATGTCGAGAAATGGAGAGTGGCGCATGACCTGTGACCGCAACGACCGAGGCGAATATGCCAAGTTGCGCTTGAAGGCCATTGAGCCACGTCAATACATCGGCGTCGTCCGATGTTGCAAACCGTTACCAAGCGTTGCTTTGCTGCCATCGGCATGTGACGGACCGGGGCTACCGTGATCGCCACAGGGGAACTGGCATTCGACGGAGGCGCCATGAATACGCAGATCGAGCTCCTTCGCAAGTATGTGCTGGTCACCCGGCACAAGCTGGCGTCAGGTCAATATCTCTACCATGCGGGCCAGCCGTTCCAGTCGTTGTACCTGGTGCATGCGGGCTTCCTGAAGACGGTGGAACTGGCCGACGACGGCCGCGACCAGGTCACCGGCTTCCGCATGCGCGGCGACCTGCTGGGCATCGAGTCGATCGGCCTGCACCAGCACGCCTGCAGCGCGGTGGCGCTGGAGCAGGGCGAAGTCTGGGAGCTGCCGTATCCCGCGATGCTCGCTGCCTGCCGCGAGATCCCCGAACTGCAGGCCCGGTTCACCGCGGCGCTGGCGGCGGAAATCCGCAACGACCATGCCTGGATGCTGACGATCGGCACGCTGAGCGCGGAGCAGCGCGTCGCCAGCTTCCTGGTCGACGTGGCCGCGCGTTACGCCAGCCTGGGTTACAGCGCGCGGCACTTCATCCTGCGCATGCGCCGCATCGACATCGCCAATTTCCTCGCGCTCAAGCACGAGACGGTCAGCCGGGTGATGTCCCATCTCGGCAATCTGCATCTGATCGACGTGCGGCGCCGCGAGGTGCAGGTGCTGGACGACGGGGGCTTGCGGCAGTTGGCGAGCGGGCACTCCCTGTGAGCCGGCGGTCGGTGCGGTTCATTCCGCCTGCCGTTTGAACGCCCGCAGCAAGGCCATCGACAACTGCTCGACGCGGTAGGGCTTGCGCAGCAGCTCCACCTGGTCGAGCAGGGGATCCTGGACATCCATCGATCCACGCGCGTACCCGGAGGTCAGCAGCACCGGCAGCTCCGGCCGCGAACGCCGTGCCGCCTTCGCCAGCGCCACGCCGCTCATGCCGTTGCCCAGCACAACATCCGAGAACAGCAGGCCGATGTCCGGATGGGCTTCGAGCAGCGCCAGGGCGCCGGCGGCGGTATCGGCTTCGCGGGTGAGGTAGCCCAGCGAGTGCAGGAAGGCGACCGCAATGGCGCGCACTTCCGGCTCGTCCTCGACCACCAGCACGGTTTCCCGCTCATGACGGGCCGGCGCATCGGCGACGGCCGCCACCGCGGCCGGCGTGGTCTCCAGCACCGGAAAATACAGGCTCACGCACGTGCCCTCGCCGAGCTGGCTGTCGATGCCGAGATGCCCGCCGGACTGCTTCACGAACCCGTACACCATGCTCAGGCCGAGGCCGCTGCCCTTGCCGGCATCCTTGGTGGTGAAGAACGGTTCCAGCGCGCGCGCCTGCACTTCGGGAGGCATGCCCATGCCGGTGTCCGCAACGCGGAAGACCACGTAGTTGCCGGCCGGCGCCTTCGCGGTGGCCCGGGCATTGTCGATGCGCTCGGTGTCCGCCGAGAGGGTGAGTTGCCCGCCGCGCGGCATGGCATCGCGGGCGTTGACCGCGAGGTTGACCAGTGCGGTGTCGAATTCGGCGGGATCCAGGTGGACCAGCGGCGTTTCCGCGGCACATTCCGTGATCACGCGGATCCGCTCGCCCAGGGTGCGCGTCAGCATTTCCCGCAGGTCGTCCAGGACCTGCGCCGGCTGCAGCGGGCGCGGTGCGAGGCTGCGCCGGCTGGCGAAGGAAAGCAGCTTGCCGGTGAGCGCGGCGCAGCGGTCGGCGGCGCGGGCCGCGCTCGCGGCGATTTCGCTCTGCAGCGACTCGCCCGGCAGCGAGGCGGCCAACAGCTGGAGATTGCCCGAGATCACCGTGAGCATGTTGTTGAAGTCGTGCGCGATGCCGCCGGTGAGCTGGCCGATCGCTTCGAGGCGCTGTGCGTGCGAAAGCTGTTCCTCGCTGCGGCTGCGTTGCACGGCGGCGGCGAGCATGTTCGCCACCGATTGCAGGAAATGCAGCATGTCGTGATCGATGCTGTCCGCTTCGCGCACGGGCATCACCAGCAGGCCGAGCGGTCCGTAGCGGTCCGGCAGGGGCACGATGGCGGCGTCGTGGAATTCCGTGCCCTTCAGCAGTCCGGCGACAGGCTCCGCCGAACGGGACAGCACCGCGGGGGTGCCTGCGCCATCCATCCAGGGGCCGCGCGACAGGCGCCGCGCCATGCCGCGCAGCACGGGGTCGGGCAAGCCGATGGCGGCATGTATCTGCAGCTCCGTGCCGTGGACGTCGCGGAACATGATCAAGGCGGCGTCGGTGTGCAGCGCCGAGGCGACCAGGGCGGCGATGGCGTCGACGGCCACGTCCAGGTTCGGCGCCTCGAGCAGCGGGCGGCTGGCCCGCGCGAGGAAGGCGTCGTAGCGCGCACGCACCAGTGCCTGGCGTGCGCGCTGCGTCTCGGAGATGTCGCGGATGGAGGCGGCGTACAGCAGGCGCCCGCCGGCCTGGATCGGACTCAGGCCGATCTCCACCGGGAACGGCTGGCCGCCGCGGCGGACGCCGGTGAGCTCGTAGCCGGCGCCCATGGGCCGCACCCGGGGAGCGGCCATGTAGCTGGCGCGGTGCTCCTTGTGCGCGTGACGCACCGATTCCGGCAGCAACGTCTCGACCGGTCTGCCGCGCAGTTCGTTCTCGCCGTAGCCGAACAGCCGGTCCGCCTGCGGGTTGGCGAGCACGATGGTGCCGTCCTGGTCCACCACGACCATGGCGTCCGGGGCGGTATCGAACAGCGCCCTGAAAAGGTCTGCGTCGGCGCTGTCGTCCCGGCCGGAGATCACTGGCGGCGCACCTGGCCGGTGAACATGTAGCCGGCGCCGCGCACTGCCTTGAACAGGGGAGGGCGGTCGATGGCGGTGTCGATCTTGCGGCGTAGGCGGCTCAGCTGCACGTCGATCGCGCGATCGTAGGGGCCGATGTCGTGGCCATGGATGCGGCTCATGATGTCGTTGCGCGAGAGCACCCGGTTGGGATGTTCGAGGAACAAGCGCAGCAAATCGTATTCTCCGGTGGTCAGGGGAATTTCCCTGCCGTCGGCGTCGGCCAGCAGGCGGGCGGAGGGGTCGAGCCGGTAACCGGCGAATTCGAGCGTGCGGCATTCCGGTGCCGGTCCGTCTGCCGCGGCGGGCTGCGTGGCATAGCGCCGCAGCACGCTGCGCACGCGCGCCAGCAGTTCGCGCAGGTCGAACGGCTTGGCGATGTAATCGTCGGCTCCCAGTTCCAGGCCCACGATGCGGTCGACCGATTCGCCGCGGCCGGAGACGATGATCACCGGCCCGCGCCAGTGCTCGTGCAGGTAGCGGGTCAGGGCGAAGCCGTCCTCGCCGGGCAGCCCCAGGTCCAGCAGCACCAGGTCCACCGGACCGTCGGCGAGCGCCCGGCGCAGCATGGCGCCGTTGGCGGCGACGCCCACCATGAAGCCCTGGGCGGAAAAATAGCGACTGATCAGCGTCGAGATGTCGCGGTCGTCCTCGACGACCAGCAGGCGCGTGGGTGTCGGCGAATCCGCGGATGGCGTCTGACCAGGGGGCATGGGAACCTCGGCGGACGGGACGGCCCGCGGCCGGATGGCCCGTCGCAGAGGCAGAGATTACATCCGCGCCCGGCCACTGCGTTAGCGGCCCGCGGGAGGCGCCGTGCGCCCGGCCCGGGAGCGCGCCGGGCTCCGCGGCCGGCGAGATCGAAGCCTGGCTTCGCGGCTCACGGACAGATCAGCACCGGCACATCGCAATGGATAATGACCTGGCGCGTGACGTCGGTTGCGAGCGGGGCATCGCGCGCGTGCGCGCCCATCACGATCAGGTCGCAGTGGTGACTCATCGCCGCCGCCGCGATGGCGGCATGCGGTCGATTGTCGAATGCGTGTTCGACGTGGCAGGGCACGCCGGCGCGGCTGGCCTTCTCCTGCACTTCGGCCAGGTCCCCGCGGGCGTGCTGGATCGCACGCCAAGCGTGCGGCTTGCCTTCGATCGCATCGGCGGCAAGGCCCACCGCCGGCTGCGGCGCCAGCACGTGCAGGACGTGCATCCGGGCGCCCAGCGCCGCGGCGAGGGCGATGGCGAGGTCCACGGCGCGGTGCGCGGCCGGGGAGCCATCGGTAGCCAGCAGGAGGCGCTTGGACATGGCGGTCTCGGCATGGGGCAGGTGCCGCACCAGCCTGGCAGCACGGCAGCCGGCGCTTGTTGATGCGGGTCAAGCGCCGCCGCCGGCCGGCGGCGGCCTTGCTTGATCCCCGTCAAGCGCAGCCGGCTCCGTCGGCGCCACGATGGATTGCGTCGAACGGCCGGGGATACCGTCATGCGGGATATCACGGTGAACGTAGGTTCCGCCACCGAAGCCGAGCCGGCGGTGGCCTGCGCCTTGTCGCTGGCCAGGCGCTACGGGGCCTTCCTGACCGGACTGCAGGTGGTGCCCGGGAATCCGCCGTTTCCGTCCGCGGCCGGCGCCGATGCACAATCCCGCCGGGCATGGTGGGAAGCGCTGTGCCGCGGCCACGGGATATCCGGCGCCTGGGAAACGCCGCGCGGCCCGTACGTGCCGACGCTGGCGTTGCGATCGCTCTTGTCCGACGTGCTCGTCGGCTCCTTGCCCGCGGGTTCGCCGGAAGCAGCGGTGCTCATCGAAGAATGGAGCCGCGTGCTGCTGGAGGGCTCAGCGCCGGTGTTGCTGGTGCCGCGAGGCGGCACCGCCGAATTCGATTTCCGCCACATCGCCATCGGATGGAACGGCAGCGGCCAGGCCTTGCGCGCCATCCATGCCGCGCTGCCTCTGCTGCGCGACGCCCACGAGGTGACGGTCTATGACGGTTGCCGCTCCGGCGCCCCTGGCGCGCCGCCCGCACCGTGGTTGCGGGAGTGGCTTGACCGCCACGGCGTACGCTTCCAGCGGATCGACTTCGCCCCCGGCAGGGAGGTGGGGCGCAGGCTTCATGACGACGCGCAGGCCCGGCGTGCCGGGCTGCTGGTGATGGGCGCCTGGGGGCGCTCGCGCATGAGCGAACGGGTGCTGGGCGGCGCCACGCACTGGCTGCTCGGCGACTCGCGCCTGCCCATGCTGCTTGCACACTGAGAACGCCGCGCGCTCCAGTTGATCCGCATCAAGTCGGCGCGCGCGAAGGTGGCATACACAGGAATCCACCGCGTCCGCCGCGCCCGGACGGCACCCTCTCCGACTGCCAGGACAAGCCCATGACGACCAATGCCTCGCCACAGCCCGCCAAGGGCGCATTCAGCGAATTCCCCCACCTTCTCGCCGGTACGCACTGGATCGACCACCTGCTCGACGGCACGCCGGTGTTGATCCGCCCGCTGCGCAGCGAAGACCGGGAGCGGGAAGAAGAGTTCATCCGCCGCCTGTCGCCCACGGCGCGCCGCTACCGCTTTCTCGGCGACTTCCGCGAGGCCAGCCCCGCCCTGATCGACCAGTTGATGAAGGTCGAGTTTCCGGGCCGGGTGGCCTTCGTGGCGCTGGTGCACGACAACGGGAAGCTGCGCGAGATCGGCGTCAGCCGGTTCGCCGCCGCGGACGACGCACGCCAATGCGAGTGCGCGGTGACGGTGGCCGACGAGTGGCAGCACCGCGGCCTCGGCGTGCTGCTGATGCGGCACCTCATCGACGTGGCGCGGGGCAACGGCTACAAGCGCATGGTTTCGCTCGACGATGCATCGAATCAGCCAATGCACCAGTTGGCCGATTTCCTCGGCTTCCGCCGTGAACTGGCTCCCGACGATCCCGCGCGCGTGATGCACATCCTGGACCTGTGAGCGGAGCCTGCATGGCCGCCCATGCGCATCGATCCGCCGAGGCATTGCCCCGCGTCTTCGATCGCGGCAACGCATGCCACGTGCCCGCCGACATCCTGGCGCTGGTCACCTCGGTCCATCCCTGGAGCCCGTCGGTGACGGCGGCGTTCGCGCTCGCCGGCCGCTGGGACAGCCATGTCACCGGATGCTTCGTCGACCCCGCATTGCGCGGCCTGCACGGGCGCGATGAAGAAGAGCCCACGGTGTTCTCGCTGCTGCTGGACTCGCCGGGGGAAGAGGCTGGCGGCGAGTCGTTCGGGAAGCTGGCCAGCCTCGGCGGTGTACGCAGCGCCACTTGGACCAGTGCCCGGACCGGACTGGCCCGCACCATGCACCAGCTGGGCGCCTGGCACGACCTCATCCTGCTGGAACGCGACATCGGAGCGGACGACGGCGGCGCCGAAGTGCTCGGCGAGGCCTTGCTGGGCTGCCGCAGGCCCTGCCTGCTGTTGCCGCCGGGCCAGGACGAGGCGCCAGGGTTCGATCGCGTGATGCTCGCCTGGAACGGAGGCCTTGAAGCCGCGCGCGCGATACATGCTGCGTTGCCGTTCCTGTCGGTCGCCCGCGAGGTGGTCGTGCTGGATGGAGCGCCGCTTGCGCCGTCGGAAGACGGCATGGCGGCATCGCGCTTCCACCCGGTCGAATACCTGGCGGGCCACGGCATCGTCGCCAGGCGCCGGCGCATCGACGCGTCGGCGCACGAAGCAGGCGATGCGCTGCTGCATGAGGCGCAACGGATGGACGCGAACCTGCTGGTGATGGGAGCCTACGGGCGATCGCGGCTGCGCGAACGGGTGCTGGGCGGTGCCACGCGGCAGGTATTGCAGCAGGCAGACCTGCCGGTGCTGGTACAGCACTGACCGACCGTGCGGGCCATCCACTGCGTTTCACGCCAGCCGGATCGGCTCATGCATCCCGGGCAGTGCGGTTGGCGATCCCTCCTTGCCGCAGCCCCTCGCCATCGCCAGCAGGCCACGTGCGCGTTCGCCGTACACCACTCGCGCCACAGGTCGTCTCCATCACCACGCAGCCCGCATCCGGCACGGGATCCGGCCGCGGCGGTCGGGACGGGCGTGGGTCAGCAGCGGCGTGTCGACGGGTGCCGATCCGAAGCCGAACGGTTCGAAGTTCGGGCCGCCCTGGCCGCTGCCCTGGAAAGTCCGCAGCCGACCCGTACGCGGATGTCGCCGCCAGTCACCCGGTGGCAGGAGCCGGCCGCCGGCTTGGCGGCGCCGCGGGCGCCGCAGAGCAGGCGGGCGCTCACGGCCCGGTCAGTGGCACACCAGGACCGGCACCGAGCTGGTCTGCAGCACCCTCTGCGTTTCGCTGCCGAGCAGCAGCCTGTTGAAGCCGCGCCGGCCGTGCGACGCCATCACGATCAGGTCGCATTGCCGGCGCTGCGCCTCCTGCACGATCCATTCGCTGGGCGGGTCGCCGACGATGTGGCCGCTGTCGCACGGGACGCCGGCCTTGGCCGCCATGTCGCGCGCCTCGGCCAGATAGCGTTCCGCACGCTCCACGGCGCCCTCCAGGTACACGGCCTGGGTGGCCGAGATCATCTCCGCCACGTAGCTGATGGAGTGGAAAGGTTCGATGACGTGCAGCACGAAGACGCTGGCGCCGCACGCTCCGGCCAGCTCGATGCCCAGCTTCACGCCGTGCAGGGACAGCTCGGAACCGTCGGTGGAAAGCAGTATGCGCTTGAACATGGGCTGTTCCTCGTCGGCATGGGGTTACCGGCAGCTGTAGCCGCCGTCGATCACCAGCTCGCTGCCGGTGACGAACTTCGCCTCGTCCGAGGCCAGGTAGACCACGCCCCAGGCGATGTCGTCCGCGTCGCCTAGGTGGCCGAGCGGATGAAGCGAGGCCACCTCGTGCCGGTGCGCCGCGGCGTCGCCGCCGAGCGAGGCGAGGTGGTGCTCCACCATGGGCGTCCAGATGAAGCCGGGATGGATCGAGTTCACCCGGATGCGGTCGGCGGCGTAGAGCAGGGCGTCGGTCTTGGCCATCAGGCGCACGGCGCCCTTGGATGCGTGATACGGCGGCACGTCCGGCGCGCCGACCAGCCCGTAGATGGACGACAGGTTGATGATGCTGCCCCCGCCGGCGGCGCGCATCGGGCCGATGGCGTGCTTGGTGCAGAAGAACACGCCTTTCACGTTGATGGCCTGCACCCGGTCCCATTCGGCCTCCGTCAGCTCGTGGGTGGGCTTGTTGGCGCCGGAAATGCCGGCGTTGTTGACCAGCACGTCCAGGTGGCCGAAACGGGCGACCGTGTCCTTTACCGCCTGTTCCACCTCGGCCTCGACAGACACGTCTGCATGCAGGTAGCAGGTGCGCTCGCCCAGTTGCTGCTGCAGCGCTTGCCCGGCCTCGTCGAGCACGTCGACGATGGCGACGCGCGCGCCGGACTCCACCATGCGCCGCGCGCAGGCGGTGCCGATGCCCAGGGCGCCACCGGTGACCAGGGCGACTTTGCCATTGAGCCTGTTCATCATGGTTCTCCTTTCCGGTACCGGGCCGAGAGTGCGCCCTGGCCGCGGGCGGCTTGTTGATGCGTGTCAATGCCGCAGCAACACCGGTATCCCGGCATGCTCGATGACATGGCGGGTCACTCCGCCCAGCACCCACTCGCGAAAACGGGCATGGCCATAGGCACCCATGACGAGCAGGGCAGCGCCAAGCTCGCCCGCGGCATGCAGCAGGGCGGCGCCGACGCCTTCCTCGTCGGCCCCGACGATGGACCGGCTTTCCGTGGCCACGCCGTGGCGCAGCAGGTATCCGGCAAGGTCGAAGGGTGGCCGCCACGCCGCCAGCCGGGCGGGCGGATGCTGTTCGCCGCGCAGGATCACGCTGCGGCGTGCGCGCCGCAGCAGGGGCAGCGCCGCATGGGCGGCGCGCAGCGCTTCGGTCGAGCCGTTCCAGGCGATCGCCACGGTATCCGGCGCGGGATCCCCCGCCGCGGCGTCGGCCGGAACGACGATGCATGGCAGGCTGTCGACGCCGAGCACGAGGTTGCCCACGGCCGCCGTCGTGCCCCATACCGTGCGGTCGGTGCGCTCGATGACCAGCACGTCGTGCCAGCATCCGGCGAGGGCGAGCGCCTCGGGCACCTCGCCCTCGGCGACCTGCCAGGAGGCATTGCGCTGGCCGAGTTTCAGCACATGGTCGGCGAATGACGCGGCCGAGGCGAAGGCCTCCCGTTCCAGATCGAGCGCGGCGTCCCGCAGCTCGGCCAGCAGCTCCGGCTCTTCCAGCGCCGGGATGGACGCGGTGGGAGAGGCGCACACCCAGATGCCGGTCAGCTGGGCATCGAAGCTGCAGGCGAGGCGCGCGGCATACGCGACGCCGGCACCCCAGCGCTTGAAGCTTTCCGAATGGACCAGGATGTCGCGCATCGGGACGACCCGCGCCGGAGGGCGGCTTTCAGTCCACGACGAAGGTCACGCGCAGGCAGGCGCGCCATTCGGTGATGTCGCCGTCCGGTGTCGTGCGCACCTTGATGTCGCTGACCCACGCTCCCTGGACGTTGTCGATGGTGCTGGCGACCTTCCGCAGCCCGGACTGGATGGCATCCTCGAGGCTCTTGCTGGAAGCGGCGCTGATTTCGACGGTCTTCGCTATGGCGTTCATGAGGCATTCCTCCGGCGCACGGATCGAGTCGGCTCTCCGCGGGGTCCGCATGAGGGCGCGGCAGCCTGGGACAACGTAGGCGGGTCGCGGCGCCGGCTTGTTGACGTGCATCAAAAGCTGCCAGGGCAGGCGGGCGGAACATGCGATCGACCTTGAGCGCCGTGCGGCCGCGGCGCCACCGGCATGGATGCTTCGCAACCGGGAGTCCGCCATGAAAGTCCGCCAGGCCATGTCCACGCACGTGGTCACCGTCACCCCCGACACCCCGCTGGTCGAGGCCATGCGCGCGATGCTGCGCGAGCGGATCAGCGGCCTGCCGGTGGTGGATGCGAGCGGCGCGCTGGCCGGCATCCTGACCGAGGGCGACCTGATGCGCCGCGCCGAAACGGGAACTGCGCGCACGCATCCCGCGTGGCTGGGTTTCCTGCTCGGGCCCGGCCGGCTCGCCCGCGAATTCACCATCGCCCATGCGCGCCGCGTCGGCGAGGCGATGACCCACGACGTGGTGACCATCGACGCCGAAGCGCCGCTGGCGGACGCCGTCCGGCTCATGGAGCAGCACCGCATCAAGCGGCTCCCTGTGCCTGGGGCCGGTGGCCTGCAGGGCATCCTGAGCCGCGCCGACCTGCTGCGCGCGTTCGTCTCCACCGTGCCGGACACCTCCCCGGACGACCTCTCCGACGCCGCCATCGCGCGCCGGATCGCCCGCGAGCTCGAAGCGAAGTCGTGGACGCCGCGGGAGACCATGAGCGTGGAGGTGCGGGGCGGCGTCGTGACCCTGCACGGCGTGATCCTCGACGACGCCGTACGCGAGGCGCTGGTGGTGCTGGCCGAGAACACGGCGGGCGTCGTGCGCGTGGACGACCAGCTCACCACGGTGGAGCCGATGCTGGGCATGGTGGTGCGTGCGCCCGGGCCGTAGCGGCGCATGGGGCATCACGCTGAAGTGGCGGGCACGGCCGCCTCAGCCCATGGTCTTCGCCAGCGCTTCCTTCAGCTGCCGCAGCGGCAGCGTGTTGACCACGTCTTTCGCCTCCAGCCAGCCGCGCCGCGCCTGGCCGATGCCGAAGCGCAGGTTGCCAAAGCCATGGACGTCGTGCGAGTCGCTGGAGACGGCCAGGCGCACGCCGGCTTCCATCGCCGTGCGGCAGCCGGTGTCATCCAGGTCCAGCCGGTCCGGCTGCGCATTGATCTCCAGGAAGCAGCTGCGTTCGCGGGCATGGCGCACCAGGCGGTCGAGGTCCACGTCATAGGCGTCGCGTTCGCCGATCAGGCGGCCGGTGGGGTGGGCGAGCACGCTGAAACAGGGGTGGTCCATCGCGCGCAGGATGCGTTCGGTCTGGCGCGTGCGTGACAGCCTGAGCTGGCTGTGCACGGCGCCGACGACGAGGTCGAGCCTGCGCAGGACGGACAGCGGCAGGTCGAGCTCGCCGTTCTCCAGGATGTCCACCTCGATGCCTTTCAGCACGGCGATGCCCGGGTGCCCCGCGTTGAAGCGGTCGATGGCGTCGATCTGCCGCGCCAGCGCATCGGCGTCCAGCCCGTGCGCGACCGCAAGGTGCCTGGAATGATCGGTGATGGCGATGTAGTCCAGCCCGGCGCGACGGGCGGCCGCGGCCATCTCGGCGAGGCTGGCGTGGCCGTCCGAGGCGTCGGTGTGCACATGCAGGTCGCCATGCAGGTCGCGCAGCTCGATCAGCGTAGGCAACCGGTGCGCGGCGGCGGCCTCCAGTTCGCCGCGGTTTTCGCGCAGCTCGGGCGGCATGCAGGACAGGTCGAGCGTGGCATACACCGATGCTTCGGTCTCGCCGGCGACGCGCCGGGTGCCGCGGTAGACGCCGTACTCGTTGATCTTCAGGCCGCGCTTCTGCGCGAGGCGCCGCAAGGCCAAGTTGTGCGCCTTGGATCCGGTGAAATAAACCATGGCCGCACCGAACGACTCCGGTTTCACCACGCGCAGGTCGACCTGCATGCCGCTCTTGAGCACGACGCTCGCGCGCGTCGGACCCTGCGCGAGTACGCGCGACACGTCGGGGTAATCGAGGAAGACGCGGTTCACCCCTGCGGCACGGCGGCTGGCGACCAGCACGTCCAGGTCGCCGACGGTATCGCGTTGCCGGCGGTAGCTGCCGGCAACGCACAGTTCGGCGACGTCCTGCGATGCAAGGAGATGGCGCGACAAGGCATCGGCCTGCTGCGCGGCCTCGGAGACGCGCCAGCGCCGGTCACTGGCCAGCCAGGCCTCGGCGGCCTGCAGCAGATCGGATTCGCTGCGCGCGCCGAAGCCGCGCAGCGCGCGTATGCGGCCGGCGCGCGCCGCATCGGCCAGGCGCCGCGCCGTGGTGACGCCCGCTTCGCGGAACAGGCGCTCGGCGCGCCGCGGACCTACGCCGGGAATGCGCAGCAACTCGCGCAGCCCCCGGGGATGGGTGCGACGCAGGCTGCGCAGTTGTCCGCAGGAGCCGGTGCGCAGGATCTCGCCGATCTTTTCCGCGAGGTCCTTGCCGATGCCGGGCAGGTCGGTGAACGCCTCGGTGTCCTGCGCGGCGTCGGCCAGCGGCTTCGGCCATGCTGCCACGGTGCGTGCGGCATTGCGGTAGGCGCGGATGCGGAACGGATTGGCCTGGTCCAGTTCGAGCCAGTCGGCGATTTCGTCGAAGACCGCGCCGACGGTGGCGTTCGTCGCGGCCATGCCTTTCGTCAGTCGGGCAGGTGGGTGCGCAGTTCCGCCGGGGAGAGCGCCAGCAGCTCATTGCACACTTCGCCGACGACGCAGGCCGCGGTCTGTTCGTCCAGGCTGTCGTGCAGGACACCGAGGAAACGCGGCGGGGCCACCAGGATCAGCTTGTCGTAGCGGCCCTCCAGCCGCCCTTTCCGCACGACGGTGCCGAGGGTGTCGGCGAACCGCTGCGCGTGCTTGTCGCGCAACGATGTCTTCGGCTCGATCGCGTGCCGGCTCGGGTTGCTGCTTTCCTGCACGCGGGGCAACCTGCCGTGCTCGGGGTGGCGGCCCGGCGAGCGGCCGTCGGGGTAGGTGTAGCAGGCCAGCTCGACGGGCTCGGCTCCCTTGCGGGGCAACTCGAACAGGCGTGCCTTGGCGGCATCGGCGACCAGTATCCAGGTGTTCGTCATGGCGGGCTCCGGACTCGACCCGTGGCGGCAACGGTGGCACGCAGGATAGGCGCCAAGGCGCAGGGCGCTTGTTGACGACGGTCAACGGAGCTTCCGGTTTCCCCGCGCGGAGGGACGATTCGCGTGACATGGATCAACGTCGCCGGGTCCCGGCCGCCTAGATTGAAGGCTCCGCGACAGGTGATTGCCAGGCAACCGCCGCCGCGGGCCATGAAGGAGGACCTGCCATGCGCTGCTGTCGCCGTTTCGCCGTTGTCTCGCTGGGTGTACTGGCGGTCGCCATGGGCGGCTGCCAGGGCTACGTCAAGAAGGCCGACTTCGATGCAACCGTCAACGAGCTGCGCGCCAGCGACCAGCGGCAGCAGCAGGAGATCGACAGCCTGACCCAGCAGATGCAGCAGCACTTCGCCGCCTACGACGCCAAGATCGCCCAGATGCAGGGCCGCATCCGCGTCGATGCCATCTCCCATTTCGCCTTCGACAAGGCCAGCTTGCGCGACGAGGACAAACCCTTGCTGGACGACTTCGCGAAAGTCGTCTCCGGCAACTACCCGCAGGCGATCGTGACGGTGGAGGGCTTCGCCGACGCGGCGGGCAGCTCGCCGTACAACCTGCGCCTTGGTCGCGAGCGTGCGAGGGCGGTGCGCGACTATCTGGTCAAGACGGACGGCATGCCCGCCGACCACGTGCGCGCGGTCAGCTACGGCAAGTCGGTGAATCGCCAGGTGCTGAAGGGCAAGTGGGGCGACGGCGCCGAGCCGAACCGCCGCGTCACGCTGGTGGTGGATTTTGCCGGGACGCAGGCGTCGGGCAACGGGTGACCGCCGATGACGCTCAGGCAGATCGACCGTTTCCGCGACCGCGCCGACGCCGGCGCGCAGCTCGCATCGGCGTTGTCGTCCCTGCATGGCCAGCATCCCCTGGTGCTGGCCATCCCGCGCGGCGGGGTGCCGATCGGGCGGATCGTGGCGGACCGGCTGGACGGCGAACTCGACGTGGTGCTGGTGCGCAAGATCGGCGCTCCCGGGCACGCGGAGTTCGCCATTGGCGCCATCGACGAGAGCGGCGCGACGCAGGTATCGCCGGATGCCGCGCTGGTCGGCGCGGACGAGCGCTACATCAAGCGGGAGGCGGCCAGGCAACTGGCGACGATAAACGTGCGGCGCGAACTCTACAGCCCGCACCACACGGCGATCGACCCCGCCGGACGCGTCGTGGTGATCGTCGACGACGGCCTCGCCACCGGCGCGACCATGCGGGCGGCACTGCTGGCGGTGCGTGCGCGCCGGCCGGCGCGGCTGGTGTGCGCGGTGCCGGTGGCTTCGCCGCACAGCCTGGCCGAGATCGCCGATCTCGCGGACGACCTGGTGTACCTGTCCGCGCCGGACGATTTCCGCGCCGTGGGCCAGTTCTACCTGGAGTTCCCCGACGTGGAGGATGCGCAGGTGATCCGCCTGCTACGGCGTTCGCCCGAGCCTGCGGCCGTCGGCAGCGAAGCCGTGCGGATCGACGCCGGGGGCGTGATGCTGGACGGCGAGTTGGACATGCCGGCGCAGGCCGCCGGCCTGGTGATCTTCGCGCACGGCAGCGGCAGCAGCCGCGCGAGCCCGCGCAATCGCCGCGTGGCCCAGGCGCTGCATGCACGGGGGCTGGCCACGCTGCTGTTCGACCTGCTCGGCGAGGAAGAGGCGCGCGAGGTGGCGGCCCGGTTCGACCTCCCGCGGCTGACGGCGCCACCCGACGCCGCCTTGCGTTGGGCGGCCGGGCATGCCGGTACCGCGGCCCTGCCGGTGGGCTTGTTCGGGGCGAGCACCGGCGCCGCGGCGGCGCTGGCACTGGCCGCGCGTCGCCCCGCGACGGTCAAGGCGGTGGTTTCGCGCGGCGGCCGGCCTGACCTGGCCGGCGACGGCGCGCTCGCCCGCGTGCAGGCGCCCACGCTGTTGATCGTGGGGGGCGCCGACACCGAGGTGATCGCGCTCAACCGCATGGCGCTGGCGGCGTTGACCTGCCCGGCGAAGATGGTGCTGGTGCCCCACGCAAGCCACCTGTTCGAGGAGCCCGGCGCGCTGGAATCGGTGACGGAGCTGGCCGCCGACTGGTTCGTGCGCTGGCTGCGGCGCGACGAGGCGCAGCGCGACGGCGCCGCTTCCCGCTGAGGCCTGCAGCTCGCCGCGAGTCCCGGACCGGCAGGGATCGCGCACAAGCTTGATCTGGATCACCAGCATCCGAAGCAGGACGCTTAGGCTGGCCAATGACCCGCGCACGACGCGCGAGTCTTCCCCGACTTTCTCCATGAGGACCCATGCCATGGCCAACCTTGTCCACTGGAATCCCTTCAAGCCGCTGACCCGGCTCGAATCCCGTTCGCCCATGTTCGAGGACTTCTTCCGCGATTTCGGCCTGCGCCCGCGCTGGCAGGAACTGGATGCGCCGGAGATGCGCATCGACGTGGTGGAAAACGACCAGACCTATGCGGTCAAGGCGGAAATTCCCGGTGTCCAGAAGAACGACATCGACGTGTCCATCGACGGCAACCAGGTGTCCATCACCGCCGAGGTCAGGCGCGAGAGCAAGAACAAGAACAAGGATGAGGAGCGCGACATCTACACGGAGCGGTATTACGGGCAGGTCTATCGCTCGTTCAGCCTGCCCAACGAAGTGGACAGCGGCAAGGCCGAAGCGCACTACGAGAACGGCGTGCTCACGCTGACGCTCCCGAAGAAAGCGAACGGCAGCGCCCGCAAGCTGGCAGTCAGCTGATCGCGCTCCTGTCCGCTCGCCGGCCAGGGAAGGGGCCGGCGAGCGGGAGGGGATGGCCATGCCCGGTTTCCATCACGGCACTCTCGAGGTCCTGCGCGGTGAGGCCTTGCGGCTGGGCGACAGCCCGCGCGACTACGATGCGCTGCTGGACAGCGTGGGCGACCGCAGCCTGGTGCTGCTCGGCGAAGCCACCCACGGCACCCGGGAGTTCTATCGCATGCGTGCCGACATCACGCGGCGGCTGATCGAGGAAAAGGGTTTCGAGGCGGTCGCGGCGGAGGCGGACTGGCCGGATGCCTACCGGGTCAACCTGTTCGTGCGCGGGGAAGGCCGCGATGCCGACGCGGAATCCGCCTTCGGCGATTTCCTGCGCTTCCCGCGCTGGATGTGGCGCAACGAGGAAGTGCTGCGCTTCGCTGATTCCCTGCATGCGTTCAACCTTGCGCGGCCGCCGGAGCGGCGCGTGGGTTTCTATGGCATGGACATGTACAGCCTGTATCGCTCGGCGGAGGCGGTAGTGGACTACCTGTCGACCGTCGACGAAGAGCAGGCGGACCTCGCCCGGCGCCAGTACGCGGCACTCGATCACGTGCGCGATCCGCAGCGCTACGGCTACGAGGCCGTGCACGGACTGCGCCCCGATTGCCGGCGGGCCGTCCGCGAGCGCCTGCTGGACTTGTGGCAGCGCAGGCCGGAGTACATGGAGCTGGATGGCCGGCAGGCGGCGGACGCATTCTTCTTTGCCGAGCGCAACGCGCAGGTGGTGGCCAGCGCGGAGACCTATTACCGCGCGATGTTCGGCTCGCGCGCCGAGAGCTGGAACGTGCGCGACCGGCACATGGTGAATACGCTGCTGGCCCTGCAGCGCCATCTGCGTGCGCAGGGCGGGGCAGGCCGGATCGTGGTCTGGGCGCACAACTCGCATCTCGGCGATGCGCGGGCCACCGAGATGTCGCGTGCGGGCGAATGGAACGTGGGCCAGCTGGTGCGGCAGCATGCGGGAGGCCAGGCGGCCCTGCTGGTGGGTTTCACCACCTATACCGGAACCGTCACTGCCGCCTGCGAATGGGACGGCGAAGCCGAGTGCCGCGACGTCCTGCCCGCCCGGGCGGACAGCTACGAATCGCTGTTCCGCGACACCCGGCTCGAACGGTTCTACCTGCCGCTGCAGGGCGAGGCGGCGCACGTCCTGCGCATGCCCCTGCGCGAACGCGCCATCGGCGTGCTGTACCGGCCCGACACCGAGCTGCAGAGCCACTATTTCATGGCCTCGCTGCCGGCCCAGTTCGATGCGGTGTTCCACCTGGACGAGACCCATGCGGTGGAGCCGCTGGATATCGCGGTCGAGGCCTATCCGGTGTGAGCGGGCCGGCGGCCGCCCGGCCCGTGGCCGGAACTATGGCGCCTCCCCGCGGCGCCCGTCACAGCCGTATCCCAGCGTCGACAGGCCTTCCTCCAGGAAGTCGCCGGCCAACGGCGAACCCAGGATGTAATCCAGGGTGCGTGCGTTGTAGGCCTGCGCCGCCTCCTCGCGGATCGACGGCCATTCGGCCGGGGACGCGCCATTGCGACCGAGCCACATCAGGGCGACCAGATCGATCTTCTGGTCCTCGGGCAGGTCGCCGATGAACGACGCCAGTTCCTGCCGCACGGGATCGAACGAGTATTCGATTTCGTGCTCGGTGACTTCGTCCACGTCCTCGCGTTCCAGCGGATTGGCGGGGTCTTCGCGTTCGACCAGGAGATCCATGTTCTCGAACTCGCGCAGCTTGCGGACGATGTAGCAGGCGATATCCAGCGGAACGGCCAGCGCCGGTTCGGGGGCGTCGGGCAGCGGCGTGTTCATGGCGCGCTCTCCGCCTCGGGGTAGCCCACCGTCTGGGCGAAGGTGACGAACTGCTCGCCGTCCAGGCCCAGCAGTCGTTCCAGCCCGGTATGGTCGACCGCGCCGCGGAACACCGTGCCCAGCCCTTCCGAGGCGCAGAACAGGTAGACGTTCTGGCCGATGAAGGCTGCATCCACCGACGCGTAGAGACGCCGCTCTTCCGGCGCGACATCGTGCATGCGTTCGCCATGCGCCACGTAGACCAAGTTCAGCGGCGCGGTGCCCACGAAGTCCTGCAGGCCGGTCAGCGCACGGAGGTCGGCGGGCAGGAACGGCAGCAGTTCGTGCCGCCCCGGCGCATACAGCCACACGCCGTCGGCCATCGCGAGGTAGATGTCCATGACCATGACGTGGCGCCAGTACGGCGCCGTGCGATCGGCGGTCTGCGCGCGATTCACGCCGAACGCCGCCCACAGCAGGTCGGAAACCAGCCCCTCCGGAAGCGGCCGCGTGCTGTATGCGCGCGTCGAATGGCGCCGCCCCAGTGCATCGAGCAGCGGCAGGCCGCCGTGCGTGCGCGGCGGCGGCAGGGTGCGTGCTTTCGCCTGCAGCCGCGCGAGGTTCGAGGCGGCGTCGAGGGTGTGCTCGTTGAGTTCGTGATCGCCAGTCCTGCGGATCATGGCCATGCCCTCCGGTTGGTGCGTTCGTCGCGTCCGACGACACGCACTTGGTTTATCACCCGGCGATCGCCGG
>Ga0187815_10000519_pt1 | contig 18600 bp, 17 predicted proteins | sample NC_S_5_FD_132962 | JGI IMG/M metagenome (GOLD analysis project Ga0187815, IMG submission 132962) | Wetland sediment microbial communities from Neuse River Estuary, North Carolina, USA - ASW-S_5 | ecosystem: Environmental > Aquatic > Freshwater > Wetlands > Sediment | place: USA: North Carolina...
ATCAGCACCCGGCGACCGCGCATGGCCATTCACTCCCTGGGCAAGGCTTCTTTCGTCTTGAACGATAGCACGGCGGTTCCATCACCCCTAGGCGCGGGTTGTAACCCGCCCTGCCGCGATTGCATCTGGACATCGATCGCGATTTGGGCCTCGCTGCTCGCCAAGCCCCGACCTTGTTGTGTACGATCCTCGGTGAATGAATCGAAAGCCCTGATCCGCCATGATGAAGATGCGGCCGGCCATTGCGGCACTTGCGATTGCAGCTCTCCTCGCGACGCGGGGCGATGGCACGCTCGTCTCTTCCGCCCTGGCGCAGGCGGCCGCCGCAAAGCCGCAAGCGGATGTGCCCGCCGCTTACAACAACGCGCTGAACCAGTTCAAGGCGATCCTGGCGGAGCGGCGGCGCCAGATCGATTCGAGGCAGGCGCTGCCGAACCTGCCGGGACAGGCCGTTTATCTCGCGCGAAATCTCGTGATGAGCACCTACAAGGATCTCACGGATGCGCAGCCATCGCGAATCGGACGGCCCAACAAGCTCGGGATCCCGCCGCAATATTTCGACGCCGATAACGAGCCGCTGATCGACGAGTACCGCAAGCTGTTCGACGTCATGCAGGCCCCGCCGGCGGATGCGCAGAATTCGGCAACGCCCTTCAAGGACGTCGTCGATCTCGGGCGGGCCATTGCGCGCGCAAAGGGCCTCGATGCGCCGAACGCGGAAGCCGCGGGCCGCATCAGCCTTGCGCTGTTCTTTGCCGAGACCAACGGCAACCAGAACATCGGAAACGCCCGCTCCAACAAATACAAGGGCAGCCTGCAGACCGGCGTATCGGAAGATGCCAACGGCAGGCGGAAATGGGCAGACATCAAACAGCAAGTCGCAGCCTTCGATCCGGAGCTGATTGCCCGCGACAACAAGGAGGAGGCGCGGCTCGGCAGACTGGACCCGCGTTACAATCACTGGATCAACGTGCGCAACGGCCTGATGAACGCCCATGCCGAACTGTTCACGCAGATACCGGCGATTGCAAAGACATTGCCGAACCCGATCGACCAGATGAAGTTCTTCGAGCTGATCCAGATCGTGCCAAGCCCGACCAGGGCCGCGCTGAGGTCGGGCAACCTTCTGGGCTACAGAGTCTCCGATCCGACCATCATGGGCTATCTGCGCAACAACAGCATGTTCGCCTATGGCCAAGCCGACCGGGCGCGCACCTCCGCGAACTTCCGCGAGATCATGGATGCGATGTGGCTGTTCAACGAGAAGTTCGAACGCGCGCTGGCGGAGTACGCGAAGGTCAAGCCGAGGTGAGCATCAACCGTTGGCCTGCCCGCGCAGGCGCATCTCGTGGCTCGGCTTGACGTCCTCCGAGCGGCTGTACATCGCGACCGCGCAGAGGAGGATCACGGCGAGGAATCCGAACAGCGAGCGATAGGCGATTTCGCTGCGGCCGCCGCCGGCCAGCGGCTCGAAGGCGCCGAGGATCATGCCAGAGAGTGTCTGCGTGCAGGCGACGCCCAGCATCACGGAGGTGTTCATGGTCGCGATGCCGCGCCCGATCAAGCGGTCCGGAAAGATGCCTCTGCCATGGGTCATGATCATGGTGCTGGAAGCGCTGAAGAAGCCCATCGCGACGACGGCGCCCACGGAGAGCCAAGCGGGTGGCGCCGATGGAATCGCAAGCGCCGCGAGCAGGCCGACGATTGCCATGCTGCCGGCAATCGCGAGCCATTTGCGCGTGTCGAACAGGCGATCGAGCGGGCCGAAGGAAAGCATGCCGAACTGATAGGCGACGACGGCGGCGAGCAGGACATTGCCGGCCGCGATCGGGGTCAGACCATGCACCTCGCGCAAGTAGGCGCCGCCCCAGAGGCCCAGCACGGTGAAGGTGCAGGCATAGTTGAAGAAGTTGAGCGCGATGATCGGCTTCAGGCGGGGATTGCGCAGCACCTCCATCAGACCTTGCAGCATCTGGCCTACCGGCTCCGCCTTGCGGTCCAGAAATGGATGGCCGGGAGGGGCGTCGCGTACCACGACCCACACCGCGATGGCCGCGATCGTCGTAAACAGCACGGCGGCGCCGAACACGGCGCGCCAGCCGGATATTTCCGATGCCCAGGCCAGCGGCGTGGTGGCGATCAGATTGCCGAGCAGGCCGACCGACAGCACGACGGCAGTCAGCGTGGAGAAGCGATCAGGCGGGAACCAGCGGGTGATCACCACCATGCTGCCGACCAGCATGACGCCGAACCCGGCACCAAGCAGCGCGCGGCCCGTGAGCAGTGCCGGCCATGTCGGCGCGGTGGTGAAGATGATGCCGCCGAGCGCGGCCAGCATCAGCATGCCGACAATGGTGTGTCGTGGACCGAAATGGTCGAAGAAGAAGCCGCAGGGAATCTGCATGGCGGCGAAGCCGAAGAAGAACGCCCCCGTCAGCGCGCCCAGCGCTTCGGGCCCGATCGACAAATCGCGCATCAGGTCGAGGCCGATGGTGACATTGGCAGCGCGGAAGAAATGGCTGGCCATATAGGCCGTGGCCAAAGTCACGACAATGACGAGGCCCCGGCGGTAGACGGACGGGTGCCGCTCGGGAGGCTGCATTGCTGGGGTTTTGTCCCGTGGTTTGTTGTTGTTTGGCCGCTATTACCCCGCAAGCCTATGCGGACGGGGTGGGCAGTGCAAGGTTGGCAACCGGGCGATTGACCGCCCCTGCAGCACCACCACGCCGCCCGCAACACGGAAATCCTCCGGCAAATTCACCGGCGTAAAGAATTCGTTCAGCTCTGGGTCCGATCATGATCTGCCGACAAGGATCACGATCATGCAGATCCAGCAGTCGAACGTTCCGGAAGCGACTGATCCGGCTGGCGGCGCGCCGGCTGTCAGCGTGGATGCCTCGGATCACCTCGAGCCCATTCGCGAGGAGGCCCTGCAGCTGCTGAGGCCGCACCGCGAAAGGCTCATGACAGCATGCATGGCGGCGGGCGCCCTGCTGGTCGGCATCGGGCTCGGTTGGGCCGGCTGCCTGGCCTGGAACAACTCTGTCGTCGTGGCGGCGGCCCCCGCTGCAAAGGAGGCGCCAGTCCGGCACGCCGAGGCAAAACCGGCAAGCAGAGTTGAACCCACACGCAAGCAAGCCCCCTACTTCACCGCAAGCATCAATGCCTCCAAACCACCGGCCAACGCGGTGCGGGCCGAACCCGACGGCCCTAAATCGGCGGCAGCTATCCTGGGTTTGCCCGTCGCCCCCGCCGAGCCTCGTCCGCAGCTGATGCCGGCCCCGGAGACACGGCCGACGACGATTGAAGGCTGGAGCGTGCTCGACGTGCGGGGACAAACGGCTGTCCTGCAGGGGCCCGATGGCATTCGCACGGTGACGCTCGGCGACACCGTGCCGGGCATCGGCCGGATCGATTCCATCGTGCGCTGGGGCAACCGCTGGATCGTCGCCACAGCCAATGGACTGGTCACGACGCCCTAAAGCACGAGGGCTGATGGTCGACTGGATTACCAACAGGCTCGGTTCACTTCTCCCCAGCGGGGAGAGGTGAATCCCGATGCCGCTTCTAATCTCGCGGGCCAGGCGCGGCGGTACGGCCGAGGATTCGCTTCGAGCGCGCTAGTCCAGCTTCACATTCGCCTCGTTGACGACCTTGCGCCAGCGCTCGACTTCGGCAGACACCATCTTTGCGAATTCGGGGCCGGTCACGTCGGGGACATCGGAGCCGTTGCGCTCCCATGCCTCCTTGATCGACGCCAGCTGCATGGCCGTGCGCAATTCCTTGGTCATTCGTTCGATCACCTCCGGCGGCGTGCCCTTCGGCGCGAACAGGCCGTACCAGGTCGACACTTCATAGCCGGGAAGGCCTGCTTCGGCTGCCGTCGGAAGTTCAGGGAATGCCGAAACCCGCTTTGGCGCGGCAACCGCGAGCGCGCGCAGCTGTCCGGCCCTCACCGGTGCGGCCGACGAGCCGAGCCCGTCGAACACGACAGGCACGTGGCCGGCGATGAGATCCTGCATGGCGGGACCGGCGCCGCGATACGGCACGTGCTGGAGGTCGGTCTTGGTGAGGATCTTGAACAATTCGCCGGCCAGATGATGCGTGGTGCCGGCGCCGGCGGAGCCATAGTTCAATTTGCCCGGATTGGCTTTCAGGTAGTCGATGAACTCCTTGAGCGACTTGGCGGCGACCTTGTCGGGATTAACGACCACGACCTGCGGCGGCCGCGCGATCAGCGCCACCGCGACAAAGTCCTTCTCGAAGTCGTAGTCGAGCTTTGGATAGAGCGACGGCGCAATCGCATGATGCGCCGCACCGACAAAGAAGGTGTAGCCGTCAGGAGCGGCCTTCGCCGCGGCGGCAGCGCCCACCGTGCCGCCGGCGCCGGCGCGGTTCTCGATCAGCACGCGCTTGCCAAGCTGGGTATCGAGCTGGGCCGCCAGCGGACGGGCAAAGGCATCCGTGCCGCCGCCCGCCGCGAACGGCACGATGAAGGTGATCTGCTTCTCCGGCCAGGACTGGGCTTGGGACTGGGCCGGGCCCAGGGAAAGGCCGGCCAGAAGTGCCAACGCAGTAATTAGAGCCAACTTCTTCATGCCATCCCCCTTCGCGACACGCGCATTCGTGCGCAAGCTCTCGTCCTGCTCGCGGCACGATTTGATGAAAAACGCCGGATAATCCGGTAAATGGGCGATCCGGACAACGCGTCAACAGCGCGCAGCCTCTGCCACAACAGCGACGCAATTTTTCGAAAATGCGCCGCGTTCTTAATCTGCCGAAGCTGACGATTCGCCTGCGGCGCGCCCGGGCCCGGCGACGGCCCTGAAGCCATGCGATGCCGCTTCCAGCGCCGCATCGATATCGGCGGGACCATGCGCGGCCGACAGGAAGTCCGCCAAGGGGCTACCAGCCGACATTCACGAACGCCAACCCCAGCTGTCTTCAGTACGACAACTGGATCTATTGCACATGCTCAACAAGATGTGCACGCGAGGGCGCCGGCTCGAACCGGTCGCCGAAATACTGCGTCTCAGCGGCGACCTGCCCTTCGTGAAATTCCATGATGCTCACCGCATAGGAGGGTATCCCGTCGTAACTCAGGACGAATTCAGTAATCCAGAGGTCGCCGCCGCCGAGAATCCGCCGTACCGTGAAACGCTTCTTGTTCGGCTGCAGGAAGCGGCTTTCCCGGATGTTCCGCCGGCCACGGATTCGCTCGCCCGATTGCGGATAGTCAAGCACGGCATCTTCGCGGTAGATTTCGTGCTCGACCTCGAAATCACCTGCATCCGAAGCATCCCAGTGGCGTTGGAGGGCGACCAGCTTGGCTCGATCATCCATCTCAGCCTCCTGTCTGCGCAACCCTGCTCCGAATTTCCGAACTGCGCGCTGGTGTTGGGATCGGCACGTCCGGAAGTAAATGCATACCACGCGTCGCAGCTATTCGCGACGCAGAAATCCAACGCGAGGCTCCTGACGCGTCCCGCACTGACGTCCCCGCCAAGCATTCCCGGAAGCTCGCCAGGCCTTGCAGCCCTTTGCGATCGTCGAGATCGTGACCTCATCATTTTGCGAAGCGGGACAGAACATGACGCTGCCCGTCGCGAATTATTGAAGAGTTCTTAACCAGTATCCGGGACTATACCGGTCATTTACCGCGAACCTCTGGTTCACAGTGCAGCTGATTGCGACGCGAAAGTATCCCATTTCTCGCCGCCCACGACTTGAGCAACGGGCCGGCGCGAGACAGCCTCTTTCGAATGGCTGACGACGCATTCTTGTTGCACATGACGCGCGGCGAGAACTTTACGGACGAAAGGCTGCAGTAGATCAGCCTTGCTTTGGATTGACCAAACAGCCGATGAGTACGGAATAAACTGGGAATGATCCCCGAGGGACTCGGCAGATGCTCGAAACTCGAATAGCGCCTCGGTACCGCGTTTCCAAGCCAGCGCAGATTGAGTATGGCGGAGACAAGACACTCTGCACGGTTCGCGATATCTCGACGACCGGCGCTGCACTGGAGCTTTCCGATCTGACCGCGGCAGTGCCGGCTGCATTTACGTTGATCATACCTGAGGACAAATTGAAGCTGCCGTGCCACGTCGTCTGGCGAAGGGGATTCAGGATAGGGGTAGCTTTCGACTAGGAACCTGGGGGACGAACCATGACAAGCGGTGAAAGAAGGTCGGGGATCGATACCCGCTCGGAGGCGGAGAAACAGCTTCTTGGCGAACGCCGATCCGGGATCGACCGGCGTGCCGCCGGAGAGCCGGCGCCAATCGCGCCCTCAAAGGAGCAACTGGCGCTCTTTGCGCGGCGTCTGAGAAGAGCAATGCGCGACGAAAGATGTCGCGGCTTCCTTGGGATTGCCAATGGCGAGCAGGACTTCTCCTTCTTCCCTGAGGTCGTTCGTGTCGTTGATTGGATCGAGCGCCTGGGCGCTGAAGGGGATCAGGCGCGCCTCACGCTGAGGAAGGCAGTGCCGCCCGGCAAGCCGGTTGAAAACCCCCAAGCTGCGGAAAACTAGGCGGCAATAGAGCGCTTCACCTGTGGGCAGCGCGCGCGTCGCTCTCGCCGAGCCCCCCAATTCGGGCGGACGTCGAGGCATCCGTCGCGCCGACAGGCCTTGCGGGCATCCAATAGAAGGCCGCGCGCTCTACCAGAGCCTACCGCTTCCGCCAAGCGACTCACGCGCCTCAGAACCAATGAGGTATAGTTCCGATTGCCGCGGCGAACAGAGCAACGAGTGCCGCGAGAAAGATGTAACATAGAATCAGCCGAATATGCATCCACGCGGTTTGGCGGGCGCCGGGCTGCTTCCTATCCTCCATAATGTTCTCCGGATGATTTCGCCGTCGGCACTCGCCGGCCTGAGACCGCAGACATCGCGGACAAACGACAGAACAATCGAACTCGAACCGGTCGCATCTGTGCTACAACTAGAGGCTCCGCACGCAGGGCAAGCAAGCAGCGTTGCCCCGGGTGCAGCACTCTCCGCTAATGCCCAGGCTTCGACATTGAGCTCTCGATGCTCCAGGTTGCATTGCCGAACAGACGTTGCAGCCCATGGGCTCAGGCAAGCTGCGGTTCGCGAACCCGCAGAACTGTCAACCGCCTTAGACTTGCAGTTCGTGTCTCAAACGTAATCGAGTCCCCGATGCCAAGTCCGATCAAGGCGGTACCGACGGGGGTCAGAACTGAAATCCTTCCGCGCGAGATATCCGCATCGCCAGGATAGACCAAGGTGACGGTCTGAATTTTGCCGCTGACTTCGTCGCGGAAATCGACCTCGGATCCCATGCAAACGGTCCGTTCAGGACGTCCGTCCGTGAGTACACGCGCCCGCTCCAGCTCCTCGGTGAGGACGGAGGCCTGTTCCGGCATTCGAAGAGCCGCAGCCCGCGCGAGCAGAGACAGCCGCTCGTAGTCGTTGGCCGTGAGCGTAATTGGCGGCTTGATTTCGTCGACTAGCATCGTTGTGTGTTGTGACATTTTGTTTATCCCTGTTTGCCGGCGCAATCGCTTCAGGCGCAGCCGCCGCAGACGATGGCAGCACCGGCTTTCGTTTCGAATGTTAGTGGATGGTTTCGGTCGGCACTCAGCCCAGCTCGCAATTCGCACGATCTCGTTAGCGCGGCGACATTCGCCGCGACGTCGATCCTGCGATCACGAATGCCCCGGCCTAAGCGAGGCGCAAGATTCTGCTAATGCCGTTGTGGATTCCCGCGGATGGCCACGGAACGAACCGTCATTTGTTAGCACGCGCCCCGAGTTCGGGCTCCGATGGAACGCGCGGAACTCGGGGTCAAGTGCCCACGATCAAATCGCCTGCGCGACAGAGGTCTCGACGGAATATGGAACTGTTCAACATGACGACACACATGTAGGCACGATCTGCGCGAAGTCAAATGCGACATCTCGCCCACCTGACCAAAGGACGCGCATCGGCCGCGGCATGCGCGGTACACAGCTTTCCCTTCCGACAATTCAATCACGCTTGGCGTTTCACCAAATCGCTTGCCGGAGATGCGGAAGGCAAACACCGGCCGCGAGCCAGTCCGCTCAAAGCAGCAAGCTGAAATGCGCTTGCCCTCACGCTTGCCATCCGGGAAGATTGGAGCTTCAACCGGGTAACGCATGGTGATTTTCTCCGAAACATTCTTGATAGTGCTTCTAGCTCTTCCCTTCTTGGGAAGCTGTCTGGCCATGTTGTTTCGCGCGAACAACCGGACTGCGGAAGCGTTCCTCGCAGGATCCGTCGCTATCGTTGCTCTGGCTCTCGTGATTTTCGCTTATCCTCGCGTCGTCGATGGCGGGATCGTTCTGTACAGGGCGTCTTGGGTCGCGGAACTCGGCCTCGAGTTCTGCTTGCGCATGGACGGCCTCGCTTGGATGATGGCTGCGCTGGTGACGGGCATAGGATTCCTTGTGGTCCTGTACGCCCGATACTACCTGTCACCCGCCGATTCCGTACCGCGCTTCTATTCCTTCCTGCTCGCATTCATGGGCGCCATGCTCGGCATCGTGCTGTCGGGCAACTTGATCCAGCTGGTGTTCTTCTGGGAATTGACCAGCCTCTTTTCCTTCCTGCTGATCGGCTATTGGAACCAGAGCTCACAGGCGCGGGATGGCGCGCGGATGGCCCTGATCGTTACATCGGCGGGCGGACTCTGCCTTTTCGCCGGAGTCCTGATAGTTGGGCACATCGTCGGGAGCTATGACCTCGACCGGGTTCTCGCGTCGGGCGCCGCAATTCGCGCGCATTCACTGTACGTCCCGGCGCTGATCCTGATATCGATTGGCGCCCTGACAAAGAGTGCCCAGTTTCCGTTTCAGTTCTGGCTGCCACACGCAATGGCGGCACCGACGCCTGTCTCAGCCTACCTTCACTCGGCAACCATGGTGAAGGCAGGTGTTTTCCTGCTGGTGCGACTCTGGCCAGCGCTGGGTGGAACCAATGAATGGCTCTGGCTCATTGCGTCCGCAGGACTTATCACTTTCATCCTCGGCGCGTTCACCGCGCTCTTCCAGCAGGACCTGAAAGGGCTTCTTGCCTATTCGACAATCAGTCACCTCGGACTGATCACGCTGCTGATCGGGCTCGACACTCCTCTCGGGCAAGTGGCGGCAATCTTCCACATCATGAACCATGCGACGTTCAAGGCGTCGCTGTTTATGGCCGCAGGAATCATCGATCACGAAACTGGCACCCGCGACATCCGTCGCCTGAGTGGCTTATGGAGGTTCATGCCCATCACAGCCACGCTGGCAATGGTCGCTGCGGCCGCCATGGCTGGCGTGCCCTTGCTCAACGGCTTCATCTCGAAGGAGATGTTTTTCGCCGAAACGATCGAGGTTCACGATAACTCGCTTGTAGATCGGGCATTGCCGTACATCGTGACCGTCGCGAGCACGTTCACGGTGGCCTATTCGCTCCGCTTCATACGCGACGTGTTTTTCGGGCCAGCGCCGGAAGCCCTGCCGCGCACGCCACATGAGCCTCCATTCCTGATGCGTTTCCCTGCCGAGCTTCTTGTGTTGGCTTGCCTCGTGGTCGGCATCGCCCCAGCACTCACGATCGGCCCCCTGCTCGAAACGGCGCTGACGGCCGTTATCGGCCACGATATCCCGGAATACAGCCTCCAGCTTTGGCACGGCTTCACGCCCGCACTCCTGATGAGCCTGGTGGCGATCGCCGGTGGCGTGGCTTTGTATTTCGCTCTTCGCTCATATCTGCTCGTTTGCGACGGTCCTCCCTTGCTACGGCATATCAAGGGACAGCGCATCTTCGATCTGGCGCTTGTCACCCTTTCCTGGCGAGTTGCTCGCGCGTTGGAAGGGCTCCTCGGTACCAGGCGATTGCAGCCGCAACTACAGTTGCTTGTCTGCGCGGCGCTGCTCGCCGGATTGACGCCTCTCTGGGCGCGCGGATTCGGATCCGCCGTACTGCCGCGCACAGCGTTTGACTACGCGTTTGGGGCAGTCTGGGCAGTCGGAATCGCCTGTGCGTTGGCGGCGGCCTATAAAGCCAAGTTTCATCGCTTCGCTGCGCTTGTCCTACTCGGTGGCGCTGGTCTTGTGACCTGCATCACCTTCGTCTGGCTCTCTGCGCCTGATCTCGCGTTGACCCAATTGGTGGTCGAGACAGTCACGACGGTGCTGCTGCTGCTGGGATTGCGCTGGTTGCCGAAGCGATTCCAGAATTTGAACAAGCCTGATCCGGCTAGCAGTGTCGTTCGTTGGTATCGGGTTCGCGATTTCGGCATTGCGGCTGCGGCGGGCCTGGGATTGGCCGCGCTCTCCTACGCCGTAATGACCCGACCACCTCCACACAGCATCGCGAGCTTCTTTGTCGAGAAGGCCTACACCGAGGGCGGCGGAACCAATATCGTGAACGTCATCCTCGTGGACTTCAGGGCGTTCGACACATTCGGCGAGATCACGGTCCTCGCCATCGTAGCCCTCACCGTTTATGCCTTGCTGCGGCGATTCCGCCCTGCTTCCGAGAGCATCCTCGTGCCCGAGCAGCAGCGTGCTCAGAATCTCTGCGACAAAGCGCATCCCAACCGCCCTGGCGAAATCGTCAAGAGCGTGATGGCTTTTCCCTCCCTGATGATCGTACTGCTTTTCCCGACCATCGGTGCGACAGCCTTTTTCCTGCTCCTGCGCGGGCACGACCTTCCGGGCGGGGGATTCGTCGCAGGTGTGACCATGGCGGCGGGCTTCATTCTCCTCTACATGGCCCGGGGCACGACATGGGTAGAGACTCGACTACGAATCCAGCCGGTTCGATGGATGGGCATCGGACTACTCCTCGCCGTCTGCACGGGCGAAGTCGCGTGGTTGTTTGATCGACCGTTCCTGACATCGACGTTCTCTTATGTCGAGATTCCACTGATCGGGGCGATCCCGGCAGCCAGCGCTTTCTTGTTCGACCTCGGCGTGTTTGCCTTGGTGCTCGGGGCCACGGTGTTGATGCTGATCGCGATCGCCCATCAGTCGGTGCGTAGCCACCGAGCCCCCCGCAGTCGGGAACCATCATTGCCTGCACCTCAGCAAACCGAGGTCCAGTAAATGGAAGTCGTACTTGCTCTCGGGATCGGAGTGCTTGCCGGCTCAGGCGTTTGGCTGATCCTGCGGCCACGCACCTTTCAAGTCATCATTGGGCTTTCGCTAATTTCCTATGCGATAAACCTCTTTATCATCGCCATGGGGCGGATCAGGACTGACGCGCTGCCGATCCTGACCACCAAAGCAGCCGGCGATCCGGCCCAGTTCGCCGACCCGCTGCCGCAGGCACTCGTACTGACCGCGATTGTCATAAGTTTTGCGACGACGGCATTGTTCCTGGTCGTTCTACTCGCAGCACGCGGGCTCACCGGCACCGATCACATCGATGGAAAGGAGCCAGAAGCGTGAGCCACTTCGAAGACCATCTGATGGTCGCGCCGATCGTGCTTCCGCTGCTCGCCGGCGCGGCAATGCTCGTCCTCGGAGGTGAACGACGGCGAAACACCAATGCCGCTCTCAGCGTCGTGACGACGTTGGCGCTCATCGCCATTTCCATCGCGCTGGTTCGAATCGCCGACGCAAGCCCGACGGGCGTCACCAGCGTGTATCGCCTGGGCGACTGGCCGACACCCTTCGCTATTGTGCTGGTGGTTGACCGGCTGGCCGCCCTCATGGTGCTCCTGACAAGTCTGATCGCGACCGCGGCTGTCGTATTCTCGCTCGCGCGCTGGCACCGGGTCGGCGTGCTGTTCCATCCCTTGTTTCAATTTCTGCTGATGGGCATCAACGGCGCATTTCTCACGGGCGACCTGTTCAACCTTTTCGTCTTCTTTGAGGTCCTGCTCGCCGCCTCCTACGGCCTTGCGATGCATGGCTCAGGCTCTGCGCGCGTGATGGCTGGAATGCACTATATCGTCATCAACCTTGCGGCTTCACTGCTATTTCTGATTGGGGTCAGCCTGATCTACGGTGTTTCAGGAACCCTCAACATGGCCGACCTCGCCGCGCGCATTCCTGTGATTCGCGCGGAGGACCGCGCATATTTGGAAGCTGGTGCCGGGATCCTGGGCATCGCGTTCCTGGTCAAAGCCGGAATGTGGCCGCTATGTTTCTGGCTCCCCGGTGCGTATGCCGCCGCACCTGCCCCGGTTGCATCGATGTTCGCCATCCTGACGAAAGTGGGAGCCTACATCGTGCTCCGGCTCTCGCTTCTGTTGTTCGGGCCGGAAGCCGGAGCATCGGCTCAATTTGGGAGTGAATGGCTGCTGCTCGGTGGGATGGCCACGATCGCGTTCGGTACGATCGGGAGCCTTGCCTCTCAAGATACGGCACGGCTTGCGGCATTCTCCGTGCTTGTCTCGTCGGGCACAATCCTCGCAGCCGTCGGCATGGGGCAGCCGGCCATTACCGGAGCTGCCCTCTTCTATCTCATCAGCTCGACACTCGGCCTAAGCGCGTTCTTCCTGCTGATCGAGCTGGTGGAGAGAGGGCGGGAGCCTGGCGCGGACATGATAGCCGTAACCCGCGAGGTCTACGGAGAGGAGACCGAGGTGGAAGATTCCGCCGAGGTCGGCATCGCCATCCCGGCTACATTGGGTGTCCTTGGCTTGGCCTTCATTGGGTGCGCGCTCATGATCTCCGGCCTGCCGCCTCTTTCGGGCTTCATCGCCAAGTTCGCGCTGCTGCGCGCCGCGCTCGATTCAGGATCGGACGGCGTGTCGCCTTCTGCCTGGATCTTCATAGCGGTTCTGATCCTCTCGGGTTTGGCAGCCCTGCTTGCAATGACGCGTGCCGGTATCCAGGCATTCTGGGCCTCGCCGGAAAGGGCTGTGCCGCGCGTGCGCCTGGTCGAGATGGCACCTGTGATCGCATTACTGATCCTCTGCGCGATGCAGACGGTCCAGGCCGGACCGATCATGCGGTACATGAGTGCAACTGCGCAGTCGTTACACGCTCCGCACGACTACATTCGCGGAGTGCTTCGTCCTGCAACGGCGCGGATGCACCAGCCCGAAGGTGGCGCGTGAGAGCGATCCTGCCGTTTCCGATAGCGAGCGCTGCCCTGCTTGCGCTGTGGCTGCTATTGAATCAGTCCGTTTCATTGGGACACATCCTGTTGGGCGCCGTCGTCGCCCTCGTCGGAGGATGGTCGCTGGAGAGACTGGCGCTACCGAAAGCGCGTCTGCGGCGGCCCGGTGTTATCTGCCGCTTATTCGCTTCAGTCCTCGTCGATATCACGCTCTCCAACATCGCGGTCGGGCGTATCGTACTCGGCCTGAATCGAAGGAGGTGGAATTCGGGGTTCGTCGAAATACCGCTTGAGCTTCGTGACCCCTATGGACTTGGGGCACTCGCCTGCATCATCACGTCCACACCCGGAACCCTGTGGGTGAATTTTGACGCTGGAAGCGGCATTCTGACAATCCATGTCCTTGATCTAGTCGATAGAACCGAGTGGGTCCGCACCATCAAGCATCGATACGAGCGACCGCTGCTGGAGATCTTTGCATGAATGCGCTGCTCGTTTGGTCAATCAACGCGGCCCAGATACTGCTCGGTATCGCCATGGCTTGCGCGACTTTCCGACTTGTTTGGGGCCCTCGTGCACAAGACAGGGTGCTCGCGTTCGACAGCCTGTATGTAAACGCGATGCTGCTTCTTCTTGCGTTCGGTATTCGGTCCGGCAGCACACTCTACTTCGAAACCGCACTGATAATCGCCCTGCTCGGATTCGCCACGACTGTCGCACTGGCCAAATTCCTGCTTCGAGGCGAGATCATAGAATGATGCAATCGGCGGAAATTTCCATGCTGGTCGCGGTGCCCACGGCGATCCTTCTGGTTGCCGGCGCGGCGATTACACTGGTCGGCGCGCTGGGACTGGTGCGACTTAGCAGCTTCTACCAGCGGGTTCACGCGCCTACGCTCGGCACCACCCTCGGCGTCACCTGCGTCGCGCTGGCGTCCATGATCTATTTCTCGGCGCTCGGGACGCGGCCGATATTGCACGAGGTCCTGATCTTGATCTTTGTTACGGTAACGACGCCGATCACATTGATCATCCTGGTTCGCGCCGCCCGTTTGCGCGACGACTAATGCCAAAGGGTGGACAGAGCGGGCGCCTAACAGTCCAGACGGCGAAGTCGACACGTGATGCAGGCTGCGCTGCGCGACAGCGAGCCACCAGATGACCGCCGAACAAAGGAAATTCTTGCCTGCCGGGTCTCACGCAGGGCGATGGCCGTCCCTATGAGCGTTCCAGGAGGCTCGCTTGGCTGCGGCGGTGCGGGTGATTTTCGGAGGGTCGCTGGCAGGGAACGTCTGCTCTAGCTGCCGGTTCAACTCCTCATCGAGCTCTCGCTTCTCGCGCTGCTCTTGCGTCTCGATTTCCTTCGACATGGCGTACATCTCCATTTGACGATCGTTGAGCGGAAAGGCGCTGCCGTTTCGGCAATTGAACGCGCTCACGAGTGCGCGCCGGCTCGGCGTCCCGCCGGAGGAACCGCGAGAATGTCCACTTTGAGGGAGCGCAGGGCTTCTTCGGTAACGCTGCCGATCAACGCTCGAGATAATCCAGAGCGATTGTGGGTTCCCATCACCAGCAAGTCCGGGCGGGCCTCCGAGACAACACGATTGATGACCTGCATAGGCGCGCCATCTTCGATCCGAAGAGACCAGAATTTGCTTTCGAAATTACTCGACACGAGAAACTCAGTTAATTCATCCATCGCCCTTTCACTCTCGCTCCTGACGTAATCGTCGATTGTCGTCGGGTGAGCGCCGGCAGTGATCATCCTTGACTTCCCCAGCGGTGAGAAAGCGTGAAGGATCGTGGCCGCACCCTGCTCTCTTATCAGTCCGGCAGCCATCGCGACACGCATCGCGTTGGCCGACGCGTTCGACATATCGACGGGCACGAGAACACGTTCGTAGCTCCGCTGCGCTTCATTGTTGACCATCAAAACCGGATATCGACCTCGCCGGACAACACGTTCAATGGTCGTACCGACGAACATGTCGAACAGAAACTGCCTGCGATGTTGCCCCATCACGATGAGCTCGGGCGCCAGCGCTTCAGCCGTTCGCAAAATGCCGTCGAAAGGATATCCGGTGGCCACCACAGGCCTGCAACGAACGCCCTTCAACTCGGGCATGGACGCAATCTGCTCAAACAGCACCCGTTGTGCCTCGCGCTCCTCCGAGCGGACCATGTCTGCTGGCTGATCGTCGTCTACGACATGGATGAGATGCAGCTGCGCGTCGGTCGCTTGCGCCAGGAGTCCAGCCTGTCGCAGGGCGCGATTCGAACGGGTGGAGAAATCGGTTGCAACAACGATGTTCATCTCAGGTCCTCGTGAGAACGTAACGGTAACCGAGCCACTTCTTCACTGCGGGCAAGGTTGCGCTTTCGGACATCCCGGGGGTGGACCTGCGATGCGGTCGCACGCCCGGGTCACGAGCCGCGTTGGCGGGACTCCGAACGATCGAAACGAAGGTTGAGAAGCTGATCAAACATTACCTTCGCATCTATGTCTTAGAGGCTGCGAATCAAGATGCCCCATTTGGGGTAGATCCAAAGCAGCATTTGCGCAATGACCGCTTCAGGGCCGATCCTCTTCAAGAGGAAATCGACTGAAGGTGGCCGTAGACAACAGTCATCGTCTTCGTTACGCTAATCCTAATCGCTCTAAGCTCGTCCGATTGGACTTCTTTACGAAAAATCTCTTTGTTGCTTGCTCCGGTTACAAAAGGCATTTCCTTGGTTGCGATCGATTGGGCTCTGATTCGCTCGAAAAACTCTGGAGGCGTTCACGGCTGACGAATGATTGCGTCAGCCCTCCATTATTTCTACCGGATGCGTACGAACGGGGTTCTTTCTAAAGTTTTTGCCAAAAGTACGGGGGGACTTGGATGCAGGGGAATTCAAGGTTTTCTAGCCTCGAGAATCGAGGCGGGCACATCGGTCGGGATGAATACACTCTCTCTGATTTTTCTCGAACGCCGGCTAGCTACAACAATTCCGTTCAAGTTCTGAACTTTGATGACTATTTGTACGCGTCCCGTGGGTCCGCGCCTTCGACGGCACGACCTGGAGTTCGTGGAAGGAGTTTCATGTCAACGCACCGGTCAATCACGCGCCGGCGGTGACGAGGTTAGACTTCACCGCGACCGCAACCCAAACAATGGCTGCTTCGAACCTGTTCTCCGTTACTGACATCGACGGCGACGCCATCACCAACTTTCAGTTCTGGGATTCATCAACGAGTAGCTCCAGTGGTCATTTTGCAATCAGCGGCGTCGCTCAAGGCGCCAATCAGGCCATTTATGTTTCCGCAGCCGAGCTTGCGAGTACCACTTTCGCGGGCGGCACCACCCCGGACGATCTCTGGGTCCACGCCTATGACGGCAAACAATGGAGCCCATGGCACGCATTCCACTGGATCGTGTGAGTGCTGCTTAAAGTCACTAGCAAATACTGATCGGGCCAAAACGCCGATTTCCTAGTTTCTGCTTTCAGGGGGTCACCAATGAGTACGTTTCTAACCTGGTCGCTGCCGCTGCCTATCGTTGCAAGTCCCGGCACAACCGTCGGACTTTCGAGCATTCTTGCGTCTAATTTTGGCTCGACAAATTGGTCGCAGTATTGGGTGACGTACTATCCCGCGTCGCAACTTGCGGCGTGGAATTTTCGCTATTGGAATCCGAGTAACCCTTCGGTGGCAACTTGGCTCGTGAATGGTACCGACATCGGAGGAGGTTTTGATCACCAAACCTATGTGCCGGGAAGTGCAATAAGCTCGGCTGCATTGCGGGCTGGAAACGACATTGGAGCTTACGCCTATCTTACCGTGCCAGCCGGCCCAAGCACGGACCCCTATTCCGTGAACATTCAGTACTCGATTATCACGGTCGATCCTCACGTTCTCAGTCCTGTCGCAGGACACGGTGAACCAACTCCCGCGGACATCGTTGCTACCGCGTATCGTTTCGCCAATTTCTACGGGAATGGAATCTTCAATGATAACGATTGTCACAATATTGCGTCAGCAGTGGCGGCTGCGACTGGAGCAACTCTGCCCGTCAACTCGGGCAATGGCGACGATCCAACTCAGAATGAAGACGGTGGATTCTGGAGAGTCGTATATCGTGGATCTGACCCTAATCCAGTTGCTAACTGGCACACGCTCGTTCAGCCCGGTGACATCGTGCGGATGCACTGGGATGCGAACACGCAAGGTACGGTGCACACCACTTTGATTTTGGCTGTTAATCCTGACGGGTCGATGGTCGTGTACGATAATGGGGGCGGCTCTATTGCTGTTCGAACAGTCAAATACGACCAGCATACCATTCCAAGCTCAATAACAATCTATCGTTTAGCGAGTGATGGACTTTACCTTGAACAAGGAAGTGGTCAGTCGGAAACGCTGTATGGAACGCTGTTCAATGATCATATAGTTGGCGGAGCCGGTGACGACACCTTGATCGGTGGGCCGGGGAACGACGTATTGGATGGCGGATCCGGGTTCAACTCCGCGAAGTATTCCGGATCGCTGTCGCAGTACCAAGTGAGTCAGTCAGGAAATACAATTCAAGTGACTGACCTCAGGGCGGGAAGCCCGGACGGCGCGGATCAGCTTATTAACGTGCAGCGTCTCATATTTGCCGACCGATCAGAAACTGCCCCTGTGGCATCCGCTGCCGACCGGACGGTGGCGAAGAATGCGTCGCTTGCCGCCTCCTCGCTATTTTCGGCCTCTGACAGCGATGGCGACACGATCACAGCCTACCGGTTCTGGGATTCGACGGCCGATGCCAGCAGCGGGCATTTTGTCATCAACGGGGTCGCTCAGGGCACCAATCAGAACATCAATGTCACGGCCGCGCAGCTGGCACAAACCACCTTCCAGACCGGCACGACCGCCGATGACCTGTGGGTCCAGGTCTTTGACGGGACGTTATGGAGCGCCTGGAAGGAGTTTCATCTGACCCCGCCGGTCAATCATGCGCCGGTGGTGACGGCCTCGGACCAGGTGGTGGCGAAGAATGCGTCGCTTGCCGCCTCCTCGCTCTTTTCGGCCACTGACAGCGATGGCGATGCGATCACCGCTTACCGGTTCTGGGATTCGACGGCCGATGCCAGCAGCGGACATTTTGCCATCAACGGGGTGGCGCAAGGCACCAACCAGAACATTGAGGTGAGCGCCGCGCAGCTGGCACAAACTACCTTCCAAACCGGCACGACCGCCGACGATCTCTGGGTCCAGGTCTATGACGGCACCGCCTGGAGCGCCTGGAAGGAGTTTCACCTGACCCCGCCGGTCAATCATGCCCCGGTGGTGACGGCTTCGGATCAGGCGGTGGCCAAGAATGCGACGCTAGCCGCTTCCTCGCTATTCTCGGCCTCTGACAGCGATGGCGATGCCATCACAGCCTATCGATTCTGGGACTCCACGGCCGATGCCAGCAGCGGACATTTTGCCATCAACGGGGTGGTGCAAGGCACCAACCAGAACATTGAGGTGAGCGCCGCGCAGCTGGCACAAACCACCTTCCAAACCGGCACGACCGCCGACGATCTCTG
>Ga0187815_10000520_pt1 | contig 18575 bp, 17 predicted proteins | sample NC_S_5_FD_132962 | JGI IMG/M metagenome (GOLD analysis project Ga0187815, IMG submission 132962) | Wetland sediment microbial communities from Neuse River Estuary, North Carolina, USA - ASW-S_5 | ecosystem: Environmental > Aquatic > Freshwater > Wetlands > Sediment | place: USA: North Carolina...
AGGCGCTGCGGCGGCCGCATCGTCTCGGTGCTGGAAGGCGGCTACGACCTCGATGCCCTCGCGCGCTCGGTGGCCGCGCACGTGCTCGCGTTGATGGAGGGCTGAGGCGCGGTTTTTGGACGGCCTTATCGGGGCGCAGTTGCGCTGGTAACCGGGATGAACGTCACGCCCGACTTGAAGTGCGTCAGGAGAAGCTGATGATGTCCTATGGATGAAAGTTCCATCGGGGTAAGTCCTAGCCAGACGAATACGCCCGGCTGATGGCGAGCCTCAACCTGCCCAACCCGAAGATGATGGACGTGGCGGTGCCCGCCAACATGCATGTCGGGCTGCATCAGGATGAGCTCACCAAGCAGGGCCTGTCGCTGACGGCGCGCGATGCCATCGCGAGCCTCGGCCGGCCGGAATTCCTGCTGGTCGATCTGCGCGAAACCGGCGAGCGCAACAAGCACGGCACGCTGGCCGGCGCCCTGCATGCGCCCTATGGCGGCATCGAGGACAGCCTCAAGCCCGGCGGCATGCTGCGCGAGGTCGCCGCCGCCAGCGGCCGCCGCATCGTGTTCTTCTGCGCCTTCGGCGAGCGGTCGGCGATGGCGGTGAAGGCTGCCAAGCAAGCCGGCCTTGGCAACACCGCCCATATCGAAGGCGGCATGGATGCCTGGAAGAAGGCCGGCGGCCCGGTGATGCACGCCTAATTGGTTCACCGTTACTGCGTCACCCGCTTCAATTCCGAAGACAACGCATTCAGCGCGTCCGCCAGCATGACGCCGCCGCACTCGGTCATCCGCTCGGGAATGACGATGCGCTTCGAGCGCGGATAGAAGTGCTCCAGCGCCGGATGCAGCAGGAAGGCGCGGCCTTCATCCTCGGCGCGCTCGCCGGCGTCGGAGACGACGAGGAAATCCGGCCTCAGGCGGATAATCTCCTCCATCGCGACAAAGCCGCCGAAGCCGATGCCGAGCTCGCCGGCGGCGTTGGTGAGCCCGGCCTCGGCCAGGATGGCGCCGACAAAGGAGTCGCGGCCGGGCACCCAGCCGCGGCGCGACAACGGCAGCAGGCGCAAATGCTTTCCCGCGGCCGCTTGCCTCGCGCTGGCGATGGCCGCATCCAGCCGTGCGATTTCGGCTGTGGCACGCTCGGGATGGCCGACGAGGTCGCCCATCTGGCGGATCTGCTCGCGCACGTCGGCGAGCGTGCGCGGGATCGGGAATTCGACGAGGCTTTGACCGTTGGCCTTGAGAATCTCCCGCGTGGCACGCTTGTCGAAATCGCTGGCGGCGATGACGTCGGGCTTCAGCATCAATATATCTTCGGCGCCGCCCGACAGGATCGGGAATTGGCGCGCCTTGCCCAACCCCTGCCGCGTATCGCGCGAGAAGCGGGACAGGCCCATGATCTGCGCGGGATCGGCAATCGCAAGCAGCAATTGATCCGTGCAGATGTTCATGGAGACGATGCGAGGCAAGGCGGACGCGCTCGCAGGCAGCGCCAGCGCTGCAACGGCCATCGCGCTCGTCAGCCACCTGCGCATCAGATTTCCGCCCACGGCACGATCACGACCTCGTTCCGATATTCGGCACGGTAGGCGGTGATCCGGAAGACGTCGCGCATCACCTGTTCGGACAGTGCATCGACAGGGGCTCCTTGCGACACCAGCCGGCCCGCCGACAGCACCATGACGTGGTCGGCAAAGCGCGCGGCAAGTCCAAGATCATGCGTCACCACGATGACAAGCACGCCGCCGTCGGCGGCCGTGCGCAGGCTCGTCATGACATCGATCTGGTGGCGCGGGTCGAGCGAGGCGATCGGCTCGTCGGCAAGGATCACCGGGGCTTCCACCGCGAGCACCCGCGCCAGCGCGACGCGGCTGCGCTCGCCGCCCGACAGTTCCGTGACGCGGCGATCGGCGAATTCCACCACGTCAGCCGCCTGCATCGCACGCGACACGGCCTCGATATCCTTTGCCGTCATCTGCGCGGGATCGGTAACCCCATGCGGAAAGCGGCCGAGCGCGACGATGTCACGCGCCGGCAGCGGCCAGTGCACGACATGGCCCTGCGGCAGATAGGCAAAACGCTTGGCGCGTTCGCGCAGCGGCAACACGGAGAGCGCGTCACCGCTTATGTGCACGGCGCCGGTGGAGGGTACGAGCCCGGCGAGCGCGCGCAGCAGCGTGGTCTTGCCCGCGCCGTTGGGGCCGACCAGCGCCACGAGATGGCCTGATGACAGCGCGAGCGAAACGTCCGTCAGCACCGTGCGACCCGCCAGCGTCACCCCAAGATTTTGCGCTGTGAGCAGCGTCATGCCACGCCTCCGCCGAGCGCGCGGCGCTCACGCCGGATCAGGTATAGGAAGAACGGCACGCCGATGATCGAGGTCAGCACGCCGACCTTGATGTCGGAGGTCGATGGAATGATGCGCACCGCGATATCGGCGGCGAGCAGTAGCGCTGCGCCCGCGAGCGCGCTCGGCAGCAGCAGCCGCGCCGGATCATGGCCGATCAGGGGCCGCATCAGATGCGGCGCGACGAGGCCGATGAAACCGATCGTGCCGGTCACCGCGACCGCGCCGCCGACGCCAAGCGCGACACCGAGAATCACCACCAGCCGCAGCCGCGCCACATCGACGCCGAGGCTTTGCGCGGTTTCTTCCCCAAGACTCAGCGCGCGGAGGGAGCTGCGCTGGCTGAACAGGACGAGGCCGCCGAGCACGATGAAGGGCAGCGCCAGCGCGACATGCTGAAAACTGCGGTCCTCCAGCGAGCCGAGCAGCCAGAAGGCGATCTCCAGCACGACAAAGGGATTTTGCGAGAGGTTCATCACCAGCGCGGTGGCCGCCCCCGCTAGGGCCGAGATGGCAAGGCCGGCGAGGATCAGGATCAACAGCCCCGCATTGCGGCCGGTGATGGTGAGCAGCGCAAACACCGAGCCGAAGGCTGCGGCGATGGCGGCAACGGGAAGCGCATAGGAGCGCACGTCGGCGAGGCCCAGCGCGATCACCGCCACGGCGCCGAAGGCGGCCGATTGCGGCGCGCCGAACAGCGAGGGCGAGGCGAGCGGATTGCGCAGCAAGCCCTGCAGCGCTGCACCCGACAGCCCGAGAATCGCGCCGATGGCCAGTGCCAGGATCATCCGCGGCAGGCGGATCTCGCGCACGATCACTTGCGCGACGTCGCTGCCGCCGCCGAACAGCGCCTGCGTCACGGCAATCGGCGACAGCCGCACCGCGCCGATGCCGAGCGAAAGCAGCGCCAGCAGCACGACCAGCAGCGACATCGCCAGCGTCACGCCAATCCGGCGGCGCGCGGCGGCTTCGGTTGCAATCGCAAAACTCTCAACGCTCATCCATCGACCTGTTGCAGGAATGACGCATTCGGGAAAAAGCTATTCGCAATGATTACGGCCGGGCACAAGTCGCCGCGAACAAAGAGCGTACCGCGGCCTTGCCGCGAGACAGGTGGCATTGACACCGGTTCCGGCGCAATCCTAGATGACCGCGACGGTTCCCCGTTTGGGGATCAAAAGGGAATGCGGTTAAGGGGAATTTCCCCGACGCCGCGGCTGCCCCCGCAACTGTATGCGGTGAATCCTTCGCCATATGCCACTGGGAAATCTCGGTCCTGGGAAGGCGACGAAGGGTAACGACCCGCGAGCCAGGAGACCTGCCGTCAGCCGTGGTCACACGCGAAGATGTCGGTCGGGGAGTACAGACATTAGCTTTGCCAGAGCTGTTTGCGATGGTGGGCCCTGGTTCGCTGTGACGTGCCACTGACGTCATACCGAGGTCCGAACCATGTCTTCCGCCAGCATAGCCGCCAAGCGGCATCGCGCGGTCCTTCTCGCCACCACTATTCTCGCGTTGAACGCCGGCGCAGCGCATGCGCAAAATGTCACCTCCACCGAACTGCCGTCGGTTGAGGTGTCTCCGCCGACCGACCAGAACAAGACCCGCGCCCGGCCGACATTCAACGAGAGCGGCGGCACGCCGCGGCCGGCACACACCACAGCGCCTTCGCGCGGCGCCGGCACTGGATCCTCGAATGCCCCGAGCACGGGCGCGGGGACCGGCGAAGGCAGCGGCGGCGCCGGCGGTCTCCAGTTCAACGGCATCGTCGGCACCTCCTCCACCGTGATCACGGCGGATGATATCGCCCATTCGCCCTATTACACCCTGCCCGAAATCATCGGCCAGGTGCCGGGCGTGCAACTGACTTCGCTCTATGGCGGCGTCAACGGGGTCGGCACCACGGTCGACCTGCGCGGTTTCGGCGCCTTCGCCAAATCCAACAGCCTGATTCTGATCAACGGCCGTCGCCTCAATGATATCGACATGGGCGCCGTTGACCTCTCCACGATTCCGCTCAATTCGATCGAGCGGATCGAGATCACCCGCGGCAACAGCGGCGCGGTGCTCTACGGCGACTACGCGGTCGGCGGTGTCATCAACATCGTCACCAAGAGCGGCGCCGGGGGCCCGCCGGTGGCGATCCGCGGCGAGGCCGGGGCGGGCTCGTTCAACACGCGCATGGCCAACGTCTCGGCCTCGACCAATTACGGCCCGTGGTCGACCTCGTTCTACGGCAATGCCGTGAAGTCCGACGGCTATCGCGCCAACAACGCGCTCGACCAGAGGAACGGCATCGCCAGTATCAACTACACGACGCCTGACCTGAAGGGCTTCTTTACCGTGACGGGCGACGATCAGAAGCTCGGCTTTCCCGGCGAGCGGCTGGTCGATCCCTCGATCGGTCTTGATCAGCTCGCCACCGACCGCAGGGGCACCAACACCCCATTCAACTACGGCAACAAGCAGGGCAAGAGCGCCACCGCCGGCTTCACAAAGACCATCATGGACGGCGTCGACCTGATCGTCGACGGCGGTTACCGGCAGAAGGATACGCAAGGCGGGTTCTTCGGCACCGTCCTGGCACCCAGCTTTGCCTCGAACTATGTCGAGGCGCGGCTGAAGCAATGGTCGATCACGCCGCGAGTCAGCGTGAAGAACGTCGTCTTCGGCATGCCCTCGCAGATCCTGACCGGCATAGACTATTACGATGCGGTCTACCACCAGGATCAATCCAGCTTCCCGGGTATGCTGCCGACTCACAGGTATGACCTCAACCAGAAATCGGTTGCAGGCTACTGGCAGCAGACCGTCGGCGTTCTTCCGACGACAGACGTTTCCTATGGCGGCCGAATCCAGAACATGCGGCTGGATGCGCGGGATACTTTCGATCCCCTCGCCTCGCCGTTTGCGTTCGGCATCCAGGGCCTTCCGCTGCGAACCGAGGAAACCCAGTACGCGCTGCACGCCGGCATCGAACACCGCCTCAACGACGTGTTCACGCTGTTCGGCCGCGCCGCGCGCGCGTTCCGCACGCCCAATGTCGACGAACGCGTCGCCTCGGGGCCGTCTTTCGATCCGTTCTTCAATCCGATCCCGCAGACCTTCCAGCTGAAGACCCAGACCTCGCACGACATCGAGGGTGGTTTCCGCATCAGGTCCGGCGGCTTCCAGAACCAGACCAGCGCCTATCTGATGGATCTCGAGAACGAGATCCACTTCGATCCGGTCAACTTCTTCAACTACAACCTCGACCCGACGCGGCGCTACGGCGTGGAGACGGCCTCTTCGCTGCGCGTCAGCGAGACCCTGCTGCTGCGGGCCGGCGGCGCCTATACGCGCGCGATTTTCCGCGAGGGCCCGTTTGCCGGCAAGGACGTGCCGCTGGTGTCGCGCTACACGGCGAGTGCCGGCGTCACCTGGAACGTCTGGCAGAATTATCTGGTGTTCGACGCCACGCTGCGGGCCTGGAGCGAGCGCTTCATGGACAACGACCAAGCCAACACGCAGCGCCGCATCCCGGCCGATGCGACGGTCGACCTGAAGCTCTCCGGCGCGGTCGATCATTTCTTCTGGTCGTTCACCGCGAACAATCTGTTCAATGCGCTCTATTACGATTATGCGGTCGCAAGCTCCTTCACGCCGGGCCGCTTTGCCGCCTATTCGCTGCCCGGCCGCAGCTATTTGCTGAAGGCCGGCGTGACGTTCTGATGCAAGGTCAGTCATTCCGGGGCGCGTCGTAGACGCGAGCCCGGAATCTCGAGCTTCCCCGATGCGCAATTGCGCATCTGAGGTCTGGTGTGGTGCACCATCCCGGAACGACGGTGTCCTGCCTCGGCTTGCTCCTACCATTCGGGACGGTATGCTTTCCGGCGATATGCCGGGGGAGTACCGTTCCATGTCTTTTTCAACTCGCGCGGGCTGGCAACCATGACGCTGGCCGCCGGCGCGCTCGCTTTGTTGCGGCGCGGGATTGCCGATCCCGATACGCAATGGAGCCTCGGCACGTTCGGGGCGATCGCTGAATTCTCGCGCGATGAGGACGAGCCTGCCCAAGTCACGATGGCAGCCGACATCCTCTCGGCCATCACCGAGCGCGGCGGCATTGCGCTGCGGCTCGATGCCCGCCTCCGGCCGTTTGCTTCCGAAAGCCTGACCAAGACCGACTGGAATCAGCGCGTCGCGCTGTGCCTGCCGGAAGATGCCTGCGCGATGAACGGCCGAGGCGTGCTCACCGAGCTCGGCGCCGACACGCAGGCGCTGCGCGCCGAGAATCGCGATTTCATCCTGTTCGACCTCGGCCTCGGCGCCTTGCAAGCCGATTTCTGCGTGCGCATTGACGATGTTGATACCGCAGCGAGCCTGCGACAGCATGTCGGCCGGCCGGTCTTCGAGGCAGGCAATCCCGCGATGGGAATTATCCTGCACGCCAACCCGCATCGCATCTTCGTCAGCCGGCTCGGCCGCATCGAGGTGTACCAACCGATCCCGCCGGCATCGGGCAAGAGCCCGGATGGCCCGCACACCCACGTGCTGCCAAAACTCCTGAGGAGCGGCCGCACCCATCCGGCAACGGAGCCGATCCCGCCAGGGTGGATTCCCTGCGCACATCTCTACCCGCCGCATCCGGCGCGGAACGCGCTGGGTCAGCCCCGTCCCTTCGAGGCCGGTCATCTGGACTCCTTCCAGGCGACCCTGGCTGACTTCGGCGATCCCGCGACCGTGGCACTCAAGCAGCGCGTGTGCGAAGCCGTCCGTGCCGCCAGGCCACCTGCCGAGCTGACGCAGGACCGCCACGGCCGCGCCGCCGCCCGCATCGCGCTGCGGCAGATGAAGGCGACGGGCGATGCATCCCCCGCATTGCCGGCATGGCTGGCGAACCTCGATCAGGGTAATCTCGACCAAACTGACGACGAAGCCGCGCTGCATGGCGGCGGCTGAGAGGTATGGCGGAGCGAGCAGAGATGACGGGCAGGGAAAAGCAGAACGATGCGCCGAAGGACGACGGCAAGCCGAAGAAGCCGCCGCGATCGCGTGCCGATGACGACGATTACGAGGACGGCGACTTCGCCACGCCGAAGACGGATCGCTATGGCAACGACGACGAGCCGTTGGAGTGAGGATTTGTCGCCCCGGCGACCCGTCTCCGCCAAGGCTTCGCCAGGGCTTACACCGAGGGGAGCCGAAGCTTTAGCGAAGGCGGCAAGCCGGGACCCATAGCCACAGGGCGTCGTTTTGGGGCATGCTGGGGCCACAGCCTTCGTGGCAACTCAAACCTGTGGTTGGGTCCCGGGTCGCGCTCGCTTTGCTCGCTTGCCGGGACGACAGTGAGTTTGTTGCGCGCAAGTGTTCTCATTCCCGCGGCGTGCCGTGACGATCGCGAAACATCGCCTCAGACGGCGCGGGATGGCCGGATAGATAATTCTGGTTTACGTAATTGCCAAGACGCCAGATTCGGCTTTTTCGCAGGAAGGCCTCCGTCGCTCGCGCCTCCCGCCAGGTCCCGCCAGTAGAACAGTACCGACGCGGGCGCAGCCCGCGTTAATGCTGCCAAGCCCCTTCCACCGACTCGGGAACTACCCTAGTGTATCGACGTTCCTCACCTGCGAATTTCAGCACCCGTTGATGGGAAGGGTCGAATGAGGCGGCGGGAATTCATCCCTGCGATTGGACTGGCAATGCTGCTGTCACTGGCCGCCTGCTCTCCCGATCCGGCGCCGACCGCCTCTGTTTCCAAATGCGTGGCGGAGAACTTCCCTTCCTACAATCCAAACAACCGCGAGCAGTGCATCGCCGCCTGCATCAAATGCGAGAACGGCGTGACGACGACATGCGCGACGGCATGCAGCCTGAAGAGCTCGCGCTGACCGGGGGATACATGAAGCCGGTGAAGAAGCGCGCGACGCCGAAGCGCGGTGCCGAGCCCGGTCCGGCCGTCGACGCGGTGTTTGCTGCCTGTCCCGAACCGGCCAGGACCAAACTTCAGACGCTGCGGCGGCTGATCTTCGATACCGCCAGGACAACAAAGGGCGTCGGCGCCATCGAGGAAGCGCTGAAATGGGGACAGCCGAGCTACCTGACGGCAGAAAGCGGCAGCGGCAGCACCATCCGCATCGACCAGGTGAAGCCGGCCGGCAAGCAGGTGGCCGTGTTCTTCCACTGCCAGACCGATCTGGTCGAAACCTTTCGCGAGCTCTATCCAGAACTCAGCTACAGCGGCAACCGCGCCATCCTGCTCGATGCGGACAAGAAGCTGCCGGAAGCCGCGCTGCGCCACTGCGTGGCGCTGGCGCTGACGTACCATTTGCGGAAGCGGAAGTGACGCGGGCAAAATAGGCCAATTAACCCAACCCCGCGTCATGGCCGGGACAAGCCCGGCCATGATGCGGTTCTACTTCACGCCGCCCTGCCTTCGCTCCCCGCGGCGATCAGGCCGCGCTGGGCCTGCAGCAGCGCCATGATCTCGGTGTGCGGCCGGGCGCGGCTGAACAAAAATCCCTGGCCCTCATGGCAGCCTTCGGCGCGCAGGCAGCTCAGCTCGGCTTCGGTCTCGACGCCTTCAGCGGTGATGGTCACACCAAGTCCCTTGCCGAGGCTGACGATGGAGCGGAAGATCGCCTGGGCGTCGCGGTTGGCGTCCACATCCCGGACAAAGGAGCGGTCGACCTTGATCTTGTCGAACGGGAAGCTGCGCAGATAGCTCAAGCTCGAATAGCCGGTGCCGAAATCGTCCATCGAGATGCGCACGCCCAGCGCCCGCAGTGCGTGCAGAGTGGCCAGCACCTGGCTGCTCTTCTCCAGCAGCAGCGTCTCGGTGATCTCGAGCTCCAGCCGCCGCGCGGCGAGGCCGGACTGCTTCAGCGCATCCATGACCAGCGACAATAGATTGCCGGTGCGGAATTGCAGCGGCGACAGATTGACGGCGACGCGGACGTCGTCGGGCCAGAGCGCCGCATCCCTGCAGGCGCGGCGCAGCATCAGGCTGCCGATCGCGTTGATCAGGCCGGTCTCCTCGGCGACCGGAATGAACTCGGCCGGCGAGATCATGCCGCGCTCGGGGTCCGGCCAGCGCACCAGCGCCTCGAAGCCGGTGATGCGGCCGGTCGCCAGGTCGACCAGCGGCTGGTAGTAGGGTTGCAGCAAATCGTTGCGGATCGCGTTGCGCAGGTCGATCTCGACCTTGCGCCGGCTCTGGGCGCGGGCGTCCATCTCCGCCTCGAAGAAGGAGAAGGTGCCGCGGAAATCGTTCTTGGCGCGCGACAGCGCAAGGTCGGCGTTCTTGAGCAGCCTGTCGGAATCATCACCATCGCCGGGCGAGACGGCAATGCCGATCGAGGCGCCGATCACCACCGAATGTTCCTCGAGCAGGAACGGATCGGCGATGGCCTCGAGCAGCCGCCGCGCCAACAGCGTCGCATCCTCCGGCCGCGTGACGCCGCCCTGCAGGATGGCGAACTCATCGGAGTTGAGGCGGGCGACGGCGTCTTCCTCGCGCAGCGTCGAGCGCAGCCGCTTGGCGACGGCGCGCAGCAGCATGTCGCCGACGCCATGGCCCAGCGTGTCGTTGACCGCCTTGAAATTGTCGAGGCCGAGCACCAGCACCGCAAGCTTCTCGGCGCTACGCCGCGTGTGCAGCAGCATGTCGTCCATCTGCTGGCGCAACAGGGTGCGGTTCGGCAGGCCCGTGAGGGCATCGTGCTGGGCCATGAAGGCGAGCCGCGCCTCGGCACGCTTGCGCTCGGTGATGTCCATCAGCGCCAGCAGCACGGCCGGCTGGTCGCCATGGACGAGTTGGCGCGAATAGATGGCAAGATCGATCAGCGCGCCGTCGGCGCGGACATGTTTCCAGGTGCGCGCGGCATGCTCGTCGCTGGTAGCGTCGCCGAGCCAGGGCAGCTGGGTGTCAAAAGCCTGCAGGCCGCGGATAGTCAGCTTCTCGAACTCGGCCCGGCTGTAGCCGTAATGCTCGACTGCGGCGTCGTTGACGGAAAGAATTCGCTCGCCGTCGAGCGAGCAGACGATCATCGGCACCGGATTGCTGTCGAACAGCAGGCGGAACGAGGCCTCGCGCTCCTTCAACTCGGTGATGTCGACGCGCAGGCCGACCACGCCGCCGTCGGAGGTGAGCCGTTCCTCGATCAGGATGACGCGGCCGTCGGCGAGCGTCTGCTCGTGGCGCGCGCCGGGCTGATGCATCCGGGCCAGCCGCTCGGCAATCCACTCTTCCTCGCGGCCTTCTGCTTCCGGATAATCGCCACGCGCGACGCCGATGCGGATGGTGTCGGCCAGCCGCGCGCCCGGTTCGAACAGGTCGGCACTGCGATTGTAGATCTCGGCGTATTTCCTGTTCCAGAGGATGTAGCGACCTTCGGCGTCGAGGAACACGATGCCCTGCGGCAGGATCTCGATCGCCTCGCGCAGCCGTTCATGGGATTTTCGCGCATCCGCGATCGCGGCCTCGGCTTCGGCGCGCTTGCGCACCATTTCGCCGATCTCGCTGCGCCCACGGCTGCCGATACCGGTGAGCTTCGGCATCGCCTTGACCGGCCGGCCGGGTATGCGGGCGATCACGGCACGTTTTGGTCTTTTCTTCCTGGGCCGGATCGTCGGCATTGCTACGCCCCACATACTCGCATTCTGCGCGAGGCCGGTTCTCCGATAAGTGTCTGAAAAAATGGTATCTCTTGCCGGATCTGCAGGGCTCCCTGCGCGCCGCTCATGCCCGTTTTTCGAGCTCAAGCTGCGCGCGTCATCCGGACTGTGCAATCCCTGATAGACAAAGCCCGCAGACCACGAGGTGCAGAGTGCCGTCGCAGGCGGCGAATTTGCAACCAAAGTTGAAGCTGCCCAGCGGCTGCACGCCGCGCGCACGAAAATGCGTCAATGCGCGAGAAGGTTATCGAAGCGTAAAGACGGACCTACTCTCAGTAGATTTCGATGCGCGTGCTACCGCGGCCGTTGCGCTCGACCAGCGCATAGAGCGTCGCCGCATTCGAGGGATGCAGCCGCACGCAGCCGTGCGAGGCCGGACCGCCGAGACGGCGCAGGTCGTCGGTGCCGTGAATGGCGAAGCCGTGATAGAAGAAGATCGAGTGCGGCATCGGCGAGTTGTAATACTTCTTCGAGAACCAGCGCCGCGCCATCATCTGGGGGTGGAAGACGCCGCTCGGCGTGCCATAGCCGCTGCGGCCGGTGGAGACCGGCCAGGTGTAGCGCGGCTGCCCGTTGACGCTCACCGACATACGCTGCGAGGATTTGTCGATGTGGACGACGACGTCGGCGAGCGCCGGCGCGATGGAGAGCAGTGACAACGCACACGCCGCCGCGACGGCCGGCCGCCAGCCCGACAACAAACTCATGAAACGCCCCTGCCCGTTACGCTTTTTGGGCATGACCTTTTCCGCACCATGCCCGCAATATTTTCCCGCCATGTTGCGGGTTCCCGCAGCGGCTTGTAAAGGGCGCACGCGGTCGCGGCGGGGTTAAGCTTAACCCGCCGGCAGTAGCGCCAAATTGAGCGGGGATGATCGCGCCACCTACTCGCCCGCATGGGGGGATTCCGTGCTAGTTTTGCCGGACATGCAGCCCCGCCGATTCCTGATCCCCCTGCTGGTTTCGACCATCGTCAGCGCCTCGCCTGCGCTGGCGCAGGACAAGGGCACGGTCAATGCAAAGCCGCTGCCGCCGCTGGCCAATCCGAACGACCCAAAGCTCGGCGCCAAGGAATTATTCGCCCGCAAATACCTGCCCGCAGCTGCGGACAAGCCGCGCGTGATCGGCTTCTATGCCCACGGCTGCATCGCGGGCGCCGAAGGCCTGCCGATCACCGGCGAGGCCTGGCAGGTGATGCGGCTGTCGCGCAACCGCTACTGGGCGCATCCCGACATGGTCGCGCTGGTGAAGCGGCTCGCCGTGAAGGCGAAGAAGGAGGCGGGCTGGCCCGGCATTCTCGTCGGCGACATGTCGCAGCCGCGCGGCGGGCCGATGCTCACGGGGCATGCCAGCCACCAGGTGGGGCTGGATGCCGACATCTGGCTGACGCCGGCGCCGAACCGCCAACTCTCGCGCAACGAGCGCGAGGAGATGTCGGCGACCATGATGGTGCGCGAGGACCGCCTCGACATCGATCCGCGCGTGTTCACCCCTGGTCATCTCGTCGTGATCCGCGGCGCGGCGCAGGAGCCGGCCGTGCAGCGCATCTTCGTCAATGCCGCAATCAAGAAGGCGCTGTGCCGGGAGGCCAAGGGCGATCGCAGTTGGCTGCACAAGGTCCGGCCGATGTACGGCCACGACTATCACTTCCACATCCGCATCAAGTGCCCGCCGGGCGCCGGCGAATGCGAAAGCCAGCCCGATCCCAACGAGGGCGAAGGCTGCAGCACCGGCGATCTCGCCTTCTGGTTTAAGGATTCCACGCTGCACCCCAAGCCGCCGAAGGTGCCACCGAAGCCGAAACCGCCGATGACCATGGCGCAATTGCCGCCGGCCTGCCGCGCGGTGCTGAACATGCCGGACGCAAAGCCGTAATTCTGTCGGCCTGCAGGACTTTTCTCGCCGCGCGCAGATGGCTATAGTCGGCGCACCTCGCGACATCCCCGCCGACCGTACGTCGGTATGGGATTGCCGGAACGGCGCTTCCGCCCGTCGCAGCCCGTCACCACCAACGCCCGATTTGCGTGCAATTGCGCGCGCGAACAGGCATGGAGCGCCATCAATGAGACGTCTCGCCGGAATTCTTGCTTCCCTGTTCATCCTCGCCGGCACGGCCTTGCCTGCCACCGCGCAGGACACCATCACCGTGTTCGCCGCCGCCTCGATGAAGAATGCGCTCGACGACATCGATGCCGCCTACACCGCGAAGACCGGCGTCAAGGTGACGGTGAGTTATGCGGCCAGTTCGGCTCTCGCAAAACAGATCGAGCAAGGCGCGCCGGCGGATGTCTTCATCTCGGCCGATACCGACTGGATGGACTATGCGGTGTCGAAGAAGAACATCAGCGAATCCACCCGCACGAACCTGCTCGGCAACGCCATCGTGCTGATCGCGCCGAAAGACTCCAAGGTCGAGAACGTCAACATCGCCCAGGGCTTTGATCTCGCCAAGCTCGCCGGTGACGGCAAGATCGCAACCGGCGATGTGAAATCCGTGCCGGTCGGCAAATACGCCAAGGCGGCGCTGGAAAAGCTCGGATCCTGGCAGGCGGCGGAGCCGAAATTCGCGCTGGCCGAGAGCGTGCGCGCCGCGCTGACGCTGGTGGCGCGCGGCGAGGCGGCGCTTGGCATCGTCTATTCGACCGACGCCAAGGTCGAGCCGGGCGTCAAGATCGTCGGCACCTTCCCTGCCGACTCGCATCCGGCGATCATCTATCCCGTCGCCGCGACCACGACGGCAAAGCCGGTGGCGGCTGACTATCTTGCGTTCCTGCGCTCCACCGCCGCGAAAAACATTCTGGAGAAATACGGCTTCAAGTACCTCGTCAGCCCGACCACCTGATGAGCGAGATCACACCCACCGAATGGACGGCGATCCTGCTTTCGCTCAGGGTCGCCGTGATCGCGACGCTGGTGGCAACGCCGTTCGGCATCGCGCTGGCGTGGCTGCTGGCGCGGTATCATTTCTGGGGCAAGTCGGTGCTCGATGCACTGGTGCACCTGCCGCTGGTGCTGCCGCCGGTCGTCACCGGCTATCTGCTGCTGCTGACGTTCGGCAAGCGCGGGCTGGTCGGGGCGTGGCTGGCGGACCATCTCGGCATCGTGTTCGCCTTCCGTTGGACGGGCGCTGCGCTTGCCTGCGGCGTGATGTCGTTTCCGCTGCTGGTGCGGCCGATCCGGCTCTCGATCGAGGCGATCGACCGCAAGCTGGAGCAGGCGGCGAGCACGCTTGGAGCACCGCCCTGGCAGGTGTTCGCCACCGTGACGCTGCCGCTGGCATTGCCCGGCATTCTCGCCGGCATGGTGCTCGGCTTTGCCAAGGCGATCGGCGAGTTCGGCGCGACTATCACTTTCGTGTCCAACATTCCCGGCGAGACGCAGACGATCTCGTCGGCGATCTATTCGCTGATCCAGACGCCCGATGGTGATGCCGCCGCTCTGCGGCTCGTGATCGTCTCCACCGTCATCGCCATGACCGCGCTGATCGGATCGGAATGGTTCGCGCGGCGTGCGACGCAGCGCCTGCACGGGAACTGACATGCTGCGGGTCGACATCGCAAAACAGCTCGGCGAATTCATGCTGGAGGCATCCTTCACCAGCGAAGGGCGCGTCACCGGCCTGTTCGGCGCGTCCGGCGCCGGCAAGACCTCGCTCGTCAACATGATCGCAGGCCTGTTGCGGCCGGACCGCGGCGTCATCGCGCTGGATGACGAGGTGCTCGACGATACCGCAAAGCGGGTGCATGTGCCGCCGCACCGCCGCCGGATCGGCTATGTCTTCCAGGATGCGCGGCTGTTTCCGCACATGAATGTGGCCGAGAATCTCGACTACGGCCGGCGGATGAACCGCCTCGCCAGCGATGCCGCGCAGAAAAAGCGCGTCACCGACCTGCTCGATATCGGCCATCTGCTCGATCGCCGCCCGGGAAAGCTTTCCGGCGGCGAGCGCCAGCGTGTCGCGCTCGGCCGCGCGCTGTTGTCGAAGCCGCGGCTGCTATTGCTCGACGAGCCGCTCGGCTCGCTCGACGAAGGCCGCAAGGTTGAGATCTTGCCGTACCTGGTGCGGCTGCGGGATGAGGCCAATGTGCCGATGGTCTATGTCAGCCATGACGCCGCGGAAATGCGCCAGCTCGCGACCCAGATCGTGATGCTGCGAAGCGGCAAGGTGACGGCGCTCGGCGGCGTGAAGGTATTGTCGGGAACAACCGCTTAGCCCACGCGGTTCTCACTTCGATACGCTCGATTTCGCCTGCAGTGCAGTCGCAACGGAGGTTTGCCATGCCAGCCACTACCGGGATGAAGGATCACGTCTACAAGATCCTCGAACTCGCAGGCTCTTCCGAGAAGGGCATCGACGACGCGATTCAGAACGCGATCGCGCGCGCCTCGAAGACGATCCGCGAGATGAAATGGTTCGAGGTTCTGGAAACGCGCGGCCATATCGAGAATGGCAAGGTCGCTCATTACCAGGTGATGTTGCGTGTCGGGTTTACGCTCGAGGAGTGATTCTCGTCATTCCGGGGTATCGCGAAGCGATGAGCCCGGAATCCATAACCCCGGAAAGTTGTTGCTTCGAAGGTCGTTGATGCTTCTCTTTGAAGCAATCAGCGTCTGTGATTATGGATTCCGGGCTCGCGCTACGCGCGCCCCGGAATGACGAAAGAGCTACACCCCCGCCACCTGCGCCCAGACGTCGGCGAGCTTGCGTCGGAAGCTCTGCATGCGCGTCGCCGGCACTTTCACTTCTTCTTCCTCGGGCAGGCGGAGGCCCACCACATTGACTCGGCCGCCGCTGATGCTGCGGGCGACGAGGACGATGGAATCGAGCGCGAGCTCTGCGCCTTCCTTCGGCGCAAAATCGAGATGGATGTCGAAGTAGTCCGACAGCGTCAGCTTCGTCTGGTCCGCCTCGACCTTCACACCGTAGATCTCGGCGAGCTCGCCGAGCGTATGCTCGCCGGACACCATGAAATCGCCGAGCAAATGCGGATCCGGCGCCGCGCTCGGCGGCATGTCGACGAAGAAGCGGTCGAGCGACTCGGCCTTTTCCGGCGGCGCCAGCAGATAAAGGTAGTCGCCGGGCGCGACGGGATCGGCCTCGACTGGGGTGAGGATGCGCTCGTCGCGGATGACAAGCGTGGGCTTGGACCAGGACGGGATCAGCCCGCGGCGGAAATACAGGCTCTTGGCGCGCACGGGGTAGCCGACCAGTTGCTGCTCGAGCTGGCCGGGCAGGTCGAGCTCGACGCGGCGCGGGCCGCGATCGGTGCGCGGCAGCGCCACGTGCAGCCGCCGCGCTGCCGGCCCCAGCGTCCAGCCCTGCAACAGCAGCGAGATGATGACGACGACAAAAGCGACGTCGAAATAGAGATAGGCTTTTGACAGGCCGACCAGCATCGGAATCGAGGCCAGGAAGATTGCCACCGCGCCGCGCAGGCCGGTCCAGGCGATGAAGATCTTTTCGCGCCAGTTGAAGCGGAACGGCGCCAGGCACAGGAACACCGCCAGCGGCCGCGCCAGGATCATCAGCGCCAGGGCCACGACGACGGCAGGTCCCACGCTGTTCAACAGCCGGCTTGGCGATACCAGGAGGCCCAGCAGCACGAACATCACGATCTGCGCCAGCCAGGTGGCGGCATCGAGGAAGGTGACAACGGAATTATGCGCGCGCGTCGGCCGGTTGCCGATGATGATGCCGGCAAGATAGACCGCAAGGAACCCGGATGCGTGCGCGATCTGCGCAAAGCCGAAGATGACCAAAGCGGCCGTGGCAACGAACGGCGCATGCAGCCCCTGCGGCAGCGCCACCTTGTTGAGGGCAAGGACCACGAGCCGCCCGCCGACCACGCCCATGATGGTGCCGAGCACGGCTTCCTGCGCGAATTCCATCAGGACGTGCGAGGCCGAGCTCTGGCCGATCGAGATGAACTCGACCAGCATCAAGGTGAGGAAGATCGCAAAGGGATCGTTGGTGCCGGATTCGGCTTCCAGCGTGGCGCCGACACGGGGGCGCAGGCGCAGGCCTTGCGTGTGCACCAGGAGGAACACGGCCGCCGCATCGGTCGAGGCCACCACGGCGCCGATCAGCAGCGCCTCGCTCCAGTAGATGTCGAGCACGTATTTGGCGATCGGTGCGGTCGCAAGCGCCGTCACCAGCACGCCGATGGTGGCCAGCACCATCGAGGGCGCGAGCACGGCCCGGATGCTCTGGAAGCGCGTCCGCAGGCCGCCGTCGAACAGGATCAGCGCCAGCGCCACCGAACCAACCAGATAGGTGGTGCGCACGTCGCTGAACTCCAGGCCGCCCGGGCCGGAATCGCCCGCCGCCATGCCGATAAACAGGAAGACCAGGAGCAAGGGGGCGCCGAAGCGCAGCGCAAGCAGGCTCGACAGGATACCGGCCATCACGAGGACGGCGCCCAGAAGGATCGCGATGCTGACCGAGTCTAGAGAAGCCATCAATCCTGACAAATGATTGCAAATACTTGCACTTGCATCCTTATCGTCGCCACACTTCCGCGCCAACCCCCCTTGTGGCCGATAGCGGCAATCTGCCCGTATTTTTAAGGCCCAATCGAGCGCTACAATGTGGAGTATCGATGGTCCGCATGCCGCGCTTGTGAGAATCTGGCCGGGAAACCGAATCAAGCCGATGTCTCGGGCCCGGCCCTGCCAGCGAGATCCTGTCGATGGACGTCAATGAGATCGTGGAAACTGTCCAGACCGCGCTGCGGTCGGTGGGCGCGGAAGTCGCCTCACCCTGGTTCTACCTGCAGATCGGCCTGATCCTGGCCGCCGCCGGGATCGCCTGGGCGGCCGATGCCGCCATCCGCTCCCGCGTCGACATGTCGTCGCTGGCGACGCGCTGGCCGCTGCCGCTTCGGCATTTCGCCCGCGTGATGGTGTTCAGCGCCTCCACCGCGATCTTCGCGCTCGAGATGATCGCCTCGCGCGTGACCATGTACCACATGACCTGGCCGAGCCGCAGCTACCTGCTCGCCGTCTCGGCCAAGCTGGCCCTGGCCTGGCTCGCGATCCGGCTGATCACTTCGGTCATCCGCAATGCCTTCATCGTCAAGGTGGTATCGGTGACGGCGTGGACGGTGGCCGCGCTCTCCATCCTCGGCCAGCTCGATGCCGCAATCGAGCTGCTCGACTCCTACTCCATCGTGCTCGGTGGCCTTCGGCTGACGCCGCTGCTGCTGATCAAGGCCGGCGCGCTGGTGATCCTGGCGGTTTGGCTGACCAATATCGCCGCCAATTTCGCCGAGAGCCGCATCAACCGCTCGACCGATCTGACGCCGTCGATCCAGGTGCTGCTGGTCAAGATCATTCGCATCGGCCTGATGGTGATCGCGGTCGCCATCGCCTTGAGCGCCGTCGGGATCAACCTGTCGGCGCTCGCGGTGCTCTCCGGCGCCGTCGGCGTCGGCATCGGTTTCGGCCTGCAGAAGATCGTCGCCAACTTCATCTCGGGCATCATCCTGCTGGTCGACAAATCGGTGAAGCCGGGCGACCTCGTCACCATCGGCGACAGCCAGGGCCGCATCAGCGCGATGAAGACCCGCTACATCTCGGTC
>Ga0187815_10000521_pt1 | contig 18564 bp, 15 predicted proteins | sample NC_S_5_FD_132962 | JGI IMG/M metagenome (GOLD analysis project Ga0187815, IMG submission 132962) | Wetland sediment microbial communities from Neuse River Estuary, North Carolina, USA - ASW-S_5 | ecosystem: Environmental > Aquatic > Freshwater > Wetlands > Sediment | place: USA: North Carolina...
GGTCATTGGCGTCCAGGAACTTCTTGCGCAGGCGGATCGACTTCGGGGTCACCTCGACCAGCTCGTCGTCCTCGATATAGGCGAGCGCCTTTTCCAGCGTCATGCGGATGGGCGGCGTGAGGCGGACCGCCTCGTCCTTCGAGGTGGTGCGGATATTGGTGAGCTTCTTGCCCTTGATGACGTTGACCTCGAGGTCGTTGTCGCGCGTGTGCTCGCCGACGATCATGCCGCGATAGACCTTCCAGCCCGGCTCGATCATCATCGGGCCGCGGTCTTCCAGCTTGAACATGGCGTAGGCGACGGCATCGCCCTGGTCGTTGGAGATCAAGACGCCGTTGCGGCGGCCCTGGACCTCGCCCTTGTAGGGCGCATAACCGTGGAACAGGCGGTTCATGATCGCGGTGCCGCGGGTGTCGGTGAGCAATTCCCCCTGATAGCCGATCAGGCCGCGGGTCGGCGCGTAGAACACCAGCCGCTGCCGGTTGCCGCCGGAGGGCCGCATCTCGATCAACTCCGCCCTGCGCTCACTCATCTTCTGCACCACGACGCCGGAATGCTCCTCGTCGACGTCGATCACGACTTCCTCGATGGGTTCCAGCGTCTGCCCGGTCGCTTCGTCCTTCTGGAACACAACGCGCGGGCGCGACACCGAAAGCTCAAAGCCCTCGCGGCGCATGGTCTCGATCAGGATCGCAAGCTGCAATTCGCCGCGGCCGGACACTTCCATGGAATCCTTGTCGGCGGCCTCCACCACGCGCAGCGCGACATTGCCTTCGGCTTCGCGGAGCAGGCGGTCGCGGATCATACGCGACGTCACCTTGTCGCCCTCGGTGCCGGCGAGTGGCGAATTGTTGACGATAAAGGACATCGACACCGTCGGCGGATCGATCGGCTGTGCCGGGAGCGGCGTCTCGACGGAGGGATCGCAGAAGGTGTCGGCGACGGTGCCCTTGGTCAGGCCGGCAATGGCGACGATGTCGCCGGCCCCGGCTTCCTCCAGCGGCGTGCGCTCGATACCGCGGAAGGCGAGGATCTTGGAGAGGCGCCCCTGTTCGATCAGCTTGCCCTCGGCGTTGAGCACCTTGACCTGCTGGTTCGGCTTGATCGAGCCCGAGGTGATGCGGCCGGTGATGATGCGGCCGAGATAGGGGTTGGCTTCGAGGATGGTGCCGATCATGCGGAACGGCCCTTCCTCAACCTGTGGCGGCGCGACATGGCGCAGGATCAGGTCGAACAGCGGCTGCATGCCCTGTTCCTTGGGGCCTTCCGGGCTTTCCGCCATCCAACCTTGTTTCGCCGACCCGTAGAGGATCGGGAAGTCGAGCTGCTCTTCGCTGGCGTCGAGCGCGGCGAAAAGATCGAACACCTCGTTGATCACTTCGGTCGGCCGCGCGTCGGGGCGATCCACCTTGTTGATGACGACGATCGGCTTCAAGCCGACCTTGAGCGCCTTCGACACCACGAACTTGGTCTGCGGCAGCGGGCCTTCGGCGGCGTCCACCAGTACCAGCGCGCCGTCGACCATGTTGAGGATGCGCTCGACCTCGCCGCCGAAATCGGCGTGGCCCGGCGTGTCGACGATGTTGATGCGGGTATCTTTCCACTGCACCGAGGCGGCCTTGGCCAGGATGGTGATGCCGCGCTCGCGCTCGAGGTCGTTGGAGTCCATGGCGCGCTCGGCGACCTTCTGATTTTCGCGGAAGGTGCCGGAGTGCTGCAGCAGGCGGTCGACCAGGGTGGTCTTGCCGTGGTCGACGTGGGCGATGATGGCGACGTTGCGAAGGTTCATGGACCGTTTCTTTTGTCTGGCCGTGCAAATGATGGCGCGATCTCGGCGGAAGACCGGGACACCTGATTCCGATGACGCTAAAAACCTATGAAATTCGAGGGACTTAGCCCAAAAAGGAAGCCCGGCCAGACCGACCGGGCAAACCTTGCGCGTTGCGGCGCAATATATTCAGAAAACGGTAAAAAACAACGCCCTTTCCGGTATTTGGTTAGCTCATTTTTGGGCAGCCGCCCCGCTCAATTGTCCTTCTCCGGGTCGGGATAGACCCCCCGCAAGACCTCCTCGAAATGGGATTTGACGGCCTCATTGCACAGGCAAGAGCGACCCTTCAGGGCGTTGGGGTCGCGCACCACGATGGCGCCGCGGCGGGTGTCCAGCACGCGCTGCGCCTTGAAGGATTGGATCACGCGGCTGGCATAGGAGCGGCCGACCCCGAGCAGGGTGGCGAGCTGCTCATGGGTAAGCGGCACCGTGTTGCTGCCGTCGGCGCGTTCCATCGCGGAGATGATCCATTTCGCCGTGCGCTGCTCGATCGAATGGACGGCGTTGCAGGCGGTGGACTGGAAGATCTGCGCCAGCATGCAATCGGCATAGCGGGCAAAGATGTTGCGCAGGCTCGGCGAGCTGGATTTCGCTGCATCGAGCTTGTTGACGCTGAGACGCACCACCGGCCCGCCGAACTTGACGGTGATGCGGGTGTAGGCCGGCAAGAAGCCCTGGCTGACGACGCCTCCGACCGCGCCCTCGCGACCGATCAGGGTCGTCTCGACGTCACGGCCGTCTTCGTTCGGAACCATATAGGAGACCAGCGTCGATCCGCAGGGGAAGTGCACCGTCTGCACATTGTCGCCAGGGTTGTAGAGAAGCTCGCCCGGCCTCGATTCGTCGCCGACCAAATGGCGCTCCAGCAGCGCATAATCGGCAGCACTCAGCCGCCGCAACAGGTTGTTGAACGGGCGGTCCGCCACTTCGGCTGTCTGGTCTCGTCGCGTCAGCATCGCAAATCCCTCACGTCGATAAGCGACGATAGGCGATCGGGTTCCTGAATTATGTTCACTAGTGAACAGACAGGTCCGCATCGGTTATGGTGTTTTTCGCGATGGGAACCGGCGGCGCGCTTTCGAAGGCGCCGCCATGCGGCCCCCTCCGGGCATTCGCCGGGGGCACTTCACACATCGTGGCGTGAGATCATGGAACCCGCCGATTACCAGGGATTGCCGACCGACGTCCTGATCGTGGAGGACGACGCGATCATTGCACTGGATTTCGAGGACACTGTACGGGGATTTGGCGTGAAGTCGGTCCGCACCGCGGGCAGCGTGACGCGAGCGCTGGAGCTGATCGCCGATCGCGCGCCGGATTTCGCCCTGCTCGATATCGGCCTCGTCAGCGGAAACAGCTTTGCGGTGGCCGAGCGGCTGCATGCGCTGCAGATTCCGTTCGTCTTCATCACCGGTTACAGCCGCGACATTCCTCTGCCCTCCGTGCTCAACGGCACGTCGATGCTGCCGAAGCCATGCACCAGCGATGCGCTGGAAGCGGCGTTGCGTCAGCGCATGCGGTGCGGATAGCTCCGGAGCGCCATCGCTACTTCTTCGCGCCGATGCAGAGTTCTCTTTCGAGCCGGCTTCCGCAGCTTCCAGCGACCCAAGTCGCGGTTACACCGGCTTGGGTTCAAGCGTCGTCGACCACAGCGCTGTGTCGGCGCGGTCGCGCAGCGTCACCGTCATCTGGCCGGTTGAGCCGTCGATCCTGACATGCCCGAAGAATTGCATGCCGGCCGAGGGCGGCAGGTTCTGCTTGCCCGCTCCCGGTGCCTTGATGAATTTCACCTCGGGACCAAAGGTGTTGTCGAGCTCGTTCGGCCCGAACGTGCCGGCATGCAGCGGGCCGGAGACGAATTCCCAGAACGGATCGAAATCCTGGAACTGCGCCTTGTCGGGATTGTAGTAATGCGCGGCGGTGTAGTGCACATCGGCGGTGAGCCACACCGTGTTGACGATGCCTGATGCCTTGATGAAGCGCAGCAAATTGGCGATTTCGAGCTCGCGGCCGCGCGGCGGACCATCGCCTTGCGCAAAAGCTTCCGACCCCTTCTTGTTGGCCGCATCGTCATAGACGATGATGGACAAGGGCATGTCGGAGGCGATTACCTTCCAGGTGGCGCGCGAATTGAGCAGCGCGCGCTTCAGCCAGTTGAGCTGGTCGGGGCCGAGGAAGTACGCATCGGGGCCATATGCGGTCTGCTGGTTCGGTCCGTTCGGCCCGCGATAGCTGCGCTCGTCCAGCATGAAAACGTCGAGGTGCGGGCCGTAATTGATCGTCCGGTACAGCCGGCCCGGCTCCGCAATGCTTTCCCGCAACGGATACATTTCGTGGAACGCGCGCGCCGCCCTGGCTGCGAGCAGGTTGATGTCGCGCACCTTGTAGGCCGCCGGAAGTTCTTTCGAGGCGGACCAGTTGTTGACGACCTCGTGGTCGTCCCACTGCACGAAGATCGGTACCTCCGCATTGAAGGCGCGCAGATTACCGTCGAGGAAATTGTACTTATGCGCGGCGCGGAACTCGTCGAGCGTCTCGGCGACCTTGTCTTTTTCCGGAATCGTGACGTTCTTCCAGACCTTGTTGTCCGGGAGCGCGACCTCCTTCTTGATCGGACCGTCCGCGTAGATCGTGTCGCCGGAATGCAGGAAGAAATCCGGCTTGTGCTTGCGCATGGTGGCGAAGGTCGCCATGCCGCTGTCGTCGGGGTTGATGCCCCAGCCCTGGCCCGCGACGTCGCCGCCCCAGACAAAGCTGACGTCGCGCCGGCCAGCGGGCGCGGTACGGAAGCGGCCGACGACGGGCTCGCTCAGTATTTCCGGATGCGAAAGGTCGCGGAATTTCACGCGGTAGAAGATGTCCTGTCCGGCCGGGAGATTTTCCAGGAGCATTTTTGCCGCGAAGTCGCTCTCGGGCAGTGCCGCGATCGGCGGCAGCGCGCGGAGATTGGCGAAGGATTCGGTGGTGGAGACCTCGACCAACATTTGCGAGGGCCGGTCGGCGCGCGACCAGATCACGCCGCTATCGGTGCTGACATCGCCGGACTGAACGCCCTGAGGCATCTGCGGCCGGTCCGCCGCGCGGCTGAGATAGGGCATCGTGATGCCGCCGAGCGCGGCGGCGCTGGCTGTCGAGATAAAGCGACGGCGGGTAATGCGGATTGTCATGGGCGACCTCGATGCTTTGCTCATTGCGGGGAGCGAAGCGACGAAGCAAATCCATGGCGCTACAAGTCGGTAGATGGATTGCTTCGCTTCGTTCGCAACGACGGGGATAATCCGGAGCGGTCGAACGTTCAGCAGAGGCTATACGACTAGTCTGTGACGGCGCAATAACGGGCGGAAGCGCTCAGAGCGTCCCGGTGGCGCGCAGCTGCGCGGTGCGCTGCAAATGCTGCGGCAGGCTGATCAGCAGCGTGCGGCGGTCGGCGATCGCATTGTGGAACTGCTCGAGCGCGATATTGAAGGCGATCAGCGCGCCTTCCTCGATGGCGCCGTGCTCGAAGCATTGCAGCGTTTCGCGCAGGATCCCGTCGGCCTCGGCCTGCAACTGATCGAGCTCCTCGCTGGAATCGCTCTTGCGCGCCAATGCGATCATGTCCAGCAGCCGGTCGCGCAGCGAGGAGTTGTTGCTGCGCTCGTCCTTTTTCAGATAGCTCGCGAACCACGCGCCGGCCGAACCCATGGCCGAGAGCGCCATCAGGCCCCACCAGATGAAGTCGCTGTAGCGGTCGAGAAAAGTTTTTTCCTCGCCGTCGACAAAGGCCGCCGCGCCCGGATGCGCGGGGATGGTGGCGTCCTTGTCGGTGTCCGGTGTCTCGATCTTGGCGGTGAGCGGGAATTCGTTCTTCAAGGCCTGGCGGGCTGCGAACAGCTGGCGCGTGAACGCGGCAACGGTCGATTCCGACAGGCCCCTGCGCGCGACGATATGGTGCGCGAAGCTGATGGTCTTGACCTCTTCCTCCGGCACCGCGCCGAAGGAGCCGGCGGGAATGTCGGAGGCCTCATAGGCCGGATGATTCTGCGCGATCGCCTCGGCCAGGTCGATGGCGAGGATCGTCGGCGTGCCGCCGTCGCGGCTGGAAGCCAGGATCGCGTCGGTCGTGATCTTGCTGTTGACGGGACCCGCGGCGATGTAGGCGTCGGCCTTCTGATGACGGATCGCCTCCGCCGCTTCGTTGGCGGGGAACTGGATGATCTCGATCTTGCTCGTATCGACGCCGTATTGCTTGAGGATCACCTTCAGCAGATTGACGTTGGCCGGCGTGCGGCCGATCACGCCGATGCGGTGGCCGGCAAGCTGCGCGATCTTGGTGATCTTCGGCGGCGCCTTCTTGCCTTTCACTTTCGGTGCCGGCGGCACCCAGAGCACGGCGACGTTCTTGCGCAGCGTGGCGACGGCCTGTGCGTTCTTCGGTACGTCGAGGTCGCCGCGGATGATGGCGATGTCGGCCTTGCCGTCGGCCAGCGCCTGCGCGCTCGCCACCGCACCGTCGGTCGGCATCGGCCGCAACTTGATCTGGCTGTTGCGCTGATTGTTGAAGGCCTGCACCAGCGTCTGCACGACCTTGAGGTCGTCGCTGTTGACGGGACCGACCGCGACCTTCAGCGTCACCGGGCGCAGCGCGAAATAGTAGGCGGCCGCTGCGATGCCGAGCACCGCCATCAGGGCGGCCAGCGAAACGAAGGCAAGCCGCCGCTTCGCCGAGCGTGGCCCGGGCGAGGGGATTGTCGAATAAGCGAGGTCGGGTCCGCCGGTCATGGATCGCGCAAATAATCGTTTCAAAGGCAATTTCATGAAGCCAACCGATTACCCAGCGAATCCTAGCAAAAGTTTGTTACTGGCGCGCATGGCCCGTTCTTCATGGTTACCGCCGCACCCCACAAGGGCTGATTGTGGCATGGATCGCAGGCGTACGGTCGGTGTTAGGGTAAAGTTCCCGTGAAAGAAGGAGGCGGACATGGCGGAGCGGCTGTCGGCGGAGGCGAGGCAAGCGGCGTTGCAGGAGTTGGCAGGCTGGAAGGAAACGCCGGGCCGCGAGGCGATCGAGCGCACCTTCGTCTTCAAGGATTTCAACGAGGCCTTCGGCTTCATGTCGCGGGCCGCGCTGGTCGCCGAGAAGAACGACCATCACCCGGAGTGGCGCAATGTCTACAAGACCGTGGAGGTGGTGCTGGCGACCCACGACGCCGGCGGCGTCACCCGGCGCGACATCGAGCTCGCCAGGGCGATGAACGGCATTGCCCGGCAGCTGGGCGTGTCCTGAGCGGCTTGCGGCAGGGGACCGCTGTCCCCAACTAGTATGCGGCAGCGGCAATCGGCCGCGGCGCGCGCATGATCCGGAAAAGTGGATGCCGGTTTTCCGAGAGAGATCATGCGCTAGTCCAAGGCGGGAAAGCGATGGCAACGAGCGACTACAGCGTGGGGTTCGAGCCGGCTCACAGGCTGGCCAAAGACCGCGAAAGCGTGCGCCGGCGGTTCTGGATGAAGTTCAAGCAGGCAGTGGGAAAGCTGCCCTTCGCCGAGGATCTGCTCGCGGCCTATTACTGCGCCTTCGACCGCCAGACACCGCGGCACGTCCAGGCGGCGCTGTTAGGCGCGCTTGCCTATTTCATCCTGCCGTTTGACTTCATGCCGGACATGCTGCCGATCCTCGGCTTCACCGACGATGCAGCCGTGCTTGCCACCGCGATCCGCATGGTTGCCAGCAACATCACCCCTGAACACAGAGAGGCCGCCCGCGCCGCGCTGAAGCGCGGGGTCGAGGCGGCCGATCTGTCCGAATAGCGATTTCGGCATCAGGCGTGACCGCGCTGGTCGCGATCACGCCCGCGCTGCTCTCTACTTCGCGCCGGCCGGGCGGACCTGCGCCCGCGCGTTGCGATCCGCGTCCCACTGCTGAAACTGCCTGAACAGCGCCTCGCGATCGCCGTCGCTCTGCACCCTCGAGGCCGCGGACGGCGTCTGCTTCAAGAACTCGTCGAAGCGGGCACGGGTCACGGCTTCGACATTGTGCGTCTTCAGCCATTGGTCGGCGTAGGGCAGGCGCTGCCAATCGGCGAGCGGCGCCGACAGCGAGACTTCCTTCCACTTCGGGTGGAACGGCGGGTGCTGGAAGGTCGGGAACTTGGTGAAGAACGCTTCCACGAACTGGCTGAGCTTGCGATAGCGCTCGGTGTTGGGTGCCCAGTTGTAGGCCGCCAGCACCGCCGGCACCGCGATGGTGTCCACCGTCTCGCCCTCGGCGATCAGGTTCGGATAGTCCTTGGAGGTCAGCGTCGCCGGCAGATAGTCGCCCTGCAGGGGCTTTGCGTATTCGACGCGGGCGAGATGGAATCGGCCGTCGTTCTTGAAGTTGGAGACCGACTTGTAGGGCTTGCCGCCCGTGACGATCACGGCGTCAAGCTCGCCCTTGATCAGCTTCTCCATCGCGATGCGCTGCTCGATGTAATAGACCTGCGGCTTGATGTTGAGGCGCTCGAACACGGTGAGCGCGGTGACGAAGGTGCCGCCGTTCGGCAGGTCGACGCTGACCCGCTTGCCGTTGAGGTCCTTGATGCTCGCGATCGACTTCGGCGCGATCATCTGCATTTCTTCATTGTAAAGCTTGGTCACATAGGTGAACTGCTTCTTGATGTCCTTCGCGAACCCCTTGCGCTCGAGATAGTCGAGCGTGTCGGCGCGGACGATGCCGAGATCGACGCCTTGCAGGAACAGGATGTCGGCGACGCTCTGGACCGAACCGCGCCCGACGATTGGAAGTACGCGCAACTTGTTTCCATCGTCGAGCACGGAAGCCAGATCGGCGCCGAACTGCACATAGGTACCGCCGATCGTTCCCGAGATCAGGGTTACCGTGTTCGCGTTCAGCGCCTGCTTGGTCTGCACTGAACCGAACTGAAAGATTGCCTTGAGACTGTCGCTGACCTTGGCGGGGTCGAGCTCGGTCTCGTCGGCTGCGCGCGCCATCGGGCCGCACACCACTGTCGTGGCAACGAGTGCCATCGCAAACAAACGTCGCATCTCAAGATCCCCTGCTGGTCGGGTTGGTTTCGGGTGATTGCTGGAACGAGACCGCGCGTCCACCTGTCACGTTCCAGAATTTGTGCGAGCGGAATTCTTCCGCCCGCGTTTGCGCCTCGTTATTCCTAGTTCTGGAGCTGTGAGAGACGCCGCCTGGCGTCGGCCGAGCCGAGCGCGGCTGCTTTCTGGTACCACTTCCGCGCCATCGCCGGATCGGGCGTGATGCTGCGCATGTCCTGGTTGCCGATCACCAGCGGATCATAGGTGGTGCCCAGCATCAACGAGGCTTCCGCTTCCTGCGCATCGGCGGCGCGTTCGAGCAAGAGGCGGGCGGAGGCGATGTCGCCGATCGCAAGCATGCTCTTGGCGCGTTTGAGCAGGCCCGCAATCTCATCCGCATCCATGCGACGCGACGCCGGCGCTGCGGGCTGCGGCGGCGCTGCTGCGGCGGGAGCGACCGCGGCCACCTGGCCGCCCTTCACCGCGGATTGATACGCCGCGGAAATTTCCGCGCGCGAGGGTGCCGCATAAGCCATGTCCACCGGCTTGCCGCTCGGCGCGGCCGCAGCAGCGGGCGCGACACTGGCCTCTGCCGGCTTACCGCGATAGACGGCCTGCGCTTCCGGCGCGGCGATCCGCGGCTCGGGGGCTGCGGCCTGGGTGATGCGCGGCGCCGGCGGCGCGGCATCGGGTGGCGCGCCGCCACCGAACGAGGGCGCGACGCTGGCAAGCGAAGCCTTGGCGTTGACGAAGACCGAGCGCGTGGCGTCGATGGCGAAGAATCCGACGGCGGCGGCCACTGCGGTCGCGGCCACGACGCCCGTCACGATGCGCGACGTGCGCGGCTTGTCCCGCTTGCTGCCGAAGGTGTATTCGGGCGCTTCGTCCTCGTAGCGCTGCTGCTCGTATGGCTGATCGTAATCCGACAGAAAGAGCGGCACCCGATCCTGCGGGAGCGGTTCCAGCTGTCTCGATTCCGGACGCTCATATTGATAGGTTGGATAGAGGCCCGGATCGTTGATGGCTTCGTCAAACCGGTCAAACGGATCACTCGTTCGAACCTGCCTCGTGCTCTCCGCCATGGTGATGCTTCCCCGCTACTGATACGCAACAACGGGAACGCAAGGGCATCCATTTTCTTTAGTGTTCGCTGCCCCAAGCGCCCGCTAACTGGGGTCGATGAATCTGCTCGCGATTAGGTTGAAAAAACGACGCTCGTCGGCGCGAATCGGGAAACATTTTGTTTTGATTGGGGCGTATTCGCCTAATTCAATCACATTAAAATGCGTTCGTTAGCGGCGAGTGATCCAGCGCGAGACGCTTAATGCCCTTTGGAATCCGAGTGTTCACCCTCGTCCGGCATGCGGGCGATTAACCATCTAGTGTGTTCCAAATCTGGCGGGATTCGCGTCGTACCCCGTTACACTACGGATACAACTGGAACTCGGAGCACGATCCCGACATGTGGAAAAGCTGTCGTCGGGAAGATCATGCTCAAGCCGTGACGGCAACGTGTCGTGAAACTGGGCACGTGCCTTACGGATGCAGGATCACCTTGCCCATCGCCTGACGGCCGGCGAGCACCTTCAGCGCGTCCGCGGTTTGCGCCAGCGGGAAGGTGCGGTCGACATGTGACGAAATCTTTCCTTCCGCCGTCCACTTCACCAGCTTCTCCAGATTGGCGCGGTTCTTCTGCGGATTGATGCGCGTCCAGGCGCCCCAGAACACGCCGCGGATGTCGCATCCCTTGAGCAGCGCCAGATTGAGCGGCATCTTCGGAATGTCGCCGGCGGCAAAACCGATCACGAGGAAACGGCCTTCCCAGGCGATCGAGCGCAGCGCGGCTTCCGCATAGCTGCCGCCGACCGGATCGAAGATGATGTCGACGCCCTTGCCGCCCGTCAGCTTGCGCAGGCCTTCCTTCAGATCTTCCTTCGAATAGTTCAGCGTCAGCTCGGCGCCATGCTGTTTGGCGAATTCCAGCTTCTCGTCCGACGAGGCACAGGCGATCACCTTCAGCCCCAGCAGCTTGCCGAGCTCGCAGGCGGCAAGTCCCGTGCCGCCGGCTGCGCCCAGCACGGCGAGCGTCTCGCCAGGCTTCGGGCTCGCGCGGTCTTCCAGCGCATGCAGCGCAGTGCCGTAGATGATGATGATGCCGGCGGCGCGGTCGTAGTCGAGATTGTCGGGGATCTTCACGATCGAAGCCGCCGGCAGCGCGATCTTCTCGCGCGCGCCGTTGTGCCCGCACGAAGCAACCACGCGGTCGCCGACCTTCAGGTCAGTCACGCCCGCGCCGACGCTCTCGATGACGCCGGCAACTTCGGCGGCCGGCGAAAACGGGAAGGGCGGCTTGATCTGGTACTTGCCCTGGATCATCAGGATGTCGAAGAAGTTCAGCGCCGCCGCCTTGATCGCGATCACGGCCTCGCCCGGTCCCGCCACCGGATCGGGCACATCCGCCAGCACGAGGTCGTCGGGTTGGCAGTATTGCGAGCAGAGGATGGCTTTCATGGACGCACCTGATCTTCTGAAGTGGCGGGGCTGGCAAGCTTCATGCCGGATTTGCCGCCGGGCTACAATCCGCAAAGGATGCATGGCGTGAGGCGTCGAGCCGCATCGGGGAAGGAGTAAAACAATGTTTGAAAAAGGCCTGCTCAAAGGAAAGCGCATCCTCATCACCGGCGGCGGCTCGGGGCTCGGCGCGGCGATGGGCCGGCGCTTTGCCGAGCTCGGCGCCGAGCTGATCATCTGCGGCCGCAGGCTGGAATTGCTGGAACAGACAGCAAGCGCCATGCAGAGCGATTTCGGCGCCAAGGTCAGCGTCGCCAGATGCGACATCCGTGACGGCGGCGCGGTCGATGCCATGATGGATCAGCTGTTTGGCGATGCGCCGATCGACGTGCTGGTCAACAATGCCGCCGCCACCTTCATCGCGCAGACCGAGCATCTGTCGTTCCGCGCGGCAGACGCGATCCTTGCGCCCACCTTGCACGGCGCGATGTATTGCACGCTGGCCGCGGGAAAGCGCTGGATCGAACGCAAGCACAAGGGCGTCGTGCTGAGCATTCTCTCCACCTCGACCATCACCGGCCGCGCCTTCACCGTTCCCTCGGCGATGGCGAAGTCCGCGGTGCTCGCCATGACGAAAAGCCTTGCCGTGGAGTGGGGCCCGAAAGGCATCCGCACGGTGGCGATCGCGCCCGGCGCGTTTCCGACGCCAGGGGCCACCGGCCAGCTCCGCCCGGAGGGACGCGAGGAGGGCTGGTCCCACCGCAATCCACTCGGCCGCCACGGCGACCACGCTGAACTGGCTAACCTCGCGAGCTATCTGATTTCCGACCAGGCCGGTTTCATCAATGGCGAGATGGTGGTGCAGGACGGCGGCTCGCACTTGCGCAGTTCCGGCGCCGAAGACCTGCTGCAATGGACCGATGCGCAGTGGGAGAGGCAGCGCGCCTCACGAACCAAGAACTGAGGCAAGCGTTTGGCGACATGGCGTCGCCAAATGCTTGCGCGACTTGCTAACTGCCTTCCCAAGCACGCGTTTTGTGGTTATCCATCTCGCCTCCTGATGATGGCGAGGGCGGGCCATCTTCAGGTCACAATGATGGGGGAACCAGACCGGATCATGATACGGCAAATTCTCACATCGCTGCTGGCGGGCGCATTTCTGTGCGCGGCGTCAAGCCTCGGGCTGGCGCAAAGCGCGGCTCCGCCCGCGGCCCCCAAACCTTCCGCCAAGAAGGATACGCCCAAGCCGCCTGCGGCCGCCAAGCCCGAATCCGCGCCAGCCGCTGCAGCTGCCGGCGGCGCCGAGCCGACCCTGCTCGGCCAATACGGCACCTGGGGCGCCTACAGCGCGACGCCAAACGGCAAGCGGGTGTGCTTTGCGCTGGCCAAGCCGTCGTCGTCGAAGACCAATCCGCCGAACCGGCCGCGCGATCCCGCTTATGCCTTCGTCTCCACCCGGCCGGCCGAGAAGGTGGTCAACGAAGTCTCGGTCATGATCGGCTACCAGTTGAAGCCGGGCTCGGAATCCACCCTCGAAGTCGGCAACGCCAGCTACGCCATGTACACCCAGGGCGACGGGCTCTGGATCAAGAATGCCGCCGAGGAGGACCGCATGGTGGACGCCATGCGCAAGGGCGCCGACGTCACGGTCAAGGGCGTCTCCGCCAAGGGCACCGAAACCACCGACACCTTCTCGCTCAAGGGCCTGTCCCAGGCGCTCGACCGCATCGCGCAGGACTGCAAGCGGTAATTCTCGTTCAAAACACGTGTATTTCCCGCCTTTCCAGCGCCCGCCGGAAGGCCTATGTGATGACTATTGCCCCTCATGGTGAGGAGGCGGCGTAGCCATCCGGCGGTCATTCCGGGGCGATGCGCAGCATCGAACTATGGGGCGCAATTGCGCCCCTGAGAATCTCGAGGTTCCGGGTTCGCGCTTTGCGCGCCCCGGAACGACAGCCAGCTGAATTTTTACTCGCAAGATCGAATATGACTGCCACCTCGACCGAAACCATCGCAGCGGCCGGCGCTCCCCTCGAAAAGCAGCCGCTCGAAACCTATGTGCCGCCGGAAAAGCCGTCGCTGATCGGGTTGTCGCGCGCGGAGATCGCCGACCGCCTCGGCGAGATCGGGGTTGCCCCCGCGCAGCGCAAGATGCGGACGCAGCAGCTCTGGCACTGGATGTATTTCCGCGGAGCAAAATCCTTTGCCGAGATGACCAACGTCTCGAAGGAGATGCGCGCCGAGCTGGAAAAGCATTTTACCGTCGACCGTCCCGAAGTGGTCGCCGAGCAGATCTCCAACGACGGCACCCGCAAATGGCTGTTGCGGCTGCCGAGCGGCGATAATGTCGAGCGGCCGCACGAGGTCGAGTGCGTCTACATTCCCGAGACCGACCGCGGCACGCTGTGCGTCTCCTCGCAGGTCGGCTGCACGCTGAATTGCGCCTTCTGTCACACCGGCACACAGCGCCTGGTGCGCAACCTCACCGCCGGCGAAATCGTCGGCCAGGTGATGGTGGCGCGTGACCGCCTCAACGACTGGGCCGACCGCGAGAACGGCAGCCGTCTCGTCACCAACATCGTCATGATGGGCATGGGCGAGCCGCTCTACAATTTCGATGCCGTGCGCGATGCGCTGCTGATCGTTGCCGACAATGAAGGCATCGGCATCTCCCGCCGCCGCATCACGCTGTCGACCTCGGGCGTGGTGCCCAACATCGTGCGCGCGGGCGAGGAGATCGGCGTGATGCTGGCGATCTCGCTGCACGCGGTGCGCGACGAGCTGCGCAACGAGCTGGTGCCGCTCAACCGCAAATATCCGATTGCCGAACTCTTGCAGGCCTGCCGCGATTATCCCGGCGCCTCCAATGCGCGGCGCATCACCTTCGAATATGTGATGCTCAGGGGCGTCAACGATTCCCTCGACGACGCCAAGCTCCTGGTGAAGCTGCTCAAGGGCATCCCGGCCAAGATCAACCTGATCCCGTTCAATCCATGGCCGGGCACGCGCTACGAGTGCTCGGACTGGGACCAGATCGAAAAATTCTCCGAATACATCTTCAATGCCGGCTATTCCTCGCCGGTGCGCACCCCGCGCGGCCGCGATATTCTCGCCGCCTGCGGCCAGTTGAAGTCGGACACGGAAAAGTTGTCCGCCCGCGAGCGCCAGGCCCTGCGCGCCATGGCGATGACGGATTGATGGCGCAATTCCACCTTCTGGTTATTTTCGTCATGGCCGGGCTTGCTCCGGCCATCAACATCTTTAGGTTGTGTGAGCAAAGCGCGCCTTGCATGCCCGGGATGGGCCCGGGCATGACGGCGGAACGCGCGGCGCCATCGCCGCTCAACGACAGGATACTTGCATGGCCCTGATTGGCCGACTCTGTGTCATTCTCTTCGCCTTCCTCGCCTCGTGTCTCGTGGCGGGAATGATCATCGTCGGCGCAGTGCTGTTCCCTGAATTCACCGATCTCGGCATCGGCCAGCTCGATCCTGCAGTGAACGTCATCGTCGGTCTCGGCTTCATCTTCATCTCCGGTTTTGCGCTGCTGCCGGCGATGATCGTCGCCGCCATCACCGAGGCGTTCTACATCCGCAGCGTGCTCGTCTATGCCGTCGGCGGCGCGCTGGTCGGGGCGGCCTGCTATCTTGGCCTCGTCCCGTTCGATCCCGACACCATGCGCTTCGACGGCATCATTCGCCGCCATCTCGAGATCATGACCGGCGCGGGCATCGTCGCCGGCCTCGTCTACTGGGTGATTGCCGGCCGCAACGCCGGCGCCTGGCGCGAGCCGCGCCGTCCGCGGGGCCCGCCGCCGCCGGTGCCGTCGAATCTACGCCCGCCGTCGTTGTGATTGGACTACGTCATTCCGGGGCATGCGAAGCATGAACTATGGGGCGCCCTTGCGCCCCTGAGAATCTCGAGATTCCCTGATGCGCAATTGCGCATCTGAGGTTCGATGCTGCGCACCGCCCCGGAATGACGGTGGCAAGGGTTTCCATCCTCGCCCCCCTCAGCTAAACCGCGCGCCATGAATCGGACCGGACTCTTCATCGCGCTGGGGCTCGTCGTCGTCGTCGGCCTCTTGTTCGGGCTCTATCCCGAGCTCGACCTGAAGCTGGCGGCGGTGTTCTACGATACCGCCACGAAAACCTTTCCGCTGAAGCTGAATGCGATCGCGGCATTTGCGCGCGATGCCGCAATGTGGATCGCCTGGGCTTTTGTGGTGCCCTCGTTCGCGGCACTGATCTGGAAGGCGATCCGCCCCGACCGTCCGCTGCTGGTCAAGGGACGCACCATCGTCTTCCTGCTGGCGACGCTGACGCTGTCGGCGGGCGTGCTCACCAACCTCACCTTCAAGAGCCACTGGGGCCGGCCGCGCCCGGTGGTGGTGACACAGTTCAACGGCCCCGAAGCATTCGTGCCGTGGTGGGATCCGCGCGGCACCTGCGGGCGCAACTGCTCCTTCTTCTCCGGCGAGGGCGCCACCGCCTTCTGGACCTATGCGCCGGCTGCGCTCGCCCCGCCGCAGTGGCGGCCGCTGGCCTATGCCGCCGCCACCGTGTTCGGCGTCGCCACCTCTGCCCTGCGCATGGCCTTCGGCGGACACTTCTTCACTGACGTTGCGATTGCCGGGCTCGTCACCTTCCTGGTGATCTGGCTTGCGTTTGCCCTGATCTACCGCTGGCCGCGCACCCGCCTGTCGGACGAGCGGATCGATGCCGCGCTGACGCGTCTGTTCTGGCCACTCTATCGCGCCACGCAGCGCCGGCGAGGGCGCGAAACCGGTCCGGCGCCGTCGGCGTAAGCCATTAATCGCGTGCCCCGGCCCGCGAAATTTGATATCCGCGCAAGCCAAGCCACCAGCGAAATTCAGCACTTTCGACCGATTGGACGTTTGATGACCACGATCCTGAAGAGCCTGCCCAAGGGCGAAAAAGTCGGCATCGCCTTCTCGGGCGGCCTCGACACCAGCGCAGCGCTCCTGTGGATGAAGCAAAAGGGCGCGCGCGTCTTCGCCTATACCGCCAATCTCGGCCAGCCGGATGAAGCCGACTACGACGAGATTCCGAAGAAGGCGATGGAGTTCGGCGCCGTGAAGGCCCGGCTCGTCGATTGCCGCACGCAGCTGGTCCACGAAGGCATTGCTGCCATCCAGGCCGGCGCCTTCCATGTCTCGACCGGCGGGCTTTCCTACTTCAACACCACGCCGCTCGGCCGCGCCGTGACCGGCACCATGCTGGTCGCGGCCATGAAGGAAGACGGCGTCAACATCTGGGGCGACGGCTCCACCTACAAGGGCAACGACATCGAGCGCTTCTATCGCTACGGCCTGATGACCAATCCGGCGCTGCGCATCTACAAGCCCTGGCTCGACCAGCAGTTCATCGACGAGCTCGGCGGCCGCGCCGAAATGTCGGCGTTCATGACCGCCAACGGCTTCGCCTACAAGATGAGCGCGGAAAAGGCCTATTCGACCGACAGCAACCTGCTAGGGGCCACCCACGAGGCCAAGGATCTTGAGCACCTCAACAGCGGCATCAAGATCGTCAACCCGATCATGGGCGTGCCGTTCTGGCGCGACGACTGCAGCGTCAAGGCAGAGAAGGTCGCCGTGCGTTTCGAGGAAGGCCAGCCCGTCGCACTGAACGGAAAGACCTTCGCCGATCCCGTTGCGCTGTTTCTCGAGGCCAACGCCATCGGCGGCCGCCATGGCCTCGGCATGAGCGACCAGATCGAGAACCGCATCATCGAGGCCAAGAGCCGCGGCATCTATGAAGCGCCGGGCATGGCGCTGCTGCACATCGCCTATGAGCGGCTCGTCACCGGCATCCACAACGAGGACACCATCGAGCAGTACCGCATCAGCGGCATGCGCCTCGGCCGGCTGCTCTACCAGGGCCGCTGGTTCGATTCGCAGGCCCTGATGCTGCGCGAGACCGCGCAGCGCTGGGTGGCGCGTGCCGTCACCGGCGAGGTGACGCTCGAGCTGCGCCGCGGCAACGACTACTCGCTTCTCAACACCGAGAGCCCGAACCTGACCTATGCGCCGGAGCGGCTGAGCATGGAGAAGGTGGAGGATGCCGCCTTCACGCCGGCCGACCGCATCGGCCAGCTCACCATGCGCAACCTCGACATTTCAGACACCCGCAACAAGCTGAAGCTCTACACCGACACCGGCCTGCTCTCAGCCGGCGAAGGCTCCTACATCCCCAAGCTCGACAGCGACAAGGACTAGGAATCGCAGGGTGAGCATCCAGGGATCGAACTCCCACATACCCGATTGAGACAAGCCCTTTGAAATGTCGAGGCAGCAACGATAGGCCAATGGCGCAATGCACGGCCACGCCGTGGCACGTGGAGACATTCGATCGCTTCACGATGGATCGGCTCACATGGGTGGCAAGCGGCGGCTAACGCAGCGTGGCAATCGGATGATTCCGCACCACAAGCTAGCTCTTGCAAGGCGACCAAGCACATTCTTCTTCCCGTGAACAAACAAACCATGTGGCCGGGGACCGTCATTTTCAGTAGGATGGCCGGTATCTCAACCATGGTTGTTTGGCCATGACTCACGAGCATTTGGATTTAGATCTTTTCCGCCTCGATCCGACGCAACGAACCGTCGTTCACGATGGCACCGCCCTGCAATTGAACGGCAGAACATTCGACGTCTTGTGGGCACTGGCCTCAGCCGACGGCAGGATGGTGTCCAAAAGTGAGTTGATCTCGCAGATATGGCCGGATCAGATCGTTCAGGAGAATACGCTGCACGTCCAGATCTCGGCACTCAGGAAATTCCTCCAGGAGAAGGTCGGCGAGGATCTGATCCTCACCGTGCCCGGTCGGGGCTATCGTCTGACGGCTTCCCGAAACAGCAGGGAAACAACAGGCCGGGCCCAAGTGATCGCGGTTCTGCCATTCCGCAACATGAGCAGCGATCCCGATCAGGGATATTTTGTCGATGGAATGGTTGAAGACATTATCACCGGTCTCGCCAGAGTTCGCTGGTTCTCTGTGGTCGGCCGCAATTCGACGTTCGCATACAGGGGCCGGCAGATCGCGCCTGCGCAGGCCGGCAAGGAGCTGGGTGCGCGCTATATCCTCGATGGCAGTATCCGCAAGGCCGGATCACGCATTCGGGTCACGGCTGAACTGACCGACGCGGAGACGGGCATACAGCTCTGGGGAGGGCGCTA
>Ga0187815_10000522_pt1 | contig 18561 bp, 15 predicted proteins | sample NC_S_5_FD_132962 | JGI IMG/M metagenome (GOLD analysis project Ga0187815, IMG submission 132962) | Wetland sediment microbial communities from Neuse River Estuary, North Carolina, USA - ASW-S_5 | ecosystem: Environmental > Aquatic > Freshwater > Wetlands > Sediment | place: USA: North Carolina...
TCAAAGAGCCGAAGAGGTATGTGAAGCCCCTGTACTGCGGGGTCGAGGATTTTCTTCTCGACGCCGTGATAGAAAAGAACCGTAGGTCCCTTACTCCACAAGCGAAAGAGCCTTTGCGCACCACAATACCGGGAAACGGCAAGGCTCAGGCGTCGAATTGCCCAAGACATCAAAGCTCCTGGATACCGGCGAAACGGGGTGTTGCGCAACGCAACTGAGTTCACTCGGGCCGTTCTAAGCGTGCGCGGCGTCGACCAGCGCTTTAGCGATGAGTGCGATCGTCTGCAAGACGACGCGACAATCCGACAACGGTGTTCGCCGTTTGAGGTAGTCGAGATCGATGCGCAGCTTTTCGTCCAGCAGGTGTTCAAGGTAGAACTGTTCCGGTTTCACGCCGTCAGGTATTGTGTCAGCTTGGTCCGTAGTGTAGTAGATCTGTCCAGGCCCGGTAATACCGGGTCGGACCTTGAGGGTTTCCCTCTGTTCGGGAGTGTAGCGCCTGACGACCTCCAGTTCCTCTGGGCGCGGGCCGACGAGTGTAAGATCCCCGACCAGGAGATTAAAGAACTGGGGAAGTTCGTCTATCTTGGTTGCGCGGAGGAATCGGCCGACCCTCGTGATGCGCGGGTCGCGCCGTGCGGTGATGAAACCTCCCATCTTGTCCGCGCCGCTTATCATGGTCCGGAATTTCCACATCCGGAACCGAACGCCGTTCTTGCCGGCGCGCCATCCGCCATAAAAGGGACTGCCCGGTGACTCAAGCACAACGGCCGCGCTGGTCAACACAAACAAGGGGCTGAGTACGATCAGAGCCACCAGAGCTATGGCGATGTCGGTCACGCGCCGGATCATCTGGCTGCTCTCACGAGCGCAAACGCTTCAGCGCACCGCCGGTTGATTACGCTACCCCAATAGCGCGCCCGATCTGCCAGTGCCTCCAGGCTCCGCGGATGTGGACAGAGGCGGACTTCGGCCGAATAGCAGCTGAATGCTCGTATCTTTTGCTCTAAGAAGTCGGTCACATCCACGAAGACGTTCGCTTGAAATGGCGGGGTGAGCGTTGGTGAGCTCCATTCTGTCGAAGAAGGCGTTTCAAACATGAGAACCTCCTTCACGGAAGGGGCTGAATAGGGTCTGGCGGCAACCATGACGGCTTCCGTCAGGATTCGGTGATCACGGTTGATGTCTCCCGCGAAGTGTGTGTAGACGACATGGGGTGCTGAGTCTCGAATCAGTTGCTCCACTTTCTTCACCACATCGGACAGCGGAAGGGTATCCAGCCGCTGATCCGGCAGATCTCCTAGAACGAGCTCTCGAACTCCGAGTATTTGGGCGGCTTGATTTGCCTGTTTTCTGATTTCGACGTCCCTGTCGCCGTTGTATCGGCTCGAGACTCCTTCGCACATGACGGCCACCTTGACGCGATCGCCGTTCGCGACGTGAGAGGCGATTGTTCCGCCCACGCCGAGCAGTTCGTCATCGGGATGAGCCGCCACGACGAGAACGTTCATGTCGAGGCCCCCTTGGTGCGGCCGAATACTTTTCCAGCCGCAAGGAATGTCGCAGCTGCAGCCTGTCCAGACATTTTCGGACCACCCTCTCGTTGAACCGTTAGCAGTCGGATCCATCCATCGGCAGTCGAAACCCAGGGCCAGCCGGCAGAATCGACGATCAACTCACCTGGTCCGCGGCTTTGGCGGTCGATTGCCGAGCCCTGGGTGTGGGCAGACCAGATCCAAACTCTGTCGCCGTCGAGAAACGAAAATGCGCCCGGGTAGGGATCCGTCAACGCCCGAACCCAGTTGTATATTTCCCGCGAGCTGCGATTCCAATCAATCACCCCATCCTCTGGCCGGCGCCTCGGCATCACTGTCGCTTGACTATCATCTTGTTTCCTGCGGGGCAGAATGCCACTTCGGATTATAGGCAGGACCTCGTCCAGCATCTCGACTTCCGTCTTGCCCACCTTTTCATAAATGGTCTTGCAGTCGTCTTCTTCCGTGATGGGGATTGTCCTTTGCGCTACGATGTCGCCGCTGTCCGCCTCGGGCTCGAGAATGATCATCGTGTTCCCCGTAACCGTGTCGCCGTTTATCAGCGCCCAATTCACGGGAGCGCGGCCTCGACTTTTGGGCAGTAACGACGCGTGAAAGCCTAGACAGGCAAGTGCGGGAACCTCGAGCAAATCAGGTTTTAGAAGTTGCGTCCATCCGACTACCAAGAGAAGAGCGGGAGCCTTCTCGCGTATCCACGCCACTGCCTCCGGCTCATTGACGTTGCGTACTCGAAGTACGGGGATTTTCGCTTGCTCTGTTATTGGTGTGAGATCGATTGCTCCGGACACCTGTGTCATGCTCTCCCGCTTCAAGGTGACAAATCCCCGAACGTTGTAGCCCCGCTCGACGAGGTAATGGAAGGGAGCGCGGGCCTCCATATGGACACCGACAAACACTATGCTCGGAAAAGTATGGCCACTCGATGGGTTCGTCATGGAGAATTTACATGCCGTGAAAAATCACCGCGCTGATCATAACCCTGAGTGTCACCCTGGGGATCCAGACGGCACACACGGCCGCGGTCACATCCACAGCTTTGATGGAAGATGAGAGGACCACGATCTCCTCTTGGCTCACACTCCAGCGGTAGCCTGTGGCTCCAGGGCGTTCGGAAGATCACCATTACCAACCGCGGCTCTGTCAGCTGCCAACACAACGCGTTGCTCAAGCACCCAGGCTTGCGCTACTAAACCGGCGAGTACCCACATATAGCCGTCTATCTGAAGAAAGGTCCAGCGATCTCCAAAAAAGTTTACGACCGTAGCACAAACCATCCATGCGGCGAGTCCGAGGCCTATAGAACTCAGAAACGGATCCTGGGCGCGCCGGAATAACTGATAGCCTGCCCAAAAAGTCTTAGCCATCAACCACAAGAACAAAAGCAGGCCGATGATCCCGGTTTCAACCAGAACTTTCACATAAATGTTGTGACTGTCCCCATAGCCGTGCACGTGTTTGGTGTAGGCATAGGTGTCGAACCCCTGACCCAACAATGGGTTCGCTTCAAAAAGGTGCAGACCTTCCTCCCACAGGTCCACACGCACCTGAGAGGAATGATCGAGCTGCCCATAATTCTTGTCGTAGGTCATCTCGACGCGCTCGACGACGGCACGGGGTGCCCAAACCGACCAGGTCGAAGCCAACACGGCTAGCAAAACGAGCACCTTGCGCTGCTTCATCAGGCCAACGAATAAACAGCCCGCCAGGAACGCGAGATAGGCTTCGCGTGAGAGACTATACATCAGGCAGATAGCCGAACAGAAAAACAGCGTGAGGTAGCCAGATTTGAGCAGGCGCTTCCGTTCGAACACAGCTAACGCGAGTAAAACCACGGAAATCTCAGCCATAAAGGCGGCCATCCCGTTTACTCCCGCGTACCCTGCGGTGCTTTCGTCTTGTAAGTCATAGGAAAACGCGGAAAAGTCCCGGCCCGACACCGTGTCCCAGAAGCTCCTGTCTAGCAGCAGTGTGGCCGCACACATGAGTAGGATCAGAGTCTTCATCTGCCGGGTCTCCCGGACCGTGGCAGCGGTTAAGAAGAGGAGCAATGGCATGGTCATGTAGTTCGTCCAGTCGGCCATTCGTTGATCAATTCCACTCAGGGAGATTGGCAGGCCGGATCCGAGGAAGAGCGATCCCATACATAAGGACACGAACGTGAAGATCGCGTAGACCGATAAGACCAAGTTCCAGGATGTCTTTGGGAGAATCTGTTCTCCACGAACGACGAGTCCCAGCAGCACGCCAAGCAGAATGATCTCGACTAGGCTCTGACCGAGCGGCAAACCATTTAGCGCATACCTGGCTGTCTGAAGGGGGATCAGTGGCACAAGGTAATAGATCCCTACGATCGGTCGCCAACAAACGCTTAGGACGAAAGCCAGGACGCCGGCGACGTAAAGAATATAGCCAGCGAAGGGCTCCAGGCCAAAGTGCATCATCGATGACTAGCCCCTTTTTCTCAACGAACGCTACGGGAAAAACTTTTGGGTGGTCTACTTCGCTGACGCAGCAATAGCCATGCTTGAGGAGCGTGACACCCTGGCTGCCACAACCTTATCCTCTACGAAAGAACCTATGTGCTGCCGATACCACTCGACGGTTAGTGACAAGGCTGAATCGAGATCGTAGCATGGCTTGTAGCCCAACAAAGATTGGGATTTTGTCAAAGAGGGCACGCGAATGCTGATGTCGGCGAAAGGGTGCTCGACGAAGTGGATCGGGGCATCGGTGCCGCAGAAGTCTACGACTCTTCTTGCCAGCGCATATATGGTTAGCGTATTGGAGGGGTTTCCAATGTTAAAGTCTTCCCCCACCGACTCCGACCGCTCGAGCATAAGGAGCAGCGCAGAGCAGAAGTCCTCGATGTAGCACCAGGAGCGGATCTGAGAACCGTCGCCGTGCACCAGCAAGGGTTTCCCGCTTAGGGCGTTCACGATAAACCGAAGCAAAGCATGATCGCCGGTTCGCCTGGGCCCGAAAATATTGAAGGGCCTGACAATTGCGATGGGCATTCCCGTCTCTCTGAAGTAGGCCTTCACCAGATGTTCCCCCGCTAGTTTGGCGATGGCGTAGCTCCATCGGGCCTCTGCGATCGGGCCGACTCTCGGCGGGCTATTTTCGTCAACGCGAAAGGAGTCAACTCCAAAGACTTCGCTGGTTGAAAAATAGATAAATCGTTGGAGCTTCTTGTTCCCTTCGAGGGCCTGGAGCAGGCGCGAGGTACCGACGTAGTTGGTTTCCAGCGTCTCACGCCCGGCGTTGCACACCCTATCTACCCCGAGGACCGCAGCGGTATGCACGATCATGTCGGCTTCCTGGCACAAGCCTGCTAGATCGATACCGTTAAGCAGGCTTCCCTCAATCGTCCGCACGTTGGGGTGGCCTAACAGACGGGTGAACTCCACGGGTTTCTGGCGAAAAGCGAGATCGAGCAAAATGAGTTGATTGTTATCCGCTAGCTTCTCCGCCAGGCTGGACCCAATGAATCCAGCTCCACCAGTGATGAGAATCGTTTTACCTCGGAGAGAACTTGGCCGATGGCCGACTACGGATGCGACCGCTTTGGGAACGCTGGACGGTTTTGGAGCGGATGACGCTCCTCCAGAGCTCAGCGGGCTCATGCCCGCTGAAAGTATTTCGTTCAGCGTGGGAACCATCCTCGCGCGTACGGACAGGTCTGTGGGAAGCTCAACACTAAGCTTTTTCTGGCCGGTTGGAGGTACGCAGATCAGGACTTCATCCACTTTGTGCTTCTCAACAGCCTCCGTCAAAGATGACACAGGTCCAAGAACTGGGACACCGGCGATGACCGCGCCGATCTTGCGGGGATCATCGTCCACAAAGCCCACCACCCGTAGTCCTCGGCTAAGCAACATTTCATTAGCAACAGTGATGCCGTGGTGCCCGGCACCCACCAGCAAGATTCTTCGCGACGTGTCTCCCTCTTGTTTGGACCCCGCCCGCTCGTGGATAAACCGGCGCATTTGCCTGGCACCAACTGCACCGAGCAAAAATGTCATAAACTGAATCGCGATCACCGAGATCGGCAGACGGTAGAGATCGTAGGGCTCGGTCTGGGGCAAGAGCAGGCGCAAACACAGAAGGACGAAAGAAAACGCCGCGTAGGCTTCAAGCACTTGAATGACATCGTAGATCCCGACATAGCGCCACTTGTGTTTGTGCAGGCCAAACACGGTCTGAGCGACGAAGCTTCCCATGATGATCGGCGCCAGCCACAGCAGAAACTGATGTCGCTCAAACGGTGGGATCCCTCCGTCATAGCGGGCAAGGTAGGCGAGGTAGAACGCTGTACCCCAGATCAGACCGTCAATTACGGGTCGAATCGCGAAGGTCGTGAAGTTCTTGATCTTTTCACTCATTCTTCCGCCTTTGACCTACTTGAAAAAACAGGATTGTGCTCGGGAGGGAAACGTAAAGTGGAGAAACAAATCTTGCTTTCCACTGGCCCCATCGTCCCGAGCGTTAGGTTGGGCTGGGTTATCGAATCCCTTTTCTCGAGGCTGATAATCTTGAGAGAGTTGACCCGCGGGGGCGCGGGTTGTAGGAAATTGCTTTCGGACAAAACCTAACTTCTTCGATCAACTCTCCACCGCGTGCAAGAAGACCGGCTTGTGGCTGCGCACTCGACGCGCGATCTTCTTGGCCGACTCCGCAACATACTCAACCTGCGCATCCGTCATCGCTGGATAGAGCGGGAGGGAAATCAAACGGGGATACAATGCCATGGCCCGCGGACATTGGTTCTCTGGGCGGTCGGCAAAGGGAGCAAAGAATGGATGCAGAGGGATCGGGATGAAATGCACGCTGGCGCCAATTCCCTTTTTGTTCAGCTCCAGAATGAACTCGTCCCGACTTATCTCGATCTTCTCCAAATTGAGGCGGAGCATGTAGAGGTGCCAGGCATGTTGGCAATCGTCCTTGTCCGGCGGGAGCTCGAACTCCGGGACGTCGGCGAACGCCCGGTTGTATGTCTCGGCTAGCTGGGTGCGGGCTTCAATGAAACTTCGCAGTTTTCGGAGCTGGTGAATCCCAATCGAAGACTGAATGTCTGTGAGGTTGTACTTGAACCCCGCGCGCAACACCTCGTAGTACCAATTTCCCCGATCTGAGTAGCGGTTCCAGGCGTTTTTGCTAATGCCGTGCAAACAGAGGACCTTGAGGAATTCGGCCAGCGTCTCGTCGTGCGTGGTCACCATGCCGCCCTCGCCAGTGGTGAGGTTTTTGGTGGCGTAAAAACTGAACACCGCAAGATCGCTCGAATCGCCTGCCGGAGTCGCGGCCCCGATGGGCACACCCGAATAGCGTGAGCCTACTGCGTGCGCACTGTCTTCGATCACGCGGAGGTCGTGCTGTCGGGCGAGCGCCCAGATAGAGTCCATTTCACACGGCAATCCTGCGAGGTGAACCGGCATAATGGCCCGGGTCTTTTCCGTTATCCGAGCAGCAATTGAAGAGGGATCGATGTTCCCGTCAGCCCCCACGTCCGCGAGCACCGGTGTGGCGCCGACGTGCAAGATGACATTGACTGTCGAGCAAAAGGTAAGCGAAGTCGTGATAACTTCCATGCCGGGCCCGATATTCAGCGCAGCGAGCGCCAGATGCAATCCGGAGGTGCCCGAATTGACTGCCTGCGCGTGCGGAGCTCCGACATATTCGCGAAACTCCTGCTCGAACTGTGCCGTCCGTGGCCCTGTCGTGAGCCAACCTGACTTCAGTGTACGCACAACCTCGTCGATTTCCTCGCGGCCGATGCTAGGACGATGAAAAGGAACTTGTAAAGTTGAGCTCATGACATCCTCTCAATGTGGACTTTCTGTCGAGAGAAGCTGCTGTGCGCCATCTTTGAAGAGCACGTCGCGGCGTTCCGATTTCCGTGCTCTAAGACAGCTATCGAGTGATCCGAGTAAACACTGAGTTGCTATGAAAAACTTGCCCTGGGCTAGGGAGGTACCAGCGCAGACCGGCGAGAAACCCAAATCCGTAAGACAAGTGATACGTAGCGAAGACGAGAGGAAGATAGGGAAGAGTGGCCCACCCGCGCGCTCTGGCAGTGATTACGGAGGCCGTCAGAGTGGCCACGGCATATGCTGTGGCGATGGTCAACGACAAAATGGCGCTGGCAGTGAACCATTCCGTCGCTCCAGCGGCTTTTGACACGGCCATACAGACGAGCAACAGAACGTTCGCCAAGACAAACCCAATTGGCACGACGTGACGCCAGGAGCCCGGCAGGCCATGCTTTTGGATGACCGCTACTTTCCAGAACCCATATTGAAAATACTGGTGAAAAAGACTCGACAGAGTTGGGCGCGGCGAATACCACGACACAATGGCCGGGCTCTGCCAGATCTTTCCACCGGCCCGAGTAAGCCGGAGGTTCAGTTCGTCATCCTGGTTGCGAACAAGGGCTTCGTCGAACAATCCGAGCCCTACTAAGGTTGACTTGCGCCAACATCCGTAAGGCACGGTGTCTACCCAGCCTTCATAGTTCTCGTCGTGAAATTTGGCACCGCCGGTCGAAAAGAACGAATGATATGCAGCCGCTATGGCGCGAGCCCGAACCCCAACTGTCCGCGTTCGCGCTGGGCCACCGACATTGTCAGCGCCGGTGCGTTCGAGCGTCTCCACACAGAGCCGACAGTAGGTCGGTGCATAGGACGTGTGGACATCTATACGAATGATGATTTCTCCGCGCGCAGCCCGGATCGCCGCGTTCAGTCCGGTGGACACAATCCGGCCGGGGTTCGCGACGAGACGCAGCTGCGGGTAGCGGGCGCAATATTCCTCAAGGACGTCTCGTGTGCCGTCATCACTCATGCCGTCGGCGATGATTGCTTCCCAGGAGAGGCCAGCCATGTCCTGAGACAGCAGCGAATCTAGGAAGCTGCGGATATATCTGATCTCGTTACGACACGCCACGATGATCGACACTTGCACCACTCCGTTGCCCCTCATCGTAACTCGTTTCTCACGCGGCCTGCTTGTAAGTCCTGTTGCGACGGTTTGTCACTACTTGCTCATACACTGCAATATAACTCTCTGCCATCGCTCGGGCTGAAAAACGCTGGGCGACCGCCGAGCGACCGTTCTCGCCCAAGCGACATCCCCAACTAGGGTTTCGTAGAAGGCTGAGGATCGTGGTGGCGAGCCCATTCACATCACCGGGATCGACGAGTAATCCGGTCTGCTGGGGAGTGATCAGCTTGGACACCGCCCCTACCCGCGTGGCGATCACTGGCTTGCCCGAAGCCATGGCCTCAAGCAGACACATGGGCATCGATTCAACCAGCGATGGGAGGACAAGCATGTCCAGCGACGCATAGATTCCTGGCATGTCGTCCCGTACACCCGCAAAAACCACGCGCTGGCCGACTCCCAGCTGAGTCGCAAGCGTTTCCCATCGTTTTCGTGACGGGCCGTCACCCACGAAAACAAAAGTGGTTTTCGAGTGGACAGAAAGCACCTGCTTCGCTGCATGTAGGAGAAATTCGCCACCCTTCTCCCGCGCCAATCGCCCGACGAATCCCACAAGCGAGTGGCCTTCAGGCACAATCTCGTTTTGCAGTATCGGTGTGGCCCCCTGGAAACGCTCCACATCCACGCCGTTGACGATCGTAGAAACCCTGTCGGGTGCGACGCCCCAACGCCGGAGGATATGTGCCACGACATCGGAAACAACAATGACTTTGTCAAACCTTCCGAGTGTCACCCGGTCGAGCGCGGCGTAAACGCGCATGGCCAAGAGTCTGCTGGGCCAATTATGACTGGTGGCCACGAGCGCCACGCGGTTGGGCCAAGCTGCTGCGTACGCGTACAGGTCCGACTTATAGCCGTGCGGGTGCAACACATCCACGTTGTGCTGTATTAGCAGCTTCCGAATTCTCGCCACGGCCCTCCAATCCCATCTTCCGTTGCACGGTACAATCTCGACCCTAAGACCCCGTCGCTGCGCCTGTTCTGCCACCTCGACATGGTGAAAGCGGGAATCACGGAACACGGCGACGATCGATTGGCAACCCAGGTGTGACAAGTTCCAGGCCAGCGTAACCAGCATGTTCTCTGCGCCGTAGTAACCTTCGCTGCTGATGAGAGATAAAATAGTCAACCCATCCTCCTGCGCTGGCTCATTGCTCGGCGGTTCAAAGCGGGACCGGCGTAGGTTGCCGGTTCGTGCGAAACTCCAGACGGGCTCTCGCTTTGGTCGCGCGCCAACTCTTCCAGAAAACCGTGTATTCAAACATAGCCGGCGAGAACCGACGGGTCAGTCCAATAACGTTGTCCTCCGAAATATTCGTGCGCGGAATTGCGAGATGGTCACCGGTCGCGGTCCATGCGCCGCGTTCGGTAGTGACGGCTAGCCTGAAACCCTCCTCCGCCAGCACGCGCCGCGTTTCGGGAGACCAATTTCCGTTTGGGTATGCGAAACTGTCACAACATTTGTTTAGCGCAGTCTCAAGCGCGGTCTTTGACTTCCGAACTTCTTCACGAACCGTGTCCAGCGGTATGTTCGTGAGGATCTGGTGCGTCTCGGTGTGAGATCCAAAACTGACGCCTCCCCGGTCCATCTCAGCGATCGCCGCCCAAGAAAGAGTGCTATCTACGCTGGATGGCTCGATCGATATTCCCTTCTCATGCGCCTGTTCTGAGAGCTTCGCTAGATGCTGCGCCCGCATCTCCGGTGTTTGTCTCTTCGAACTTTCGACCACCTCTTCGATTTCGGCATCTTCGGCCGCAGGTCGTACTGCTCGCATTAAGGCGACGATGTGTTCCGGCCAGAATGCTGATTTCCTATCGATCAAGCCGGGGCACACGAAAACAGTAAGTGGGACTCCGTATCGGCGGGCGATTGGAAACGCGACCGTGTAGTTGTCGCTCCAGCCGTCGTCAAAGGTGAACGCGACTCGGACGCAACTGTCGTGTTTCCCTGGTTCCACTTTTTGCAAATCCACCGGTTCGTATCGACGCACGACATGTGCGACAAGCTCGCGGAACGTGCGCTCCCGAATGATGATTCCCGGCAGACTGTGCGTCATCTGATGGTCGGCGTCGCCCAGAACTCGGTGAAACATCAGTGAGACCACCGCTCCGCTGCCGCGAAGTTGACGCTTCGCCCACCATAAGCACCCGCTTGCTGCCAACATGCCCGCCCATACGCGCCGTGCCACGCGGCGTGCGCACCTCAGAAGAAGCTTCACTTCTCCTTGCTCCTCATTTCGCCTCGGACCGGACTAATTTTCTTGAGTTCGATCCGAGATATTGCTGATCTAGATAGCCGTAGTAAGGATTGGAATCGACCGTAGCTTCGTTGAAAATCACTCCGTGAATGCTCTTGCCCAGCATTTCGAAGGCCCGTTTGGAGAGTTCTCGCGGCGTAGTTTGGGCACGGATGACCAGCAGGACCGCCCCCGCAAAAGGTAACAACTCAGCTACGTCTGCGGCTGGAAGCACAGGAGCGGTGTCGAGCACAACCCAGCGAAAACGCTCCCGTGCCCACTCCAGGAACCGCTTAACGCCGGCTCCGTTTAGAAGGTGAGAAGGATCACGGGGAATCTTCGCGACGATCGCTGCATGGAGAGAGAGTCCCTCGATCAGGTGGACCGTTTGGCCCGGTTCCGCCTTTCCGGACAAGGCGTCTTCAAATCCTGGCGGCTCGACTGCGCAGCCCAAGAGTTTACGAGCTGTCGACCGGCGGATGTCTGCTTCCACGAAAAGGGTTGGGTCGCCCGAGTCAGCCAAGCACGCACTTAAATTCAGAGAAATTAGAGTCTTTCCGTCTCCCACTCCTGGGCTTGTGATCATTACTACGGCACCTCGAGCAAACTCCTGGCTCAGAGTTCGGCGCAAAAGACGGAACTGTTCGGCAGCCAATCCATGGGGGTCAGTGTGAAAGATCAAGCGAGACTCCTCCTGAAGAGGAAGGGTGAGATGTCGGAAGCCATTCGGGGACCCAACCCCATTTGAAGCTTCAAGCGTGTCGGATGGAACGACTTGGTTGGGGACACCCGAGGACGGCCTGGGAGTATCTTCATCAGTCAAAACAGCTCCCGACGATCGTCCTTCAGGCTTCGCGTTTGAGCTCTCAACCAAAACCGGGGGACATGACTGAATCGCGGTCAAAAATGATCCTCCACTCTGGCCAGTGATGCTTACGGCAGTTCCCTTCGAACGCTCTTTTTCGGCTCGCAATAGCGCTTCGTAAAACCAACTCATCGTGATTGCTCCGGATTGCTTCCTTTGGACTATGATCCGAACTGTTCGGCTCTTGCGCTATAGAACCATACGAATTTGCCAGATGACACGAATCAGCGTCAGGCAGAGCAGGATACAAACGAGAGACGCAAAAATTGCGAGTCGCCGCTCTCGGCGCGCATCGGCGGCGATTTCAATGCGCGGGATGAGCCCGATGACCTTTGCACTTACGGGAAGCAGAGATTTGAGCTCTATTTCTGTCTTGATCGCAGGACTAAGCGTCTCTTTAACTAGCACCGATAAGATCGAAAGTCCGAATGCAAACAGGGCGGAGAGGGGAATGAGTTTCTTTCGGTTCGGTTTAACTTGTTTCTGTGGGACCTGGGCAGGATCGAGAACCGTAAATCGCTCACCCTTTTGTTTCTGCTCGAGATCGGCAGCCATTCCGATGCTAAAGCTCTTGTCGAGCAGGGCCTGGTAGTTGGCTTTCGAAATATCATAGTTGCGTGTCAATTCCACAAGTTGTTCTTCGCGCAGAGGAACGGCATCGATTTTCTTCTGGTAGGCCGCGATTTGGGACTGAGTGCGATTCTGTTCATCCTTGAGCCTCTCCATTTCCTTGTTGATTAGCCCCAGGCGAACCTCAGTAGCCGACTGCTTGCTCGCTTCGTCGGGTTTGTGAACAACAGGGTCCGGCGGGAAAGACTTCAGCCGGGCGTTGATCTCGTCGAGCCGGTGGGTTGCTCGGACCACTTCCGGGTAGCGGTCGGAATAATGCTCCCGCAGTTTCTGTATGGTTGCTTCTAGCTGGCGCTTTTCCAATTCGATGCGTCCACGTTCCGTAAGAGCGACATCGGGGTTCGCACCGGCAGGAATCGATTCTGGCACGTTCGTCAGCAGGACTTTTTCTGCATCCAGGCGATTCAAGGTATCTACGTTGGCCTGGAAGGCCGAACGAAGACCTGCCAGGACTTGAAGATTGTTCTGAGCCTGGTCTGGGGTCTCACCCAAGTGGGCCATCTTAAACGTTCGTAGCTTTTCCTCCTGCCGCTGCAGATCCCGCTTGGCGTTCTCCAATTCTGAAGCAAGGAATTCCTTTGTACCGGCAACCTGCCCCTCCCGGCTGTTAACGTTCCATTGAATGAAGCTGACTGCCAGCTCGTTGGTAACTTCCGCGACCGAAACCGGCTGTTTGCCCTGGTAAGTTATAGTAAATGTGCTTAGCTCCGGCCCAGAGCCCTGTTTGACCTGGATGGTGATGTCGTCGCGCATTCTCTCAATCAGCTCTTCAGTCGAAACGGACTTGCGGAGTTCGGGATACAGGTTCAGCCTGTCCAGGATTTCCTGCAGGCAAGTTCTGCTGAGTACCTGCTGGGTGATCGTGTTGAGTCGGGAGTAAGGATCGGCCGTAACCACGGTGCTCACATACTTCTCAGGGATTTGCTGTGGATCAACCAATATTGTGGTGGTCGCCTCATATACGTTTGGCAATTTCGCGATGATCACGGTAAAGGCGAGTGTCAACCCAAGAGTCTCGACCAAGATATGCCATTTGTACTTAACAACCAGCTTCCAGTACGCCAGGAGTTGTGCGATCGGTTGTGCAAGGGATCCTGCGGTCACAAGGAACCTCTCAGAAAGGCTGACTTCGTCGATAAGCGATCCGCTAACGCCGAAAGTGGATCGTCATGAGCATCTGCACAGAGATCGGCTGGCCATCCAGCGTAGAAGGCTCAAACTTCCAGCGGCGCAGGGCGTCGAGGGCTGCTTGGCGAAGAACCGGCGGCCCCGAGATGACTTCCACGTCGCCGACGCTACCTGCCTTGTCGACCACGATTTCGAAGACAACGTCACCTTCGATATTCGCCTGCTGCGCCAGAGGCGGATACACCGGTGGCACTCGTGAGAGAATTTGTGGTTCTTTTATTCGTCCGCCGACCGGCAGCGGAGCGTCCGTCTCAGTTCCGGGCGGCGGGAGCGCACCAGCGTTTGCAGCCGATGTGATTCCGGTCAATGCCTTGTCTTCGCTCGGCAACACAGTATCCAGCGCAGGAGGTGCTGGGCCAGGCGATGTGTATCGTGGCAAAACGGGGTGCGCATTCAACGTCTCAAGCACGATCGGAACAGACTGCTTGGCTGGAGCGCTTGGCTCGAATTGTTCCGGCTGTTCGCCAGCGCGGGCCGTTTCCTTCGCCGGTTCGCCGGTGACTGTAATTCGGGTCTCTCGGGCCGCTCGTGCCGAATTCCGTTTCGCGCTCGGCTGCCTTGCCGAAGGCAGAGTCGATTGTGCTGCTTGATGCAAACCTTCGGCGATGCTAGTTGCCATAGGCGGTGCCGCTCGCTCGTGTGCAGACTTCGCGGCGGCATTCCCGGTGACCCCTGAACGGAGCACAAAAAACCCGCCTCCCGCTAAGACAGACAACAGGACTATGCCGGCGGCGATCATCCTCCACTTCTGCCCTGGGGTCGAACCCCGCTTGGCTCCTGCCTCCAAGGCAGGCTCGAAACGAGCGCGAAAGACTTGCCACCATGGTGCACCGGGAGGGTGGAGCATGGTGTCTGTGGTCAACCGCCTTTCCGCGTCGCTCGATTCCTTTGCGGGTGTTCCTGCGGGGATGACAGGATTCTGTGCGCGCTCAGACGTACGAGCGATGGCAAAAGCCTCGTCTGAGGCCGCCTGCGCCTCTCCGCGCGATTCCGTGGTGGATCGGGAGGGCTCGCGCGTAACGAGTCGAGTTGGTGAGAAATTCGCTCCGCTACTTGACACTGCTGTTGGCGGGCTGTGCCTTTCGGCCTCGATGGTTGGAGCCGTGCTCGCCGTGGTTACCAGCGCAACGCCTTCCTGTTCCTTTGAGCCGATGGCGATAAGCGAAGCTTCTGGCTTGCCGGGCGGAGTCGCCTCGGCTGGCGGCGCCGTAGGCACTTCCGTTTGGCTCGAAAGCGAATTCGAATCAAGCGCTTCTTCGGCCGGCGCATCTACAGTGTCCTCGGGCTGGCAGGATATTTCCCGAAAGGAGTTTCCACCGTGCTCCGCCAGCGAGGAAGAAGTTCTTGTTCGCCCGAAATTGGCCATGGGCTCAAGGCGAAAATAAGATGCTACCTCGTCGATGATTTCAACAGGAACGGCGCGAACCTGACGCGCATACGCGGCCACCAAGGCTTGCTCGCAAATGTTGTTGATCAACCTTGGGATGCCCGACGCATAGCGGAATATGGCTCCCACTGTTTCATCAGGGAAGATAGGATTCGCCTTTAAGTTTGCCCCCGCGAGCATAAGGCGACGTTGAATGTAGCGACGAGTTTCTTCCTGACGAAGGGGCTCTAGCCGGCAACGGATCGCGATGCGTTGCTTCAATGGACGCAGTTCAAATGAATCCAATTTCGCGTCAAGCTCAGGCTGCCCCACCAAAAGGACTTGCAACAGCTTTTGCTGAGCCGTTTCAAAGTTCGTTAGCAATCTGATTTCTTCGAGCACTTGTGGCGGTAATTGCTGGGCTTCGTCAATTATCAGAACGGTGGTGACACCCTTTTCAAGCTGAGCTAGCAGAAACACGTACAAAGCACGAAGCAAGCTTCCCTTGCTGGCCTCTTTAACCTGGATACCCAAATCAAAGGTTATGTAGCTCAAAAAGTCGATGACGGACAACCTTGGGGCAACAAGGTTGGCGAACGGGATATGTTGCGTTTTCCACAATTCGCATAGGAAGCGCACTGCCAGCGTCTTTCCGGTCCCGACCTCGCCGGTTAGAACGACAAACCCTTTGCGCCGGACGACAGCGTGGGCAATCGATGCAAGAATCTCTCGATTTTGCTCGATCAACACATAGAAGGAAGGATCTGGCGAAAGGTCAAACGGATTGCGATTTAACTGAAAAAAGCTTTTGTACATGAGTTAGCGAGGCGACGGAAAAGCTCTTGCACCCGGCCCAGTTCTATCTTCGGGTTCAAGGCCGGCGCGCAGCTCTTCGAAAGATGCTACCTTCCGAAAGAATGGAGGAAATCGTAGGACACAGACACCCACGCGCGGTTCGCGTTTGCTACCTTCAGGCTACTGGGCAGTTCCTGGTGGTCGCGGGCATACCCCATCAGAACGATGAGAGTGCTGGCCAGGCGCCGTTGAAACTGGACGAGACCGGAGAAGCCATGAATGCTTGGACTCGATACGAGAGGAATGTTCTCTGCATAGGTGAAACTGCTATTCAACTCTTGACGGCTGCCTAATTGATGCCGCAACCAGACACTAACGGCCTGGGTCGTCACTCCCGATGAAAGCCCCGCGCCGCCGCCGAGTTGCCGAGAGAATGAGGCCGCGACTCTCGTGTGGCCGCCCTGCCAATCGAGGGTCGCTCCCTCTGCCGAAGTCCACTGGCGCTCCGCAAATAATCCTGCTGCGTTTCCGATAACCGAATTTTGATGAGCGTCAAAATACTCAGGGCCAGCAAAAAGTGATAGTGTGACGCTGGGAATGGGTTTAACGATGTAATCGAGCAGCAAGCTGCCGCTGTCGGTTGTGAAAACGGATGGTTGAACCTGAAATTTCTCCGCCCCCAACGTTACTTCCACCCATTGCCGGATCGATAGATGGTAATTGTAGAAGGCCTCGCCCGAATATGTTCGGCTGTCATATAGCGTGCCGAATTGAGTATCCTTCGCTGAACCGGGATAGTCCAGAAGCGAAAAGGTCCCACGTACTCCAGCCACGCTATTTGGGCTAAACTGATAGCGCAACTCAGCGAGGCTTGCGTTTGTCTGCGTTCGCTGAACGGAGGGAATGATCAGCGAACTGGCCGGCTGCCCGACCACGCCGATACCGGACGCGGCTGGAGGGGTGACCCCGGAATAAAGCCCCGTTGTGTCTCTAAAGGTATCACTCAGTCGCAGGCTGACGTGCTCACTAAATCGGTAGGTAAGATCCAGCCCCAGGGTTTTGGCTACCAGATTGTTTTCGTTTAAGCGTTGGTCGGCCATTAACCCTGCTCCGAGGTCGAGATACCAATCAATCCGGGGCGTCGCTAGCGAGAAGGTCAGGTAGGGCTGAAGGAGATAGTTGAAATCGCTAATCGGAGCAGTGGGCGACAACAACGCATTGTCCGTGAACGCGGTAGTAAAACTGACGCCGGCCGAGAGATAGTTGACGCGAAGCGCCTCCGATTTGAAGGCTAGGGACGGCGCTTGACCGTTAGGAGTGAGTGGGGACATGACTGCCGAGTCCTCCGTCGACTGCGAGTCCTGCTGGGCCCGCAGTTCGACCGGCAGCAGAGCCAAGAAAAGGAGAAGAACAATCTTGTTTTGCATGTTCATTGATAAATTCAAGGAACGACAATCGTATCGTGCGACTCGAGCTTCACGTTTTGTTCCGGATGTGTGCCTTTGATTACTTCTTTGTAGTTGAAGGCCATTCGCCTCTGGGTTCCGTCGGCGTTGGGTCGAAGGATATAGATGGATTTTTGCTTTGCAAAATCAAGAAAGCCTCCAGCGAGAGCGATCGCATCCAGAACAGTTGGCGAGTTGGTGACTGGAAACGATCCAGGATGCTGCACCCGCCCCAAGATGATAAAGCGCTGGCTCCGAATTTCCTGCACGATTACGGTCACCGCCGGATCGGGAATATAGGCCGACAACTCATTCGTAATCTCGTCCTCGAGTTGCTTCGGTGTTTTACGACTCGCTTGCAGTTCACCGACTAGTGGAAGGGAGATTTTTCCATCCGGCCTGACGGTAACCGTACGAGAGATATCTTCTTCTTTGAATACGTTGACCGCGAGCACATCATCGGGACCAATCACAAAGCTGTCATCGCGTGACTTAGGTCGCGAGGCCAGCGTCGATGCGGCTGCATCCTTGTGAACCGAAATTTCAAGGGGCACTCCCGTTCCGGCCCTTGATTTGAGGCTGCCGTCCCGTGCTTGGCCCCAACACGGCAAACCGAAGACCAAGATGCAAGCCGGCAGCATGCACCACTTGTTTCCAGGCGAAAGTCTCTTCAAAGCGATTGTCATGACACCCTCCCTACCGAACATTTTCAGCGTCCGTTCCTGTCCGACCAGAATCCGATCCAATCGAACTCAATTAATCCCCCCGCTGCTATTGAATCCATCCCCACCGGATGTTCGAATCGCCTCTCGCTTTTTCACGGAGCTTCTCGGTTTTTGAGACCGCAGACGTGAAGATGGTGAGGGGAGTTGCGTCTCTTCGGCAGACCCCGCCGAGGGCATCGTCGAAGACATGCCCCCTGCAATCGTTTGGGCGACGTCGTCGAAGTAGCCAGCACCCACGAATTGCTGGTTTCTTACCGCCTCATAGCCGTAACTTTCCGCGAGATCGAACTCGCTCTTTTGCAAGCGGACGTAAGCGGCCATGCCGGTGTCGCGGTAGCCCCGGGCTAGGTCGAACATGCCAAGATTTAGAGAGTGAAAGCCAGCGTGATTGACGAACTGAAACTTATAGCCCATGGCACCGAGTGCTACCTGGAAGTTGCGGATGGTCGTGGCATCGAGCTGTTTGACCCAATTGAAAGAAGACGAGCAGTTGTAAGCAAGCAACTTGCCCGGAAAACGTTCGTGGATTCGAGCTGCGAACCTCTGGGCTTCCTTGAGATCAGGCGCCGAGGTCTCGCACCAAAGCAGATCAGCATAGGGAGCATAAGCTAATCCGCGAGCGATCGCGGCTTCGAGGCCGCCGCGGAACCCGAAATAGCCTTCCGTCGTTCGTTCTCCCGTGATGAACTTGCGATCACTCGAGTCTGAATCGTAGGTGATCCACCGAGCGGTGCTGCTTTCGGTACGGGCGATCA
>Ga0187815_10000523_pt1 | contig 18559 bp, 17 predicted proteins | sample NC_S_5_FD_132962 | JGI IMG/M metagenome (GOLD analysis project Ga0187815, IMG submission 132962) | Wetland sediment microbial communities from Neuse River Estuary, North Carolina, USA - ASW-S_5 | ecosystem: Environmental > Aquatic > Freshwater > Wetlands > Sediment | place: USA: North Carolina...
CCGGCGCGCTGTTCCTCTGCGTCGGCGTCGTCTACGACCGCGTGCACACCCGCGAGATCGCCGCCTATGGCGGGCTCGTCAACCGCATGCCGCTCTACGCCTTCGTCTTCATGCTGTTCACGATGGCCAATGTCGGCCTGCCGGGCACGTCGGGCTTCGTCGGCGAGTTCCTGGCGCTGATCGGCACCTTCAAGGCCAATGTCCAGGTCGCCTTCGTCGCCACGCTCGGCATCATCCTGTCGGCGGCCTACGCCTTGTGGCTCTATCGCAAGATGATCTTCGGCACGTTGCGGCCGGCGCTCGCCTCGATCCGTGACATCGGCTGGCGCGAGGCGGTGATCTTCGCGCCGCTGGTGGCGCTGACGATCCTGTTCGGCGTCGCGCCGAAGCCGGTGCTCGATGTGTCGGCGGCCTCGGTCGCCCAGCTTCTCGAAAATTACCACAACGCCATTTCCGGCACCAAGACCGCCAAGGCCGCGCCGATGCTGACGACGGGCACCGCACAATGAACCATCTCACGCATTGGTCCGATCTGCTGCCGGTGCTGCCGGAGCTCGTGCTCGCGTTCGGCGCGATGCTGATGCTGATGGTCGGCGTCGCGCTCGGTGAGCGGAGCGGCCGCGTCGTCAACTCCTGGTGCGTGCTGGTTTTGGTGGCCGCGGGCGCGGCCATGCTCTGGGTGCCGGCCGGCAGCCACTCGCTGTTTGGCGGCAGCCTGCTCGTCGACGACTTCGCGCGCTTCTTGAAGCTGCTCGCGCTCGCCGGCTCGGCCGGCGCGCTCCTCCTGTCGCTCGACTGGCTGGCGATCGAGAAGCAGCAGCGCTTCGAATACGGCGCGCTGTTCATTCTCTCGACGCTCGGCATGATGATGCTGATCTCGGCCGGCGACCTGATCGCGCTCTATCTCGGCCTCGAGCTGATGTCGCTCGCGCTCTACGTGGTCGCCGCGTCGCACCGCGAGAACGTCAGATCGACGGAGGCCGGCCTGAAGTATTTCGTGCTCGGCGCGCTGTCGTCCGGCATGCTGCTCTACGGCGCCTCGCTGATCTACGGCTTCACCGGCACGATCTCGTTCGCCGGCATCGCCAAGGCGACGCAGGCCGGCGCCAGCATCGGCCTGATCTTCGGCCTCGTGTTCCTGTTCGTCGGCTTCTGCTTCAAGATCTCGGCGGTGCCGTTCCACATGTGGACGCCGGACGTCTACGAGGGCGCGCCGTCGCCGGTGACCGCGTTCTTCGCCTCGGCCCCGAAAGTGGCGGCGATCGCCATCTTCGTGCGCGCCACCATCACCGCGTTCCCGGGCATCACGCATGAGTGGCAGCAGATCGTGGTGTTCGTCTCGATCCTGTCGATGGCGCTCGGCTCCTTCGCCGCCATCGGCCAGCGCAATATCAAGCGGCTGATGGCCTATTCCTCGATCGGCCATATGGGATTCGCGCTGGTCGGCCTCGCCGCCGCTTCGCCCGAGGGCGTGCAGGGCGTGCTCGTCTACATGGCGATCTACGTGGCGATGACGCTCGGCACCTTCGCCGTGATCGTCGCGATGCGCCGGCAGGGTGTGGCGGTGGAGCAGATCTCCGATCTCGCCGGGCTTGCCCGCACCCATCCGACCATGGGCTTCCTGATGGCGATGCTGATGTTCTCGCTCGCCGGCATCCCGCCGCTCGCGGGCTTCTTCGCCAAGTTCTACGTCTTCCTCGCCGCCATCAATGCCGGGCTCTATGCGCTGGCGGTGATCGGCGTGCTGACCAGCGTCGTCGGCGCCTACTACTACCTGATGATCGTCAAGACGATGTACTTCGACGATCCGGTCGCCCGTTTCGATCGCGTGCCCGGGCTCATCGGCCTGGTGCTCGGTGTCACCGGCGTGGTCAACCTGTTGTTCTTCGCCTGGCCGGCGCCGATCCTCGGCGCGGCGACGGCGGCGGCGAAATCGCTGTTCTGAGCGGGCGGCCGCGCGCCCGGCGCGGCGCGGCGCCGGGACAAAGAGATGTACCGCGAAGCCACGGACCTGGCGGGGGTCCGATACCTGAGGTTCGACACGCTCGGCTCCACCAATGCCGAGGCGCTGGCGCGTGCTCGCGCCGGCGAGCGCGGGCCGCTGTGGATCGTCGCCGCCGCGCAGACGGCCGGGCGCGGGCGCCGCGGCGCCGCCTGGACGTCCGCGCCGGGCAATCTCTACAGCACCCTGCTGCTCACCGAGCCGTCGCCGCCGGCGGCTTCGCCGCAGCTCTCCTTCGTCGCGGCGCTGGCGCTGCACGACGCCGTCGCCACCTGCGCGCCGCAACTGGGGCCGGCGCTCAAGCTCAAATGGCCGAACGACCTCCTGCTCGGCGGCGCCAAGCTCGCCGGTATCCTGCTCGAGGGCGAGAGCGATCCGGTCGCGTCCGTCGCCATCGGCATCGGCGTCAACTGCGCGCATCATCCCGAGGCGACTGGCTATCCGGCAACCGACCTCGCCGTTGCCGGCGCGCTAGTGACGCCGGAGCAGTTGCTCGTCGAGCTCGCCGCCGCCATGACGCAGCGTCTGGCGCAATGGCGGCGCGGTGAGGGCTTCGCCGCGATCCGCGCCGACTGGCTCAAGCGCGCGGCGGGGCTCGGCGGCGACATCCGCGTGCGCCTGCCGGAGCGCGAGTTTGCCGGCCGCTTCGAGGGCCTCGACGAGGCCGGGCGTCTGCTGGTGCGTGCGGGCGGCGTTCTGACGGCCGTCGGCGCCGGCGAAGTGTTCGGATTTGATCCCGCAATAAAGGAGGGACGTTAATGGCCGGTCCGCCGCAGGAACTGGTATTCGCGCCGCTTGGCGGCGTCGGCGAGATCGGCATGAACCTGTCGATCTACGGAGTTGGCGCGGCCAACCGCCGGCAGTGGCTCGCCGTCGACGTCGGCGTCTCCTTCGCCGCCGAGGAGCATCTGCCCGGCATCGACCTCATCCTGCCGGACATCCGCTACCTCGTGGAGGAGCGCAGGAATCTCGCCGGCATCGTCATCACCCACGCGCACGAGGATCATTTCGGCGCGCTGCTGGAGCTGTGGCCGCGGCTGAAAGTGCCGGTCTATGCCACGCCCTTCACCGCCGCGCTGATCGAGGCGAAGCGGCGCGGCGAGCCCGGCGTGCCGGAGATTCCGGTGACGGTGATCCCGGTCGGCGGCCGCTTCACGGTCGGGCCCTTCGACATCGAGCTTGTCACCATGGCGCACTCGATCCCCGAGGCGAACGCGCTGATCATCCGTACCGGCGCCGGCACCGTGCTGCACACCGGCGACTGGAAGATCGACCCGACACCGATCCTCGGCGACCGCACCGACGACACGAAGCTGCGCGCGCTGGGGCAGGAGGGATGCCTGGCGCTGATCGGCGATTCCACCAATTCGGTGCGCGAGGGCCGCTCGCCGTCGGAAGCCGATGTGGCCAAGACCCTCACCGAGCTGATCAAGGCGGCGAGGGGCCGCGTCGCGGTGACCACCTTCGCCTCCAACGTCGCGCGCCTGCGTGCCGTCGCGGAGGCCGCGCGCGCGGCCGACCGCGAGGTGGTCGTCGTCGGGCGGGCCATGGACCGTGTGGCGCAGATCGGCCGCGAGCTCGGCCTGTTCGGCGATCTGCCCGAGTTCCGGCCGGTCGACGCCTACGGCTATCTGCCGCCGAACAAGGTCGTGGCGCTGTGCACCGGCAGCCAGGGCGAGCCGCGCGCGGCGCTCTCGCGCATCGCCGATGACCAGCACCCGGACGTGACGCTGTCGCGCGGCGACACGGTCATTTATTCGGCGCGCATGATCCCGGGCAACGAGAAGGCGATCGGCCGCGTCATCAACGGCCTGATCGAGCAGGGCATCGAGGTCATCACCGACCGCACGCATCTGGTGCACGTGTCCGGCCACCCGCGCCGCGCCGAGGTCGAGGAGCTGATCTCCTGGGTGAAGCCGCAGATCCTGATCCCGGTGCACGGCGAGGCGCTCCACCTGTCCGAGCACGCCCGGATCGCGCGCAAGGCCGGCGTGCCCGAGGTCATCGAATGCCGCAACGGCGATCTGGTGCGGCTGTCGCCGAAGCCGGGGCTGATCGACGAGGTGCCGGCCGGGCGTATCTACAAGGACGGCGCGCTGCTGGTCGACGCGCAGCAGCGCACGGTCGCCGACCGGAAGCGCCTGTCCTTTGCCGGCTCGGTGTCGGTCGCGCTGGCGCTGACCGAGAAAGGCGAGCTCGCCGACGATCCCTCCTACGACCTGATCGGCATCCCCGATCGCGACCGCGACGGCGGCTTCCTGCACGAGGCGGTGCACGACGCCGTGCTCGAGACCTTCGGGTCGCTGCCGCGCGGCAAGCGGCGCGACCCCGATGCCGTGGCCGAGGCCGTGCGCCGCGCCGTGCGCGCCGCGGTCAATGCGCGCTGGGGCAAGAAGCCCATGTGCCACGTGCACGTGCTGGCGGTATAGCTTGTCCCGGGCGCAGCGCAGCATGCAATGCTGCGCTGCTGACCCGGGATCGTACCAGGTTCTGAGTTCTTGACGGTCCCGGCTCTGCGGTGCACCGCTTTCGCGCTGCACCGCGTCCGGGACAAAGGGAGTTCGCATGATCGGCCGTCTCAACCATGTGGCCATCGCCGTGCGCGACATCGCCAAGGCGTCCGCGGTCTATCGCGACACGCTCGGCGCCGACGTGTCGGAGAAGGTCCCGCAGCCGGACCACGGCGTCTACACCGTGTTCATCACGCTGCCGAACACCAAGATCGAGCTGCTCGAGCCGATGAGCGAAACCTCGCCGATCGCCAAGTTCCTCGACAAGAATCCGGACGGCGGCATCCACCACGTCTGCTACGAGGTCGACGACATCCGCGCCGCGCGCGACAGGCTCAAGGCCCAGGGGGCACGCGTGCTCGGCGACGGCGAGCCGAAGATCGGCGCGCATGGCAAGCCGGTGCTGTTCCTGCATCCGAAGGATTTCTGCGGCACCCTCGTCGAACTGGAGCAGGCGTGATGGTCACGACGGCTGCGCTCACTCCGTTCGTTCCGGCGCCGCGCGAACGCGGGACGCGCACATGAGCATCACCACGGCGCTGGCGATCTACTTCCTGATCTGGTGGCTGACCTTGTTCGCCGTGCTGCCGTTCGGCATGAGCCGGCAGGCGGAAGAGGGGCACGCGCCGGGCTCGGATCCGGGCGCGCCGATCGCGCATGTGATGTGGCGCAAGGTGGGCTGGACAACGCTCGTCGCCAGCGTTGTCTTCGCCGTCCTCGCCGCGATCTACATGAGCGGCGTGCTCAGGCTCGACTGGCTGATCGAGCATTTCGGGCCGCCGCGCCGCATCTGAACGGCCGGCCCTTGCCAAAAAAAGAGCAGGGCTTTTGGCCCTGCTCGTTTCGATCAGTGTCCTGCCCGATTCTTCTTGTCGCCGAGATCGGGGCGGCTGCGGATGAACGCGCCGAGGACTTCTTCCCTCCCAAGACTTGGACCGCACGTTGGAGACCGGTCTTGTCAGTTGAGCCGGAATTCTCCTCTCACACGGACAAGTGAAACGCTAGCGTATGCCCAAGGCCCTGTCACGAATTTTTCTTGCTCTCAGTCCGAAATGACGATCGGACCATCGAGTTCGACGATGGCTCCTTGCTGCGGGGCAATGCTGAGCACCACCGTCCAGATTCCTGGGCGCGGTAATTCGATCCCGGAAACGGTCCAGACCGCCCCGGCGGCCAATGTTGCATCGCTTGCGACGGCGGGCCGGTCGGCTTCCGGCGGGCGCAGCGCGAGGTGCACCGCACGCGCAGAAAAGTCTGCGAGATTTTCGCTGGAAAGGTGAATCCGCACATCGGCGCGGCCGACGCGCCCGGGCGCAACCGTGACGTCGGCCATCACGGCGTCGGCGTGGATGTGCACGAGGGCTGCGTCACTCGGTATTTCGGTGTTGCCGTGGCGATGCGCAGCCGGCGCCAAAGTGCCGAGCACGGCGGCGATGAAGACGACGGCAAGGCCGAGGCCCAATTCGGCGAGGCAGTTCCGCTGCAGTGCGCGCATGGCGGCGGGATCGGCAAGGCGCGGCGTCAGATAGAATCGGTTGGCCGCGGCGATCGACAGCATCGCGGCGAACAGCGCAATCTTGAGCGCCAGCACCTTGCCGTAGGGCGTCGTGATGAGGTCGCCCGGGCCGGACAGCAGGAACCAGCTATTCGCGATGCCGCTCGCCGTCAGCAGGGCGACGCAGGCGATGCCGAGCAGCGAGAACCGCGCCGTCGTCCGCGCGGCCGCCGCAGCGAGAGCTCCCGGATCGCGGCGGGCGGCGCCGAGCAGCAGGGCCAGCGCGGGCAGGCCGCCGAGCCAGGCGCCGGCGGCGGCGAGATGGATGGCATCCGCCGCGAGGTGGACGTCCCCCCACGGGCCGGGCTGCGCCCCTGCATGGCCGGCCGGCGCGATGAGCACGATGAGCGCAAGGCTCACGGCGAGGCGCAGGCGCGACGGCCAGACCGGCGCGACCAGCAGCGCGGCAAGCGCCAGCCGCGCCAGCGCGAATTGTCCGAACTGCGTGCCGGTGGCCACCGACCGGAGGTCGCCATCGGCGAGGGCTTCTGCGATCGGTCGGTCGAGGATGCCCGCGGCAACCAGCAGCAGCCAGCACGCGCCCGAGAGCGCCGCAATGGCGGCGGCGACGCATATGATCGCCCGCCACCGCCGCATGAGGCGCGCAAACGTGTCATTCTTGCCGTCGACGGCGAGAACGGCGAAGGCGGCCGTTCCCGCCGCGAGACTGCAGGCGGCAAAGTGTACGAACCGCGCGAGGACGAGCGGATCGGTCAGCCAGCCAGCCACCGGCATGGCGTCACGGCTCGACCGTGAAGGTGAAGTCGCCGTGGGTGCGATGCGTGTCGACCGACAGCACCCGCCATTCGACGGTGTAGGTGCCGGCGGCGAGCGGCTTGAGCCCGATGCGCAATTGCGCGGTGTTGCCGGGCATCGCCTGCGCGACCCCATCCGTCACGACAGCGCCGTGCGCATCGCGCACCGCGATGCTGCTGAATTTCGGCTCGACCGCCTCGGTGAACGACAGCGTCACGTCCTGCGGCGGCGTCTTGACCGTGCTGCCGGCCGCCGGCTGTGCATGGTCGAGATGGGCATGGGCGAAGGCCGCTACCGGCGCCATCAGCGCGGCGGCGCAGACCGCAGCGATGATCGTGCGTATGCGTGTCATGCGCGCCTCCTCACAGTTTCGGCAGCAGCTTGAGGGCCGGCGCCGGGTCGCCGTCCGGCGCTTCGGATTTGCCGGCCGCAGGCACCTCGACCCAGTGGTGCGCGCCGGTCTCGCATTCCTGGATCACCGGGAAATAGAGCGTCTGCCCGGCCGGCAGGTCACCGGCGACGAAGGCCGACAGCACGAACTCGTCGTAGAAGGCGTCGGGCAGGTGGCCGCCGCTCCAGGTCACTTCCGTCACGCCCCGGTCGAATCTGGCGCCGTGGAAGTAGCTGTAGCTCTTGGCATAGACGCCGCGTTTCGTTTCGATCTGCCAGCCGGGCTTCATCATCGGCTTGATGGCGATGACGCCTTCCGGGATGCGCACGGTGAGCTTGACCGTGGTCGAGCCGTCGCAGCCGTGCGGCACGCGGAAGACGGCCTTGTACGGGGCGCCCACGGGCGTCCGGGGTTGTTCGAGCGTGATGTGTGCGGAAGCGGGCAGGGCGATGAATGCGCTTGCGAGCGCGCAGCCCAGAACGTGCAGGCGGAGCATGAAGTGGATCCTTGCAGGTACGATGTGATGACGGATGCGCGGCGGCAGGCCGCGCGGCGCTCACATCGCCTGCGGTGGACCTCGGGCGGGTTTCGGATCGGAGGCGAGCGACCGGCGCGCAGGCGTCGACGCCGGCTCGAGCACGTCGAGCAGCCGCACAGGCATGAGCCGTCCGGCGAGCCGGGTGTCGGGCGCAGGCGGCGGCGCAATCGCGCTGCACAGATTGCAATGCTCGCAGGCATGCCCTGGAGTGGGGATGGCCGGGCCCTGATCGCGGTCGGCGGTGCCTGTGGGCACGCTATGGCAGATGACGAAGAGCGGATCGCCCGGCGCCGTGACGGCGCCGGCGACCGGTATCAGCCCGGCCAGGACGACGTGCAGGGCGACCGCGTAGATCGCCAGGACGCCCGTGATTTTTCGCCAGCCCGACCTCATGACCCAGCCGCTGTTGCCCGCCTCCATATAGGCTGATGAACGCGTCGCCGCACGCCTTATTCCTTGGATGCGGCTGCGGCGGAGACGTTCCCCCTTGTCTTTCCAGCGCCGATCCGGTTTCACTCCCGGGCCGCTTGTCCGCCCTCGAATCCCGCCGGTTTCCATGCGCCTGTCCCGCTACTTCCTGCCGATCCTGCGTGAAACCCCGAAAGAGGCGGAGATCGTCTCGCACCGGCTGATGCTGCGCGCCGGCATGCTCAGGCAGGAGGCCGCGGGCATCTATGCCTTCCTGCCGCTGGGCTTACGCGTCCTGCGCAAGATCGAGACGATCGTGCGCGAGGAGCAGGACCGCTCCGGCGCCATCGAGCTCCTGATGCCGACGATCCAGTCGGCCGACCTGTGGCGCGAAAGCGGGCGCTACGACGCCTACGGCAAGGAGATGCTGCGCATCAAGGACCGGCACGAGCGCGAGATGCTGTACGGCCCGACCAACGAGGAGATGATCACCGACATCTTCCGCGCCTATGTCCGCTCGTACAAGGACCTGCCGCTCAACCTCTATCATATCCAGTGGAAATTCCGCGACGAGGTGCGCCCGCGCTTCGGCGTGATGCGCGGCCGCGAATTCCTGATGAAGGACGCCTATTCCTTCGATCTCGACGAGGCCGGCGCGCGGCACTCCTACAACAAGATGTTCGTCGCTTACTTGCGCACCTTCGCGCGGCTCGGGCTGAAGTCGATTCCGATGCGCGCGGAGACCGGACCGATCGGCGGCAACCTGTCGCACGAATTCATCATCCTGGCCTCGACCGGCGAATCGGAGGTGTTCTGTCACAAGGACTATCTCGACATGCCGGTGCCCGGCGCCGCCGTGAATTTCGACGATGCTGCCGCCCTGCAGGGAATCGTCGATCAGTGGACGTCGCAATATGCGGCGACCTCGGACATGCACGATGCTGCCGCCTGGGATCTCGTGCCGGCGGACAAGCGCGTGTCGGCGCGCGGCATCGAGGTCGGTCACATCTTCTATTTCGGCACCAAATATTCCGAGCCGATGAAGGCGGTAGTCGCCGGCCCCGACGGCAAGGACGTGCCGATCCACGGCGGCTCCTACGGCATCGGCCCCTCGCGCCTCGTCGCCGCCATCATCGAGGCCTCGCACGACGAGGCCGGCATCGTGTGGCCGGAGGCGGTGGCGCCGTTCAAGGTGGCGCTCCTGAACCTGAAGCAGGGCGCCCCCGAGACCGACGCCGCTTGCGATGAGCTCTACACCGCGCTCACCGCCAAGGGCGTCGACGTCCTCTACGACGACCGCGACGACCGTCCCGGCGCCAAGTTCGCCACCGCCGACCTGATCGGCGTGCCGTGGCAGGTGCTGGTCGGCCCGCGCGGCCTCGCCGAGGGCAAGGTCGAGGTCAAGAAGCGCGCCGACGGCACCAAGGAACTGATGAGCCCGGCCGCCGCCCTGGACCTGGTGACGCGCTGAGCCGTCCCGCGCGCGGCAAAAAAAAGCGCAAAAAAATCTCGCTTGGTTGTCGATCCGCCCGGCCGTCGTTCGTCGCTGTGTCAGGAGGCGCCTGTCGCGCCTTTAAGGAACCAGAGGAGATGACCCAATGCGCGTGATGGTGTTCGTGAAGGCCACGCCGGACAGCGAAAAGGGACTGCCGCCCACGGCGGAAATGACGAAAATGTTCGAGGCCATGGGCAAGTTCAACGAGGAACTGGTCAAGGCCGGCATCATGCTGTCGGGGGACGGTCTCAAGCCGTCGTCCCACGGCAAGCGGGTGGCCTTCGACGGGCCGAACCGGACCGTCATCGACGGGCCCTTCGCCGAGGCGCGGGAACTCGTCGCCGGCTTTTGGATCTGGGAGGTCAAGGACATGGACGAGGCCGTCGCCTGGGTGAAGCGCTGCCCCAACCCGATGCTCGGCCCGAGCGAGATCGAGATCCGTCCGTTCTACGAGATGGCCGATTTCGGCGAGGCGGTGACGCCGGACATCGTCGAGCGCGAGGAGCGCCTGCGCGAGCAGCTCAAGGACCGCTGAGGCGGTTACCGCCACCTTGCCCGTCTTGCCTCGGCCTCCGCTTGTCCGTTAAGCGGGGGCCGTGGCCGACGGTGAAACCCTTCGCACGATAGAGACGGTCTTCCGCATCGAGCGCGCCCGGCTGATCGGCGGCCTGGCGCGGCTGGTGGGCGACGTCGACCGCGCCGAGGAACTGGCGCAGGACGCGCTCGTCGCCGCTCTGGCCGAATGGCCGCAAAGCGGCGTTCCGCAGAACCCGGGCGCCTGGCTGATGGCGGCGGCGAAACGACGCGCCATCGACGGCTTCCGCCGCGACAAGATGCTGGCGCGCAAGCACGCCGAGATCGCGCGCGACCGCGACGGCGACTACGACGCCGGCGCCGAGGCGATCGAAGCGGCCCTCGACGACGACCTCGGCGACGAAGTGCTCGGCCTGATCTTCGCCGCCTGCCATCCGCTCTTGTCGGCGGAGGCGCGGGCGGCGCTGACCCTGCGCCTGATCGGCGGGCTGACCACCGACGAGATCGCGCGTGCGTTTCTCTCGCGCGAGCCGACGATCGCCCAGCGCATCGTGCGGGCGAAGAAGACGCTCGGCGAGGCCGGGCTGACGTTTGCGGTGCCGCGCGGCGAGGAGCGCAAGCCGCGCCTCGCCTCCGTGCTCGAGGTCATCTATCTCGTCTTCAACGAGGGCTATGCGGCGACCGCCGGCGAGGACCTCATCCGCCCGAGCCTGTGCGCGGAGGCGCAGCGGCTCGGCCGCATGCTGGCCGCGGCGATGCCGGAGGAGCCGGAGGTCTTCGGCCTGCTGGCGCTGATGGAATTGCAGGCCTCGCGTTTCGCCGCGCGCACGGGCCCGGACGGCGCCCTCGTGCCGCTCACGGAGCAGAACCGCGGGCGCTGGGACCGGCTCCTGATCCGCCGCGGGCTCGACGCCCTGGCGCGGGCGGAGGCGCTCGGCGGCGCCAGCGGACCCTATGCGCTGCAGGCGGCGCTCGCCGCCTGCCACGCGCGCGCCGCCACAGCCGAGGACACCGACTGGCCGCGCATCGCCAGCCTTTACGACACGTTGCGGACGGTGATGCCGTCGCCGGTGGTCGATCTCAACCGCGCGGTCGCGCACAGCATGGCCTTCGGACCGGACGCGGGGCTTGCGCTCGTCGCGGGACTGGAGGAAGAGGCGGCGCTTGCGACCTATGCGCCGCTGCCGGCGGCGAAGGGCGATTTCCTGTTCCGCGCCGGCCGCCGCGGCGAGGCGCGGGCGGAATTCGAACGCGCCGCCTCGCTCACGCGCAACGCGCGCGAGAGGGCCTTTCTGCTGGCGCGGGCGGCGGCCTGCGATTCATGAGCCGCGTACCGCGTGACCGGAAAATACCTGTGCGCGGCCAAGGGCTTTCGCAGTTCATCGGGCTTGAAAGCGCCAGAATCGTGTGAAAATCCACGGGTCGTGGGAACCAAACAACAATGACCGAACCGCAGGGGACACGGCCTTTCTCCCCATTCGAATGGATGCTGTCGCTGCGCTATCTGCGCGCGCGGCGGAAAGAAGGATTCATCTCGGTCATCGCCGGGTTCTCCTTCCTCGGCATCATGCTCGGCGTCGCCACCCTCATCATCGTCATGGCGGTGATGAACGGTTTCCGCCACGAATTGCTCGGCAAGATCCTCGGCCTCAACGGCCACCTGCTGATCCAGCCGCTGGAGAAGCCCCTGACCGACTGGGCCGACGTCGCGGCGCGCCTCGACAAGGTCAAGGGCATCAAGCTCGCCGCGCCGATCGTGGAAGGCCAGGCGCTCGCCTCCTCGCCGTTCAATGCGGGCGGCGTGCTGATTCGCGGCATCCGCCTGCAGGATCTCGACAAGCTCCCGGCGATCGCCAAGAACATCAAGCAGGGCACGCTGCAAGGCTTCGATGACGGCCAGGGCGTCGCCATCGGCCGGCGCCTCGCCGACCAGCTTTCGCTGCGCGCCGGCGACAACATCACCCTGGTCGCGCCGCGCGGCGCGGTGACGCCGATGGGCACGACGCCGCGCATCAAGATCTACAAGGTCGCCGCCGTCTTCGAGATCGGCATGTCGGAATACGACAGCGCCATGGTGTTCATGCCGCTGAAGGAGGCGCAGGCCTATTTCAACCGCGCCGGCGACGTCACGGCCATCGAGGTCTACACCGACAACCCCGACAATGTGCAGGCCTACCGCAAGGCGGTGCAGGACGCGGCGCAGCGGCCGATCTTCGTGATCGACTGGCGCCAGCGCAACGCGACGTTCTTCAACGCGCTGCAGGTCGAGCGCAACGTCATGTTCCTGATCCTGACCTTGATCGTGCTGGTGGCGGCGCTCAACATCGTCTCCGGCCTCATCATGCTGGTGAAGGACAAGGGCCAGGACATCGCCATCCTGCGCACGATGGGTGCGACGCAGGGCTCGATCATGCGCGTGTTCCTGATCACCGGCGCCTCGATCGGCGTCGTCGGCACGCTGGTCGGCTTGCTGCTCGGCGTCGTCGTGTGCCTCAACATCGAGAACATCCGCCAGTTCCTGTCCTGGCTCACCAACACCGAGCTGTTTTCGCCCGAGCTCTATTTCCTCTCGCACTTGCCTGCCGACATGGACACGGGCGAGACGAGCGCGGTGGTGATCATGGCGCTGGTCCTGTCGTTCCTCGCCACGCTCTATCCGTCGTGGCGGGCGGCGCGCCTCGATCCGGTGGAGGCGCTGCGCTATGAGTGAGACCACCACGGTCGACGTCGAGGTGGCCGCCGCGACGGTCGAGGAGAAGCCCCGGCCCAATCCGGTGTTGTTCCTGCAGGACGTCGAGCGCACCTATCGCCAGGGCGACGAAACACTGCACATTCTGCGCGGCGCCGAGCTCGCGATCTGGCCCGGCCAGTCGGTCGCGCTGCTGGCGCCGTCGGGCGCCGGCAAGTCGACGCTCCTGCACATTGCCGGGTTGCTCGAGCATCCCGACCATGGCGAGGTCTATATCGACGGCCGCGCCACCGCGATCCTTCCCGACAGCGAGCGCACGCGCATCCGCCGCAACGAGATCGGCTTCGTCTACCAGTTCCATCGGCTGCTGCCGGAATTCTCGGCGCTCGAGAACGTCGTGCTGCCGCAAATGATCCGCGGCCTGGCGCGCGGCGAATGCGAGAAGCGGGCGACCGAACTGCTCTCGTATCTCGGCCTGCGCGGCCGCCTCAAGCACCGTCCTGCCGAATTGTCGGGCGGCGAGCAGCAGCGCGTCGCCATCGCCCGCGCGGTCGCCAACGCGCCGCGCATCCTGCTGGCCGACGAGCCGACCGGCAATCTCGACGTCCACACCGCCGACCACGTGTTCAACGCGCTGCATCAGCTGGTGCGCGCCTCGGGGCTCGCCACCATCATCGCCACGCACAACATGGAGCTCGCCGGCCGCATGGACCGGCGCGTGACCCTGCGCGAGGGCAGGGTGGTGGAATTGGATTAAGCAGACGGCGGCTCGGCCGTCAGCCAGCGATTGTGCGCAATCGGCCGCAGCTCCGGCAGCAAGCTTCGCCACCACGCTTTGTCGACGATCGTCACGTCATAGCCGGCGGCAGTCAGCAGGGCGATGCAGCCTGTTCGAGCGCCGCGGAATGGGTTTCGACGAGGAAGCTCGCGCGCTTGTCGGCGAGCAGGGCCCGGCCGCTTTCGAGCACCTCGACCTCGGCGCCATCGACGTCGATCTTGACGGAAGCCGGCGCCCTCTCGTCTCCGGGCGAGCGTATCGAGCGACACGACATTCGTCGCCGCGGCTGTGCCGACATAACGGGCCGTGACGTCGAGCAGCGGGCCGAGGGCGATGCCGTTCAATGCCGCGTGACGACCGATCCGGCCGTCGTCGTTCATGTCGGCGGCGAGGCTCTCGATGCAGTTGCGGGCAAGCAGCAGCACCATCTCGCCCTTCTCAGCGCCGACATCGATCAGCCGGCGCGCCTGGCGGAGCATCTTGCGGATGAAGGGATGCGTCTCGGCCTCCTGCAGGCCGAACGGTGATTGAGCCGAGTCCTGCGGTTCGACGACGAGCTGCAGGCCGCGGTAGAGCCCTGCGCGCACCCCCATCGGCTGTTCACCGGAGGGAAGGAGCGAGCCCTTGAGCAGAGCCTTGAGCATGGCGGGAGAGGTTTCGATCGGATCGGGGGCCTGCGCACGAAACTCTGCTCGCAAGTGTGGCTGCATGTCTCGCGGCGGCGTGGGGAGCCAAAAAAAGGGGCGGCTAGTGCCGCCCCTTTGTTTGCCCGGGACCTCGCGTTCAACGCGGCGCCGACAATGGCGTGCCATCCCAGTTCTTTTGGCCGTTCATCTTCAGCCAGAGATCATAAAAGCACAGCAGCGCGACCGCAGCGATCAGCCCGCCCGGCAAATACAGACCGGCCGAAGTGGCGGCAGCCGTGGCCGGCGCGTGCACCGGCACCGCACGCGACGGCTTCACTGCGGTGGCCGTAATCATTGCCGTGATCGCCAACGCGACCACGTACTTCCGAAGCATTCCAGAACTCCATCAGCCCACGACTATGCGCCAGCCTCCCGGCATGGGAGCGCCCTGCGCCGCGGGCTCGTGGCAAACCCGCGCGAAATCCGGGCCACCTTACCGTCCCTGCCAATATCCGGTCTCCGATTTTCGGCAGTTTTCCCGTGTGGAATACGGCCTCGGGCTCACCCGGCGCCGACGTCACAACATGTCCCCTGCGTGTGGAAAGCGCGGAGGGATCAAGGCATTGGCTCGCGATTGACGTTTCGTTTACCGACTGCCGGAATCCGTTTGACGTCAGAACATTCCATGAACTATGTTCCCTTTACGTTCATGGAGGGAGACATGATCAAGACTTTCGTTCACGAAGCCGCTGCGCTTGCCTCGCTCGCTCTGTTCGTCAGCATGATCGCCGTCTGGACCGAGGTGCTGGGGAACCTGTGAGCCGCTGTCATTCCGGGACGCGAGCGGACCGAGAATCCCTAAGCCGCAGCGCTTCGGCTTATGGACGGGGGCCGGCCTACCGGCCGGTCCGGGACTGAGGAGAGGGTGAGAGCGGCCTGTTGAAAACGGCCATAGAGGCCAGCCTTGCACCGGCGACGGTGGACTTGAGGCCGGCCTGTCCCCACTCTCTGTGGCATCACGGAATCACCCGAACCCCGCGGGGGCCCATGCCCAGCCCGAACTTCGTGCACCTGCACGTGCACTCGTCCTATTCGCTGCTCGAAGGCGCGCTGCCGATCGGCAAGCTCGCCGAACTGGCGAAGGCCGACAAGCAGCCGGCGCTGGCGCTCACCGACACCGACAACATGTTCGGGGCGCTCGAGTTCTCCGAGAAGATCGCCGGCTATGGCATCCAGCCGATCGTCGGTTGCGCGCTGGCCGTCGATTTCGCCGATACCGATCACGGCGCGCGCGGGCCCAATGTCGCGATCGAGCGCTCGCGCATTGTGCTCATCGCTGCGCGCGAGGAGGGCTATCGCAGCCTGATGCGGCTCAACTCGCGCGCCTTCCTCGAAACGCCGGCGAACGAGCCGCCGCGTCTCAAGGTCGACTGGCTCGAGGGCGAGGCGGACGGCCTCATCTGTCTCACCGGCGGCCCGAACGGCCCGCTCGACCATGTCATCGCCTCCGGGCAGAGCCATCTCGCCGGGCCGCGGCTCGAGACGCTGATGCGGCTGTTCGGCGACCGCCTCTACGTCGAATTGCAGCGCCACGGCACGCCGCTCGAGAAGCGCACCGAGCCGGTGCTGATCGATCTCGCCTACACGCACCATCTGCCGCTCGTCGCCACCAACGAGCCGTATTTCGCCAGCGCCGCCGACTACGAGGCGCATGACGGCCTGATCTGCATCGCCGAAGGCAAGCTCATCGCCGAGAGCGAGCGACGGCAACTGACGCCCGAGCATCGCTTCAAGACGCGCGCCGAGATGGCCGCCTTGTTCGCCGACCTGCCCGAGGCGCTCGCCCATACGGTCGAGATCGCGCATCGCTGCGCCTTCCGTCCGCGCACGGCCAAGCCCATCCTGCCGCGCTTTTCGCCCGACGAGGACGAGGCGGCGGTGCTGCGCAAGCAGGCGGAGGAGGGGCTCGCGCGCCGGATCGCCACCGCCGGCATCGCCGCGGGCTGCACCGAAGACGACTATCGCAAGCGTCTGGACTTCGAGCTCGGCGTCATCGAGCGCATGAAGTACCCCGGCTACTTCCTCATCGTGTCGGACTTCATCAAATGGGCGAAGGCGCACGGCATCCCCGTGGGACCGGGGCGCGGCTCCGGCGCCGGCTCGCTCGTCGCCTATTCGCTGACCATCACCGACCTCGATCCGCTGCGCTTCCATCTCCTGTTCGAGCGCTTCCTCAATCCCGAGCGCGTGTCGATGCCGGACTTCGACATCGATTTCTGCCAGGAGCGCCGCGACGAGGTGATCCGCTACGTGCAGGATCGCTACGGCCGCGATCAGGTGGCGCAGATCATCACCTTCGGCACGCTGCAGGCGCGCGGCGTGCTGCGCGACGTCGGCCGCGTGCTGCAGATGCCCTACGGCCAGGTCGACAAGCTGTGCAAGCTCGTGCCGCAGAACCCGGCCAATCCGATCAGCCTCGCCAAGGCCATCGACGACGAGCCGAAGCTGCAGGCCGAGGCGGAGGCCGACGCCACCGTCAAGCGCGCCTTCGCCATCGCCAAGAAGCTCGAGGGGCTCAACCGCCACGCCTCGACGCACGCCGCCGGTATCGTCATCGGCGACCGGCCGCTGTCGCAGCTCGTGCCGCTCTACCGCGATCCGAAGTCGGACATGCCGGTCACCCAGTTCAACATGAAATGGGTGGAGCAGGCCGGCCTCGTCAAATTCGACTTCCTCGGCCTGAAGACGCTCACCGTGCTGCAGACGGCGGTCAGGCTCGTCAAGCGCCGCGGCATCGACATCGACCTCGGTCACATCCCGCTCGACGACAAGAAGACCTACGAGCTCCTGGCGCGGGCCGAGGCCGTCGGCGTGTTCCAGCTGGAAAGCGCCGGCATGCGGCGGGCGCTGCTCGACATGCAGCCCGACCGCTTCGAAGACATCATCGCGCTGGTCGCGCTCTATCGTCCCGGCCCGATGGCCAACATCCCGACCTATTGCGCGCGCAAGCACGGACTGGAGACGCCCGACTACATCCACCCGAAGCTGGAGACGGTGCTGAAGGAGACCTTCGGCGTCATCGTCTACCAGGAGCAGGTGATGCAGGCGGCGCAGATCCTCGCCGGCTACTCGCTCGGCGAAGCCGACCTGCTGCGCCGCGCGATGGGCAAGAAGATCAGGAAGGAGATGGAGGCGCAGCGCGAGCGCTTCGTCTCCGGCTGCGTCAAGAACGAGATCGACAAGGCGAAAGCCGACGAGATCTTCGACCTGCTCGAGCGCTTCGCCGAATACGGCTTCAACAAGAGCCACGCCGCCGCCTACGCGCTGGTCGCCTACCAGACCGCGTACATGAAGGCGAACTACCCGGTCGAGTTCCTCGCCGCGACCATGACGCTCGACATGGGCAATACCGACAAGCTCGCGGAATTCCGGGCCGAGGCCGAGCGCCTGGGGCTCAAGCTCGATCCGCCGTCGATCAACCGCTCCCATGTCGAATTCGAGGTCGAGGGCAACACCATCGTCTACGCGCTCGCCGCGCTCAAGGGCGTCGGCCGGCAGGCGGTGGAGGCCATCGTCGCCGAGCGCGAGAAGGGCAGATTCGCCGATCTCGCCGATTTCGCGGCGCGCATGAACCCGCGCGCGGTCAACAAGCGCGTGCTGGAAAGCCTCGCCGCCGCCGGCGCCTTCGACGAATTCGAGCGCAACCGCGCCCGCGTATTCGCCGGCATGGACGTCGTGCTCGGGCGCGCGCAACACGCGCACGAAACGGCCGCCATCGGTCAGAGCGAGCTATTCGGCGGCGCCGGCCGCCCGGAGCCGATCGTGCTGCCGAATGTCGAACCGTGGCTGCCGGCAGAGCGGCTCAAGCGCGAATACGAGGCGATCGGCTTCTTCCTCTCCGGCCATCCGCTCGACGACTACGCCGCGGTGCTCAAGAAGCTGCGCGTGCAGCCTTGGGCCGAATTCGCCCGCGCGGTGAAGGCCGGCGCCACCGCCGGCAAGGTCGCCGGCACCGTGGTGGCGCGGCAGGAGCGGCGCACCAAGACCGGCAACAAGATGGGCATTATCGGCCTGTCCGATCCGACCGGCGCCTACGAGGCGGTGATTTTCTCCGAGGGCTTGGCCGAGCATCGCGATCTGCTCGAGCCCGGCACCGCGGTGCTGCTGACCATCTCGGCGGAAGTGCAGGGCGACGAGGTGCGTGCCCGCATCCAGGCGGCCGAGCCGCTCGACCGGGCGGCCGCCAATCTGGCCAAGGGCCTGCGCGTGTTCCTGCG
>Ga0187815_10000524_pt1 | contig 18523 bp, 17 predicted proteins | sample NC_S_5_FD_132962 | JGI IMG/M metagenome (GOLD analysis project Ga0187815, IMG submission 132962) | Wetland sediment microbial communities from Neuse River Estuary, North Carolina, USA - ASW-S_5 | ecosystem: Environmental > Aquatic > Freshwater > Wetlands > Sediment | place: USA: North Carolina...
GACGCCAAGCGCGATCACCTCGCGCTCACCGTCGGCAGCCAGGGCAGCCATCGCCTGCGCGATATCCTGTGCCAGAACGTGCTGAAGATTCCGGTCGAGAAGATGCGGGTGATCTGCCCCGACGTCGGCGGCGGTTTCGGCACCAAGCTGTTTCCATATCGCGAATACGCCCTGATGGCGGTGGCGGCGCGCAAGCTGAAGAAGGCCATCAAGTGGACCGCGGACCGCTCCGATCATTTCATGGGCGACGCGCAAGGCCGCGACAACGTCACGGTGGCGCGGATGGCGCTCGCCGAGGACGGCAAGTTCCTCGGCATGGATGTCGATCTGATAGGCGATATGGGCGCGTACCTGTCGACCTTCGGTCCTTACATCCCGCATGGCGGCGCCGGCATGCTGCCGGGCCTCTATGACATCCAGGCTTTCCACTGCCGCGTCCGCACCGTCTTCACCAACACCGTGCCGGTCGACGCCTACCGCGGCGCCGGACGTCCCGAGGCCGCCTACGTGGTGGAGCGTCTTGTCGACGCTGCTGCGCGAAAGCTCGGCATGACGCCCGATGCGATCCGGCGGAAGAATTTCATCTCGCCGAAGGCGATGCCCTATACGACCGCGACGGGCAAGGTTTACGACTCCGGCGACTTCACTGCGCATATGAAGCGCGCGATGGAAATCGCGGGCTGGAAGGAGTTTCCCAAGCGCGCGAGGGCCGCGACGAAGGAAGGGCTCGTGCGCGGCATTGGCCTGGCCGCCTATGTCGAGGTCTGCGGCACCATGGGCGAGGAGACAGCCAATGTTGCACTCGATCCGAACGGCGATGTCACCATCCTGATCGGCACGCAGTCGAGCGGGCAGGGGCACCAGACCGCCTATGCGCAGCTCGTCGCCGAGCAGTTCGGCTTGCCGCCGGAGCGCGTGCATATTCTGCAGGGCGACACCGACCAGATTGCCACCGGCCTTGGCACCGGCGGTTCGTCCTCGATTCCGACCGGCGGCGTCTGCGTCGAGCGCGCCACGCGTGATCTCGGCAACAAGCTGAAGGGGATCGCCGCACAAGCGCTGGAGGCCGGCATCGGCGACCTCGAGATCGATAGCGGCACCGTGCGCGTCGCCGGTACCGACCGCTCGGTCAGCTTCGCCGATCTAGCCAAGCGTCCCGGCGTCGATCCCTCGAAGCTGAAGGCGAGCTCGACGTTCACGCAGGCCGACGGCACCTATCCGAACGGCACGCATCTGGCCGAAGTCGAGATCGATCCGGCGACCGGCATCATCAAGATCGTCAATTATGTGATCGTCGACGACTTTGGCGTGACGCTCAATCCGTTGCTGCTGGCCGGCCAGGTCCATGGCGGCGCGATGCAGGGCATCGGCCAGGCGCTGATGGAGCAGGCGGTCTACAGCGACAAGGACGGTCAGCTCGTCACCGGCACCTTCATGGACTACGCGATGCCGCGTGCCTCCGACGGTCCGTCCTTCGTGTTCGAGACCCACAACGTGCCCTGTACGACCAACCCGCTGGGCGTGAAGGGCGCGGGCGAGGCCGGCGCGATCGGCTCGTGTCCTGCGGTGGTGAACGCCATCATCGAAGGGCTGTGGCGCGAGTACAAGATCGACCACATCGACATGCCCGCGACCGCCGAGCGGGTCTGGATCGCCATCCGCGAGGCGCAGCGCCAGCACACCCTCTGACGTTTGCCGCTGCCAGTGGAATGAAACGCCACACGTGGTGTTGAAGAGATGCGACGTCGCGCCAGCTGGCGCGGCGCACGCTGGGTCAGGAGTATCTCGGCCAAGACACCACCATGGGGCTGGAAACGGAGATTGCCGATGCGTCGAACTATCGTTTTGACTGGAGCAATTCTGCTTGGTGCCGGCGTGGCGCTGGCGCAGAGCCCGCAGGAGCAGGTCGACAAGACTCAGCTTGCGATGAAGTCCAACCTCACAAGCGCGATTGCGCTTTCGGACATGGCCAAAGACAAGAAGCCTTACAATCAGGCTGCCGTCGACAAAGCACTGGCAGAACTCGATGATGTCGCCAAGCGCTTTCCGTCATTGTTCCCGGAGAGCATCAAGGGGCTGAAGCCGACGAAGGGCGAGTATTACGCATCGTCCAAGATATGGACGGAGCGGCCGGATTTCGAGACGCACTCCGCGGCCTTCGTGAAGGCTGTCGGTCAGGCCAAGGCCAGGATCAAGGACGCGGACAGCCTGAAGGCGGAATTTCCCGAACTCAACAAGGTGTGCACGGGTTGCCACGAAAAATTCCGCGTCAAGGGCTGACGGCGAAGCTGCCATACTGCAGCAAAGCAAAAGGGACGAGCGCATAATAAGCGTTCGTCCCTTCATGTGTCGGCTTGGCGATCTTTGTCGCCTTCACTCGCTCACGTCATTGTCGTTACTTCATCACCTGACCGCGGATTTCGCCGCCGGGGTTCGCTGCCGTGTGGATGTTGATGTAGTACTTGCCGGCGACGAGGTCGGCGGCTTGCGCGTCCGTCAGCGTGGCGCTGCCCTCGACCGGGCTGGTGCCCGCGTTGGGGATCGCCACCGCAACGCCGGCATTCTTGCCTGCTTCCGCGGGACCGTGGAAATGGGCCGCCGTGGCCGGGCCCGACAAGTCGCTATATGTCAGCTTCCAGCTCAGCTTCTTCGACGCCGCGTCATAGTCGATGTCGGCGGTTCCCTTGCCGGCGCTCGTGTTGGCAGGCACCTCTGACTTGCCATCCAGCGTCGCCTTCATCTTGTCGGCAAAGGCCGGTCCCGCAAAAGCAACTGCAGCAGCGATCGCGAGCGTGGCAAGCATGGTCTTGGTCATGGCTCTCTCCCTGTTGTTGTCAGCCTCAAAACAGCGCATTTCCGAATTTATTCCCGGAACGGCATCGTCTTCGTCAAATTTCGCGCAAGCTTATGACGTCGAAAATCGCCATACTACTGCGGGATCGAAGCTTGTCGATGACGGATTGATGAATGCTGAAGCGTGCTCTGATTAGCCTGATCGTGCTCGCTGCCATCGGCCTTGGCGTGTTCTGGTGGCTGACCGTTCCTGCAAGCCTCGCGGCGACTTCGTTACCGGCCTATCGGCCTGATATCGCCAACGGGCAGACGGTATTCAACGCGGGCGGGTGTTCTTCATGCCATGCGATACCGAACCAGCCCGATCGGCTGAAACTCGGCGGCGGGCTTGCGATCCCCTCGCCATTCGGCACGTTCTATGCGCCCAACATCTCGCCCGATCCGAACGACGGAATCGGGCGATGGAGCGAGGCGGATTTCGTCACCGCCGTGATGAAGGGCACTTCGCCTTCGGGCACGCACTACTATCCGGCATTTCCCTATCCTTCCTATCAGCGCGCGAGGATCGAAGACGTCCGCGACCTCTTCGCATATCTCAAGACGCTGGCGCCGGTGACGGGCCGGGTGCGCGACCATGACATGCCATTTCCGTTCAACATCCGCCGCACGGTCGGGATCTGGAAGTTGCTCTTCCTCGACGCCAAGCCGTTCGTGCCCGACTCTGCACACTCGGCCTCGTGGAATCGCGGCGCGTATCTGGTCAACGGATTTGGTCATTGCGCGGAGTGCCACAGCACGCGCAATTTCCTCGGCGGCATCGTCGAGGCGCAACGCTTCGCCGGCGGTCCCAATCCGGAAGGCGAGGGTTGGGTGCCCAACATCACGCAAAGAGGGCTTTCCGAGTGGAGCGCCAAGGACATCGACTACTTCCTGGAGACGGGACAATTCCCTGATGGCGACACGGCCGGCGGATCGATGGCGCGCGTGGTCAAGAACACCTCGCAGCTCGGGCCGGCCGATCGCAGCGCAATCGCGGAATTTGTGAAGTCGCTGCCGCCGGTAGAAGGCCCGCCGCGGCCGAAGCGGAAGAGCGAGCAGGACGGCAAGTAGATACGCGACCGTTACGGCGTGACGGCCGCCGTCATGCGCCAGCGCGGCACCGGCGCCCGGTTGACGCTGACCGGTGCCGGCGGCTTCTCGTGTGTCTGTGCCGCCGACTTGTCCTTGCCACTCTTGGCCAAGCGCTTGGCATGCGACATGTCCGCAAAGGCGCGGTCGAAGTTGCGCATACGGTAGAACACGATGCCTCGATCGATATAGGCCGCGGCAAAACCGGGATCCTGCGCGATGGCCAGGTTGAAATGCGCCAGCGCGCCGCGGAGATCACCGCCGCGATAGGCAGACATGCCGCGCTGGTGCAACGTCCTGGCGTCGGCAGGGGCCGGGACGGGCGAGGCGGCGGGCGCAGCCGAGGTAATGACGGCCAGCGGCGGATTGATTGCATTCGCGGCCACTGCAACCGCGTCCGTCGTTGTGGGCTCATTGACGGCGGCGGCATTCTCGCGCTTCTCGGCCGTTACGTCTCGAACGCCGGCGGCCTGCGGCAACGCGGAGGTGACCTCGAGGGGCGAGCTCTCGGCGGCCCTGCCCATGCTGTCCGGCATCGCCTCCGTCTTCGAGATGTGGCTGAACACGGTGTAGCCGCCGATCAGCACGGCCGCGATGATGGTGGCCGCCATGGTGTTGGTGGCGCCGCGGTGAATCTTCTCGTAGACCGCCGCGCGCGGAGGCGGTGCCGGCGGTAAGGGCGGGCGCGTCGCGACCGCGAGCAACTGGTCGTAGGTGGCGCGCTGCTCGGCATCGCTGAGGATGTTGTGCGCGCGAACCAGCTGCCTGAAGCGAAGCGCCGCGTCCGGATTGTCCGGATTGATGTCCGGATGGGTTGCCTTTGCGGCCCGCCGAAAGGCGGCTCTCAAAGCCTCCGCATCATCATCCGGAAGGGCTCCGAGCAAATCGTAGAGCGTCCCCATGGTGGTACTCGCAACTAATTCCCCCTCAGAAACTCCACCGCCGCGGAACTCCTGACTGACGACTCCCCTAGGTAATCGAAAACTTCAGGGCTTCCCCATGATCGACATATGGCGAAAGCGTGCCGCAGCCGGGGTGCATTTAAGTCATGATGTTACCGGCTGGTGGCCAGCGCGGGCGCCGGCCTGCCCTCGCAGGCGCCGGACGCATGCAGTACGCGCATGCGTTCGCGCTCGGCTTTCTCGGCGTGCCGGATACAGCGGCGCTCATAAGCAAGCTTGAGGCGGGAGAATTCCGCAGGGTCTACCGTCTTGAGGGTCGATCCCTTGAACTCGCAGTCGGGCGCAGGGCGTGGCTCGCAATAGGCCGGCAGCGGCGGCGGCTCCGGAAGGGCAGCATTGGCCTCTTGCTCTCCGCGCTGTTGTGCGCAGCCGGCCAAGACCACGGCGATGGCCGCAGCGAGCAGCACGGCCGGCTTTCCAGCCGTGTGGGTCAGGCTCGTGGCTGATCCAAAATGGGACATGTTGGCTTTCCGGAGCATGGTCCGTACCCGCGCAGGCGGCGGCAACGGCGCCTGGCCCCCCAGCCAAACGTCGACATGATGAACGAAAAGCTTGAATTGAATCTAAACCCGACGGATTCCTCAGGAGGAGCCGAACGCCTTGAAGGTGATGATGGTGTGGGTGTCCTGGATGCCGGGAAGCACCTGCACCTTTTCGTTGATGAAGTGGCCGATGTCGGTGTCCTTGTCGACGTAGAACTTCACCAGGAGATCGTAGTCGCCGGCGGTCGAATAGATCTCGGATGCGATCTCGGCCTCGGCCAGCGCATTGGCCACCATGTAGGACTGGCCGAGCTTGCATTTGATCTGGACGAAAAAGGGCACCATCGCCGGGGTCTCCGAAGGGGGTAGGCCGGGCCAATAGGCCAAATCCGCGAGAGCATTGCAAGCCAGCTTGCTGGCCATGGCCCGCCGCGTTAGGACAAGCTCATGGCCCCGTTCCTACCAGAAGCGCGGGGTTGGCGATGACCACGCCGATCGCGCTCACCATAGCCGGCTCGGATTCCTCGGGTGGCGCGGGAATCCAGGCCGATCTGAAGACCTTTGCCGCGCTCGGCGTCTACGGCGCGTCCGTCATCACCGCACTGACCGCGCAGAACACGCAAGGCGTGACCGGCATCCACCAGGTGCCTGCGGATTTCGTCACGGGACAGATCGATGCCGTCTTTACCGATCTTGCCATCGGCGCCGTGAAGATCGGCATGGTGGCGGAGCTTTCGGTGATCGGAGCCATCGCGGCCGGACTTGCCAAATGGCAGCCGAAGCACGTCGTGCTCGATCCTGTGATGGTGGCGACTTCCGGCGACCGGTTGCTGAAGGCCGATTCGGTCGAGGCGTTGCGCAAGAAACTCATTCCGCTTGCCTCGCTGATCACGCCCAACCTGCCGGAGGCGGCGGCACTGCTGGACGAGCCGGTCGCGACAACCGAGAGCGCCATCGCCGATCAGGGCAAGCGGCTGCTCGCGTTCGGTCCGCGCGCGGTGCTGATCAAGGGCGGCCACGGCCAGGGCGTGGAAAGCATCGACTATTTCGTCACCGCCACCGGAACGCTGCCGTTGCCGGCGCCGCGCATTGCGACGAAGAACACGCACGGCACCGGCTGCTCGCTGTCGTCGGCGATAGCAGCGGGCCTGGCCAAAGGCGAGGACATGGACACCGCTGTGCGCAACGCCAAGACGTGGATCAGTGCTGCGATTGCGGCAGCGGATCGATTCACCGTCGGCCATGGCCACGGGCCGATCCATCATTTTCATAAGTTCTACTGAGCATCGTCCGGCGCCCGTTGGAACTCGCGCGCCGTTGACCAATTCCTGTTGGCAACGCTGACCGTCATTTCACGGGCGGCGAGTCCATGTCGCCTGCCTGTCGCATCGCGCTGTTATTCGCGCATTCAGGCGACGTGCAACTGATTCTCATGCGGCTATCAGCGGCACGGCCCGTCATCGGCCTGTCATGCAAATCTGTTAGGGCACGTGCATGGGAAGTGACTCCTTGAGTGATGAGACCGCCGAACGGCGCTTCCGCACTCTGTTTATCTCCGATGTCCATCTCGGAGCCCGCGGCTCGCAAGCCGACCGATTGCTGGATTTCCTCCGCAGCCACGATGCCGATACCATCTACCTCGTCGGAGACATCGTCGACGGCTGGGCCCTGAAGTCGTACTGGCACTGGCCGCAATCGCACAACGACTTCGTGCAGAAGCTGCTGCGCAAGGCGCGCAAGGGCGCCAAGGTCATCTACGTGCCCGGCAATCACGACGAGTTCCTGCGCAAATATTACGGCACGCATTTCGGCGGCATCGACGTGGTGGAGAACACCATCCACACCGGCGTCGATGGCAAGCGCTATCTCGTCATCCACGGCGATATCTTCGACCTCGTGGTGCAGAACGCGCGCTGGCTCGCTCATCTCGGTGACAAGGCCTACGATTTCGCGATCCAGATGAACCGCCTCGTCAACTTCTTCCGCCGCATGTTCGGCGTGCCCTACTGGTCGCTGTCGCAATGGGCGAAGCTGAAGGTGAAGAAGGCGGTGAATTTTATCGGCGCCTTCGAATCGACGCTTGCCGGCGAAGCGCGCCGTCATGGCTGCGAGGGCGTGATCTGCGGTCATATCCATTACGCGACGATCCGCGACGAGCACGGCATCCGCTACATGAATTGCGGCGACTGGGTCGAGAGCTGCACGGCGCTGGTCGAACACGAGGACGGCACCTTCGAGATCATCACCTGGACCGATTCGGTTCGGCGGGTCGCGCCGGTTCCCCGCGTGGCAGCGCGCGCGGCCTGATGAAGATCCTGGTCGCAACCGATGCGTGGCATCCCCAGGTCAACGGGGTGGTCCGCACGCTGGCGATGATGGCGGAGGCGGCGAGGGAGTTGGGCATCGAAATCGATTTCCTGACGCCGGAATCCTTTCGTACCTTTGCATTGCCGAGCTATCGCGATCTGCGGCTGGCGCTGCCGGGGCCGTCCCGGATCGCCGAGCTGATCGAGCGCGCCGCACCCGACAGCATCCATATCGCGACCGAAGGTCCGATCGGCTTCATGGTCCGCCGCTATTGCCGCAAGCATGGCCTGCCTTTCACGTCCGGTTTCCACACCCGCTTTCCCGACTATGTTTCCGCGCGCTCTCCGATCCCGGAAAGTTGGGTGTGGAGCTTGCTGCGCGCCTTCCACCGGCCGAGCCGGGCAGTGATGGCGGCAACGCCGGCGCTGGTGAGCGAACTGCGCGCGCGCGGCTTCCGCAACGTGGTGCTGTGGTCGCGCGGTGTCGACACCAAGCTGTTTCATCCGCGCGACATCGACATCTGCCTTCCGCCGCCGGTGTTTCTGTGCGTCGGCCGCGTCGCGGTCGAGAAGAATCTCGAGGCCTTTCTCGATCTCGATCTGCCCGGCACCAAGGTGATCGTCGGTGACGGCCCGGCCCGGGCGAAACTGGAGCGCAGGTACAAGCAGGCCGTATTCCTCGGCGCGCGCCATGGCGAGGAGCTCGCCGAGATATATGCGGCCTGTGATGTGTTCGTGTTTCCGAGCAAGACCGACACCTTTGGCCTCGTGCTGCTGGAAGCGCTCGCAAGCGGCCTGCCGATCGCGGCCTTTCCGGTAAAGGGGCCGCGCGACGTCATCGGCTCCGCGCCTGTTGGCGTGCTCAGCGACGATCTGCGCGCGGCCTGCCTGGAGGCGGCAGGCATCCCGCGCCGGACTTGCGTCGAATTTGCCGCCGCGCATAGCTGGGAAGCCTCCGCCCGCGTCTTCATCGAGCACGCACGGAGCATGCGCTTCGACGACGGCGAGAGGGAACTGGTCGAATTCGGGGCGGAAGACCCGCATTTCGCAGCCTGAGTGCCGCTAATCCGGCTTGTCCGCGATGCGTGCGGCGCGATAACATGGCGCCCATGACCGAAACCAAGCTGAGCTCTCCCGTCAGCGCCGCCGATATCGAAGCGGCCGCCAAGGTGGTCGCGCCGTTCGCGGTGCGCACCCCGCTGTTGTCCTTTCCGGTGCTCGATGAGCGCGCCGGCACCAAGGTCTTCCTCAAGCCGGAGATGCTGCAGCGGACCGGCTCGTTCAAGTTCCGCGGCGCCTTCAACAAGCTCTCCTCCATACCCCAAGCCAATCGCGGCGGCGGCGTGGTGGCGTTCTCGTCCGGCAACCACGCGCAGGGCGTGGCGGCGGCGGCGAAGCTGCTCAACATGCAGGCGACCATCGTGATGCCGGCGGATGCGCCGCTGTCCAAGCGCGAGCGCACCAAATCCTACGGCGCCGAGGTCGTGCTGTATGATCGCGACAAGGAGGACCGCGAGGCGATCGCGGGCGGCATCGCCAGCAAGCGCGGCGCCACGCTGGTGCGCCCCTATGACGATCCCTTCGTGATCGCGGGCCAGGGCACCGCCGGCCGCGAGATCGCCGAGGACATGGCCGCGCGCGGGCTTGCGCCCGACATCGTGGTCGCGCCCGCCTCGGGCGGCGGCCTGATCGCAGGCGTCGCCACGGCCGTGAAGTCGCACTTCCCGAACGCGGAAGTCATCGTCGCCGAGCCGAAGGGCTATGACGACCATGCGCTCTCGCTCAAAGTCGGCCACCGCGAGCCGCATCCCGCCGCCGGGCGCACCATTTGCGACGCGCTGATGGCGGCAATGCCGGGCGAGCTGACCTTCTCCATCAACAGCAAGCTGCTCGCCCGCGGCGTCTCGGCCTCCGACGAGGAAGTAGCTGCCGCCGTCGCCTTCGCCTATCGCGAGCTGAAGCTCGTGGTCGAGCCCGGCGGCGCCGTCGGCCTTGCCGCGCTGCTCGCCGGCCGCATCGACGCCAAGGGCAAGAACGTCGTCATCGTCCTGTCGGGCGGCAATGTCGACGCCGACCTGTTTGCAAAGCTGGTCGCTTAAGACATTTCTCCAAAAATAGTGTGGGGCAGAGCATCGCTGCTCTGCCCCAGTTTCGTTGTTGGTCCGGTGCGCTGGTATCAGAACCCCCGGCGCATCAGGCCGCCGCCCATGGCCATGCGGGAGCCGCCGTTGTTGCCGCCCAAGTTCATCTTGGCGGGCTGCGAATCGCCCTGGTTGAACTTGTTGCCCGGATTGTTGTTGAGCTTCATCACCGGGCCGTTGTTCAGCTGCGGGCGCGTGTTGGTGATGCGGTTCGCGGGCATGCTTGTCCTGACGTCGACCTTGGTGTCCTGACCGGAAGTGATCCGGCCGCCATTGTTCACCGGCAGCGTACCGATCCTGCCGCCATTGATGCCGGTGTTGGTGGGGCCGTTGTTGCCGGCATTGCCGTTCGGCGCAGGCATGGTGACGATCTTCTTGTCCGGCAGACCCTCGGCCCTCGGCGCAGTGATGACGGGCATGGTGGTGATCTTGCCACCGCCGTTGATGCCGGTGTTGCCGGGATTGCCGTCGACCTGCTTGCCGGGCAGCGGGATGCCGAGGCCGCCGCCGACCTTCTGGCCGTTATTCTCGCCGATCTTGATGCCGTCCTTCGGCAGGCCGAAATTGCCCGGCTGCCTCAGGTTGGGCGCAAGCTGCGGCGACACGATCAGCCTCGTGGCCTGCATCAGCGGGATGCCCTTGGGCGTCGCCTGCAGGTTCACCGCGACCTTCGCATAGGGGCTGTCGCCGAAATTGTCGGCAAAGGTCTTGTAGGCGAACGGCGAGTTGGCAAGCACGGTCTTGTGCCAGGCCTGTGCCACCGTCAGGTTGCGCAGCAGCCAGCGGATGCGGTCGCTCAGCGGGTCGTGCGGATACATCGCGATGAACTGCTCGTAGTACTGCGGCTGGCCTTCCGACAGCACGAAGTCATAGGCCTGCTGCACCGAACGGCTGGGCAGGTTGGAGGCCGCCGTCACCACCGGGCCACGGTTCGGCACGCGCGTTGCCGCGACCGCGGTGTCGCCGAAGAAGTAGAAGTCTGACGTCAGCGACGAGCTTTCCCACGGGATCTGCCTGCCGCCGGTGGTGCTGTTCACCTCGAGGCGCACGCGCTTGAACAGCTGCTCGATCGGCAGGTTCGGCTCGTTCGCAAGCTTCAGGAAAGCCTGGGTGTAGGGGCTGTGGTCGCCGGAGCCGTCGAGGGCTTCGGTGCCCGGCGCGGTCGAGTAGCCGACGATCGAGCCGTTCGGGGCGTCGACGATGGCAAGGCCCCGGCCGGCATCGTTGACGCCGGGGAACGGATTGTTGCGGCAGGCGTCGAGCAGGACGATGCGCAGCCGGCTCGGGATCGAGTCCAGCGTCGCCATCAGGTCGACCAGGCGCAGCGAGTTGCTGGTCAGGTCATTCGGTGTGGAGACGTTGGCGTCGACCGGAACGAGGTAGTTCTCGCCGGCGAGCTGCACGCCGTGGCCGGCGTAATAGACCATCGCCACCGAGTTGGGGCCGCGCGCGGCAACCTTGGACGAGAAGTCCTGCACGACGCGGATCATGTCGTTCTGCGTCAGGTCGATCGCCGAGGTAACCTCGAAACCGGCCTTGTTCAGGAATTGCGCCATCGCCTGGGCGTCATTGTCGGGGTTGGCAAGCTCCGGCGCGTTCTTGTAGTGCGCGTTGCCGATCACCAGCGCGACGCGCTGCTCGGGCCCACGCAGCAGCGATGCCGACGTGCCTTCGGGAGCGGTTTGGGCAAACGAGGCGGTGACCGAAAAGCCGAGCAGGCTTCCCAGGAGACCGGCATACATCAGAAAAGACTTCAAACGGGACATGGCGTCCTCTCCTCCAGCGAATCTCGATGCGAGATTGGTTGCGGCGAGGCTACGTCGGGGTTCACGCCAGGTGCGTGAGCTGCATCACGCAGGAACGGACTTGAAAATGAACGCAAAATAAACGCGGCAAATACCGTTAATTGCTGGAGAATTCGATCAGGAGAAAAACGCGATCTTTTCGGCCTGACTCATGCGGCGAATGGGCGCGAGGGGGTCGTTGGCGGGTCGGTTCGGCCTGCCCAGGATGCCGCTGGCGAGAACGGCCGAGCCGATCGAGATTTCAGCTTCACCAACTTGTGTAGCCGCCGGCGCGGTCTCGGTTGCAGTTGCAACGGCGACAACCGGCTCCGGCTGAACCGGCGGTGCGACGGATGGGGCAATCGGCGCGACGCTGGGTGCAACGGCGTCGGCTGCAACCGGCGCGGGCGCTGCGATCTCCGGCTCGACGAGGGCGGCTTCCGCGACCGGCATATCGAAGTCGTCTTCGATCGGCTGCGGCGCGGACATCTCGGCCGCGATCAGATCAAGCAACGCTTCGTCATGGGCGTCGGCGGCGGCCTCGTCGACGATTTCGATGGCATCGACGACGGCTGCAACCGGCGCCGCTGCTTCCGCGACGGGAGCGGCGCTTGCCGCAGTCGCCTCGCCGGTTTCGGCAACAGGTGTCTCGGCAGCTTCGGCAACAGGCGCCTCCGCTGCGGCTTCAACGACGGCGGCAGCGGGCGCCTCGGGCTCCGGAGCTTCCTCGGCCGGCGCAGGGAAGGGTACGACATTGGCCTCAGCGGCATCCTCCGCCTCGCGCCGCGCCTGTGCAGGCGCCCGCTCGCCGGAATATTCATCGATCCTGGCCTCGATCGCGGCAAAGGCCTGATCGATCGCCGCGCGGGCGTCACCCACGGAAATCTGGCCCGCGCTGTTCTCGATCGCCGCGGCCTGGGAATCCAGGATGTCGCAGATCCGCCCGTCGGTGCCGATCTCGCGCCAGCGCCAGGAGATTTCGCGGATGATCCGCACGCCCCTTGCGATCGGAGCAAGGCGTTCGTCGAAGGCGAGCCCGTCGAGCCCGGCATTGGCTGATGCCTGTGCCTTGCCGACCGCCTCGCGGATCGCGGCAAGCGCCTCGATCAGATCGGCCTCGGCAGCGGCCTGTTTCTGCGCGGCGAGACTCTCCTCGATGCGCACCACCGCATCGAGCACCATGCGGGTGTCGGCATTGCGGTTGCGCTTGGCGTATTCGCCGAGAAACCAGCGGCCGCGCGATGTCTCCATGAAGGCTTCATGGATCGCGGCATAGTCCTCCTCGCTCGGCTGCGCGGCGCGCGCCGAAATCGGAGAGAGGGCAAATACTTCGTCAGCCATGTTAAACTCGGCGCGCAAATCACTGCGCGGTTTGCCATATAACGAACAACATGAACGCACGCGAATCGCAACTGACTTGATGTCCAGCCAAGCACAAATCCCCACCGCGGCGCACGCCGATTCGCGCCGATTCGCAGTGGGGATCGCAGCGTTCTACGCCTCGCTGTTTGGGCTCGTGGGAACGCACCTGCCGTTTTTCCCGGTGTGGCTGAAGGCGGTCGGGGTCGACGCCGCCTGGATCGGCATCATCACGGCATTGCCGGCGATCTCGCGTTTCACCGTGCTGCCGTTCGTCACCAGCCTTGCCGAACGGCATCAGGCGGTGCGCCAGGCGATCACCGTCACTGCCTTTGCGACCGCCATCGGCCTGATCGTGGTCGGCACCCAGCATCAGGCGCTGGCCATTTTCGCGGTCTATGCTGCGACCTCTTGCCTGTGGACGCCGATGACGCCGCTCACCGATGCCTATGCGCTGCGCGGGGTGCGGCGCTACGGCCTCAATTACGGGCCGCTGCGGCTGTGGGGCTCGGCGGCCTTCGTGGCCGGTGCGCTGGCGTGCGGGCTCCTGGTCGACGTGATTGCGGCAAAGCACCTGATCTGGGTGATCGCGGCCGTCGCGGTATTGAGCGCGCTGGTCAGCCTTGGCCTCAAGCCGCTCGAGGCGCCGAAGGCGGGGGCGTCGGAAATCCATGGCGACAGCCGGCTGCTGCGCGATGCCGGCTTTCTCGCAATCATCGCGGCCTCGGCGCTGGTGCAGGGCAGCCACGCCGCCTATTACACCTTCGCTTCCATCGCCTGGCAGCAGGAGGGCTTTGGCGGGCTCACCATTGCAGGACTCTGGGTGCTCGGCGTGCTCGCGGAGATCGTGCTGTTCGCCTTCTCGCCGCGCTTCACGCTGCCGTTCTCGCTGTTGGTGGTGATCGCGGCGCTCAGTGCGGCCTTGCGCTGGGTGATCACGGCGCAATCGCCGCCGATCGCGATCCTTGCGGTCGTCCAGCTCGCGCATGGCCTGAGCTTCGGCCTCACCCAGGTCGGCACCATGGGGCTGATTGCCCAGCGCGTGCCCGGACACGTGATGGCGCGCGGGCAAGGCTATCTCGTCGCCTGCACCGGCATCGTCTTCAGTCTGGCCTCGATCATCTCGGGCCGCATCTACGAGAGCTACGGCCAGGGCGTCTATTACCTGATGGCCGCGATGGCCCTTGCCGCCGCGCTCATCATTTGGCTGGCGCGGCATCGCCTCGCGCTTCATCCCCATAGTGCAGCCTCCGGCGCATAGATCAGGCTGCCGTCGTAGCGCAGGCCGCTTTGGCGATCGCGCGCCAGCAGCAAGGGGCCGTCGAGATCGACAAAGCGCGCGTAGGGCGTGAGCAGCATCGCCGGCGCCATCGCCAGCGAGGTCGCGACCATGCTGCCGACCATGATCTCGAAGCCGAGCGCGCGGGCGGCGTCCGCCATGGCGAGCGCCTCGGTGAGGCCGCCGGTCTTGTCGAGCTTGATGTTGACGGCGTCGTAACGTCCGCGCAGGCGCTCGAGCGTGGTGCGGTCGTGCACGCTCTCGTCGGCGCACACCATGATCGGCCGCTTGATCTGCGCCAGCGCCTCATCGTCACCAGCCGGCAATGGCTGCTCGACCAGCGTCACGCCGGCGTCGGCACAGGCCGCGAGATTGGCGGCGAGGTTGCCGGAACTCCACGCTTCATTGGCGTCGACGATCAGCTCCGATGTCGGCGCCGCTTTGCGCACCGCGGCGATGCGCAGGGCATCGCCGTCGCCGCCAAGCTTGATCTTGAGGAGCGGCAGATGCGCGGCCCTGGCGGTGGCTTCCGCCATCGCCTCCGCGTTGCCGAGCGAGATGGTGTAGGCGGTGGTGCACGCCTCCGGCGGCGCGCGCCCGAGCAGGTTCCAGGCGCGCTTCCCGGCCACCTTGGCTTCGAGGTCGATCAGGGCACAATCCAGCGCATTCCGGGCGGCACCCGCGGGCATCGCGGCCTGCAAGCCCTGCCGGTCCAGCCCGCGGGCGAGCGGTTCCTGCATGGCGCGCAGCGCCGCCAGTGCGGCCTCCGGCGTCTCGCCATAGCGGGGGTAGGGAACGCATTCCCCGCGGCCGGCAAGGCCGCCGCGGCGAATCTCCGCCACAATCGTGACAGCTTCGGTCTTGGCCCCCCGGCTGATGGTAAAGCTGCCGGCGATGGGCCAGTGTTCAATTCTCGCAGACAGGTTTGTGAACGGGCTGGAAGTCATTTTAAAGTCTGATGATTCTGAACCGTGCACCGGCTGGCCCTGACCAATATTGGCTGGTACATGACGGATTCAACAAGGCGAGGGGCGGCATGCCGCTTGGCCCTGCGGATAGCCCGCGGGACAACGGCGCCGGAGATGGCAGAGTGAAGGGCGACCCGACATTGGAGCGGATTGCACGGGGCAATGGGCTTGCGCTTGCCGCGGCCGGCCCGTGGATCGCCCGCCATGCCGCCGTGCTGGAAGAGATCGTCACCGACGCGGAAAAGCTCGGCGGCAGCCGGCCCAACATCTTCATCGACGTTTCGCAGGTCTCCCGGCTGGACACCTTCGGTGCCTGGCTGATCGAGCGGCTGCGCCGCAGCCTGAGCCAGGGCGGCGCGGAGACGCAGATCGCCGGTCTCTCGGCGAACTATTCCAGCCTCGTCAATGAAGTTCGCCGTGTGAAGGCGGCCGCGCCTGCCGACAGCGAGCCGGTGACCATCTCCGGCATGCTCGAAGGGGTCGGCCGCAGCGTGGCCGGCATCGGCGGCACCTTTGTCGGCCTGATCGACATGCTCGGCGCGGTGCTGGCCGCCGCCGGCAATGTCCTGCTGCATCCCCGCAGTTTCCGCCTCACCTCTACCATCCATCACATGGAGCAGGTGTGCTGGCGCGCGGTGCCGATCATCGTGCTGATCACCTTCCTGATCGGATGCATCATCTCGCAGCAGGGCATCTTCCATTTCCGCCAGTTCGGCGCCGACATCTTCGTGGTCGACATGCTCGGCGTGCTGGTGCTGCGCGAGATCGGTGTGCTCCTGGTGGCGATCATGGTCGCCGGGCGCTCGGGCAGCGCCTATACCGCCGAGCTCGGCTCGATGAAGATGCGCGAGGAGATCGACGCGCTGCGCACCATGGGGTTCGACCCGATCGAGGTGCTGGTGCTGCCGCGCATGCTGGCGCTGGTGCTGGCGCTGCCGATCCTCACCTTCCTGGGCGCGATGGCCGCGCTCTATGGCGGCGGTCTCGTCGCGTGGCTCTACGGCGGCGTCGATCCCGAAGCCTTCCTGCTCCGCCTGCGCGATGCCATCTCGATCAATCATTTCGTGGTCGGCCTCATCAAGGCGCCGGTCATGGCCGCCACCATCGGCATCGTCGCCTGCGTCGAGGGGCTCGCGGTGCAGGGCAGCGCCGAATCGCTCGGCCAGCACACGACGTCCTCGGTGGTGAAAGGCATCTTCTTCGTGATCGTGATGGACGGCGTGTTTGCCATCTTCTTTGCCGCGATCGGGATGTGATCATGGCCCTCGCTCCCCAATCCGACGCGATCATCCGCGTCCGCGACATTACCGTTCAGTTCGGCAAGACGCGGATACTCGACGGGCTGAATCTCGACGTCCGTCGCGGCGAAATCCTCGGCTTCGTCGGCCCGTCCGGCGCGGGCAAGTCGGTGCTGACGCGCACCATCATCGGCCTCGTGCCGAAGGTTGCAGGGCGTATCGAGGTGTTCGGCGTCGATCTCGACGCGGCCGATGCCAACCAGCGCCGGGCGGTGGAGCGCCGCTGGGGCATCCTGTTCCAGCAGGGCGCGCTGTTCTCCTCGCTCACGGTACGCCAGAACATCCAATTCCCGGTGCGCGAATATCTCAATCTCTCGCAAAAGCTGCTCGACGAGATCATGGTCGCAAAGCTCGTGATGGTGGGGCTGCGTCCCGAAGTTGCCGACCGCTATCCGTCGGAGCTCTCCGGCGGCATGATCAAGCGTGTGGCGCTGGCGCGCGCGCTCGCGCTCGACCCGGAGCTGGTGTTCCTCGACGAGCCGACCTCGGGCCTCGATCCGATCGGCGCCGGCGATTTTGACGAGCTGGTCCGCACCCTGCAGCGCACTTTGGGCCTGACCGTTTTCATGGTAACCCACGACCTCGATAGCCTTTATACGGCGTGCGATCGCATCGCCGTGCTGGGGAACGGCAAGATCATTGCCGCAGGTTCGATCGCTGACATGAAGGCTTCGCAGCACCCCTGGCTGAACCAGTATTTCAACGGCAAGCGCGCTCGCGCGGTCGTGGTTTAGGAGCATTTGATGGAAACCCGGGCGAACTACGTCCTGATCGGCGCCTTTACGCTGGCGGTGATCGCGGCTGCGTTCGGCTTCGTGCTCTGGTTCCAGAGCCTGCACACCACCAAGCTGCGCAGCCCCCTCCGCGTCGTCTTCGAGGGCCCAGCCTCGGGTCTGCGCAACGGCGGCAGTGTCAATTTTAACGGTATCAGGATAGGGGAAGTAGTCTCCGTGAAGCTCGACAACCCGCGTCGCGTTGTCGCGCTGGCCATGGTCGAGAACAAGGCTCCGATCCGCAAGGACACCATGGTCGGCCTCGAGTTCCAGGGCCTCACGGGCGTTGCCGCGATTTCGCTCAAGGGCGGCGAGGAGAACGCAGCCGCGGTGCCGCTGGACGAGGATGGCGTGCCGGTGCTGACGGCCGATCCCAACGCGCTGCAGGACGTCACCGAGGCGATCCGCGCCACCTTGCAGAACGTCAACCGCCTCGTCGCGGAGAACCAGCAGTCGGTCAAGAACTCGCTGCACAATCTCGAAACTTTCACCGGCGCGCTCGCGCGCAATTCCCAGAAGATCGACAACATCATGGCGCGGGTCGACGGCGTGATGGGCAAGGCGGACAGTCTCATGCTCGGCCTCAACTCGATCGGCGGCGGCGCCACCGGCGGAGAGCTGGCGGCGATGGTGAAGGCGATCAAGGATCTGGCGGAAGATTTCGACAAGCGTTCCGGCGCGCTGATGGCCGACGGCCGCCGCACGCTCGCCGACATCAGCCGCGCGGTGAACAATTTCGATCGCAACCCGACCCGGGTGATCTTCGGCGGCGGCAATTCGAGCCCACCGCCCGAGCAGCAGGCGCCGCCGCGGCAAGCACCCGCCGCCGCTGCGGGGCAGGGCCAGCGCCGCGCGCAGTAGGACGGGGCCCGTCTTGGTGCGCGTGCAGAAGGCGCGCAACGCTTGCTCCGCTGTCGTCCCGGCGAACGCCGGGATCCATAACCACAGGGCAAAGTTGTTAGGACTCGCTGGGGCCACAGCCATCGCACGACCACGTCCTGTGGTTATGGGTCCCGGGTCGCGCTCGCTTTGCTCGCTTGCCCGGGACGACAGTGTGCTTTGAACATGCGCTCTCATTCTCACGGCGCGATTTCGCCTGAGCTGTGCAATCTCGTTGTCCCTCTTCTTTGAAGAGGGCGCAGGGAAAGCCGGGCGCCGACTGCGCCCGCAGTCCCGTGTGCGACAGTCCGGTAAGGGAAAGCACACGGGTTAAACCACAGGTACAGCCAGGACATCCCGGCTTTCCCCGC
>Ga0187815_10000526_pt1 | contig 18464 bp, 16 predicted proteins | sample NC_S_5_FD_132962 | JGI IMG/M metagenome (GOLD analysis project Ga0187815, IMG submission 132962) | Wetland sediment microbial communities from Neuse River Estuary, North Carolina, USA - ASW-S_5 | ecosystem: Environmental > Aquatic > Freshwater > Wetlands > Sediment | place: USA: North Carolina...
CTTCCATGCGGCGGCGACGGAAAAATTCGGGCCGGTCGATATCCTCTTCAACAATGTCGGCCAGAGCGGCCGCGAGCGATCCGCCGCCTTTCATGCTTCGCAGGAAGAGGTCTGGCGCTTTGTGTTCGAAGTCTCGCTGTTCAGCACCATGCGACTGTCGCGGCTGGTTGCGCCCGCCATGCGCGAACGCGGCGGCCGCATCGTCAACATGTCGAGCGATGCCGCCTTTGTCGGCGATGCCGGGCTGGTCGACTATGCCACGGCCAAGATGGGCATCGTGGGTTTCACCCGCTCGCTGGCACGCGAGCTGGCGCCGCATGGCGTCACCGTCAACGCAGTCGCGCCGGGCGCCATCCGCACCCGCGCGCATGACAAGATGCCGGCGGATGTGCTGGACCGCATCAAGGCCGCGACGCCGGCCGGCTTCGTCGGCGAGCCGGAGGACGTGGCCGGCGTGGTCTGCTTCCTTGCCAGCCAGGACGCGCGCTTCATCACCGGCCAGACGCTGCTGATCGACGGCGGCCGCTGGATGATCTGACCGAATTTTTCCGCCGGAGGCCGCCATGACCGAGATTGCCGAACTTTCCGCCGTCGCACTCGCGGCCGCGATCCGCGCAAAGCAGATTTCGCCGGTCGAAGCCGTGGAGGCGGCCTTCGCGCGCATCGAGGAACGCGCCGACCTCAACGCCTTCATGGCGCTGGCGCATGAGCGCGCCCGCGAAGAAGCCAAGACGGCAGAGGCCGCCGTCATGCGCGGCGACGAGCTTGGCGCGCTGCACGGCCTGCCGTTCTCGGTGAAGGACCTGACCACCACCGAGGGCATCGCCACGACGCAGGGCTCGGCGCTTTACGCAAATCAGGTGCCGGCGGCGGATGCGGTTGGTGTGGCCCGCGCGCGTGCGGCGGGCGCCATTGTCATCGGCAAGACGACGACGCCGGAATTCGGGCACAAGCCCTTTACGGAAGGCCCGTTCTTCGGCCGCACGCTCAACCCGTGGAACAAGGACTTCACCTGCGGCGGCTCGAGCGGCGGCGCCGCCGTGGCGGTCGCGGCCGGCATGGGGCCGCTGGCGCTCGGCTCCGACGGCGGCGGCTCGATCCGCATTCCCGCCGCCTGTTGCGGCGTGGTGGGCCTGAAGGCAACGCTCGGCGTCATCCCCAATCTGCAGGCGCCCGATCTTTTCGGCGCGAATTCCTATGTCGGGCCGATGGCGCGCAACGTTGCCGACGCGGCGATGATGTTTGACGTGCTGGCCGGGCCGGATCGCCGCGATCCGTTCGGGCAGGCGGCTCCCGAGCCGGTCGAGCGCGATGCGGGCAAGCCGGTGCGCGTCGGTCTGCTGCTGAAATGCGGCAATGTCCTCGACCCCGAGGTCGAGGCCGCGACCGTCGCGGCCATGCGCAAGGCCGAAGCGCTCGGCATGCAGGTCGAGCCCATCGAGCTCGATTTTGTGTCGATGGAAGAGCCATTTCTGGTGGTGCTGCGCTCGCTTCTCTGGGCGCGCGTCGGCAAGGCGATGGAGAAAACGCCCGAAAAGCTCGACCCGACGCTGATCGAAACCATCAGGGCCGGCATGGGCTACACGGCGGCCGATCTCTGCGAGGCGCAGTTCGCCCGCACCGCCTGTTTCGCCAAGGTGCAGGAGGTGCTCGAGCGCTGCGATGTCATCGCTTCGCCCACACTTTCGACCCCCGCGCTGCCGGTCGGGCTCGACCCACTGGGGCGCGTGGAGATCGCCGGACAGGATGCCGGCACCATTCGCGGCGCCTGGTATCCCTATACCTTCCCGTTCAACCTGACGGGGCACCCGGCACTGTCCATTCCGAGCGGCTTGTCGTCCGCCGGTCTGCCCATCGGCCTGCAACTGGTCGGGCGCTGGCACGAGGACCGCTTCCTGCTCGACTGCGCGGCCAAGCTGGAAAAGGCGATCGGCTTTTCCGCCGTCCATCCGCTGCCCGTGTGACGGCTATCGCGCAGGCCGCTCAAGCCGCCCGCGCGACCCGCGCCACCTCGGCCACCAGTTCGGCGGTATTCACCTGCCGGCAATAGCCTTTGATCGTCCTCAGCGAATTGTCGTGGCGCTCCTGCGTATAGGTGGCGCAAGCGTCGGGCACCAGCGTGACGAGATAGCCAAGGTCGCAGGCGTCCCGCACCGCCGATTCCACGCACTGGTCGGTCAGCAGCCCGCAGATCACCAGCTGCCGGACGCCGAGATTGCGCAGGATATAGTCGATATGGGTGGAGACGAAGACGCTGGACGAGCTCTTGGGCAGCACGATCTCGTCGTCGCCCGGCGCGATCTCGTCGATCACCTTGCCGTCATGTGAGCCCTTGGCAACGTTGAAGCCGGTGATCTTGTAGTCGAGGCTGCGGTCGCGGCCATCCTTGGTCAGGCTCTCGATGGTGGTGTAGAGCACCTCGATGCCGGCCGCGCGAAATTGGGCCTGCAGCGTCCGCATGTTGGGGACCGCGCTCGTTTTCAGCCGGTCGAAATAGTAGCCGTATTTGCCGGCGATATCCTCATCGGGGATATCCTTGAACTCGCCTCCGTCGCGCCTGGCGCAAAAATTCTGCACGTCGATGAACAACAAAGCGGAAGCATTCGGATCAAGCGGTATTTCACGGGTGGTCGGAAAGTCGGCGCCCATCTGCATTGCCTTTCTCGTTCGCGGTCGCGTCGATGCCATGCATGTAGCCTGATAGAAGCCGCACGCGCGCCTCCTGTCCAGCGGCAATCGGCAACTCGCAGAAACCGGAAGGGCGAAGGCCGCTATCCGACCTTTTCGACGTAGTAGCGCGGGATCGAGCGTCGCTCGCGATCACGATAGAACTCGATGCAGAAATCCACGAACGCCTTGAAGCGTCGCGAGACGTGGCGCCTGCGCGAATAGATCAGGTTGATCGCGGTCTCGGGCGAACGCCAGTCGGGAAGCACCGGCACCACAAGGTCGCTCTGGCGCTCCGTCTCGACGAAGAAGCCGGGAAGATAGGCGATGCCTTCGCCCGCCACCGCGAAATATTTCAGCGTCCAGTAGTCGTTGGCCATGCAGGTGGTGGGCGGCAGGATATCTATTTCGGAGCGTTCACCCCTTGCCAGATACCAGGATTGCGGCCGGGTCGGTTGGCGAAAGATCAGCCCGCGATGCGCGGCAAGGTCGTCCGGCGTCTGCGGCGTGCCGTGTCGGGCCAGATAGGCAGGGCTTGCATAGAGGCCATACGAGGCCGTCGCCAGCCGCCGGCTGATGTAGTCGACGTCCGATGGCTCGCCCCAATGGAAGATGCCGTCGAGCGCCATTTCCGTGACATCGGTGAAGGGCTGGTGCGTGGTCAGGAACACCACGTCGAGCGCAACCTGCGGATATTGCTGGCGAAAGGCGTAGAGCAGCTCCGAGGTGATGGTGGTGCCGAATTCGCCGGTGGAGCCGACGCGCAGCGTGCCCGCCACCTCCTGCCGCATCTCGGCCATGGCGGTCGCGGCGTCGTCGCAGCTTGCCTGGATGCGCCGCGCATGGCGCAACAGTTCCGAGCCCGCGTCGGTGACATGCAGATGATGGCCCTCGCGCACGAACAATTCCACGCCGAACTCGTCCTCCAACTGTCTGATCCGGTGGCTGATCGTGGATTTCGGCAGCCGGTGCAGCCGCGCCGCCGCCGAAATGGAGCGTGCGTCGGCCACTTTCACGAAGCAATCGATGACGGAAAGGTCCATGCATGGCCCCATTTTCGTTCAAGAAATTGGACGATCTGTTCGACAAATACCCAAAATCGGCCAGTTGTGCAAACGGCCCGCTGTCGAAATACTCCCGGCCAAACTAGGGAGACTCTTACGTGACGGATATTCGGGAATTCATTCGTGCGGCATCGGGCAAGGAGGCCAAGGCCACGCTGGCGGTTCGCGGCGGGCGGCTGGTGAATGTCGTATCGGAAGAAATCTATCAGGCCGACATCGCGATCTATGGCGAGCGCATCATCGCGGTGGGCGACATTTCCGACCACATCGGACCCGACACGAAGATCGTCGACGCCACCGGCAAATATCTCGCCCCCGGCATGATCGACGGCCACTTGCATGTCGAATGCTCGAAGCTGTCGCTCACCAGCTTCGCCAAGGCCGTGGTCCCGCTCGGCACGACCTCAATCGTTTCGGGCCTCGACCAGATCATCGTCGTGGGCGGCCCTGCGGCGGCACGCGAATTTTTGGATGAAGCCAGGCAGACGCCGCTGAAAGTGTTCTGGGGCGCGCCGTGCAAGACGCCCTACACCATGCCGCGTTCGACGGTCGGCCATTATTTCGGCCCCGAGGATCATCTCGCCACGCATCACTGGCCCGAATGCGTCGGCATCTGGGAGACGGTGCGCGAGTTCATCCAGGAAGAGGATGCGGACGTCCTCAAGGCGCTGGAGATCGCCGAGACGAGCCGCCTGCCGGTGCTCGGCTGCTGCCCGATGACGCGCGGCGCGCGCCTCAACGGCTACATGCAGTCGGGCGTGCGCGCCGACCATGAGAGCTACACGCCCGAGGAAATGCTGGAGAAGCTGCGCGCCGGCATGCATGTCGTGGTGCGCGAATCCTCCATCTCGCACTTCCTCAACGACAATCTGCGCATCGTCACCGAAATGGGCGTGAAGGCGCTGCGCCGCATCAGCTTCTGCACCGACGACGTGGTGGCGAGCGACATTCTCTCGCGCGGCCATCTCGACAACATGGTGCGCATGGCGATCGCCATGGGCATTTCGCCGATGGCGGCGATCCAGATGGCGACCATCAACGGCGCCGAGGCGCTGCGCATCGACCACAAGGTCGGCTCGATCTCGCCCGGCCGCATCGCCGACATCCTGATCGTCGACGATTTGCGCAACTTCGGCATCGAAGCGGTTATCGCCAATGGTGCGGTCGCTGCGCGCAACGGCAGGATGGCAGTTGAACTGACCCCGCCGGCCCGCAGCGAGGCCCTGCTGAAGTCGGTCAGGGTCAAGCCGGTCACCGCCGACGAAATCGCCGTGCCTTACGCGGGCAGCGGCGACACCGCCGACGTGCTGGCGATTGCCGTCACGCCCGAAAAGATCTTCGTGCGCACGCGCCGCGACGTGAAGCTGCCCGTCAAGGGCGGCAAGGTACTGGCCGATCTCGGCCAGAACGTGCAATACGTCACCGTCGTCGAACGCTACGGCAAGACGCGGAACCGTCCGGTCGCCTTCACGAGCGGCTTCAACCTGAAGACGGGCGCTATCGCCAGCTCGACCGCGCCGGACGACAACAACATCATCTGTATCGGCGCAAATCCCGAGGACATGGCGGTCGCCATCAACCATCTCATCGCCAACAATGGCGGACAGGTGGTGGTGAAGGACGGCAAGGTCATCGAGTTCCTGCACCTGCCGATCGGCGGCATCGTCTCCGACATCGACCCGCAGGAGATGGCCGCGCTCGAAACCCGGCTGGACGATGCGGCGCGCGCTCTCGGCTGCGACCTGCCGTGGCCGTTCATGTACATGTTCGTGCTGCAGATCACGGCGATCCCGGACTATGCGATCACCGATCTCGGCGTCGTGGACTGCGTCAATCTCAAGATCATCTCGCCGCTTCTGCCGGAAGCCGGCGCATCGGCCAGGCCGATCGCGGCGGAGTAAGGGGATCATTGTGCGGCTCGATGAAGTTCAATAAAGGGGAGGAGAAATGAACTATCAGTCGAACGTCGCGGCGAGTGCCCGAAGCCAGGATCAATCCTGGCTTCATGGCTTTCTCGACCGCTTTTTTGAAATCAGCCGGTACGGATCGACGGTCCGCACCGAGATCATCGCAGGCCTGACGACGTTTCTGGCGGCGTCCTATGTCATCGTCGTCAATCCCTCGATCCTGCAGCACGCCGGAATTCCGTTTTCGGCCGGCGTGACCGCAACCGTGCTGGTGAGCTTCATCGGCAGTTGCGCTATGGGCCTCTATGCGCGAAGCCCGATTCTCGTTGCGCCCGGCATGGGCATCAACGCGCTGTTCGCCTACACGATGGTGATCGGCGCCAAGGTGCCGCTTGAGATCGCACTGGGCTGCGTGCTGTGGGCCGGCGTCCTGTTCACGATCCTCGCCGTCCTCAACCTGCGCACCGCGGTCATCGAGGCTATCCCCGCCGATTTGCGCTACGGCATTGCCTGCGGCATCGGCCTGTTCATCGCGCTGATCGGCCTGGAGAATGCCAAGTTCATCGTCTCCAATCCCGACACCATCGTCGGGCTGACGAACTTCAACCCCGTCACGATGACTTTCATCGCGGGCTTCATCGTCACGGTTGCGCTGGTGGTGCGCCGCGTGCCTGGCGCCATGATGGCCGGCATGATCATTACCACTCTGCTTGCCATTCCCATCGGCCGCTGGTGGGGCGACGGCAGCGCCTTCTGGCCCGATACGCCGGACCTGCACACGCTGGTCAACTGGGATGGGCTTTTGGCCGCGCCGGACTTCAGCTTCGTCGGCAAGATCGACGTGATGGGCGCGCTGCAGGTCGCCTATGCGCCGTTCATCTTCGTGTTCCTGTTCACGAATTTCGTCGAGGCGCTGTCGACCTTCCTCGGGCTGGCGGAAGCCGCCAACCTCAAGGACGAAGACGGCATGCCGCGCAACGTCAAGGAATCGATGCATGTCGATGCCGTCGCCGCGCTGATCTCGGCACCGCTCGGCACCAGCCCGGCGACCGTCTATCTGGAATCGGGCGCGGGCATCCAGCAGGGCGGGCGCACGGGCCTGGTGGCCCTCGTCTCCGGCCTTCTGTTCCTGCCCTTCCTGTTCCTGTCGCCGCTGCTCTCGCTGGTGCCGGCGATCGCCACCGCACCGGTGCTGATCCTGACCGGCCTGTTCATGTCCGAGCCCATGGGCCGCATCAACTGGTCGAGCATCGAGGACGCCATCCCCGCCTTCCTGGCGATCGTGCTGATCCCGCTCACCTTCTCCATCACGCTCGGCCTGTCGCTCGCGATCATCGGCTTTGTCGTGCTGAAGCTGGTGGCCGGCAAGGCGCGCGAGGTGAAGCCGGTCATGTGGTTCGTGGCGCTGCTCGCCGCAATCCTGGTGATGCAGGTCCAATACTGACCACGAAGGGCGGGGTCGCGTTGGCGATGCCCGCCCTTATTGTTGTATCCGCGAATTGAAAGGACATGCAGGACATGCTGCAGCCATGGTTTGAAACCGCCCCGCGTCTGGTCGACGTGGCGATGGGGCGCACGCCGGCCGATCTGGTGATCCGCAATGGCCGGTGGGTCAACGTCTATTCCGGCGAGATCGTGCCCAACACCGATATCGCCGTCTCCGCCGGCCGCTTCGCCTATGTCGGGCCCGATGCCGGCCATACGATCGGCGAAGGCACCAAGGTTGTCGATGCCGCCGGGCGCTATCTCGTGCCGGGCCTGTGCGACGCCCACATGCATGTCGAAAGCGGTCTGGTCACGGTGACCGAGTTCGCCCGCGCCGTCATCCCGCACGGCACCACCTCCATGTTCATAGACCCGCACGAAATCGCCAACGTGCTTGGCCTCGCCGGCGTCAAGCTGATGAATGACGAGGCGCAGAGCCTGCCCATCAACATCCTCGTGCAGGTGCCGAGCTGCGTGCCGAGCGCGCCGGGGCTGGAGCGCGCGGGCGCCGAACTCAGCGCCGACGACGTGCGGCAGGCATTGAGCTGGCCCAACATCATCGGCCTCGGCGAGATGATGAATTTTCCCGGCGTCGCTGCCAACGACCCCAAGATGACGGCCGAGATTTCCGCCACGCAGGCTGCGCGCCTGACCGTGGGCGGCCACTACGCCTCGCCGGACCTCGGCCGCGCCTTCCATGCCTATGCGGCCGGCGGCCCTGCCGACGACCACGAAGGCACCACGGTCGACGACGCCATTGCCCGCGTGCGGCAGGGCATGCGCGCCATGCTGCGCCTCGGCTCGGCCTGGTATGACGTGGCTGCGCAGGTGAAAGCGATCACCGAATGCGGCATAGACCCGCGCAATTTCGTCCTTTGCACCGACGACAGCCATTCCGGCACGCTGGTCAATGACGGTCATATGAACCGCGTCGTGCGGCATGCCATCGCGCAGGGCCTGAAGCCGATCACCGCAATCCAGATGGCGACGCTGAATACCGCCCAGCATTTCGGGCTTGAGCGCGAGCTTGGCTCGATCGCGCCGGGTCGCCGCGCCGATCTCATCATCACCTCGCACCTCGCCGAACTGCCGATCGAAATGGTGTTCGCGCGCGGCAAGCTGTTGGCGGAGGGCGGCAAGCTTTCCGCCGACATCCCGGCCTACGACTACCCGGACAGCGCCAAGAATACGGTCAAGCTCGGCAAGAAGCTGACCGCCACCGATTTCGACATCGCCGCTTTGGACGCGGCGGAAGTGAATGTGCGCGTGATCGGCGTGGTCGAGAACCAGGCGCCGACCAAGGCACTGGAGCGGAAGCTGCCGGTCGCGAACGGGCTGGTGCAGATGGATCGCGCCAACGATGTCTGCCAGATCGCGCTGGTGGAGCGCCATCGCGCGACGGGCGAGGTGGTCAACGCCTTCGTGTCGGGCTTCGGGTACACGAAGGACTGCGCCATGGCTTCCACCGTAGCCCATGACAGCCACCACATGATCGTGGTGGGCACGAACAAGGCCGACATGGCGCAGGCCGCCAACCGCCTGCAGGAGGTCGGCGGCGGCATCGTCATGATCTCCGAGGGCAGGGAGCTCGCGCTGGTCGAACTGCCGGTCGCCGGGCTGATGTCCGACGAGCGCGCGGAGGCGGTGGCGGTGAAGGCGAGCCGTCTTGTCGACGCCATGCGCGAATGCGGCTGCGAACTCAACAACGCCTATATGCAGCACTCGCTGCTGGCGCTCGTCGTCATCCCCGAACTGCGGATTTCCGACATGGGCCTGATCGACGTGACGAAATTCGCCAGGACCGACGTCATCATCGCCTGACCCAAAGCAGGAAGGCATCGAGGCGTTCCGCAAGTCCAAGCACATCAAGATGCGCGTGCGCTCGTTGACCGCGTAGGCGTGCGTGCCGTGAACCGGCGCTTCGGCGCCGGTTCACCTGGCTTTGAAATCGAAAGAGCGTTGAATGGCCGGCGGCCGATAAAACCCGGCGGGGATGCCCGCCGGGTTGCGGCGATCAGTAGCCGCCGTTGTAGTAGCGCTCGTCGCAGGGCGCGGTGTAGACGCTTCCGTCACGCGCGCGATAGCGGCACATGTCCTGGCCGCGGCCCTGCCCCTGAGGGGTGGTGGCGGTGCCAACCGCCGCGCCCAGAAGCGCGCCGGCCGCGGCGCCCACAACCGTGCTCTTGGTATCGCGGCCCGCAGCCTGGCCGACCAGCGCCCCGGCGCCGGCACCAAGCAACGCCCCCGTGCCGGCCCGCTGCTGCTGCTCGCTCGACGACGCGCAGCCAGCAAGGAACGCTGCGGCGACAGCGGCGATCGCGATGGTCCCGAATCTTCTCATACTCAGTCCTCTCCTATGTCGTCCCTGCCCATTCCGTCCTGCCCGCGCAGTGAGGCCGGATAATGGCGGTGGAGAGGATGCGAAGATTGGTTCCGGAGCGATGGCCATCCTGACGGATGCCCTTGTTCCGCTCCAACCTATTGTTTTAGCCGCATTTATGTGACGCCAAGCGTCGCCGCCTGGCTGCGAAATGCTTTAGGCCTGCTTCACCAGCTTGATGATGAACAGCAGGATGACCGCGCCGATCACCGCGTCGACGATAGCCGAAAGGATGCCGGTTCCCACGCTGAAGCCCAGGCGCGGCAACAGCCAGCCTGCAATCAGCGCGCCGACTATGCCGACGACGATATTGCCGATGAGGCCAAACCCGTAGCCCTTGACGATCAGGCCGGCCAGCCAGCCGGCGATCGCGCCCACGATCAGGAAGACGACGAGACTTTCAATGCCCATTACCGATTCCCTCCTAATGGATGCACGGATAATGGATCGCAGAGGTGATGCTGTCGAGGCACTTCGCGCCGAAGGCGATTGCAATAAGGTCGGTGCAGGCAATTCAGTAGGCGGGACCGCGTCGGAAGCAAGATGCCAGACATTACTTGTAGTTATGTTTGGCATGTCTCATCGTGCAGTTTACAGGCGGATTGCGAGGGTGAAATCATAACCGGAACAGCCTGCAAGAACGAGGCGTTGCAGCTTCGCGAGGGGCGATAGCGGGAACGGGCCGGCCTGATGCCAAAGGTGCGGTGCGGTTTTCCGGAACGGGCCGGCGCGCGGCATTCCGTGTCGTTATGTGAACGGATGCCGGTGTCTGATTCGCGGAAACTGCCCGGGGGACGCAAGGGAGGGGGCAACGGTCATGACGCAGCTTTCGCAACCGGTAACGGAAAGCGGCAGGAGCCTGACCAAGCGCATCGAGGTGCGGGGGCTGACCAAGGTTTTCGGCGCTGATGCGAAGGAAGCCCTGGCCATGGCCCGCCAAGGCGCGAGCAAGAGCGATATCCTCGACCGGGCAGGCGTGGTGGTCGCTGTGCATGACGTCTCGTTCTGCGTGGAGCAGGGCGAGATTTTCGTCGTGGTCGGCCTGTCCGGCTCCGGCAAGTCGACGCTGGTGCGCTGCCTCAACCGGTTGCAGGAGCCGTCCGCCGGCTCCATCGAGATCGATGGCGAGGACATCGTTCAGGCGGATGACGAGAGCCTGCGGGCACTGCGGCTGAACAAGATCGCCATGGTGTTCCAGCACTTCGCCCTGCTGCCGCATCGCACCGTGGCAGAGAATGTCGAATACGGCCTGAAGATGCGCGGCCTCGGCAAGGCGGAACGCCGCCACAAGGCGCTGGATGCATTGCAGAGCGTCGGCCTGGGGGCATGGGCGGATCAGCTGCCGTCCGCGCTCAGCGGCGGCATGCAGCAGCGCGTGGGGCTGGCCCGGGCGCTGGCGCTCGATCCCGAAATCCTTCTCATGGACGAACCGTTCAGCGCGCTCGATCCGCTCATCCGCCGCGATATGCAGCAGGAACTTTTGGAACTGCAGCGCCGCTATCGCACGACGATCATCTTCATCACCCACGATCTCAACGAGGCGCTGACGCTGGGCGACCGCGTTGCGGTCATGAAGGACGGGCGTTTCGTGCAGGTCGGGCGTCCGGCCGAGATCGTCACTGCGCCAGCCGATGAATATGTAGCCAATTTCATTCGCGACATCGATCGCGGCCGCGTGCTGCCGGTCGCCTGCGCCCCGGTTTCGAAGCTGGCGACCGTTCCGTTGGGCGCGAGCGTGGCGGCGGCGCGCGTGGCGCTGGCTACAGTGGACGCGCAGGCCGTGGTCGTCGTGGATGCGCAGGGCAAGCCCGCCGGCATGGCCGCACGAGAACATCTGCGAAACGGTCCCGGCGACGCCCCGGTGGAAAGCCTGATGGGGCGTGACTTTGTCGCCGTCGATGTGGCAAGCAGCCTGTTCGAGCTCTGCCGGCGCATGAAGCCGCCGCTGCCGGCCGTGGTGGTGGACGGGGCAGGTCGCGCCACCGGCCTCATCGATGCATTCGCCGTCATGTCGACGATCGGCGGAAGCCCGCAAGCAGAGGGGAGGGCCTGATATGGCATCGGACGGCCTGTCGCGCATATTGCAAGCCGCGGATTATCTGCGCCCCTCCCATTTCGGTCAGCTGCCGCTGGATACCTGGATCGAAAGTGCGGTCAAGACCTGGCTCGTGCCTGTGTTCAGGCCGTTCTTCCGCACCCTGCAATGGCCGATCGAGCAGGTGCTCGGCGGGCTGCAATCGCTGTTCGTCAGCGTCCCGTTCATCATCGTCCTCGTGCTGGCGGGGCTGGGCGCATGGCGCGCGGCCGGGCGCGGCATTGCCGTGTTCACCATCCTGTCGCTGTTCCTGCTCGACTGGATCGGCGTGTGGAAGGAAACCATGGTGACGCTGGCGATGATCGTCACCTCCGTGGTGTTCTGCGTCGTTCTGGGCGTGCCGCTCGGCATCGCGGCGGCGCGCAGCGAGCGGACCGCCGCGGTGCTGCGCCCGATCCTCGACATCATGCAGACCATCCCGTCCTTCGTGTATCTGGTGCCGATCGTCATGCTGTTCGGCGTGGGCATGGTGCCGGCGGTGATTGCCACCATCATCTTCGCGCTGCCGCCGCTGATCCGGCTGACCAATCTCGGCATCAGGCAGGTGCAGGGCGATCTGGTGGAAGCCGGCCAGGCATTCGGCTCCACGCCGCGCCAGATCCTGTGGGAGATACAGCTTCCGCTCGCCCTGCGCACGATCATGGCCGGCGTCAACCAGACGCTGATGCTCGCCCTTTCCATGGTGGTGATCGGCGCGCTGATCGGCGCGGGCGGCCTCGGCCTCACCGTCTATACCGGCCTCGGACGTCTCAATGTGGGCTATGCGGCGGTCGGCGGGCTCGGCATCGTGCTGATGGCGATCATCCTCGATCGCGTCACGCAGGCGCTCGGCGAAAAGGGTCTTGTCGGTGGCCGGCGCAAGGCGCGCGCGTCTGCCGGTGCGCAACGACAGGACAGCGCGGCTGCCGGGAAGCCCGACGCCGGTCTCGAATCCGCCTGAGCGCGAAACCGCTCGGGCGCGGACAACGAAAAATGGGAAGGGAGAGAATGGGATGATCAACTACAGATTTCTCTTGGGGGCGGGCGTCGCCCTGGCTACGGCCGCGATGAGCATGGGCCTGGCGGCGGCGCAAGGTCTGCCTGGCGAGGGCAAGACGGTGAAGATGGCGCAGCCGACCTGGGACACCGAATGGTTCCAGGCGCAGATCTACAGGAAAGTGCTGGAGAAGCTCGGCTATTCGGTCGAGGCGCCGACCACGCTCGACAACCCGCCATTCTACCAGGCGGTCGGGCAGGGCGATCTGGACTTCTGGGCCAGCGGCTGGTTCCCGCTGCACAGCTCCTACATGAAGGACCTTGAAGGCAAGGCCAGCACGGTCGGCTATGTCGCCAAGGGCGGCGCGCTGCAGGGCTATCTCATCGACAAGAAGACGGCCGAAGCCCACAACATCAAGACCATCGAGGATTTCCAGAAGCCCGAGATCGCCAAGCTGTTCGACAGCAATGGCGACGGCAAGGCGGAAATGGTGGCCTGCCCGCCGGGCTGGGGCTGCGAGCTCACCATCAACCACCAGATGAAGGCCTACGGGCTGACCGATACGGTCGAGCCGCTGCAGGCGGCCTATGCGGCCTCCATGGCCGATGCGATCAGCAAATACGAGCAGGGCAAGCCGATCTTCTTCTACACCTGGACGCCGAACTGGACCGTCGGCATGCTGAAGCCGGGCGAGGACGTCGTGTGGCTGCAGGTGACCAAGCCCGAACTGCCGGACGACCAGAAGGAGATGGAGGACCAGACCTCCATACCGGGCGTGAAGGGCTGCGCGGATGACCCCTGCAAGCTCGGCTGGCCGGCAAACGACATCCAGGTCGTGGCCAATGACAAGTTCCTCGAGGAAAACCCCGCCGCCAGGAAGCTGTTCGAGGTGATGAGCATTCCGCTGGAAGACATCTTCGCCCAGAACGCGCTGATGTACAAAGGCAAGGACAAGCCCGCCGATCTCGAGCAGCAGGCCGACGAGTGGCTGGAAAACCACAAGTCGGAAGTCGACGGCTGGGTCAAGGAAGCCGAGGCGGCCGCGAAGTAGGCCGCGCAGATCATGTTTCGAAGGCGCGGATCACGGCCCGGTCCGCGCCTTCCGGATTCCCGCCCGCCGACTGTGCTTGCGCCATGCACACAGGCATTGATCGGCAAAGCGGGTTCGGGGCATGGTTGGGCAACCATCTCGATTCCGGCGCGGCGGAGTTGTCGCGCCGGCGCCCGCGCCAGCCATTGTCGGGCGGTCCATGATCGGGATGCTCAAGGAGACGCATATGACCGCCGATCACCCCATCAGCCGCTTTCCCGTGCCTCGCGTCGAGGATCTGCCCAAGGACATCGCCGAGCGCATCCTGGCGGTGCAGGAAAAGTCCGGCTTCATACCCAATGTGTTTCTGGTGCTGGCGTATCGGCCGGACGAGTTCCGCGCCTTCTTCGCCTATCACGACGCGCTGATGGACAAGCCCGGCAATCTGACTAAGGCCGAGCGGGAAATGATTGTCGTGGCGACCAGCAACGCCAACCAGTGCCAATATTGCGTGGTGGCGCATGGCGCCATCCTGCGCATCCGCGCCAAGGACCCGCTGATCGCCGATCAGGTCGCGATCAACTACCGCAAGGCCGACATCACGCCACGCCAGAAGGCGATGCTGGATTTCGCCATGAAGGTCTCGGCCCGCGCCTATGAGGTCGGCGACGAGGACATGGAAGTCCTCAAGGGCCACGGCTTCTCCGAGGACGATATCTGGGATATCGCGGCGATCGCGGCCTTCTTCGGCATGTCCAACCGTCTGGCCAATGTCACCTCGATGCGCCCGAACGACGAGTTCTACACGCTCGGGCGCGGCTGAGGCCGACGCTCCCGCTCCTCCCCTCCGGGAGGAGCATCAACGGGCCGGCCGGTCATCGAGACCGGCGCGGGGCCTATGCGTCCATCTTCAGTTCGCCGGCCTCGATGCGGATCGGCAGCACGTTCTCCGCCGGCGGCAGCGGGCACACGGCATGGTGCGTGAAGGCGCAGGGCGGGTTGATGGCCTTGTTGAAGTCCAGCACGATGGTCTTGTCCGTGATGTCCTCGCCATAGAGGAAGCGCGAGGCCGGATAGGTCTTGTCGCGCGAGGTCAGGTCGCGCAGCACGAATTGCGGCATCTGCGGCGTGCCGTGCGTCGGCAGCAGTTCGTAGCGCACGCCGTCGCGGGTAAAGGCCGCCTTGTGGGTGACGGTCACCTCGGTCGGAATGCCCAGCACGGTGTCCACGGTCATCGTGACGGGCGTTTCCAGCGGCTCCCAGTCGGCGACGATGCGCCAGCTCGGATCGACGGGGAAATTTTGGATGCCCGGAAACCGCGCGGGCTCGGCCGACTGCGTGTCGCGGATGCGCAGCGCGTTCTGGCCGTTCAGCGTCGTCACCTCCAGCAGCAATTGCCCGACCCGGAAGCGCGGCGGGTGCTTCTTGTCGAGCTTCAGCCGGATGGGTTCGCCGCCGTCCGCAGGGGCGAAGGTCACGCCGCCTTCATCGTCCTGCGTCAGCGTGCCGACATGGGCAGGACCCGCCGAGAGAACGACGTCATTGTCCTCGGCCGAGCCGACCGTCACCGAGCCCGGTTCCAGCCACCAGCGGCCGATGATGTTGAGCCAGCCTTCTTCGGCCTTGAGATTGGCCAATCTCTTGGCGCGCCAGTCCTCGAGGCTGCTTGTGTAGTCCTGATCGGTTGTCATGCTGTCTGCCTTTGGTCTGTGATTGTGACGCCGCCTATGCAGGCATGCGCGGAACGCTCTGCAGGAGCTTTTGCGTATAGGGGTGCTTCGGCGCGTCCAGTATCGCGCGGGTGTTGCCGCTTTCCACGATCTGGCCGCGCTCGAGGATGACGATCTCCTCGCAGAGCGAGGCGACCACGCCGAGATCGTGGGAGACGAATACCAGTGTCATTGTCTGTGAGAGGCGCTTGAACAGTTCGACGATGCGGATGCGCGTGGAAAGGTCGAGCGCGCTGACCGCCTCGTCGGCGAGCACCAGCTGCGGGCGCGCGACGATGGCGCGGGCGATCGCGATGCGCTGGCGCTGGCCGCCGGAGAATTCGTGCGGGTAGCGGTTGGCGGCGTCCGCCGGCAGACCGACCGCATCGAGCGCGGCCGCCACCGCTTCGCCATGGAACCCGGGAATGCGTAGCGACTGCAGCGGCTCGCAGATGATGTCGCGCACCTTCTGGCGCGGATCGAGCGATGAATAGGGGTCCTGGAACACCGCCTGCACCGAGCGGCGATAGCCGCGCATGAAGCCGCGGCTGGAGATGTCCAGCTTTTCGCCGTCGAAGCTGATGCTGCCGCTTGTCGGCCGGGCGAGCCCCAGCAGAAGGCGCAGCAGCGTCGTCTTGCCCGAGCCGGACTCGCCGACCAGCCCTACGCTGACACCCTTCCTGACGGTGAGGGAGACGCCGTGCAGCACCTGGCGCTGGCGGCTATAGCCGAAGCTCACATCGCGCATGTCAATCAGGGTCATGCCGTTCCCTCAAGCGCGTTGTCGAAGGCGCGGGCCGCATCGACGAGCGTCTTCGTATAGTCGTGGCGCGGCTGGTCGAAGACGGTTCTCACCGGTCCTTCCTCCACCGCGCGCCCGTTGCGCAGCACCGTCACGCGGTCCACCACCGTGGCCACCACCGGCAGGTCGTGGCTGATGAACAAAAGCGCCATGCCAAGCTCGCGCACGAGGCCGTCGAGCAGCTTCAGGATTTCCGCCTGCGTGGTCACGTCGAGCGCGGTAGTCGGCTCGTCGGCGATCAGCAGTTTCGGCCGGCAGGCGAGCGCCATGGCAATCGCCACGCGCTGGCGCTGGCCGCCGGAGATTTCGTGCGGATAGGAATTCGCGATGCGCTCCGGCTGCGGCAGCGCGACATGGTCGAGAAACTGCAACACGTCGCGTTCCATCTCGCGGCGAGAGGGCGACCTGCCTTCCCGCGCCAAACGCCGCGCCAAGGGTCCGGCCACCTGCCTGCCGATCTTCATCAGCGGGTCGAGCGCGGTCAGCGGCTCCTGGAACACCACCGCCACGGATGAGCCGCGCAGGCCGTTCAACGCGCGTTCCGGCGTGCCGACCACCTGTTGGCCATCCAGCATGATCGAGCCCGTCGGCACGATCGACTTTGGCAGCAGGCCCGTCACCGCCATAGCGGTCAGCGACTTGCCCGAGCCGGATTCGCCGATCAGCCCCATGCGCTCGCCGGCACCCAGGGAGAATGACAGATCGGATACCAGCGTTTTCTCGCCGGTTTTCAGCGTGAGCCCGTCAACGGAAAGCAGCGGCGTCATCGCGAAACCCTCCGCGTCGGATCGCCAATGTCGCGCAGGCCGTCGGCCAAGAGGTTCACGCCGATCACCAGCGTCACCAGCGCAATGCCGGGCGCAATCGCGCCTATGGGGGCGGTGTAGACGGTGCCCTGCGCTTCCTGCAGCAAGCGGCCCCAGGAGGCATTGGGCGGCGGCGCGCCGAGGCCGAGATAGGACAGCGAGGATTCGGCGATGACCGCGATGCCGAACTGCAGCGCGAAGTTGACGCTCAGCGTCGGCCAGATATTGGGCAGCACGTGCCGGACGACCACGCCCGGCCACGACGTGCCGGAAGTGCGCGAGGCGGTGATGTAGTCATTCTGCAGTATGCGCTTGGCCAGGATACGCGTCAGCCGCGCCACGATGGCCGACATGGCAATGCCGAGTGCGAGAATGGCGGACCAGAGGCTGGCGCCCTCGCTTGCCGCCACCACGAGCATGGCGAGCAGCAGCACCGGGAAGGCGATCAAAATGTCGAGCGTGGCCGCCAGCGCATCGTCAAGCAGGCGCGTTGCAAAGGCTGCGAGCAGCCCTATCGTGACGCCGATGACCGCACCGATTGCCACCGCTCCGGCTCCGACCGTCAGCGCGATGCGCGAGCCGATCATGATCAGCGTGAAGAAATCGCGCCCCAGCCTGTCCGTGCCCACCCAATGCGCGAGCGATGGCGGCTCCAGCCTGCCACCGGCAGTGGCCGAGGGGTCGTAAGGGGTCCAGAACAGTGTCAGCAGCGCCACGGCGACATGGATGCCGACCAGGATCAGGCCGACCGTAAGCGCCAGCGACCAGCGGGAGCGGCGCGGTGCTGCGGGCAGCGGTGTCGTTTCGTCCATGGCGGTCATAACGCGGCTCCCGTCTTGTCGCGCAGGCGCGGGTCGATCAGGCGCTGCGCGAGATCGGCGGCGAAGCCGACCAGCAGCACCAGCAGCGTGGAGACGAACAGCACGCCCTGCACGTTCGGATAGTCGCGCTGCTCGATGCCCAGCAGCAGCATCGAGCCGAGGCCGGGCAGGGTGAAGACGCGCTCCACCACGACAGCGCCGAGGAATGCAGACGCCAGCTCGATGCCGAGAATGGAGATGACCGGCAGCGAGCCGTTGCGGATGCCGTGGCGCACGAGGGCTTCGGTGAAACTCGCGCCCAGTGCGCGCGCGGTGCGCAGATAGTCGCTGCCGAGCACGTCCTGCGTAGCCGAGCGGACATAGCGCAACAGCGAGGCAGACATGACGATGGCGATCGTCAGCACCGGCAGGACGAGCGCCCGCAGCGCCCCGGCCGGCGCATGCCAGCCGCGCGACGGGAAGCCGCCGGAGGGAAGCAGGCGCAAATTGATGGCAAAGGCGGTGACCAGCAGGATGCCGACCCAGAACACGGGAATAGCGATGCCGAGCTGCGAAACCGTCGAGATCAGCGCGCCGTACCAGCGATCCGCCTTGACCGCCGAAACGATGCCCAGCGGCACGGCGATGACGATGGCGAGCACGAAGGACAGCAGCGTCAGCGGCAGCGTGACGGCAAGGCGCGCGGCGATCTCGGCCGCCACCGGCGCACCGCTGATGAAGGA
>Ga0187815_10000528_pt1 | contig 18447 bp, 16 predicted proteins | sample NC_S_5_FD_132962 | JGI IMG/M metagenome (GOLD analysis project Ga0187815, IMG submission 132962) | Wetland sediment microbial communities from Neuse River Estuary, North Carolina, USA - ASW-S_5 | ecosystem: Environmental > Aquatic > Freshwater > Wetlands > Sediment | place: USA: North Carolina...
AGATTGTACTGCGCACCGCGCTCGTTGACATAGGCGCCGACCAGCGTGCCGCCCCACCGCGAGGCCGTCGGTAGCGCCAGCACGTCAAAGGTCCGGACCAGTCCGTCGCGGACGCAATGCGCTGCGGCGAGATATGGTTGGTTGTTCTGCAGCGCGTTCGCGGCGGCCTCGCCGAGCGCGGTCGCGCAATCCGGCGGCAACGCGCTCAAGGAAATATCCCAGCGCTCGTCGCCGATCCATTGCTGAAAATAGCGCCCGGTGCGCGACACCGCGAGCGCGCCGCCGGCGTCCTTCAGCAGCGCGATATGGTCGGCAAGGCGCCCGAGGCTGCCAAGCATCACGTCTTCGTAGCGCGGCAGCTTGTCGCCCAGGCGTAACGCCGCTTGCCACTTGCGCTTCAACACCGGCACATCGCCGAACATCTCAATGCCTGACTTTACCGGCGATTTCTTCGACGGTTGACTGGCCGCACGCATTTGCTTTCCCCGCACCCACAAGGTTCTCTTTTGCGAGCGCAATCCAAAGCGGCGCGGCTTAAAGCGATGTAAAAATCGCGGACGTGGTACACCGGTCCGGCAATTATGACAGTTTAAAGTGGTGCGATGGTTAGTGCGTGTTAGAGACTATGACAACGATCAGCTTCTCGTGACGAGGTGGAGAGGACCACCCGCGCGTCCGATAACATGACGCGGTTCGAGGTAGGACTTCCGGCTGGTTGACGGACAGGTCCCCCGGGTTTTTGATCGGAACGGTCAGGGAGAGAAGCCGGGATGAAGGTCCTTCAGGTTGTTCTCGTCGCAATGACGGCTTCCGCCATGCTCTCGACAGGCGCAGTCGGGCCGGGCCGCAGCATGGATGTCCCCGTCCCTGCGCCGGACAAGCTCCAACTGATCAGCGCTTTCTTTGCCAACGAAGTTGCAACCGGCAAACTCCCGGGCGCGGTGATCCTGGTCCAGCAGCATGGCCAGCCGCTGTATCTGGAAAGCTTTGGCGTACAGGACGTGCGGACCGGAGTTTCGATGAACCCGGACACGATCTTCGCCATCCACTCCATGACCAAGCCGATCACCTGCCTTGCCGCGATGATGCTGGTCGACGAAGGCAAGCTTTCTCTCAGCGATCCCCTCTACAAGTACATTCCATCCTTCGCCAAGGTGGAGGTCGGACACGAGGTCAAGATGATGGACGGCAAGGTGGCGGTCGAACTGGTGCCGCCGATGCGCCCCATCACGATCCTGGATCTGATGCGTCACACGTCGGGCATCAGTTACAGCTATATCGGCGCCAACTGGGTCGAGAAGGCCTATGAGGATGCAGACCTCTTTGCCGGCCATTTCGACAACAAGGAATTTGCCGAGCGTATCGCGAAGTTGCCGCTGTCGCGCCAGCCAGGAACGCTGTGGCGCTATGGGCATTCGACCGATTTGCTCGGTCGCGTGATCGAGGTCGTGTCCGGGCAGACGCTGTACGAATTCTTGAAACAGCGCATCTTCGACCCGCTCGGCATGACCAGCACGAAGTTCGTGCTGACTTCGCCCGCCGAGCTTGCGCGAATGGCGCACCCGCTGCCCAGCGACCCCATCCTGCTCGAGGGCGAGGCCGAACGCCTTGCTCATCCGGAATGGCAATCCGGTGGCGGTGGCCTGCTCACCACCATCAAGGACTACGCGCGCTTCGCCCAGATGCTCCTCAATGGCGGCGAACTGGACGGCAGGCGCTATCTCAGCCCCGCCTCCTTCAAGAACATGACCACCGATCACATCGGGCCGGGGTCGGGCGTCGGACGCGACTATTACTATTTTCCCGGCGACGGCTTCGGCTATGGCTTCGGGATCGCCGTGCGTACCGATCCGGGCATTGCCAAACCGCCGCCGCCCGGCTCGATCGGCGAACTGAAATGGGACTCGGGAAGCGGCACCTATTTCGGCGTCGATCCCAAGCTCGACATGATCTACATCATGATGGAGCAGACCCAGAACGAGCGCACGCGCATCACGCCCGCCTTCCGGAAGCTCGTCTACGACGCCTTCCCGCAGAACTGACGCCGCCACAGTCCGGGCGATGGCTCCCTAGCGTGCGACGACCTCGACTTCGCCGTCCACGCCGTTGACGACGTTGAAGGGACGCTCGAACACCTTGCCTTCATTTTTGGCGATGGCGCGGTACTCGCCTTCCGACAGCACGACGCGCGGGAACGCGCCGATCGATTCCTTGATGACGTCACCGCCCGGCGTGATCACCGACCAGGCGGTGTTCGCGAGCGCCTCGCCGCCCCTGTCGCTGACCAGCTTCAGCGTGATGACCGCCGCACGATGCGTGATGATGACATCGGTGAGCCTGCCGGCCTGCACGCGAATGTCGGAGCGCACCACCGAGTTGGCGTCGCCATAGTTGGAGATGATGTAGTAGGTGCCCTCCGGCAGCAGCGCCACGTCGCCGGCGGCAACGTTCGGAATCAGCGAGGAGCGCTCGGATGTCTCGAACTGGCTGCCCTTGTAGATCGAGAATGAAATCTGGTTGGGCGGAATTTTGCTGGTGCCGACGCGGCCTTCGATGCGCAGGCCGCCGGCGGGAAGGATGAAGGACTCGCGGTCGGTCTCGGATTTCAGCGTCACCGCACGCGTGGCGCTGACGAGGCCGAGCGCGACATGCACGACATAGTTTCCGGGCGCCAGCACGATGTTGGGCGTGGCACCGCGCTCCTCGCGGATCAGCTTGAAGGTGCCGTTCTCGTCCGGCTTGTCGGCGAATACCCGCCATACCAGCCCGTTGGTGATGATAGGCAGATCCTTGCCGTATTTCGCCGTCAGCGCCAGCACGGCCTGGCCAGCCGTCGAGGTGCCGGGCGGCGGCAAGGCGGGCGCGTTGGCGGCGGGGGGCTGGCCCAGGCCCGGCTGCATCAGCGTCGGCTGTGTCAGCGTCGGCGGCAGGCTGGGGCCCGCATCCGGGCCCGAGGGCGGAGCAAGGTTCATGGCCGGCCCCCCGGGCGGCGCGTCCGGAACGGAGGCCGGCGGTACCGGGGGCGGCCGGTCGGAGAACCACTGGGCTGAGGCCGGAGGGGCGCAAAGCGTCAGCCAGAAGGCAAGCCAAAACGCGCTGCCAAGCCCAAAGGCTCGCCCGCTGCCGACTACTCCCTTACCCCGCCAAATCATGGCCATGCTTTTCACCGAAAACGAGGCAAATTCAAGCCTGCGTGACCCCGAATACCTCCGGCTTGGGGAACCCCGGGGCCGCCCCAATCTTAATCGATATGTCGCGTTGCCCTCGTAATTCCCCCTTGGCCGGCCCGGCCGACTCCATCGGGCATAAACCATGCATCCGCACTGGAGTAGCGAAGCGCAGGCAGCGCAGCATTATATGTTGCGCGAGCAGGAGAAATGTCGGTGCTGAACAGCTGGATTGGGCGAGGCTCGGATACTGTGACGCAAGCTCCCGACAAGGTGGGGCTGGGAACCACGCGGCGGCCGGTAATTGGCCTCGCGCTCGGCGGCGGGGCGGCACGCGGCCTTGCCCATATCGGGATGCTGCGGACGCTGATTGCGCACGGCATCCGACCCAATGTCGTCGTCGGCACCTCGATCGGCGCGGTCATCGGCGGCGCCTATGCTGCTGGCCATCTCGACAAGCTTGAGGAATGGGCGCGCGGCCTGCACCCGCGCAATATCTTCGGTTATCTCGACATCCGCCTCAACGGAAGCGGCCTGATCGGCGGGACCAAGCTCGCAGCCGAGTTGGAATCTTCCATTGGACAGACCCTGATCGAGGACCTGCCGATCAAATTTGCCACCGTCGCCACCGAAGTCCGTACCGGGCACGAGATCTGGCTGACCCACGGGCGGATGGTCGACGCGATGCGCGCGTCCTACGCCCTGCCCGGCATCTTCTCGCCGGTGCTGGTCGGCGACCGCTGGCTGGTCGACGGGGCATTGGTCAACCCGGTGCCGGTCTCGGCCGCGCGCGCCTTCGGCGCCGAGATTGTGATCGCCGGCAACGTATCCAGCGACGTGTTCGCGCACGGCACCACCGTCTATGCCCACGGCCAGTCGGTTGTCGCACCGGAACCTGAACCGGAGCCGGAAGCGCCGAGGCGCGGCTTGCGGCGGCTGTTCTCCGCCGAGCGGACCATGAAGCGAGAATTCTTCGGCAGCGCGGCGCGGCCGGGCATCTCCTCCATCATGGTCGATGCCTTCAACATCATGCAGGATCGCATCACCCGCGCGCGGCTTGCCGGCGACCCGCCGGACCTCCTGATCTCGCCGCGCGTCGGCCAGATCGGCTGGTTCGACTTCCACCGCGCGGATGAGTTGATCGCGCATGGCGCGCGCGCCGCGGAGCGCGCGATCGATTCCATCCAGGAGGCGATCCACATTCTCGCGCCACCGGGCACCACCGAGGCTGCGGCGGCTCCGGTCGAGAAGGCTGAATAGGACTATCAGGCCGTCTTGATGTATTCGCGCAGCGCTTCCTGCTCGCGCTCGTACTCGCCGACGCGCCACTTGACCACGTCGCCGATCGAGATCAGGCCGGCCACCTTGCCGTCCTCGACAACAGGCAGATGACGGAACTTGCCGTTGGTCATCATCTCCATGATCTCGCTGACAGTGTCCTTCTCGCAGCAGCTGACGACCTTGCGGGTCATGACCGCGCTGACAGGCTCGTCCATCATACCCGCCCCGCGCTCCCCCAGCACGCGGACGATGTCGCGCTCCGACAGAATGCCTTCGATGCGGCCCTGGGTCATGACCAGCACGGCGCCGATCCGGCGCTCGCCGAGCAGCTTGACCGCGACCGAGACCTTTGCGTCCGGCTCCACACTCAGCACGTGGTGGCCCTTGGAATCGAGAATTGCTCGTACCGTCATTGTCGCCTCCCTTAAAGCCGGCTGCGCCCCGAAAAGGACACAGCCTCTATTCGCGAGCCTTCAATCAACAGCTTCACGCCGCACTGGTTTCGGCGCGAGGGAACAAACGCGGCGGCAACCAGCCGGAATTGTCTGGTCAAGGCAACATGGCGATGATCGCTTAAATCGCAATGACCCGCAAGCGCGGTCAAATGTCTCGCGATGACGCATCGGCCGCCGCCGCGGCCGCGCGCGGCACCGGGTCGAACAGCGAGAACAGCATCAATCCCGCGATGAAACCGCCGATATGGGCCTGCCACGCCACGCTGGCGCCCTCGGCGCCAACCGAGATGGAGCCGAGGCCGAAGATGATGTTGACGCCGAACCACACGGCGAGGAAGGCGAGCACGCGTGGATTGCGCAGCGCGCGCGACAGCGACAGCGCCGGCACCTTTGCGGCTGCGTCGGCGTCGCCGCGGCTGAAGGAGAGGAAGCTGCCCTTGACGAAGGCAAAACGGATGGCGGCCGCCATCGCGCCCGATACCGAGGCTGATGCACCGATCATCGGCGCGATCGCATGCTCGTGGGTGACGAGATGGGCAAGCGCGCCGGCCGCCGCCGTCACCGCCATGAAGGCGTAGAAGCGGATCGGGCCGAAACGCCGCGCCAGCGCGCTGCCGAATGGCAACAGCCACAGCACGTTGAAGAAGAGGTGGCTCAGATTGGCGTGCAGCAGCGAATAGGTGACGAAGGTCCACACCTTCGCGCCCGCCCCGCCCGGAAAGTAGACCTGGAGCGCGTTGGCGTCGTAGCGGCGCGGGATGAAGCCGAAAACGTCGATGGTCCAGTTCTCGGCTTCCGGCGACAGGAAGGTCCGCAAATGGATAACCGCGAGCAGCGCGATATACGCCGTCAGTGCGCCCGGCAGCGTGAGGATCGGCTCGTGCGGGGGCTCCTGCGGCGGGGGTGGCGGCTGATATGCGGGAACAGATTCCAAGGGAGCGACGGCCTTCTCGCAGGTGATCCGCTCAGATAGGCGGCTTTGCCCGCATTGTGCAAGTGCACAAGGGCAGCACTTCGTGCTGCGCTGCGTCCGGGACACGAGATCGAAAAGGTCCGGGAACAAGAACGAGACGAAAAGGGCGGGTGCTGAGAACACCCGCCCTTGAGCTGTTGATTCTTTCGCGCCTGAAAGGGGGGCATCCCCACCCCTCCCCACGCGATGACCAAACTTGTTTGACGCCGCCTGTCTAACGAAGTGCGCGGGCGCAACCTGGAGGATAGCTTCCGCACTGGAGTGAGTGTGACCTTATTCAGACCGGCCGGCCTCGCCAACCCCATCGTTAAATTTACCTTAACGCAGCAAAGGCGAAGCAATTTGCCCGAAACGGCCGGCGCGGCATGGACGGTGCACAGCCTGTCCTGCACAACAACCACGGGGAAGGCGCTTGCACGAAACCGGGACAAATATGTCCCGCCGAGTGGGCCACGGGGCAGGACAGTATGAAACATCCTTCGAGTCGCCAGTTTTACGCCTATTGGGACAAGATGCGCGGCACCGCGCCGGCTCCCGACCGCAGCGAGATCGAGCCGTCGGCGGTGCGCGAACTGCTCGGCGACATCTTCGTGCTCTCCTATGACGCCGAGGCCGGCTACCCCTTCCGCGTCGCGGGAACCCGGGTCTGCGCCCTGCTCGGCCGAGACCTGAAGGACCAGAGCTTTCCCGCCCTGTTCACGCCAGAAGCCCGCCGCGAGATCGAGGACATGATCACCGTCGTGGCCGAGGAGACCCTGCCCGCCATCGCCGGTCTTACCGCCACATCCGAGACCGGCGAGACCGCGCATCTGGAACTGCTGCTGCTCCCCTTCTCCGCCCGCGCGCATGCGCCGATCAGCCTCACCGGCGTCCTTGCGCCGTTCGAAAGCGAGCTCAAGCGGCTCGAGAATTTCGGCCTCACCTCCTATCGCTACCTGCACAGCCAGGAAAAGCTACTGCCCCGCGCCATCCGCAAGCTGCAGGTCGCCCGCGGATTCATGGTCTATGAGGGCCTGCGTTAGCGGGGCCTCTTTGAGTTGACGCGTTTTCTTCACGCGGTACCCACTTCGCTTCGAAGACGCCTTGCTATTTCCGCAGCCGCCCGGCCAGCGCCGCAACAAAGCGGTCGGCATCGGTCTCGTCGTTATAGACATGAGGTGAGACGCGCAGACGGCCGATGCGCGCAGCGACATGAATGCCGTCGGCGACAAGTCCCTCCACCAGCGCCGCCGGCACGCCGCCTGAAAAATTGAGACACAGGACGTGCGGGGCGCGGAATCTTTGGTCCGGCACGGCAACGCCGTTCCGCTGCAAGCCCTGCGCTATCCGATCTGTCAGCATGGCAAGGCGCTCCGTCACCGCTTCCGTGCCCCACTCTGCCATCATTTCCATGCCGATCGAGGCCATCTCCATCGAGATGAAGTGATCGCGCTCGCCCATGTCGAAGCGCCGCGCATTGTCGACGTAGCGCGTATCGGAAAAATAGATCGCGTTGTCGGCGCGTACATTGCAGCGACCGGCGGCGGTCTGCTCGAGCGGAATGCCGCCCTGGTGGCGCTTGGCGACGTAAACAAAAGCCCGGCCATAGGGACCGAGCAGCCATTTGTAGGTTGGAAAGATCACAAAGTCCGGATCGAGCCGCGCCACGTCCAGCGGCAGGACGCCGGCGCTCTGCGTGGCATCGATGAGGAAGATCGCCTGCTGCCGCCGCAGCGCCGCGCCCACGGCTTCGAGATCGATCACGCCGCCCTCCGACCAGTGCACGGACGAGATCGACGCCAGCGCGACCGGCGCAGCATTGCCCCGCTCGATCGCAGCACAGATCGCCGACGTCCAGTCGCCATCGGCAGGCTCGCCGATCGTCTCGACTGCAAAGCCTTGCTCCCCTGAGCGCAGCCGCCATTCGAGAACAGGCGAGGAATGATCGTTCTCCAGCACGATGACGCGGCTGCGCTCCGGGATGGCGAACAGTCTTGCCGCCGTGGCAACGCCGTAACTGACGGAAGGGATCAGCGAGACGTCGTCGGCCTGAGCATGGATCAGCCGCGCGGCGGCAGCGCGAGCGCGCTCGTACTGCGCATTGGCAAAGCTCGCCTCAAGCATCCAGGGCCGGCCTTTCCGTTCCACGGCGGCTCGGCCCGCCTGCAGCGTCCGCAGCGGCAACGGGCTGTAAGAGGCGGAATTCAAATAGCAGATCTGGCGCGGCATCTCGAACAAATGGCGCTGCGAAGCAAGCATCGGATCTCCTGAAGATTTGCGGCTGGCGCCGCCTGGGGGTTGCACGCAACAATAGCCAACTGCCGCCGGCGCGGCTGACGGCCGGGCGCGGGGCTGCTATGATGGCGCAAAAGACCAATCAAGGGAGCACCGCCATGGACGCCGTCACGCCGAAGGCCGATCATTCCCATCTCGTTCGTCCCGCCGAGATGGAGTGGCAAAGGACCCGCTTTCCCGGCTGCGAGGCGAAGACCCTGTTGTTCGACCGCAAGACCGGCCTGATGACCGCCCTGATGCGCTTTGCGCCCGGCGCGGTGCTGCCCGACCATGAGCATGTCAACATCGAGCAGACCTATGTGCTCGAGGGCTCCCTCGTCGACAAGGAAGGCCCGGCCAAGGGCATCGAATGCAAGGCCGGCGAGTTCATCTGGCGCGACGCCGGCAGCCGCCATGTCGCCTGGTGCCCGCAGGGCGGCTTGATGCTCGCGATCTTCCAGGTACCCAACAAATTCTTCGAAGCCGATGGCCGCGTCCGCGACGCCAACGGCAACGACTGGGACGAAGCCTGGGGCCACACGCGCCAAGCATGACGCCTTGCACGGCGTGAAAGGCCGCCCGCTTCCGGCACTTCCCTCGCCTCATCCGCGCGGCTACGGTGATTGCGCAAAAAAGCCAGCGCCAGGGTGCGGACTATTCCGCATGGTGAAACAGGACGGGAGGAGACCAGCGGATGTTTTCGCATATCATGATCGGCACCAACGACCTCGACAGAGCCAAGACGTTCTACGACGCGCTGCTTGGCACACTCGGCGTGCCGCCGGGCCGGGTCGATCGCCATCGCATCTTCTGGCGTACCAAGACCGGCACCTTCTCGGTGACCAAGCCGATCGACGGCAAGCCCGCCACCTTCGCCAATGGCGGCACCATCGGCTTTGCCGCCGACTCCGTCGACGCCGCCAAGGCGTTTCATGACACCGGCATCGCCCTTGGCGGCACCACCTGCGAGGATCCGCCGGGCATCCGCGAGGGCAGCGGCGTGAAGCTGTACATCGCCTATTTGCGCGATCCCGATGGCAACAAGCTCTGCGCGTTGCACCGGGTGCCGGCGTAGGCGGCGCGTGCGCGCCTGCACGCAACACACCACGGTCATACCCCGCGCATGCGGGGTATCCAGTACGCTGCGGCATATCGGTTCAATCACGGGCGCCTCTGGAATACTGGATCGCCCGCCGGAGCCTGTCATCGGGCGCGCATTCGCGCGACCCGTTGGCGGGCGATGACAGATGTGGGAGCCGAGAGGACCTCTTCATGACCGATGCTCCCTTGGCCGCCGGCCCCGCGCGCTTTCGCGACCAGACGATTGCGTTCGATGGACTCGCGGGCCGCAACATCGACATCCCCTCGGCCTCACCGCTCAATTACCACCAGGTGATCAGCAGGCCCGCGGAGATGCCGAAGGTCACCATCGACGGCAAGCTGTTCCTGCCCGCCCGCGCGAACTCGAAAAAACCGCCGCTGATCATGATCGTGCCGGGCAGCCTTGGCGTGGCGCCGTCGCATGTCGCGCATGCGGAAATCCTCACCCGCGCCGGCTTTGCCACCTTCGTCCTCGACAGTTTCGGCGCGCGCGGCGTCACTTCGACCGTCGCCAACCAGACTCAGTTCTCCTTTGCCGCCAGCGCCTATGACGTGCTCGCGGCTTGGAAGGTCCTGGCCGGCCTGCCCGAGATCGATGCAAACAGAATCGGCGCGCAGGGACACAGCCGCGGCGGATCGGCGGTTCTGACGGCGGCGACGCGGCGTTTTGCCGATGCCGTGGTCGGCAAGAATGCCGCCCTGCGAGGCGTGCTCGCCGCCTATCCCTGGAGCGGACACCAGTTTCTCGATCCCAGGGTCGGCGCCACTTCCGTGCGCGTGCTGATGGGCGATGCGGACGAATGGTGCTCGCCGATGCAGGTGCAGGGCCATTGCCAGGCGATCCGCCTTGCCGGCGGCGAGGCCACGATGCGCCTCATCGCCGGAGCCCATCACAGTTTTGATCGTGGCACCGAGATCACCGACGTTCCGAATGCTTCCGTTTCGCCCGCGGCGCCGACCGCCTACATCGCCGACGACGGCGCGCTCATTCATCCCGTCAAGGACCAGGGCGATCCCGCGCTCGTCGATCGCGACCTGATGGTCTATGCGCTCAAGGCCGGCTATGGCCGCAAGGGCGCAAAGATCGGCAGCCATCCCGGCGAGGCGGAATTGTTCCGGGACGATATGCTCGCGTTCTGGACGCGGCTGTTCGGCAAACCTACCTGAAGGAACATCATGCGCATTGCGGTTATCGGCGCGGGCGGCGTCGGCGGCGGGTTCGGCGCAGCGCTGGCGAAAGCGGGCGCGGATGTCACCTTCATTGCGCGCGGCGCGCATCTGGCCGCGATGAATCGCGCCGGGCTGACAGTCAAAAGCCCGCGCGGCGACACGCATCTGGTGCCGACGCAGGCGACCGACAATCCCGCCGAGATCGGCAAAGTCGACGTCGTGCTGTTCTGCGTGAAATTGTGGGATGTCGAGAGCGCAGGCCAGGCCATCAAGCCGCTGATCGGACCGGAAACCGCGGTCATCCCGCTGCAGAACGGCATCGACGTGCATGAGCGGCTGCTGCCGATCCTGGGCGAGCGCGCCGTGATGGGCGGTGTGGCGCAAATCTCCGCCTCGATCACCGCGCCCGGCGAGATCACGCAGGTCGGCACCTTCATGCGCATGATCTTTGGCGAGCTTGACGGCACGCGCAGCAAGCGCGCTGAAAAATTCCTCGCGCTGTGCGAGAAGGCCGGCTTCGATGTGACGCTTTCCGGGGCCATCCTCACCGAGCTCTGGATGAAATTCATCCTGCTCGCGAGCAACGCCGGCATGATGGCGCTGGCGCGCCAGCCGATCGGCAAGCTGCGCGACGATCCCGACATGCGGCCAATTTTTCTGTCCGCTTATCGCGAGGTCGTCGCGGTTGGCCTCGCCAAAGGCATCGCATTGCCGGCCGACGCGGTCGAGAGGGTCGCCGATTTCACCAGCCACTTCCCGCCGACGATGAAGGCCTCGATGGCGCTCGATCTCGATCGCGGCAACCGCCTGGAAGTGCCGTGGCTCTCCGGCAAGGTGGCCGAGCTCGGCAGGCAATACGGCATCCCGACGCCGACGCATGCCATGCTGTATGCGATGCTCAAGCCGTATGCGATGGGAGCGGCCTAGCGCGCGGCGGTTACGGACTTTCCGCAAATTGAGTAGGACGACGGATAGATCGCGCGTTGCCAACGTTTGATTGTCTCCCTAAGCTGATGATTCAACACGAGACTACGGGCCTAAATCTTGAATGACCGCGTAATTCCAGACGAGCGATTGGTCGATCGGATCTATGAGGCCGCTATCGTTCCCGACCGGTGGAAACTAGTACTTGATCAGATCGCCTATCGCGTCGATGCGGCCGGTACTGGCCTTTTCCTCGTGTCTGAAAAAGCGAGCACGAGCGCAATCTGGTCCGATGCAATCGACGAGGTTTGCAAGGGTTGGATTGAAGGCGGTTGGCAGGCAAAGACGCAGCGTGCGCCCCGAATGATGGCACTGAATCACGCCGGGTTTGTCACCGACATCGATATTTATAAACCTGGCGAGATCGAATCAGACGAAGCCTTTGTCAATTACCTGAAACCGGCCGGTTTCGGTTACGGAGCCGGAACCGGCATCACGATGCCAACCGGCGAAGTCGCGGTTTATAGCGTGGAGCGACGGTTCGAGACCGGTCCGTTTTCGCGCGAAGACTGCAACAGGCTTGATAATCTGAGACCACACCTCGCGCGCGCCGCCTTGCTATCCGGTCGCGCCGGGATCGAGCGCGTCCGCTCAATGACCAGTACGCTGGAAATGCTTGGCATCCCTGGTGCGGTGGTCCGTCAAGGCGGCAAATTGCTGGCGGTTAATGCTGGATTCGAACGGCTGATGCCCACCGTGATCCAGGATCGTCGCGACCGCCTGCATCTCGTAGACAGTCGGGCGGACGGCCTGCTCGCATGCGCCTTTGAGAATCTGACGGTGGGCGATCCTCTTCGCTTCGTTGGTTCAATTCCCATTTCACACTCCGCCTCCCATCTACCGATGATTGTCCATCTGCTGCCGGTGCGCGGCGCAGCACACGACTTGTTTCTTCAGGCAACGGCCGTCGTCATAGTGACGCCGATCGACCGATCGAGTGTGCCTGCCGCCGAAGTTCTGCAAGGATTGTTCGATCTGACTCCTGCCGAGGCAAGGATCGCACAAGGCATCGGCAGAGCAACGGATGTTGAGACTTTGGCAAAATCGTTGGGCGTCAAGCCTCAAACGGTTCGGACACAGATCAAAGCCGTGCTGGCCAAAACCGGCGCCCGACGACAAGCTGAGCTGATCAATCTATTGGCGGGTAAGAAATATCCGTCGACCTAGCGCATTGAACGCGCATTTATGAGTACGCGCCCTAATTGCCGCAAGTCGCGCTCTCCTCCGCAAGCGCGCGACGCGCCTTCACAATACCCGCCACGATGCGCGCGACCAGCGCCTGGCCGTTTTCGTTGGGGTGGACGTGGTCGGCGAACAGCAATTCGTTGTCGCAAGTGCGGAAGATCGCGCCGGCGTCGATGAGAACGATGCGGCTGTCGCTAGCGGCCATCTTCCTCAGCTCGGCGACGTAAGGCGACTGGATGCGGGCTGAGGTGAAATCGAGATCGATGGCGGCCTGAAGCTGCGCCACCGCCCTCTTCTCGTCGCCGAGAGCGCGATATGTCAGCCCCGCATTGTAATGGAAGTGCGGGACTTTGGGTGCGAGCTCGGTCGCCTTGAGGAAGGCCTTGAGCGCGGCTTGTGCGTCGCCGGTTCGCGCCAGCACGTAACCGAAATTGTTGTAGACGTCCGGATTTTTTGTACCGCTCTCGACCAGGCGGGAAAGGCGACCACGCTGTTCCTCAAGATGACCGTCGAAACAGCGCACCACCTGGCTGGCGTATCGTCCGATGGGCAGATCGTATTTGGGATAGCGGGGTGCGGTGATGTCCGTATTCAGCAGCGCGGGCAACAGGTCGCCTGCCGCCTTGCCCTGCTCGAGGCAGCCGTTCTTCTTGCCGAATTGCGGCTCATAGGCGCGGCGGAAATCGTATTCCAGGATGCGGGGCGGGTATTCCAGCGGCACCGGCGGAATGAGGAGATAGATGTCCGCCCCCGTCCCTTCGGCCCAGCGCACCATGGCATCCATGTTCTCACGGAACTCGGATAAGGGAACGCGCGGCAACTTGAGCGCCTCGTTGCCGAGATCGGCGTCGAACGCGACCTGGTTGACGTACTTCGCCGCCGCCTTGAGGAACACGTAAGTTCCCCAATGATCGACCAGCCAGTTCTCGGCGCGCGCGAGCAACGATTTTCCGGCCTGCGTCACATCGAGCAGGCGGCGGTCGGGTACGCTCGAGCCGAAGCCGTCGTTGTTGCCGAGGTAGAGCAGTACGCCGTCCGGCTTGTACTTGTAATACTCGCGCAAGAGCGCGGCGCGCGCCTGCTCGGTGGAATAGCCGATGACCGCGGCATTGACGACCTCGACCTCTTCGCCGAGCAGGCGCTGCAGCACCTGAGGCCAGGTATCGGACTGCCTGCCGATGCCGAGGCCCGCGGTGGAGGAGTCGCCGAGAATGAGCAGGCGGTAGCGCCTACCGTCGCGCTCGTAGGGAATTTCGCGCGGCGAGTAGATGCCGTGCGACGTCGTGAGATACGGCTCCTGGGTGAGGTTTGGCCGGTTCTTCCAGGCCAGGAAGGGATCGGCGGTGTGCGGATTGACCGGAAACTGGAATTTCTTGATCCGGGTGGCGGGGTTCCTGAAGATCGCTACATGCGGCGGCACCTCGCCGACCACCGAGCGGTAGAACGCAAGCTCCCCGGCGGCCGTGAAGTGAATGGCAAGCTCGACCGCGCCGAAGATGACGACGAAGGGCAACAGGGCGGTGATGAAAAGCTTGAGCCCGTAACCAGGCGGCCTCATGCAGCAGTCCCCCGGGGTCGGGGAAGGCTATTGCGGGCGGCGGACGAATTCAATCGGTTGGCGAGCTTTCCGCCGCCTGTTGCCCGGCTCGTGCGCCCCGTCTACGGTTCGCGAGTGACCAACGGAGCGGAAGACTATGCTTGAATTCATCGAGCTCGGTGCGCTGCGGCTCAATTTCCTGCAGAGCAAGGACACGACCGCCGGGAGCCTCGACCTGTTCGAAATGACGCTGCAGCCGGACGCGCGCATGCCGATTCCGCATTACCACGAGAGCTGGGATGAAACGGTCTACGGCCTGTCGGGCGTGACCAGCTGGCGGGTCGACGGCAGGGACATCGACGTCGCGCCCGGCGAGACCGTCTTCATCAGACGCGGCATCGTGCACGGCTTTTCCAACCGCTCGCGTGCGCCGGCCAGTTGCCTGTGCATGCTGAGCCCCGGCGTGCTCGGGACGCAATACTTCAAGGAGATGGCGGCGCTCCTGTCAGGCGGCACGCCTGATCCGGCGAAGATGAAAGAGACGATGCTGCGCTACGGACTGGTGCCGGTGGCGGCGGCCTGAGCATTACGCCGGGCGGATTAGCCAAACGGCGTAACCCGCCAACGCTGCCGCCACAGAGAGATGGCGGATTACGCCTTCCGGCTTCGCCCGTTGAGCGAGGGCGGACAGGTACTAATCCGCCGTACGGCTCTCACTCCGCCGCCTGCTTCATGCCCGCATCGAGCGCGGCACTCACCTTCGGCGGCGACATCGGCAGGCTGTAGAAGCGGATACCCAGCGCGTTGTAGATCGCGTTTGCCACCGCCGCCATCACGGGCACCAGCGGCACTTCGCCGACACCCTTGACGCCCTGCGGATGCTTCGGGTTCGGCACCTCGACCATGATGCAGTCGATCATCGGAAGGTCGGAACACACGGGCATGCGATAGTCGAGGAAGCCGGGATTATCGACCTTGCCCTCCTTCGTATAGATGTACTCCTCGTTCAGCGCCCAGCCGATGCCCTGCGCGACGCCGCCCTGCAATTGTCCCTCGACATAGCCGGGGTGGATGGCGCGGCCGACGTCCTGCACGGCGGTGTAACGGATCACGCGGGCGATGCCGAGATCGGTGTCGATCTCGACGTCGCAGATATGCGTGCCGAAACCGCCGTCGGCGCCTTGGGTGTTGAGCTGCACGCCGGCGCCGATCGGGCCGCCCATCGCGGGCGCCTTCTCGGCCAGCTCTTCCAGCGTCAGCGGATCGAACTGGCCGGCATTCGGGCTGACCGGATGCGCGGCGCCCTGCTCCCATTTCACCGCCTCGGGATCGATGTTCCAGATCTTGGCCGCGCGCTCGCGCAGTGTCTGGATGATCTTTTCGGTCGACTGCGTCACCACCATCGAGGAGGCGAACAGCACGCGACTGCCGCCGGTGAGGTTGGAGAAGCCGACGGTCTGTGTGTCGCCGATGATGACGGAGACGCGGCGATAGTCGATGCCGAGCAGCTCGGCGCAGATGTTGGCGATGCCCGCGCGCGAGCCGCCGATATCGGGGTGGCCCGTGGTGACGACGACGTTGCCGTCCTCGGTGATATTGACCTGCGCGGAGGATTCACCGCCGGCGTTGAACCAGAAGCCGGAAGCAACTCCCCTGCCCCGCGGCCTGCCGTGGCCGTCGCCGAGCGGGGCGGCGTAATGCTCCGAAGCCTTCGCAGCTTCCACCGTCTCGATATAGCCGATGCGCGGGAAGGTCGGGCCGTGCGCGGCCTTGGTGCCTTCCTTGGCGCCGTTCTTCAGGCGGAAGTCGAGCGGGTCCATCTTCAGGGCTTCCGCGACCTCGTCCATTACGCATTCCACCGCATAGGCGCCGATCGGCGCGCCCGGCGCGCGATAGGCCGCTACCTTGGAGCGGTTGGAGCAGACATCAAAACCTTCCGACAGAAGGTTCGGAATGTCGTAGGGCGTGAAGCTGCAACCGGCTGCACCGCGGATCGGCGAGCCCGGGAAGGCGCCCGCCTGCAGATAGAAGGTGCCGTGGGCGGCGGTGATGCGGCCGTCCTTGGTCGCGCCGATCTTCACCGTGCTCCGCGAGCCGGAGGTGGGCCCGGTCGCGCGCATCACTTCCTCGCGCGTCATCACCATCTTCACGGGACGGCCGGATTTCTTCGCAAGCAACGTCGCGACCGGCTCGAGATAGACGATGGTCTTGCCGCCGAAACCGCCGCCGATCTCGGCGGGGATGGCGCGAATGTCGCTCTGCGGGATGCCGCTCAGATACGCCGTCATGGCGCGGACCATGAACTGGCCCTGGCTGGAGCTCCAGATCGTGGTCTTGCCGTCGGGCGCGACCGAAATGACGCAGGCATGTGGCTCGATATAGCCCTGATGCACCGGGCGCGTGGTGAAGGTGCGCTCGATGATAACGTCAGCCTGCTTGAAGCCTTCCGCGATGTCGCCCCTCTTGTGCTCGAGGCGGCTCATGATGTTGGAAGGCTTGCCTTCCCACTTGTTGAACTCGTGCAGGACAGGCGCGTCCGGCTTGATCGCATCCTCGATCTCGATCGACCAGGGCAGCACCTCATAGTCGACCTCGATCAGCTTGCAGGCTTCGGCAGCGATCGCCTCGGTGGTGGCAGCCACGGCTGCGACCGGGTGGCCGGGAAACAGCGCCTTGTCGCGCGCCATTACGTTGCGGCACATCCAGCGCATGTCCTGGATGCCTAGCATCACGGCGCCCTTCTCGATCGGGAAGTCGACGATGTCCTTGGCGGTGACGACCGCCTTCACGCCGGGCAACGCTTCCGCCTTCGCGGTGTTGATCGACTTGATGCGCGCATGCGGATGCGGGCTGCGCAGGATCTTGCCCCAGATCTGGCCGGGCATGGTCATGTCGGCGGCGAACTGGGCGCGGCCGGTGACCTTGTCCATGCCATCGGGACGGATGGTGCGCTGGCCGATCCACTTGTTGTTGGTGACGAGGTTCATTGGGCCGCCTCCCTGATTCCGTCGCGCATTTCAGCCGCAGCCTCGAGGACTGCACGAACGATCTTGTCATAGCCGGTGCACCGGCAGAGATTGCCGGCGAGCCAGAAGCGGACCTCTTCCTCCGACGGGTTGGGATTCTTGCGCAGCAGCGCGTCGGAGGCGACCAGCATGCCCGAGGTGCAGATGCCGCACTGGAGCGCGGCATGCTCGAGGAATTTCTGCTGCAGCGGATGCAGCTTCTCGCCATGCGCCATGCCCTCGATGGTCCTGATCTCGTGGCCTTCGGCTTCAGCGGCAAGCATCAGGCAGGAGCAGATCAGGCGACCGTCGACGGTGATGCTGCAGGCGCCGCAATCGCCGGACGCACAGCCTTCCTTCGAGCCGGTCAGCCCGAGCGGGCCGCGCAGGGCGTCGAGCATGGTGTCATCAGGCTCGCACAGATATTCCATCCGCTCGCCGTTGATGGTGGTGGTGACGTGAATCTTGGCCATGAAGTTACTTCCCTGTCGCGCGTTTCGCGGCGATGGCGGCCGTGCGCTTGAGCAGCACGCCTGCGGTCTTGATGCGGTAGGCGATGGTGCCGCGCTTGTCGTCGATCGGACGGCAGGCGGCGCGGCAGGCCTCAGCGGCTTTTTCCAGCGCGGCATCGTCGAGCTTCGAGCCGATCAGCGCCTTCGCAGCGGGCTCGACCAGCAGCGCGGTCGGCGCCACGGCACCGAGCCCAACGCGCGCGGCGGTGCAGACGCCGTCCTTCAAGGTGAGACTGACGCCCAGCCCGACGACGGCGATATCCATCTCGGTGCGCGGGATCATGCGCAGGTACGCATCGCCCGATCCGGGCGGGCGTGGCGGCAGTGTGAAGCTGACCAGGATTTCGCCAGGCTTCAGATTGGTGCGGCCGGGACCGGCGGGCACCTCTTCCACCTTCATCTCGCGGCGGCCGTTCGGGCCCTGCACGGTGACGAGCGCGCCGGAGGCGATCATCGCCGGCACGCTGTCGCCGGCAGGCGAGCCGTTCATGAGATTGCCGCCGGGCGAGGCGCGACCCTGCACCTGTTTCGAGCCGATCAGGTTCACTGCCTCCAGCACGCCGGGCCAGACCTTGCCGAAGCGCGGATGCTCGGCGAGCGCCATGCCCGAGGCCGCAGCGCCAATCCGGAAGCTGCCATCGGTGGTCTCCTCGATGGCCGTCATCTCGGCGATCTGCTTGATGTCGACGATAACGCCCGGCCTCACCATGCCGGAACGCATTTGCACCAACAGATCGGTGCCGCCTGCCAGGATGCGCGCCGCACTGCCTGCGGCCGCAAATGCCCCGATCGCTTCATCAAGCGACCGCGGGGCAAGGTATCGG